>Ga0163144_10004804_pt1 | contig 30275 bp, 14 predicted proteins | sample OliLak19BULKMAT1_FD_123175 | JGI IMG/M metagenome (GOLD analysis project Ga0163144, IMG submission 123175) | Freshwater microbial mat bacterial communities from Lake Vanda, McMurdo Dry Valleys, Antarctica - Oligotrophic Lake LV.19.BULKMAT1 | ecosystem: Environmental > Aquatic > Freshwater >...
CGCGCCGTGCAAGACTGAACTGATTTCGAGGAAATGAGCCCGCAGAGACTAATGGGTCAGGCAGCCCCACTTCACAAAGGCGAAGACGAACGCCAGCAGCCCGATGATCAGGAAGGCGAAGGCGCCATTGGTGGCCATGACAACACCGACCGTCAACACCGCAGCGATGGCGAGCCAGGCAAATAACGCAACGTAGAAACTCATGGCCGCGATGTTAAAGAAGGCTCAATGGAGATCAAGCCTCTTGTCATTCAAACATCACGCCGCGTCCTGTTTCAGGCGCAGCCTAGGCTCGTTCTGGAGCAGCGAGTCGAGATTGCTCCAGGTCTCGGCGTTCATGGAATTGAACGCGTGGAGGTAAACGGCCACCGCATCGTGGGGATGCTTGGCGAGCAAGGTTTCAACCGCCGTCCGCAGGGCCGCGTCCTCGACGGTCTTCGGCAGATCTTCGACGACGCCTTTCTCGTGCTTGATGTTCAACGCGTCGAGAAAATCAACGAGCAGGCTGGCGTGCTTCTTCAGGAGCCAGTTCCGAATCAGGCCGTCCGCCGCCAGATAGAGCGCAGGACGGCTCAGGCTCGTCTTCAACATCTCATGCCGTTCGTTGCGGGGCAGGCGTTCGAGGAAGACTGAACGGATCCGGCGCACCTGCGCCACGGCGTCCAGGGCCGCGCGGTAAATCCGTTTGTCGGCGGTGTGGTTGAATTCAAAGATGTCCGCCGCCAGGGAGGCTGGCATCACGGCAAACAGTTCGTGCGAGGTCATGTTGTAATTGTAAGAATTGCCGCTGACGGTTCGCGGTCCAAGTTTGGGCCTTGAACCAGCCGCAGCGGGAAAGACAGATATTCGTTCAGATGCCCGGAGGCAATCAGGTTTTCGAGTCCGGACTCCAGGTGGTGATGCAGATGCGATGCTTCCGCGCCAGCGCCTCGACCGCCTCCTGCTCCAGCACGAGCGTCTTCCCGGCTTCCAACGCCAGCACGGAAATCTTCGCCGCCGCGCAGGTCTCGATGGTCTTCGCGCCAATGCACGGCACATCAAACCGCATGTCATGCCGCTCCTTGGAAACTTTCACGGCCACCGCGCCGCCGTCCTTGCCGGCCAGTTCGCCGCCCCGCGCCAGGCAGGGATCTGTTCCCTCGAACCCTTCGACCGCCAGCACGGTCCCGTTCTTGACCACGACCATCTGTCCGATCTCCAGGCGCGAAATCTCTTTGGCGATCCGAAACCCAAACTGAACATCGCCTTCCTGTTCCGGCGTGAGTTTTCCGCCCAGTTGAAATCCAGCGCGTGGCATCAAGGGTTCGAGCCAGGGCGTGGCTTCAATCAGCTCGACGCCTTCCTTCTTCAACTCATCGGCGATGGCTCCAAAGATCGTGTGGGCGTTCTTTTCCTTGAGCCGAAAGAGAAGCGTCACCGCCCTCAGATCCGGCCGGAGATCGAACAGATTCTTCGGAGCAATCTGGCCGAGCATCACGCAGCGCGTGACCTGCCGATCCGCGAAGGCGCGAATCATTTTCGACAACTGGCCGACCTTGATCCAGACGATCTCGTCCACCAGTTCCGCGAGCGCGGGATCGGTTTCGTTCTCGAAGGCTACGGCGACCAGCCGCTTCACGCCCATGGCGCGCGCCTGCCGCGCAAACAGGAGCGGCAACGCACGGCTCCCGGCAATGATGCCGCAATTTTCCAACGACTGGTTCACGGCGGAAGGATCTAGCGGACGAGCCCCTGCCTCGCAACGCCAATAAACCCGGCAGCACGCCTTGAGACCTCCAGCCACCGACGTCGCCTGAGCCATTGTCTTGAAGCAGTAATTCTAAAGGGTCGGCCCGATGAACCGATAGCATCCAAGTGAGCGTGAGCACGTTGACCGGGAAAAAGTCGAAAGACCCGACGCCGAAAAGTTTTTCGGCGGGCGGTGTCGCCTCCGCCGTTTCTGGGGCGGTGCTCATCGCTGTGACGATCTGGATGTATCAGGTGAGGACGCAGCCGGCGGATCAGTTGTACGACTTCCTCTCGTTGCAGGAGATCAATCCCGTAGTCGTCAGCCTGATCGCGGGCATGCTGGCCGTCCTCATCATTTGGAATCATCTGAGCCAGGTTCGCTCCCGCCGATTGCGAAAAGAGCTGGCTGCACTGGAGGCCGCCCTCACTCAGGCCGAGACGGAGGCCAAGCGCTCCAACGACGAACGAATGAGGCTCAGCCGAAAGCTGGATGGCTGGTCGGCCACCATGGAGAAAACCATTCAGGAACGGATCAATCAAATGGTGTCCGCGCAGGCCCAGTTGGAGAAGCAGCTTCAAGAACGGCAGAAGGCCGAACGGCTCATGGCGCAGCACACCAAGGAGCTGGTCCGCTCCAAGGACGTGCTCGAACTCCATGTCCAGAATCGCTCGCTCGAGATTCAAAAGCTCCAGCAGCGTTACGAATCGATGCTGAACTCGGCGGGTGAAGGCATCTACGGGCTCGACTTGCAGGGACGCATCCACTTCGTCAATCCGGCGACCGCCGCCATCACCGGCTGGACGGTGGAGGAGCTGGCGGGACGTTCCGAGCGCGAAGTCTTCTGTCACGATTCCTCCCGCGTTGCCCCCGCCGCCAGCGAAGAAGATCGTCCGCGCTCTGATTGCGAAATATTTTACCGGCGGGATGGCTCCACGTATCCGGTCGAATACACGCGCACTCCGATCAAGGAAGGCAACCGCGAGATCGGCACGGTCGTGGTCTTCAAGGACATCACGGCCCGCAAGCGCGCCGAGGAAACCTTGAGCCGCAAGGCTGCGGAGCTGGCGCGTTCCAACGCCGAGCTGGAACAGTTCGCCTACGTCGCCTCGCACGATCTTCAGGAACCGCTCCGCAAGATCCAGGCGTTTGGCGACCGGCTGAAGGCCAAGGTGGACGCCGTCGGACTTCAGGACGGCCGCGATTATCTCGACCGCATGCAGGGTGCGGCGGCCCGCATGCGCACGCTCATCGACGATCTTCTCACGTTCTCCCGCATCATCAGCGCGTCCGAGCCGTTCGTGCCGGTGGATCTGAACGTCGTCACCAAGGGCGTCCTCAGCGATCTCGAAGTCCGCATCGAGCAGACCAAGGCGCGTGTCGATCTGGGAACCTTGCCGACAATTGAAGCCGACCCGCTCCAACTGCGGCAGCTTCTGCAAAACCTCATCGGCAACGCGCTCAAGTTTCAGCCTCCTGACCGGCAGCCGGTAATCCGGATCGAGGGACGAATACTCCGAAGTCCTTTCGCGGGATCTCCGGAGGAGGATCCGTATGCCGAACAGTGCGAGATCAGCGTCCAGGACAACGGAATCGGATTCGAGGAAAAGTACACCGAGAAGATCTTCGCCGTCTTCCAGCGCCTGCATGGACGGACGGAGTTTGAGGGAACCGGCGTCGGACTGGCGGTCTGCCGGCGGATCTCCGACCGTCATGGCGGCACGATCCGCGCTCAAAGCCAGCCGGACGCCGGCGCGAAGTTCATCGTCACCCTGCCCGTCCGGCATCTGAAGCAGCAACTCGCCGCGTAATGTCCTCCAACAAATCCATTGTCATACTCATGGCCGACGACGACGCCGATGATCGTCTCCTGGCCAAGGACGCACTCGCCGAGTGCCAGGTCCCCAACGCCCTGCATTTCGTCGAGAACGGCGAGGATCTCCTCGATTATCTCCGGCATCAGGGCAAATACGCGTCCCTCGTGGACACGCCCAGGCCGGGCTTGATTCTCCTCGACCTGAACATGCCCCGGAAAGACGGGCGCGAGGCGCTTCAAGAGATCAAGGCAGACCCAGACCTCCGCACGATTCCGGTCGTCGTCCTCACCACTTCCAAGGCGGACACTGACATCAGCCGTCTCTACGGTCTGGGGGCCAATTCATTCATCACCAAACCGGTCTCCTATGAAGCCTTGATCAAGGTCATGAACGACCTCGTTCATTACTGGTTTCAACTTGTGGAACTTCCTCCGCAGAAACCGTAGTGGACACCAACTCTTACATTGCAACGTTGCGGGTCCTGCTCGTGGAGGACGATGAGGATGACTACATCATCGCGCGCGATCTGTTCGCCGAATTCCACGGAGGAAAAGTCGCGCTCGACTGGATGAAGAATTTTCCAACCGGGCTGGAGGCCATGACGCGCAACGCGCACGACATCTGCCTCGTGGACTACCGGCTCGGAGCGCACACCGGCATCGAGCTGCTCAAGGCCGCCGCCGAGGGCGGCTGCCGTTCGCCCATCATCCTGATGACGGGACAGGGCGAGCATGAGGTTGATCTGGAGGCGATGAAGGCCGGGGCCGCCGACTACTTGGTCAAGGCACGGATCGACTCCGGCCTGCTGGAGCGCTCGATCCGCTACGCCCTGGAACGCAAGAAGGCGGCGGACATGGCCGCCGCCGAGCAGGCCCGCCTGGCCGCCTTCGGTGAAGATGTCGGGCTCGCGCTCTCGCGCAACGACTCCCTCGACACCATCCTGCAAAACTGCGCAGGCGCCGTGTCGCGTTACATGGATGCCGCCCTGGCCAACATCTGGATCTATTATCCCGATGACACATCCATCAAGCTTCATGCGAGCGCAGGCCCGCTGGCCGACCCCAAAGGTCTGGCGGTCCAGCAGCCGAAGGTCGTCTTCAACATCGCCCAGACGGTGGAAGGCCGGCCCATGCTCATCCCAAAGGCCATCGGGGATGAACGAATCCCGGATCAAGCCTGGGCCACGCGTGAAGGCATCGTTTCCTTCGCCGGCTATCCGCTCACGTTGGAAGACCGGCTGATCGGCGTGGTGTCTGTCTTCGCCCGGCGTCCGTTGAACGAAGCGACCTTCCAGGAAATTGCCTCCGTGGCCAACGGCATCGCCCACTGCATCGAACGCAAGCGATCCGCCGAGGCGCTGGATGCCAGCGAGGTGAAATACCGGATCGTGGTGGAAAGCGTCAAAGAGGTAATCTTCCAAATCAATCGCGAGGGCCAATGGACGTTCCTAAATCCGGCCTGGACGGAGATCACGGGCTTCAACCTGCGCAAGACGCTGGGAACCCACTTCACGGATTACATCCATCCTGATGACCGCGACCAGCATTCGGAAAACATCCGCGAGGTGGCCGAGCATCGGAAAAGCTTTTTCCGTGACGAGACCCGCTACCTTGCGGCGGACGGATCGTTTCGCTGGATGGAAGTTTACGCGCAGCCGATCTTCAACGGATCGGACGGCATCGGCGGCGTGTCCGGGATGCTCAGCGACATCACGGCCCGCAAACGGTCCGAGGCGGAGATTCAAAAGCTCGCCGCCTTCCCCAAGTTCCACCCGGACCCCGTCATGGAGCTGGCCGTAGATGGCACGCTTACCTATTTGAACAACGCCGCCCGCGAGATGGCGAAGCAGCTCGGCGTCCCCCGGCCCGAAGCCCTTCTCCCGCCCAACGCCGCCGACATCGCCCAAGACTGCCTGCGTCAGGCGCACAACAAGCTCTCGCAGCAAATCCAGGTCAACGGCCGCACCATCGCGTGGTCGTTCCTCCCGATAGTCGCCAGCCAGGTCGTCCACTGTTACGGAGCAGACATCACGGAACGGCTGAATCTGGAGACGCAGCTTCGCCATTCGCAGAAGCTGGATTCCATCGGCCAGCTCGCCGCCGGCGTCGCGCATGATTTCAACAACATCCTCACCATCATCCAGGGCCACAGCGACCGGCTCATCGAGAACTGCTCGGATCGAGGTGACCTGGTGGAGCCGCTGAAACTCGTTTCCGGCGCGGCACGACGGGCGTCGAGCCTCACCCAGCAATTGCTGATGTTCAGCCGGAAACAGAAATTGCAGCCCAAGGTCCTCGATCTGAACAAGATCATATCCAACGTCGGCAAGATGCTGGAGAGAATCCTCGGCGAACACATCACGCTCGAAACACGATGCGCGCCGGAGCTGCCCGCCATCGAGGCGGACGCCGGGATGATCGATCAGATCATCATGAACCTTTCGGTCAACGCCCGCGACGCCATGCCGAAGGGCGGCACCTTGCTCATCTCCACGTCGGTCGCGTCCGTGAATGAGTTTTACGTCCAGCTTCATGCGGACGCGCTCGTCGGGGAATTCGTCCGCCTGAGCGTCACCGACAACGGCACCGGCATGAGCCGCGAAATCATCAGCCGAATCTTCGATCCGTTCTTCACCACCAAGGAAGTCGGCAAGGGAACCGGCCTGGGCCTGGCGACGGTCTATGGCATCGTCAAGCAGCACAACGGCTGGATCGAGGTGGACACCGAAGCCGGCACCGGCACCACCTTCAACGTCTTTCTCCCCGCCACCGCGAAGTCGTTCGACACTGTCTTTGAACGCGGGCCGCAGAAGCGGACCATCAAGGGCGGGCATGAAACCATTCTGATCGTCGAGGATGAACCTCTGCTGCGTGAACTGGCCCGCATCATTCTTTCGGACTACAAATACCGCGTGCTCGAAGCCGGCACGGGCCATGAAGCGCTGAAGGTGTGGGACGAACATCAGGGCAAGATCGATCTGCTCCTCACGGACATGGTCATGCCGGAAGGAATGACCGGACGCGAGCTCGCCGAAGAATTGAAGAAGCGGAAGCCCGGTTTGAAAATCATCTACACCAGCGGCTACAGCGAGGAGATCATGGACGGCGGTTTGGTCCTCAACGAAACGCGCTTCCTCCAGAAGCCCTACGCGCCGCCGGTCCTCGCGGAAGCCGTCCGCGAGTGCCTGGACTTCTAACGGCGGCGGATCGTTCCCAACCGGCGCCGCTCCTGTCTCACCTCCGCCCAACCCATGATTCTTTCCGGGGATTTTTTGGGGGAGAGGGATCGAGTTTCTGTCTTCGTCCCCGTCCGCCCCAAATCACCGGGGAAAAATCCGGCAGTATAAGCAGCGGAGTGCGGTCCGTTCGCTGGGCAGAAGCCAAAAAATCTTCTGGCGCACGTCGGGGGCTTTTGTATCGTCGCCCCTTCTGATTCTGCACTCCAAACACTGAAACAAACATGGATCCTAAAGGCGACATCGCATTGATTGGCCTGGCCGTGATGGGCCAGAACCTCATCCTCAACATGAACGACCACGGCTACACCGTCGTGGCCTACAACCGCACCGTGGACAAGGTGGACCAGTTCCTCGCCAACGAGGCCAAGGGCACCAAGGTCATCGGCGCGCGTTCCATCCAGGAGATGGTTGCCAATCTCAAGCGTCCCCGCCGCGTCATGATGCTCGTCAAGGCCGGCAAGCCCGTGGACGAATTCATCGAGCAGCTCCTGCCGCATCTCGAACCCGGCGACATCATCATCGACGGCGGCAACTCGCTCTTCGACGACACCAACCGCCGCGTGAAATATTGTGAGAGCAAGGGCCTGCTCTTCATCGGCACTGGCGTCTCCGGCGGTGAAGAAGGCGCGCGTCGCGGCCCCTCAATCATGCCCGGCGGTTCGCCCGCTGCGTGGCCGCATGTGAAGGAAATTTTCCAGGCCGTCTCCGCGAAGGTCGAAGGCAATGTTCCCTGCTGCGACTGGGTCGGCGAAGCCGGCGCGGGCCATTACGTGAAGATGGTCCACAACGGCATCGAGTACGGCGACATGCAGCTCATCTGCGAAGCCTACAACATCATGAAGAACGGCCTCGGCATGTCCGCCCAGGAGATGCACGAAGTTCTCGCCGAATGGAACAAGGGCGACCTCGACAGCTACCTCATCGAAATCAGCCGCGACATTCTCGGCAAGAAGGACGAGGACGGCACGCCGCTCGTGGACAAGATTCTCGACACCGCCGGCCAGAAAGGCACCGGCAAGTGGACCGTCATCAACTCGCAGGATCTCGGCATTCCGATTACGCTGATGGCCGAAGCCGTTTACTCCCGCTGCGTCTCCGCGTTGAAGGACGAACGCGTGAAGGCCGCGCGTAAACTCAAGGGCCCGCGTCCCGCACTGACCAGCATCGCCGCCAGCCCCGAGCGCAAGAAAGCCTTCATCGAGGACATCCGTTACGCGCTCTACGCCTCCAAGATCGTCAGCTACGCCCAGGGCTACATGCTCATGCGCGCCGCCGCGAAGGAGTACAAGTGGAACCTCAACTACGGCGGCATCGCCCTCATGTGGCGCGGCGGCTGCATCATCCGCTCCCGCTTCCTTGGCAAGATCAAGGAAGCCTACGACAACAACCCGAAGCTGATGAACCTGATGCTCGACGATTATTTCCGTGGCGAGATCAAGAAATCACAGAAGGGCTGGCGCAACATCGTGGCCACCGCCGCGAAGAAGGGCATTCCGGTTCCCGCCTTCAGCACCGCGCTCGCCTTTTACGATCAGTATCGTTCAGCCGTGTTGCCGGCGAACCTGCTTCAGGCGCAGCGCGATTATTTCGGCGCGCATACCTACGAGCGCATTGACAAGCCGCGCGGCGAGTTCTTCCACACCAACTGGACGGGCCGCGGCGGCACGACCAGTTCGAGCACTTACAACGTGTAATCACATTCAGGCTCCGGTGGGGCGAGACTCCGTCGAGCCTTGGGAAAATTCAACGCCCGGCAACTTCGATTGCCGGGCGTTTTCGTTTCATGGGATTTGAAGCCTGAGGAATTCGCCCGGCTTGATGCTGGCGATGGCAGCCTGAATTTCAACTGCGGCGGCGCGGATGCGGCGAAGGTCGTTGGTGGATAATTCGAGAATCGAAATGTTACGCCCTGCCAGGTTCTGCTGATAACGGATGTTTTGATCCGACGTGATGAAGAGATCAAACTCTGCTTCGGCGAGCCGGATCAACTCCCCATTCTTGGCTCCGCCCCAGCCGCGCTTCTGGGCGGTGGTGCATTGATGCCCGACCAGCACCCCGTGCATCGGCCAGGGCACGCACTCATCCAGCAGGATGTTCATGCCGGCGTGGGCGAGAGCAAGGCGGACTCTGACCGTTCCAGAACTTTGCAAGCCATCTCGCGCGTCACGGACGGGAAACATTCCAGAAACTCCTCCAAGGTGTAGTCCCGTTCCAGATACTCAAAGAGAGATTTCACCGGAACGCGCGAGCCCTTGAACACCGGCGTACCACCGAGAATATCCGGGTCCACCGTAATCAAATCTGTCGCGTTCATGCGGCCAATCTAGCCCACCGAGAGCCTGATTGTAAACGCCCGGAAACTGGTTTCAACCGGCGAAGCTGATCCGGCTCAGCACGACTCCCTCGGCGCGCACACCTACGAACGCGTGGACAAACCGCGCGGCCAGTTCTTCCACACCAACTGGACCGGCCGCAGCGGCACGACCAGTTCGAGCACTTACAACGTGTAAGCACAACGAGGCGCGATCCTGCCGTCCGGCAGCCACAGTCGCCGGTCGTCTTTACTTATGAGATTCGCATATCCGTGGACTTGCCGGAGAACGCCGCCAACGGCGGCTTGAGTTTCCGCGCCGCAGTAAGGATGCGACTTAAAGCATTGCCAGCCGAAGCCGGCCCGTGATTTTGACGAGCAACGGGCATCATGGAACTCGCACGACACGATAGAATCTCTTTCCCTCTACATTGAGGTGGTCTGTGAAGCAGTTTGTTCCACTTCCCACAACTGCGGACCCCAGATCGATCCAGTTGTTGTTTACCAGGGTGCTATACTGAACTTGGTAGTTGCGATTTGTATGACCGGCCCAGCAAATATCCACGGCGGAACAACGGATTGAAATGAGTGAGTCCGCGTCATACCTCAGCGACACATCGTCGATGAGAGGTTTCTCGCCAAATTGTTCTGCGAGTCCCACGAAACGAAGAGTGTAGGAGCCAGGTTGAAGGCGAAATTCCATCGTGCGGGAAGCCCAGCCATTCAGGGCGGATGCGTTGGCATCGAAGGTCTGGTGCTCGATAATATCACTGGCAACCCCCAGTATCTGGACTTTATAGGGAGCTTGATGGCCAAGGCCATTGAATTCACTGCTGTCGAACCACGCAAGGGAGTAGTTACCCGCATTCGTGATTGTGAAACTTTGAGACAAAGTCGCCTGATGACCCACCAAGGCGTACTGCGAGGCACCGTGCGCCAGTGGATACAGCGTGCCAAGCTGCCCATTCACAAGAGCAATCTCAGTTCCGCCACTCCACGAACTGGGCACCACCTGTTGAATTGAGTTCGGAGCCGCTGCGGGTGATTCAAAGCCTCCGTTCAGGATCAAGTTCCCAGATGAGTTGGAAACCGGCTGGAATTCTAACTTAAAGTCTCCAACGAAGGAGGCAGGATCACCACTGTTGTCGGCATAGATTGAACTGCCGTAATACAGTCGGTATTGATGGCCTGCAGTGAGGATGCCCGTCGCCGATCCGGTCAGTTCGTTTATTCTATTGCCCGCAGCGCCTCCCAACACGAAGGACGTGTCAACTACTCCGCGACTTGCCTGAGAATTGTGGAACAGGTTTGCCGAAGTGTTGAGATCGGCGAGAGTCGTTGTGAATTCCGCATATTTTGCGCTGAGCCCTGGATCATCGACGGAGAATGTTCCCCTGATGTTGTAGCGGGTATCAACGGACACGGAAAAGAATATGACTGGTTGCACGTTGGCCCGGGAATCGAGAGAACCCATACGAGCACCAGAGGAAGTGATGGTGAATTCGTCCGGCCCCAGATAATAGGTGGCCTGGCCGCGAGAGTCCGACTGGACCGCGACATGACTCCCATTGAATGGAATCGAAGTCGGCGACAGGTTTTCAATCTGATTGGCCCCACCGCCGGCGCGAGCCACGACTTCGAGTTTGGTCACTCCACCGTCGTTCAAGGTAAGAGTGTCGGCCTTTGCTGGAGCCGGCAGCCCCAGCAAGCCGACCGCAAGCGCGCAAAGCAGGTTACTCTTGTTGATTATCGTTTTCATGGGTTTGCTTCTTTTGAGTGATGGGAATTGGTTTTTATTGTTGGTTGCTTTCTGAACTTGAACAGCGGCAAGGAGCCGCATTCCGCCGTTTATCAGTGGTAGTCACAATGGAGCCATCGCACTTGCTCCGCCCAATCTTTCAAAAATCTTCCGCATTTTTTGAAAGATTTTTCCAGCGGACTGCGATTTACTTCTTTTGAGCACCATGTCACGCGCCGCCAGTCATTCCACCGCCTGCGCCACCGATGCAGCGTTGATCGGACGGTTGCGCAATCTTGATGACCACCAGAGCTGGGACGACTTTTATCGAGCCTACTGGAAGCTCATCTATCGCTTCGCCTGCGAGCGCGGGATGAATGACGCCGACGCACGAGAGGTGGTGCAGGACACGTTGCTGTCGGTGGCGCGCTCGTTGCACGGCTTCCGCCCGGCGCACGAACGCGGGTCGTTCAAACGCTGGCTGTTGTGCCTGACGCGGCGGCGTGCGACGGATCGCTTCCGCAAACGTCCACGCGAACTGCCGATGATGTCACGTTCCGATCCGGGCACGGGCGGCACCGGCACAGCCGAGCGCGTGGCGGACCCGCGCGGTTCCCTGGCAGACGAACGCTGGGAGAGGGAATGGGAGGCGCAGGTTCTGGACGCGGCGCTGGAAAAGCTCAAGCGGCGCGTCAGCCCGCGCCATTATCAGGTGTTCCATCTGGCGGTGATGAAGGAGCAATCGACGGCGCGCGTCGCCGAGACGCTTGGGTTGAGCCAGGCGCAGGTGTATCTGGTGAAGCACCGCGTGCTGCGCGACTTCAAGCAGATGCTCAAGGCGTTCCAGCCGTCCGAGTAATCAGCAACCACGAATGAACCCGAATCGACACGAATCAGGAAAGGCAGATGAGCGACACGGATTGCACGGATTCTCACGGAACCCATCCGTGCCAATCTGTGGAATCTGTGGAATCTGTGTCCACCCTCATTCGTACTACAATGATGGAAGTCAGCGCAGTTTCGACAAAGAGTTTGACGCGCACACTTCTCCCTTTCCCACTTTCTCCCCTGCGGCCGGACAGGCTGGAAGCACTGTCCTACTGTGGTTGCGGCTACGCCGCGCTGGGTGAATTGGTGTCCATTCGTGGTTGATCATTCATGGAACCGCCGCCCGTCACGTCCCGCCTTCCGCCGGTCATCCCAGAGCATGAAATGCTCAAGCGCATTGGCGGAGGGAGCTTTGGTGAAGTGTGGCTGGCGCGCAACCGTCTCGGCACTCTCCGCGCGGTAAAGGTGGTGTATCGCGACCGTTTTGAAAGTGACCGCGCGTATGAGCGGGAGTTGAACGGGCTGCGCCGATTTGAGCCGGTCTCGCGCACTCACGATGGCCTGGTGGACATTCTCCAAGTTGGCCAGAGCGAAACCGAGGGCTGGGCGTATTGCGTGATGGAACTGGCGGATGATGCGGGGAGAGTGATCAGTAAGACGATCGAGGAACGTCCGCTGCCTCCTGCTGATTCACTGACTACGGACTTACTGGTTTCTGGCTACTCTCCTCACACCCTCGCTTCCGCTCTCCGGCAGCGAGGACGCCTCCCGGTTGCCGAATGTGTGACGCTCGGATTCGCGCTGGCCGATGCGCTCGCGCACCTGCATCGACACGGGCTGATTCACCGGGATGTGAAGCCATCGAACATCGTATTTGTGGAGGGCAAGGCAAGGCTCGCGGACATCGGGCTGGTGGCGTCGGTGCGGGAGGTCGGCTCCTTCGTCGGTACGCGCGGATTCATTCCACCGGAGGGACATCAAGACGGACGGGGAGACGTGTTCAGTCTGGGCAAAGTGCTCTACGAATGTGCCTGGGGTCGCGACCGGCTCGAATTCCCGGAAGTGCCGACCGACGCGGCGGAGTGGGCGGATCATCCTCAACTGATTGAACTGAACGAAGTCATTCTCAAAGCCACGGAGCCGCATCCTGAGCAACGCTATGTCTCGATGGTCGAGATGCGGGACGACCTAGCGTTGCTCCGGCAGGGCCAGTCCGTGCGGCGGCTCAGGCGGTTGGAGAAATACTGGCGGCGCACCACTCGCATCGCGGCGGCATCGGTCATTCTCGCCTTGCTGGCGGCCTCCGGTTTTTTCTTTCAACAGCACCAGAGCCGTCGCTTCCAGAAACTGTCGGATGAAAACCGGGATCGGCTGGTCCAGTTGCAAGTCGCCAACGGCGTGCGCCTCATGGACGACGGCGACTTGGCGGCCTCGGCGCTTTGGTTTGCCGAAGCGCTCCGGCAGGTCGCCGGTGATCCGGATCGAGAATGGGTTCATCGTCGTCGGCTGCAATCGGTGCTGGAGCGGAGTCCGCGCTTGATCGCGGTTGGAGGCCATCGCGGGCGGATTCGTTCCGTGCAATTCAGCCCGGACGGACGGCTGTTCGCCACGGCGGGAATGGACGGCGCTGTTAAAACTTGGAACGCAACAAACGGCTCCACGGCTGGAATCACCCTGCAACACGAGAAGCCGGTTCACGATCTGCAATTCAGCCCCGACGGTCGCTGGCTGGCCACCGCCGCCGAGGATAACGCCGCGCGGGTGTGGAACGTGGTTTCAGGGGCGATGCGATTTGCGGCAGTTCGACATTCTCAGGCCATCAATTCAGTTCGGTTCAGCCCAGACGGGAGATGGCTGGTCACGGCGAGTGAAGATCATACGGCGCAAATCTGGGACGCTGCCACCGGCCAGCCCAAAGGCGATGCGTTCCGGCATGATGGGCCGGTGAATGACGCGGAATTCAGTCCGCAAGGAGATTTGCTCGCGACGGCCAGCGATGATGACACCGCGCGCTTGTGGGACGCCCGGACAGGACAGCCGTTGGGGCTGAAGTTGAACCACGACCATGATGTTCGATCCGTGCGCTTCAGTCCCGACGGGAAATCCGTGGTCACAGCAGGCAAGGACGGCGCGGCGAGGGTCTGGGATGTCGCGACCGGCAGCCCCATCACTCCGCCACTCCAACATTCCCTCCCCCTGTGGACGGCGGAATTCAGCCCCGACGGACGAACGGTGATGGCGGCGGGCGGTGACGGCGATGGCGGGGGCACCGCGCGTGTCTGGGACGCAGTCACCGGCGAGCCGCGAACGCCGCCGATGCGACATGGCAACACCATCCGCAGCGCCGGCTTCAGCCCGGATGGGCGATGGATCGTGACGGCAAGTCACGACCGCAACGTGAGCTTGTGGAACGCAAGCACGGGCGCTCGCGTGGGAGGTTCGTTTCGGAGCACACACATGATGAAATGGGTTTCATTCAGCCCGGACGGAACACATCTGCTGGCCGCAGGAGAGGACGAGATGTGGAGGTTGTGGGAGGTGGCGCCGATGCTGGGAGACAGCACGCCAGGGGTGGAGGAACTTCCCTTCCGCATGACTGAGTTCAGTCCGGATGGACGGCTGATTTTTGGCATCACGACCAACCAGACTGCCGTGCTCTGCGATGCAATCACCCGCCGGGTCACGTTCACGCTCGGCCAGTTCCCGGCGTCTGTCATGTGGATCAGCTTCAGCGCGGACAGCCAGCGTGCGCTGGCCCTATCCATCAACAGCGAAGTGCGAGTCTGGAAAACGAGGACGGGAAAAATCATCGGCCAGCCCATGAGACATGGTGCCGGTGGAAGGGGTGAAAGCTGCGCTGAGTTCAGTCCGGATGGACGGCTGGTCGCCACGATCATCGGTGATGAGGAAGATCGTTCGGCCAAGGTTTGGGACTTGGGAACGGGCGGCGCGCTTTTTCATGACCTCAAGCACAGGCATCCGGTCAAGTCTCTCGCCTTTTCGCCGGACGGGACGACGCTGCTGACCGGTTCGGGCGACCAAGAATCGGGCGAAGCCCGGCTTTGGTCGCTGGGCACCGGCCAGCTTATGTCGGAGGCCATGCCTGATCCCGGCATGGTTCGACTGGTGAAGTGGAGCCGGGATGGCCGTCACTTCTTCACGGCCTGCGATAGCGCGACTCATGAACCGCAAAGAGGACGCCTCTGGGATTCGCCCCGTGGCCAGTCAATAGGTTTGTCCAACCCAATGGCTATCCGTTTCGTCGCCGCCTCATTCAGCCAAGATGGTCGTTTCCTCGCCACCGGGGCGGACACCGGGGAGATACGTCTGTGGCATGTGGAAAGTGGAAAGCCGGCCTCGAAGGGATTCGGTCACCAGCGCACATGTTGGAACCTGAAGTTCACCCCTGATGGCCGTCAGTTGGCATCTTCCAGCCTCGAACCTGTCATCCACATTTGGGATCCTCTTACTGGAGAGCCACTCAACCCACCACTGACACTCGGAGCCTCAAAAACTTGGATCTCCGGCATGTCGTTTAATCCGGCGGGCAATTCGGTCATCGCCTACGGCGGCGGGCAAACCAAAGTTTGGCGGCTGAACATCGCCGAGGGTTCCGTCGAGCGTCTGCGGGAGTCAGCACAGTTGGTTTCAGGCCGCCGCCTGACTGAAACGGGCGGCATGGAGCCGCTCACATCGTCCGAACTTTCTGCCCTGCTCAAGTGAGAAGGGGCTTGGCTGTCACGAGAGACTGCGAACAACTTATCAGGCCCAGCGCGAATACTTCGGCGCGCACACCTACGAGCGCATCGACAAGCCACGCGGCGAGTTCTTCCACACGAACTGGACCGGCCGCGGCGGCACGACCAGCAGCTCGACCTACAACGTCTAGCCCTTAAAAAATTCCGACGGAACAAGGACGGCAGCGATGCCGTCCTTTTCTTTTCCCGATTGCGCCGCTCCCTTCGCGAACTAGACTGCGCCCATGAACTTCCGCCTGCATCAAACCGGTCTCACCAGTCATGGTGAGGGCCAGCACGCTGGAACTTACTAATCGCCGCCCATGTTCCCTGCCCTCGTCACACGAATCCTCCGCACCACGGACCCGCGTCTGCTCTGGAAATTCTGCTGGAACTTCGGCGTAAAAGGACTGCTGTCCGTGGAGCGGTTCAAGCGCGGCATCCGGCGCGGCGAATACTTCCCTCCCTTCCTCTACCTCTCGATCATCAACTCCTGCAACCTCCGCTGCCAGGGCTGCTGGGTGGATGTCGAGGAGAAGGACTCCATCGACCTTGAAACGCTCAACCGCACCATCACCGACGCGAAGAAGCATGGGAACGCCTTCTTCGGCATTCTCGGCGGCGAACCGTTCATGCACCCGCAGTTGCTCGATCTGCTCGCGGCGCATCCCGACTGCTACTTTCAGGTCTTCACGAACGGCCAGTTCATCACGGAGAAGATTGCGAAACGTCTGCGCGAGATCGGGAATGTCACGCCGCTCATCAGCATCGAGGGACGCAGCTTCACCAGCGACGAACGGCGTGGGAAGAAGGAAGTCCTCAACCGCACCCTGCGCGGGCTCGACAACTGTCTGCGCGAGAAAATCCTGACCGGCGTCGCCACCAGCGTCTGCCAGTCGAACATCGAGGAACTGCTCACGGAGGACTGGCTCCGCGAACTGATCGCGCGCGGGGTGCACTACGTCTGGTTCCACAGCTACCGGCCGATGGGGCCGAAGCCGAACTTCCAGCTCGCGCTGCGCCCCGACCAGCTCGTCCGCATCCGCCGCTTCGTGACCGGCATGCGCGCGAAGGTTCCCATCGCCATCATCGACGCCTATTACGATCATCGCGGCCAGGCCCTCTGCCCGATGAGCACCGGCATCAGCCATCACATCAGTCCGCGTGGCGACATCGAGCCCTGCCCGATCATTCAGTTCGCGACCGAGACCATCCGGGATCCACGCGGCATCTACGCGACGATGCGGGACAGTTCGTTCCTGAAAGATTTCCGTGAACTCTCGGCGAACCAGACTCGCGGCTGCGTGGTCCTCGAACGTCCCGATCTCGTGAAGCAACTGGTGGTCAAGCACGGCGCGCGCGACACCACGGTGCGCGGCACCGCAATGGCGGAACTGGAGGCGATGACGCCGCGTTTCAGTCAATGGCTGCCTGGAGAAGAGATTCCCGAGAAGCACTGGATGTACAAGCTCTCGAAGAAATATTGGTTCAACGACTTCAACGCCTACGCCCGCGCGGACCATGACGCGACAGCCATGGCGAAGGTCAAAGAACTTCGCGCCAACGCGGCCAAGACCACCGATCGCGAACCCGTCATTCGCTGACCGTCGTCGGCCTCTTCAGCGCCCAACCGCGCGGTAGAACCGCTGTTTCACACCCGGAGCCGCCACGTCGCGCAGGATCATCGAATTGCTCGATGGTGTGTTCGTCGCGAACGAAGTCCAGTCCACCAGATTCACCGAGCGTTGCATCTCATAGGTCCGCCCCGGCGTCACGGCAATGGTCAGGCTGACTTCCTGATTCGCACCCGGCGCACCGACGGCAGTGAACCGCAGTCCGCCACCTTCCACGGCCCGGAAGAATCCGGACTGATTGGTCGTCGTGAGCGGAATCATCACATGAAGGTTCGCCAGCAGCCCGCTCCAGAACGGAGTCCACGCCACCGGACTGAGCCTCGGCGTGCGCTCGACGGTGTAATCCGGCTTTGGGCCATAGATGACGAGGTCCGTGCGGTTCGTGTCGCGCACCAACTCGAGCAACGGTTCGGCACCGAGGTAGACGACCCGACCCTGCGCTCCGCTGGCACGCGGCACCGCCTGCCCATTGACCTGACTCGCGCTCACATTGGTCACCACGAGCGGCACGAACGCCGACGGTTGATTCGACAAGGCAAGGAACCTCAGATGTGAAACGACCTGTTCACCCGCGAAGTTCTGGCCCGCCTGCGTGCCCAGGCGAATCTGGAATCGATTGCCGCCGAGCGGCTGGATGCTGGCGGATGCCAGAGGAAGAACGGGCGGCACCAGGCTGAAATTCGTCAGCCGGCCGAATGGCACTTCGACGACGAAGCTCGCGTTCGTCGCCGGAACGGTTGTGAAGACCTTGACCGGCACGCTGCCCGTTTGTCCGGCCAGCACGATGGACGACCCCAGCCGCACTTCCAGATAATCACCCACGACAATCGCGAAGGTCTGGCTGGCGCTGCTGGAAGGCACGCCGTTGTCCGTCACGCGCACCGTGACCGAGTTCGTGGTTCGCGCGAACTGGGCCGTCGGCGTCCAGGTGAACACACCATTCGTCCGGTCGATGCGCGCACCACGCGGCGCTCCCGGAGCGAGGCTGAACGTGAACTGTTGCGCGGGCAGATCCGCGTCCGTGACCGAGTTGCTGACCACCAGCGTCGTGGCGACGACCGCTGTCTTGCTGGAAATCGGCGCGAGGACGGGAGCCTGGTTCACTTCACGGACAATCACGCGGACGACACGCGACGCGCTTTGCACGGGTGAACCGTTGTCGCGAACCGTCACCGTCACCGGGAATTCTCCGGGACCATCGGCTTCACCGGGCGTCCAGCTCAGCGCGCCGTTTGCGGCGTTGATGCTCATGCCCGCCGGAGCGCCAGCCCCGAGCTGCCACGTCAGTTGATTGGACGGCTGATCCGTATCCGTCGCCGCGACGGTGTAGGCGAGGCGTCCCCTCATCCACCTCCACTTGAGGCGCGGGATTCACAAAGATCGGCGCGGCGTTCACCTCGCGCACGATCACGTTGAAGGTCTGCGTCGCGCTCAGGCTGGGGAAGCCGTTGTCAGTAACGACCAGCGTGAAGCGGTTGGTGGTTCCGCCCTGCGCCTCGCCGGTCAGCCAGTTGATCGATCCGCTGTTCGCATCCAGCGACGCGCCCGCCGGAGACACCGGCAGCGCGAAAGTCAGCGCCTGTTTCGGCAGGTCGCTGTCCACCACCGTCGGCGTGAAGGCGAACTCGGCGCCTTCGTTGATCGTCATGGTGGCAATCGGCACCAGCGACGGAACCGTGTTCGGTCCGCCCGTCGTGCTCGTCTCGGCGTCCGGCGAGGCCGGGGCGATTTCCTGATTGCCCGAGTTGTCGGTCGCCACGCTGTAGAAGGCGTAGCTGTTGCCCAGGACGCCGTTGAAAATCGCGCCCTGCTGCGTCGTGTGCGACAGCCAGTTGGTGAACGGCCCGCCGTTCACGGACACGAAGATGTCGAAGAACGCGATGCCCACTCCGTTCGCGCCGTCATCGCCCGACCATTGGATGGCGAAGCCCGCGCCGCTGCTCAACGGCAGCGCGACGACCGCGCTCACGGGCGGGTTCGTGTCCTGGACGATGGGCGTGTAGTTCAGCGTGTAAATGCCCGTGCTGTTGTGATCGAACAGGTGCAGGAGCTTCTCACGAATCGCGCCGGGGATGGAGGACGGGAAGGTCCGGTCCGTCGTCCAGGCGTTCGCGCCCATGATCAATTGCTTGCCATCCGAGCGGCGCACGCTGGTGAGCCGGAAGTCCGGTCCGGGATTCGCCATGCGCAGGTAGCTGAAGCCGCCGGGCATGTTGACGGTGAGCTGCACCTGGAGATCGTTCGTCGTGGGCGGACTGTCGATGAGCGGGCTGCTGGCCAGCGAGACCACGTTCGTCGTGCTGTCGCTCAGGTAAACGATGTCCGGCAAATTGTCCGGGTCCGGCGAATCGTTCACGAGGAAGTCTGGCAGCGTGTCGTCCCCTGCCCGGTCGGAGCGCACGACGTGAATCATCTCGTGGATGTGGACGGCATCGATGAGCGAAAGGCTCAGGCCGCCCATCGCGTCCATGTGCTCGAACGACGCGCGGTAATCGATGAACTTGCCCTGCAAGGTGGAGGTCATGTCCCAGATGACGATCTTGGACCTGCCCGGCTCAATGCTGCCGACGTTCAGGTTGAAGGACGGATTGAGCGGCTCATTGTCCACGCGCGCGCCGAGCAACTGGAAGTCGATGGCCAGGCCTTTCTCGTTCTCGATGATGCGCGGAGCCGCCGAGCTGATGCGGAAGTTGCGGGCCAAACCGGCACCGCCATTGCGGATGCGCAGGCCCAGCGCGAACGGTTCCGCCGGTTCAATCTCCGGCGTGAACGGATCATCCGAATACACGTCGCGCTGCTGGAAGTAATCCAGCGTGAGCCGCGCTTCCGGCAGCACGGTGATCGCGCCCGGCAGCAGTTGAATGGTGATCTGCTGCCCGTTCTCCACGAAGCGCAGCGTGCCGCCAATGTAATAGCTGGTCGGCGCGAACGGAGCCGCGTCGAGCGTGGGGATGAAGATGTATTCGGCGGAACCCGTGCCGCCATCGGCGAGCGTTCCCGCGCCACTCACACCGCTCAGGCCGCTCAAGGTCGGAGGGCGCGAGGCGAAGAGGCCCGCAGCGGATTGATTCGCCGCGTCGCGGAAATCCAGGTCGAGCTGGATGCCGGTCAGAGCCGCGCCGGAGTTGTTCTCCAGCACCAGCGTCCCCTTGAAGGCGGCGCGCGTCAGCATCATGTCCTGGCTGAGCTGCAGGCGGACCTTCGCGCAGACCGGCGTGCCTGGAGGCGGTGATCCCGCCGCCGTGATGGACTGCGCAGCGGCTGCGGCGGAGAACGGGAACGGCTGGTTGCAGGGAACTTCAGCCAGCAGCGTGATGTCGCCGTAATCGACGGAGACAGCGTCCATGGCCACCGGGTTAAATCCGAGCGACTGCATGTATTGATTCGCGGCGTCGAGCACCGCGGGAATCCTTGCCGGCGGAGCGCATCCGCAGAAATCACTGATGCCAAATCCGAACGGCCCATCGACGGAGCCGAAGTCGCCCGACCTCAGATAGCCGCGGATGCGCGCCTTCTGGCATTCGTCGAGCTTGCCCAGGAGGCAGTCGAACCCGGCGTCGAAGGCGATGCGGTTGGCGGTCATGAAATCGAGCCGCGTGATGTCCACGGTGTTAAACGTGCAGCCCGTGTCTGGAACGCACACGACCTGGAGTTCGACCTTGGCCACCTTGGTCACGAAGTTCGGGCCGCACTTGAAGCTGGTGTCGATGGGCATGTGGATGACGCATTCCGTGCCCTGACACGCTCCACCGCCTGCTGCCTGGAACTGAATGCCGCCCTCGACCGAACCCGGCTCCCGGACGCGGATCGTCACCGGCACCGTCACGCTGGAAAGAGCAGGCAGCTCCTCCAGCTCCGTGACCAGCGGCGTGATGATCAGCTTCGAGTGAACGGGCACGGGGATGCGGACCCGTTGCAGCGCGATCAAGCCGGTGTTGCGCAGGCGAATTTCGAACTGGCTGGTCTGGCCGGGAATAACCAGCGGCATGATGAGCGGGTTCTCAACCACGAGATTGGGCTGCGGCACTTCCGTTTCAAACTGCGGCTCGAGGACGACGCGGTAGTGGTCCTCAATCTCCGTCGGCACCACCTTCCATTCGTAGCGCACCGTTTCCTGGCTCAGGAAGACTTCCTGTTCCTTGGTCGCGCCCGGCGTGATCCGCACCCCGCCGCGCACGGTGGCGTGGCCGGGCGCTGAGGCTTCCAGCATATAATCGTTCTCGATCAGATTGCTGAACCGCACCTGACCGTTGGTGTCGGTGACGCCGTTGGTAATCACCGCGCTGGTGATCCGATCCCGCACCACCAGCGTGGCGTTGGTGACCTTGGGCGCGCCACTCGCGAAATAGGTGTGCTCATCCGTCACAGTGACCACCAGATCGCCACGCGCCTCGGACAGCGCGCGGAACTGGAACGGAACACTGAGCCCCGCGCCGTTGCCAATCAGGGCCATGCTGCCGCTGTAGAGGGTAAGTGGCAGGTCCGCCGCAGGATTCAACGCCAGCACCACGGTCGAACGCGCGCCGGGAGCGAGCGAAGGAATCGGCGACGCGGAAATGAGCGACATCCACGGAGCACCAACCCCCGGGAGCGCCACGTTCAAATCACCGCTGGCCACGCCGCCCTGGTTCACCACGTCGAACTGCACGACGGTCTGCGTTCCGCGCAACATTCCGCGATTCAAGGAAGGCGGTTCGGCGACCAACTGCGCGGTGGGCGGCGCGACCGCGAAGTCCACGGGGATGCGGAGCACGGCACCTTCAGCAGAGGTGGCGATCAAATTGAACCGACCGCGCACCGGCGTGGTTAGCGTGGTCATGATCTCGTAGCTCACCGTGGCGGACTGATTGCCGGCGAGCACGTTCGTCACGCTGGCCGACAGCGTGAAGTCGAGCGGGAGATTCTCCGCCGTGACGGACACGCCCGTAAGCGGAAGCGGGCTGAGGTTGCGCAGCTCAATGACGCCATTGGTCGCGATGCCCGGAGCCAGCCGCACGTTGAGATTCCAAGGCACGGCTCCCATGCCGAGCAGGGTGAACTGGTCCTGCACGAGATCCTGCCGCACGCGCGGATGATCCGCGCCAATCGTGTAAACGCCCGCCTCGCCGGAGATCGGCTGGAAGACGGCGCTGAAATTTCCGCTGGCGTCCGAGATCACCTGGAGAACACGGCGCACGCGATCCACGTTCACGCGCACGGTCGCGGTGCGGAAGGGCGCGGGCGAACCGTCGGTGCTGAAGAACGTGCGTCCGGTCAGCGGAATCGGCGTGCCGGAAACCGCCGAGTCCACCGAGGTGCTGACCGTGGCGCGATACGAGGGCTGCACGGCAATCGCGGCAGACAGCAGGGAGTTGTTGCGCTCGGAACCTTCCGTCACGAGACCGCCAGCGTCCGTGCGGACGAGCAGCCAGTAGTTGCCGGGATCGGAAGGCAGCAGCAGCGAGCGCGCAACGGTGTAGCTGTCGCCCACGACGACCGTCGCGTTGTTGGTCACGCGGGTGATGAGGTAGGAGTTCGCGCCCTGCGCATCGGTGGCGACGTAGAGCTCGTCCACCCAGGGCGCGCTGGCGGTGGAGAGACCGTTGTTGGTCACGGTCCACACGGCGGTGATCAAGCCGTCGGTCAAGGCGTTGGTCGGGCCGCTGACTTCGACGACCGCGAGATCCGGCACATCAATGTCCGTCACCGTCAGCGGCGCGGTGCCGGGATTGAACGTACCGTTGCTCGCTCCAATCATGACTTCGCGGCCGCCATCACTGACGCCATCGACGACTCCGTTGATGGTCACGTTCGTCGAGCTTTGGCCGACGGCGATGGTCACGGAAGACTGCAACGTGGCCTGCCCTGCCGGCGACGTGCTGAGCGCGACGGCGAGGGAATTGGTCGGAGGCGTGTTGCGCGTGATGGTGACGACGGTGGAGGAACCTTCTGCGATGACGGCGACGGCAGTCGCGACGGAGAGCGTCGGGCCGTCGTTGTCTTGAATGCGAATCGTCGCGGTGCCGGTGGACCCTGGGAGGACCGAGCCGTCCGCCGCCAGACCTTCAGCGACGATGTTCACCGTCTGCGCGCCGAAGGCCAGAGTGTCATCGCGCACGTTCACGTTGAACGACACGCCGGGCTGATTCGCCGGGATGGTGACTTCAGCGGGAATCTGCACCAGGCCGCCGCCGTTAGTGCCGAGGCGCACGCGCAGGAGGCCGGAGGAAACCGGAGAACGCGTGAGCGTGGCGAGCGCGGCGGGATTGACGACGCCTTCGGTGACGTTCGTGTCGGAGAGCGTCAAGGTGAGCGCCACCGAGTCGTCATCGAGAACATTGATCGGCGCGGACACCGTCGAGAAGCCGGCGGCGGACGCGAAGATCGAGGCGTTGCGCGTGCCGGTGACCAGGTCGTCATTGACGGGATCGAGGTTGAAGGTGGCATTCGTCTGGCCGACAGGAATCGTGATCGTCGCGGGAACGGTCAGTGCGCCGGGACGGTCGGACGTCAGCGTGATGGTGAGCGGGAGGTTGGTGTTGACGTTGCGAATCACGCGGCCGGTGACCGCGCCCGTCGCCGCGTCTTCGAGCACGTTCGCGGCGCTGAGCTGGAGGCGGAGCGACGGAAAATCATTCTCGCGCACGGTCAACTGATTGGTGGCGCTGATGTGGCCGGCGGCCTGGGCCACGATGGCGACGATGACGTCGCCGCCCACGAGGAGATCATCCACAACCGCGATGTAGAAGCTGGCGGAGTTCCCGCCAATCGGAATCGGGATGCTGGACGGAAGCGTCACCTTGGCGGACGGGCTGGCCGACAGGCTGACATTGAGCACCGCCGCGCTGCTGCTGTTCCGCGTGACGGTTGCGTAAGTCGCCTGCGCGCCGCCGTTCTCAGAAACAATCGAGGGCGACAGCGTGATGGTCAGCGCCGATTGCAACTGGATCGCCGTGGCGGAGATGGCCGCGTTGTTCGCGTCACTCTCTTCAAAGACCTGCGTGTTGGCGTCCACTTCGGCCACGAAGAAACGGGAGCCGTTGCCGAAGTTCGGCAGCGTGACCTGCTGCGTGCGCGTCAACGTCTGGCTGGGATTCAGAGTTCCGCTGAACAGGATGGAGGTCAGGAACTGATCTCCGCCGATGACGTTGTCCGTCGAGAGAAAGAGATGATCCGACCACGGACCGGTGGCGGGAACGGTTCCGTTGTTCCGGATCGTCCAAACGACCGGCACGGGCTGACCTGGCAAACCATTGACCGGGCCGCTGACCGCCGTGACCACGAGGTCGGGATAAGGACGAGACACCACCTGAATTTGAGTCTGCGCGGAGTTGTTCGCCTCGCCAGTTCCGGAGCCGTTGTGCTCCGGCAGATTGTTGAACGTATCCGCAGTCACGGAGATCTCGATGCGTCCGACGGAGCGCGGTCCGTCTGGCAAGTCGAAGACCAACTGCCTGGCGCGGGAGCCGCCTGCGACAATCGAGCCGTTGGTTCCTTGATTCGGGTTATAGAGCAACGTCGTGCTCAGCAGCACTTCAGCGGTGTTCGTGTTTCGGATGGTGACGCGATCATAGAACGCGCTGTTCGCAGCGACGTTACCCTGATTGACCACATTCCAACGGACGGTCAGTTCCGCGCCCGCCTGAGCACTGGGACTCGCCGTCAGGCTGAGACCGGTGACCAGCAAGTCTGGCGCAGAGGCGCTGATGAGCGAGCGGGTGTTGTTCGTTTCGGCGCTGCCCTGGGCGTTGTATTCGAAGAGCTGGCTGTCGCTGTCCGTCGTGACGACCACCTCGAACGCGCCGAACGCGCTGGCGTCCGTGGGCATGACGAAGGAGATCGAGCGGGCGCGCTGACCATTCGGCACGATGTCGCCGTTGCCGGGCTCGTCCGCCGCGTAATTGGTCGAGGTGTTGAAGATGGTCTGCGAGGTGTTGGTGTTGCGGACGACGATGCTTTCGTTCCATGAACCCGCCGTGGAACGCGGGCCAGCATTCGTGATGACCCAGTTGACTGTGACCACCGAACCCGTCAGCCAGCCGGCGACGGGCGTCGTGTTCAGGACGGCGACCCGCAGATCAGGATACGACGCGAGCGTGGTGTTGATGTTGATCGTGGAGGCGTTGTTGGCTTCCGCCGTGCCGCCAGCGTTCTGCTCGAAGATGCTGTTGAGCGCGTCCGTGGTGACGGTCACTTCCAGAGCGCCGGTTCCCAAGGGTCCATCCGGCAGCGTGATCGCCATCTGGCGCGCGCGCGTCTGGCTGGGATTGATCGGGCCGCCCGCCGCCTCGTCGTAGAACAAGGTGCGGTTCACGACCACCTGGCTGGTCGCGGTGTTGCGAACGGTGACGCGTTCCGTGAAGGAACCGGGCGTCGCGGCGGTGCCGTTGTTGCGCGTGGTCCACTGGACGGTGGCGGACTGGCCGGATTGCAAACCACTCGGCGGCGTCACGGTGAGCGCGGTCACGACGAGGTCCGGCGCGACGTTGGTTTCAAAGAGCGGCGACGGCGGCTGGGGCGGATTGGGCGAGAGCAGGAAGCTGAACGAGTTCGTCGTGCTGGTCTCGTTGTAGCGGCCTTCGACCGAGAGCAGATAGCTGCCGGTCTGCGGCAGCGAGAAGGTCTCGGCATCGGTCGTCACGTTCTGCTGATCGAGCACGACCAGGTTGAACGGCGAATAGATGCGGACGTAGGGCGTGCCGTTGAAGCCGGTCGTGGGACGGCCGTCGTAGTAGAGGCGATCTTCCGCGTTGGCGTTGAAACGATAGAGCGTGGTGCTGATGCCCGGCGTAAGCGTGCCGGTCACCAGCGTACCGGGCGTGAAGGACGTCGCCGTGGCGGCATCGATCAGACGGAAGGCGTAGCTGTTCGTGATGATGCCGGACGCGGCGACTTCGATCACATATTCGCCCGCGCGCAGATCGAGCAACGCGTTCATGTCGGCGCTGTCCGACCCGTTGAAGGTCCGGGGATTAACGATGCGTCCGTCGGGTCCAGTCAACGACCAGTTCAATGAACCGTCGCCCGTGAGTGAATCGAAGAAGAGCGTCCGGGCCGTCGGCAGAGTAAAGCGATGATACTGGCTCTGGCCGGCCACGGCGATGCTGCCAGTGATCGTCGCGCCGATGACCAGCGTGTTGGTGCCGTCCACGACGGGCTGGAAGAGGAAGGAGAAATTCCCGGTCGGCCCGGTCTCGATGTAGCGGCCCTCCACGGCGAGCAGATAGCTGCCGCTGTGCGGAACGCTAAAGACGCCGAGGTCGGAGTTCACGGCGAACTGGCTTTGCGTCACATGGCCGAGGGGCGAATAGAGGCGGAGGTATGGCTGATAGGTGAAGCCCGTCGAAGTCCGGCCATCGAAATAGAACCGGTCTCCGGCGGCGGCGTTGAAGCGATAGAGCCGCGTGCTGTTGCCGGGGCTGAGAGAGCCGTTGACCACCACGCCCGGCGTGAACGCCTGCGCCGAAGCGGTGTCCACGAAACGGAACGCGTAGGCATTCGTCTGCGCGGCGGAGGCGTCGATTTCGATCTGGTAGTCGCCCGCCGGAAGGTTGAGCAGCGCGTCGAATTCGTAGCTGTCGGAATTGTCGAGCCCACGGTTGTTGACCACGACGCCGGGCGGGCCGGTGAGGGTCCAGGTGAATGGAACATTGGCCAGCGAATCGAAGAGCACCTGCATCGATGTGGCCAGGGTGAACTCATGGAACCGGCGCTGACCCGGGACCGCGATGGTGCCCGTCACCACGTCGCCAATGGCGAAGGTGTTGGTGGTGTCCACGACCGGCTGGAGCAGGAACGAGAAGTTCCCAATGGCGCTCGTCTCAATGTAGCGGCCTTCGACCGCCAGCAGATAGCTGCCGGTGTGCGGCACGGTGAAGACGTCGAGATCCGAGGTGACGGAAATCTGTTGAAAGACCGAGACGCCCAGCGGCGAATGCAGCCTCACGTAGGGCTCGTAGGTGAAACCCGTGCGCGGACGGCCATCGAAGTAGAACTGATCCCCCGCCGTGGCGTTGAAACGATACAGCCGGGTGCTCGCGCCGGGCGCAAGCGAATCGTTGACCAGCGTGCCAGGCGTGTAAGGCGTGGCGGTGGTGGCGTCCAGGAAGCGGAAGGCGTAGGGGCCGGTATCGTCCGTGGCGGCGTCCACTTCGACCACGTAATCCCCCGCTGGAAGGTCCAGCAACGGATTGAAGTCGTAGCTGTCGGAAGCATCGAGCGCGCGCTGATTGACAACGACTCCGGACGGGCCGGTCAGGGTCCAGCGGAACGACTGGTTGGTCAGTGAATCAAAGACGAGCCGGGCGGCGGACGGCAGATTGAACCGATGAATCTGGCGCTGGCCCGGCGTGGCGATGCTGCCATTGACCGTCGCACCGATGGCGAAGGTGTTCGTAACGACGATGGCCGGCTGAAGCAGGAAGACGAACGTGGCGCTGGCGGCATTTTCGTTGTAGCGGCCTTCCACGGAGAAGACGTAGGTGCCGGTGTGGGGAACCAAGAACACCTCGGCATCGGAAGAGGTGGACTGCGGCGGCAGGGCGACGCCATACGGCCCATACAGTTTTGCGTAGGGCGCCATGCCGAATCCGATGGCGGGCCGGCCATCGAAATAGAACCGGTCGCCTGCGGTGGCGTTGAAACGGTAGAGCGCGGTGCCACGGGCGGGCGCGATGGAGTTACTGAGAACCAGGCCCGGCACGTAGGGCGTGGCCGCAACGGAGTCGAGCAAGCGGAAGGAATACGCGCCCGAGGAACCGGTGACGTTCAGGCGATAGTTGCCAGCGGGCAGGTCCAGCGCGGTGTCGCCGAAGTCGTAGCTGTCCGAGGCTTGGAAGGAACGGTTGTTCACGAAGTCACCGCCCGGACCCGTCAGCGTCCAGTGGAAGTCGTCATTCACCAAGGTGTCGAAGAACAGGCGCGCAGAAACGCCGAGCGTGAAGGTGTAGCTGTTCGTGGTGGTGACGGTGGCGAGGCTGCCGTTGATGGTCGCGCCCAAGGTCAGCGGCGTGCCGGAGAAGATGACGGGGACGTTGTTCACGAAGCTGGCGCTGAACTGATACGTGCCGGCCGCGACGTCGCCATTGTAGCCTTCGACGAGCAGCGTGTAGGTGCCCCCGGCCAGCAGACGGTTCGTGCCGGCGTCGCTGGTTCCCATTCCGAAGACGCGATTGCCGTAGGGATCAAACAGGCGCCAATAGGAATTGGGGATGCCGGTCTTGGTGATCCAGTTGAACGAGAAACGATCACCGATGCTGGCCGTGAACCGATAGGCGTCCGTCTCGTTGCCGGGATTCAGTCCGCCGCTGGTCGGAACACCCAGCGTGAGCGGCGTGGCGGTGGCGAGGTCGAAGAGGCGGAAGCGGTAGCCACCGATCTCGTCCGAGGAAGCATTGACGGTCAGCCGGTAATTCCCCGGCGAGAGTTGAAGCAACGGATCGCCGATGCTTTGCGCGTCTGAACTGGTGAAGGGACGGGCGTTCACAATGCGACCTTCCGGCCCGTCGAGCGTCCAGCGGAGGTTGCCGTTGTTCGTGAGGGAATCGAAGTAAAGCGTGGCGGCGGCGGGCAAGGCAAACGTGTAGGCCTGCGACTGGCCGGGCAGCGCCACGGTGCCGCTGGCGATTGAACCGAGCGTGAGCGGCTGCAGGCCGTCGTTGACCGGAACGACGTTGAAAACGCAGGAGCCATTGGCCGGACTGCTAATGTAGCCTTCGAGCAACAGCGTATAGGTCCCGCCCCGGCTCAGAGTGACGGGGCCGACATCCCCGAAGCCGGCGGAAAACAGGAGATCGCCCTGCGGATCAAGGCAGCGCCAGTAGAGGTTCGGCGTTCCATTCTCGACGATGGAATCAAAGTAAACCCGCGTCCCCGCCGCGACGTTGAACCGATAGACATCCGTCTCGTTGCCGGGCGTGAGCGTATTGGTCACCATCGTGCCCGGCGTCAGCGCGACGGCGGCGGTGCTGATGTTGATCAGTCTAAAACGATAGCTGCCGATGTCATCGCCCGATGCAGAAACGGTAATCGAGTAATCGCCGGCAGCCATCTCCATCACGGAGTACGCGCTGCTCGAATCCGAACTGGCGAAGGAGCGGTTGTTGACGATGACCCCGGTCACGCCGCGCAGCGTCCAATGCAGCGGACTGTTCGTCAGCGAATCCATGTACACCTTCGTCGCAGACGGCAGGGAGAAGTGATGCGTCTGAGTCTGCCCAGGCTGCGTGATGCCGCCCGAAATGACGTTCCCCACTGTGAGCGATTGCGAGCCGTCGGTCACCGGAACGACGTTGAAGTTGTAGGTGCCGGTTCCGATTTCCCCCACATAGCCTTCGATCAGCAGCGTGTAGATGCCGCCCGCCGACAGGACCACCGGTCCCAGATCGCTGAAGCCATTGACCATTACCACCACGCCGTAAGGATTGATGCAGCGCCAGTACAGGTTTGGCAGGCTCGCGGATTCCAACGCATCGAAATAAACCTCCGTGCCCGCCGCGAGGGTGAAGCGATAGGCGCGGGTCTGGTTGGCCGGATTGAGCGTGCCGGACACCGGAGCGCCGGGCGTAAACGGCGTGGCTCCGGCCAGATCAAACAGCCGGAACTGGTAATTGCCGGTGATGTCGCCGGAAGCGTTGACTGTGATCGTGTAGCTGCCCGCCGTGAGATTCAGCACACCAAAGCCCTGACCCGAATCGCTGGACGAGAAGATCCGGTTGTTGATGAGCGTTCCCGTCGGTCCGCGCAGCGTCCAGCGGAGCGAACTGTTGTTTGTGAGCGAATCAAAATAGAGCGTGGTCGCCGTCGCGATGGAGAAGGCGTGGGTCTGCGACTGGCCCGGAACGCTGACCGCCCCGCTCACCACGTCGCCGACGGCCAGCGGCTGGCTGCCATCATTCACCGGCACGACGTTCACCGTGTAGGTGCCGCTGTCCGTGTCCGAATGGTAGCCCTCAATCAGCAGCGTATAGACGCCGCCCGCCTGGAGCACGACGGGGCCGGAGTCCGACATTGAGTTCACCAGGACCAATTCGCCGAACGGATCGACGCAGCGCCAGTAAGCATTCCCAATCCCGGTGACGTTGAGCGAGTTGAAATAGACCTTCGATCCAGCCGTGGCGGTGAAGCGGTAGGCATCGGTCTCGTTCGCCGGACTGAGCGTGCTGCTGATGGGCGTGCCCGGCGTGAAGGGCGTGGCCGTGGCGAAATCAAACAGCCGGAACGCGAACCCGCCCGTGGCATCGCCGCTGCCCGTCACGGTCAGCGTGTA
>Ga0163144_10004805_pt1 | contig 30271 bp, 25 predicted proteins | sample OliLak19BULKMAT1_FD_123175 | JGI IMG/M metagenome (GOLD analysis project Ga0163144, IMG submission 123175) | Freshwater microbial mat bacterial communities from Lake Vanda, McMurdo Dry Valleys, Antarctica - Oligotrophic Lake LV.19.BULKMAT1 | ecosystem: Environmental > Aquatic > Freshwater >...
GCGGCGCCGATTGACGCGGGGTCTCGGGCGCGCGCTCCGCGCGCGTCGCGCGCGGAGCGCGCGCCCGAGACCCCGCGTCAATCGGCGCCGCGTACCTGGTACCGTACGACGATTCGGCAACCCACACGACCATGCTGCCTCTGGGCGCGAGGTAAGATCTGCCGCCGATGAACCCCGTCCACTTCCGTTACGAGGAGCGCGACGGAGTCGGGATCGTCCGGCTCGACCGCCCCGAGCGCCTCAACGCGCTGACCTTCGCCTCTTACGCCGAGCTGCGGGACACGTTCGTGGCCCTGCGTGACCGGGACAGCGTCCGTTCGGTGCTGCTGACCGGCACCGGCCGAGCGTTTTGCACAGGCGGGGACGTCAAGGACATCATCGGCAAGCTGTTCGGGGTCTCCGAGGCCGAGCTCCTGGCCTTCACGCGCCTCACGTGTGACCTGATCGAGAGCATGCGGCGGCTCGAGAAGCCGATCGTGGCGGGACTGAATGGGACGACGTGCGGCGCAGGCGCGGTCATGGCGGCTGCCGCCGATATCCGGATCGCAGCGGAGAGCGCGAAGATCGCGTTCCTCTTCACGCAGGTCGGTCTCTCCGGGGCGGACATGGGCGCGGCCTGGCTCTTGCCGCGCATCGTCGGGCTCGGGCACGCCTCGGAGCTGCTGTTGCTCGGCGAGTTCATCGACGCTGCGCGCGCGGCGGCGATCGGCCTCTACAACCATGTCGTGCCGGACGAGGCGCTCTTCGAGCGCGCCTTCGACGTGGCCCAGCGCCTGTCGCGCGGACCGAGCATGGGCTTGAAGGTCACCAAGCGCATGCTGAACGCCGAGGCGCACATGTCGCTCGCCGACGCCATGCAGGCGGAAGGTTGGGTCCAGGCCGAGTGCATGCAGCACCCGGACTACCGTGAGTCGTACGAGGCCTTCGTGGCGAAGCGCCCGAAGAACTTCGTGCAGAACTGGCCCGGGCATGGCTCCGGCCAAGAGGCCGCTCGATGAGCGACGCCGAGGACACGTTCCTCGACGGCCTCCGGGGCTGCGCGCGCGATTTCGCTCGCGGCGCAGCGGGTGCACTCGAGGCCCGTGATATCCGGGACATCCCGGACGAGGACCGCGCCGCGGCGCTCGCGCTCGCGCGCCTCGTTGGCTCCGGACTCCTCGGCTACGTCGTGCCCGCGGCCTGCGGCGGAGCCGACGTCACGCCGCTCGCGGAGCGCGAGCGAGTGTCCGTACGCGTGTTGTGCGCGATACGTGAAGCGCTCGCGTTCCACTCCGGGATGCTCGACGTGGTGTTCGTGGAACAAGGGCTCGGTTCGTACCCGGTGGCCCTCGGCGGATCCGAGCCGCTCCGCGCCGCGCTTCTCGGCGCCGTCACCCGCGGCGAGTCGATTGCGGCCTTCGCCCTGACCGAGGACGGCGCGGGCTCGGACCTCGCGGGCGTCGCGCTCGAAGCGAGTGAACGAGACGACGGCTCGTTCGTGCTGCGCGGCCACAAGACCTACATCACGAACGCGGGCATCGCAGACTTCTACACGGTTCTCGCGCGCACGGAGGGCCGGCCCGGCGACGCCGACGGGCTCACGATGTTCTACGTGCCGGCCACCGCGCCAGGGCTCACGGTCGAGCGCTTCGAGGTCACGGCTCCGCACCCCATCGGGCGCGTGGAGTTCGACGGCGTGGTCGTCCCGTCGAGCGCGCTGCTCGGCCGGCGCGGCGGCGGCCTCGAGCTCGCCGTCGCGACCCTCAACACGTTCCGCACGAGCGTCGCCGCCGCGGCCGTCGGCTTCGCGCGGCGCGCGCTGCACGAGTCCGTACGGCACCTCGAGGCGCGCCAGCAATTCGGCCGCGCGCTCAGCAGCTTCCAAGGGCTGCGCTTCGACCTCGCCGAGATGGACACACGCCTGCGCGCGGCGGAGCTCTTGGTCGCCGAAGCGGCGCTGCGTGTCGACCGCGGCCTCCCTGCGCGCGCCGAGATCGCGCGCGCGAAGCTCTACGCCACCGAGACGGCCTCATGGGTCTGCGACCGCGCCGTGCAACACCACGGCGGCTCGGGCGTGCGCCGCGGCTCGATCGTCGAGGCCCTTTGGCGCGACGTACGCGCTTTGCGTATCTACGAGGGCACGAGCGAGGTGCAGAAGTTGATCCTCGCCAAAGAACTCCTGCAGGCGAGCCGCTCCCAAACGAGCGTCGGCCTCCCGCGCGTGAACTGACCATGGGCCGCATCCAACGCACGATCTTCGTCTGTACACGCAGCCGCGAAGCCGGGAACACCAAGGCCTGCTGTGGCGCACGGGGCGGCGAGGCGGTGCTCGAGGCGTTCAAAGTCGCGACGGCTGAACGCGGCATGAAACGTGTCTTCCGCGCGACCTCGTCGGGCTGCCTCGACCAATGCAATCTCGGCGTGACCGTCGTCGTCTATCCCGACGACGTATGGTACGGCGGCGTGACTCCCGCCGATGTGCCCGAGCTCGTCGACCGGCACGTGCTCGGCGGTGAGGTCGTCGAGCGCCTCCGCATCCCCGACGAGCGTATGACAGGTGTGCCGCGCGAGATCACCCGGCTTCCTGAGTTGCGCCCCGGCGAAAGCCATCACCGAGACCATGACGACACCTCCGCATGACCCTCGTCGCTGGCGCGACGACTTCCCGATCCTGGCCGAGTCGACGTACCTGGTGAACCACTCCCTGGGCGCGATGCCGCGCGCCGTCTTCGCCAAGCTGCAAGCCTTCGCTGAACAGTGGGCGACACGCGGCGTGCGCTCTTGGGTCGAAGGGTGGTGGGAAGCGCCCGTGGTCGTCGGCGACCTCCTCGGGCGCATCATGAACGCGCCGCCCGAATCGGTGGTCATGCACCAGAACGTGTCGGTGATCCAGGGCCTCGTCGCGTCGTCGCTCGACTTCTCGGGGAAGCGCAACAAGGTCGTGTACACCGACCAGAACTTCCCGACCAACATGTACGTCTGGGAGGGCTTTCGCAGCCAGGGCGCGCGCATCGTCACGGTCCCGAGCGACGCTGGCGGCGTCGTGCCGACCGAGCGCCTGCTCGAGGCGATCGACGAGGAGACCCTGATCGTCCCGTTGAGCCACGTCTGCTTCCGCAACTCGTACCTGCAGGACGCGGCCGCCGTCTGCGCGCGCGCGCGCGAGGTCGGCGCGCTCGTGCTGCTCGACACCTACCAGTCCCTCGGCACGGTACCCGTCGACGTGCAGGCGCTCGGCGTCGACATGGTCTGCGGCGGTTCGGTCAAGTGGCTCCTCGGCGGTCCGGGCGCGGGGTACCTCTACGTGCGTCCGGACTTGCAAGAGCGCTTGCACCCACGACTCACCGGCTGGGCCGCGCACGCGGCGCCCTTCGCCTTCGAACAAGGCGCACAGCGGTATGCCCCGGGCATTCGCGGTTGGCTCAACGGCTCGCCGGCGGTCGCGACCCTCGCCCACGCCTCGGCCGGTTACGAGGCCGTGCTCGCGGTCGGAGTCGACGCGATCCGCGCCTGGTCCATTCACTTGCTCGAGGGGTTGCGCCACGATCTTCTCGAGCGCGGGTTCCGTCTGCACGGTCCCGACCGGCCCGAGATCCGCGGCGGCACGTTGACCGTCGCGCTCGCCGAGGACGAGAACGGCCCGGCGTTCGTGAAGGCCCTCGAGGCGCGCGGCATCCTGGTCGATCACCGGCCCGAGTCGGGGATCCGTGTCAGCCCGCACTTTTACACCCTCGAGGACGAGCTCTCGGCCTTCGCCGAGGCGCTCACCGAGCTGCGTCGCGAGGGGACTTGGAAGGCGCACGTCGTGGGTCGCGTCGCGTACTGACGTCGGACCGGCGCGGCTTCCATTCCGGGCTGTCATTCCGGCGAGTCGCGCCCCTTCTGGCAACCTTCTGGGCTCAGGCTGCGGCATACTGCCAGCGAGCGATCCCTATGCCTCCTACGAGCCTCTCTCTCTTCGACCTGACCCCCGGCAAGGTCCTCCTCGGCCGTTACGAAGTCCGCGGACCGCACCGCGAGAACGGGATGGCGGCGGCCTTCACAGTCATCGACACGAAAGCCAGCGGCCAAGACCGTGGTCGCCGTGAGCTGCAGGCCTTCCCTGGGTCGCTGTTCGAGGACCGCGATCAGTCCCAATCGTTCGCCGAGCAGATCCGCGCGTGGTCAGAGGCGAGCGCCGAGGTGCTGCTGCCTCTGTACGAGGTCAGCGTGCTCGACGATGGCGCGGTGCTCGTCGTGAGCGAGTTCCCGCCCGGCATCTCGCTGCGCGCTTGGCGCAGCGCGCAAGGGCGTATGGACGTCGCGCCCGCGGTGCGCCTCGCCATCCGCATCCTCGAGGGCCTCGAGGCAGCCCACCGCGCTGGCCTCGCGCACGGGGATATCAAGCCGGAGACGATCTGGTGCCGCGATGACGGCGAAGGCGCAGTGCTCGTCGACGCGGGCATCACGACGAGCCTCTGGGCCGCGAAGCACCTGGGCACGCGCACGGCCTTGATCGGGACGCCGTACTATGCGCCGCTCGAGCAATTTTCCGGCGAATCGCCGGACGAGGTGTCGGATCTCTACAACCTCGCGACGGTGATGTACGAGCTCTTGACGGGCGCCTTGCCGTGGGCCGGCAAGGGTTACATCGAGGTCTTCCAGTCGAAGCTGCAACCGGGGCCGCCGCCGATGCGCCAGCTGGCGCCGCACGTCGAGATCCCGGCCGAGCTCGAGGCCGCGATCGCGCGCGCGTTGCGGGGCAAGCGCAACGAACGTTATCCCAACGCGGCCTCGATGCGTTCCGTGCTCCAAGGGCTCAGTCTCGCCGAGCCCGGGCGCGCCTAGATCGGTCGAGATCGTCACCGTGGCAACACTCGACCTGCGAGCCGTGCCGGTCGACTGGCCGGCGAAGTTCAATCTCTCTGAGTACTTCCTCGATCGGAATCTCGACGAGGGGCGCAGCGACAAGGTCGCGGTGATCGTCGGTGACGAGCGCCGCACGTACGGCGAGGTCGCAGCGCGTGTGCGCCGCCTGACCGCCGCGCTGCGCGCGCGTGGCCTCCGACCTGAGGACCGGGTCCTGATCGTCCTGCCCGACGGTCACGAATTCGTCGAGACCTGGTTCGCGTGTCTGCGTGCGGGTGGGGTCTTCGCGATGGTGAATCCGTTGCTGAAGGCCGGTGACTACGAGAAGTACCTCGCCTATACGAAGGCGCGGGTCCTCGTGACCCACAGCGCGGTGTTGCCCGAGATCGGCGAGGCCGCGCGGGCCGCGCGCCTCTGCGACGAGGTCCTCGTCGTCGGCGACGACGCAGGCGGATTCACTGCCTACGAGGACGCGCTCGCGGCGCACGAGAGCGATCACCCTCTCGCCGCGGTCGAGCCCACTGGACCCGATGACCTCGCGGGGTGGCTGTTCACTTCCGGCTCGACAGGTGACCCGAAAGCGTGTGTGCACTCGCAGCGCGATTTCGCTTATTCGACCGAGACCTACGCGTTGCAAGTGGCGGGGTATCGCGAGAGCGACGTGTGCCTCTCGGTGCCGAAGCTCTTTTTCGGTTACGCGACCGGCACGAATCTGATGTTCCCGTTCCGCGTAGGCGCGACCGTGGTGCTGTTCCCCGAACGCTCGACACCGGAGCAGCTCGTGGATGAGATCACGCGCCATCGACCGACGTTCCTGACAGGGGTCCCGACGCTGTTCAACGCGCTGCTGAAGTCCGAGGCGAGCGCGGCCATGGACCTCAGTTCGCTGCGCATCTGCCTGTCCGCCGGCGAGGCGCTGCCCGAACAGCTCTACCTCGACTGGAAGGCGCGCACCGGGGTCGAGATCCTCGACGGCATCGGCTCGGCCGAGCTGTTCCACATCTACATTTCGAACGCTCCCGGCGACGTCGTGCCAGGGTCCTTGGGGCGCCTCGTACCGGGTTACGAGGCAGAGATCGTTGATCCCGATGGTCGGCCGGTGCCCAGCGGCGAACCCGGTCGATTGCGTGTGCGCGGCGGTTCCACGGCGCTCTGTTATTGGGCGCATCGCGAGGACTCGATCGAGACCTTCCAAGGGGACTGGTGCACGACGGCGGATGTCTTCCGCTGCGACAGTGATGGGCGCTTCTGGTACATCGGCCGCGGCGACGATCTCTTGAAGGTGAGCGGCATTTGGGTGTCGCCGCTCGAGATCGAGAACGCGCTGTTGTCGCACCCTGCCGTCCAAGAGGTCTGCGTCGTAGGGCGCGATGACGAGGCCGGGCTCGTGAAGCCACACGCCATCATCCAGCTCGCGACCGGGGTCGTGGGTGACGAGAGCCTCGCCCTGGCCCTGAAGGCCCACGTCAAGGACCGTCTCGCGCCTTACAAGTACCCGCGCAGTTTCGAATGGCGCGCCGAGGCGTTGCCCAAAAACGATCGCGGCAAAGTGGCGCGCAAGCTCCTGCGCTGATCCAGGGCACTGAGCGCGGTTATCCTCCGCACCTCGATGATCGATCTCGCGAAACTGACGTGGCCCGAGGCCAAGGCGCGCTTTGGGCCGCGCCTCGTCGTCCTCCTCCCGGTTGGCGCGACCGAGGCCCATGGTCCGCACTTGCCGCTCGACACCGACGTGACGATCGCTGTGGCCCAGGCGCGGCGGGCTGCGCTCAAGCTGCAGGCGCGCGGTGTCGATGCCATCGTGTTGCCGCCGCTCGCCTATACAGTCGCGCAGTTCGCGTTCGGTTTCACGGGCACGGTCACCGTCCGGCCCGGCACGCTCTGGAGTCTCGTGGAGGACATCATCGAGGCTCTCCAACAGCACCGCATCGAGTGTGTCGTCCTCTGCAACGCGCACCTCGAGCCCAAGCACCTCGGCGTGCTCGAGGGTGTGTGCCTCGACCATGTGCGGCGCGGGGAAGGCAAGGCGCAGCTCCTGTTCCCGAACATCACCCGCCGCCGTCACGCCTCCACCTTGGGTGACGAGTTCATGTCGGGTGAGTGCCACGCGGGGCGCTACGAGTCGAGCATCGTGCTCGCCGAGGACGCGGCCCATGTGAGGAATGACGAACGCCGGCGCCTCGAGCCGAAGGTCGTCGGCCTCGTCGAAAAGCTGCGCGCGGGCGCGAACTCCTTCGAGGAGGTCGGCGCGGACAGCGCGTGGTGTGGTGACCCCGCTGCAGCGACCGCTGTCGAGGGCCGCGAGCTGCTCGAGCGCCTCGCCGACGTGATCGTCAACTCTGTCGAAGAAGAATGGGCGGACCTTTTCCAGTGACCGCCTACAACACCGTCATCCAGGTCCGTTTCGGCCACGTCGACCCGGCGGGGATCGCTTATTTCCCGCGCATATTCGACTACGTACACGACGTCTTCGAGGAGGTCTGGGAGGAGCACGTCGGCACGCGCTATTACCACCTGTTGCTGGAGCAGAAGATCGGGTTCCCGCTCGTGCACTCGGAGGTCGACTTCAAGAAGCCGCTGTGTTTCGGCGACCGCATGGTAGTCAGCGTGACGTGCTTCAAGCTCGGCGAGAGCTCGCTCGGGCTGCGCTACCGCTTCATGATGGCGGATGTCGTGCACGTCGAGGCGCGCATGATCACGGCTTGTGTGCGCACCGAGGGCATGCATTCGATCCCCATCCCCCTCGAGTTCCGGAAGCGCTTCGAAGTGTTGCTCGAACCGAGCGCGCACGCGACTGCGGTGCGGGCAGATGGGACTGAAGCCGGCGACGGTGCTGGTAAAGGTGAACGAGGATGAGGATCGACTCGATCTATGGCCGCGGCCGACCCGTATTCAGCTTCGAATTCTTTCCGCCGAAGACAGACGAGGGGGCCGAGGCGCTCATGCGCACGGCCGCCGATTTGAAAGCGAGTGTCGAACCCGATTTCATTTCGGTCACGTACGGCGCGGGTGGTTCGACTCGCGATCGCACCCACAGCGTCGTGACGCGCATCCAGAGCGAGCTGGGCGTGACGGCGATGGCGCACCTCACGTGTGTCGGCGCAAACCGCGAGCAGACACGCGCTGTCGTCGAACAGCTCGTCGCGAGCGGTGTCGAGAATGTCCTCGCCTTGCGAGGCGACCCGCCCCAGGGCGCGACGACGATCGAGCCGACGGATGACGGGTTCCAGTACGCGAGCGACCTGATCCAGTTCCTAGCTCAGCACTACGAGCTGTCGCTCGGCGGCGCTTGTTACCCCGAGACACACCCGGAAGCGCGCTCGTCCGACGCGGACCTGGAGGTCGCCAAGCGCAAGCAGGATGCGGGGGTTGGCTTCTTGACGACGCAGCTGTTCTTCGACGACGCGCACTACTTCCGTTTCGTCGATGCCGCGCGCCGGCTCGGCGTCACGATCCCGATCGTGCCCGGCATCATGCCGATCACGAACGTCGCGCAGATCCAGCGCTTCACGCGCATGTGCGGCGCGTCGATCCCGGCGCAGCTCCTCCGTCGCCTCGAGGACATGCAGGACGATCCCGGCGCGGTCATGGCCACCGGCATCGAGCACGCGATCACGCAATGCCGCGCGCTGCTCGCGGGCGGCGCACCCGGCGTGCACTTCTATACCCTCAACAAGAGCCACGCGACGCGCTCGGTGCTCGCGGCGCTGCGTTAATCGGCTCGACGCCGATTAGGGATGACGGACGGGCTCTCTCGGTAGGCGCCGTCAGGTGTTCGGATCGAACGGCTCGGCCCCGATGAGGCCCCGCTCGCAACGTTTGGCGGTCGATCGCTCGGCTTGCGCCAGCAGCTCGCGCGTGAGCTCGCTCTTCTCGCGCTCGCGGTGCCACAGGTGGTACACGATGCCGCGATTGAGCAGCGCCCGAAAGGGCCAGCCTGCCCTTTGGAGCCTCAACTCCAGGTCGCGGTCCTCGTGGCCATACACCACCCAACCCTCGTCGTAGCCATTGACGTCGAAGAAGGCTGCGCGGGGCAGGCTGAAGTTGACGCCCATCAACTTGCGCGGCCGCGGATGCAGGACACGCGCGAGTAGCGCGGGGAGACGCATCCCCAGCGACCAACGCTCGGTGTCGCCGGCCAGTTTGCTCCGCAGCAGCGGCCGGGCGAAGGCCGAGTCGTAGACCCCCGCGAGCACCTCGCCCTGGGTGATGCGGGGCGAGATGTCTGGCCCGAGCTTGACGCGACGCCCGCACAACACGGCGCGTGGACCGGCCGCCGAGCAATGATCGGCGACCCAGTCGCGGTGGGGAAACGAGTCACCGTCGAGCATCAACAGCCGTTCACCCCGCGCGCGGCGGGCGGCCTCGTTCACGATGCGCGCCTTGCGGTAGCCGACGTCGCGCTGGTGAACGTGATGGAGGGGTGCGCCGAGCCGTTCGGACCAGGACTCGATCACCGTCCGTGTCGGGGCCCCTGAACCGTCGTCGGCGATGAACACCTCCTCGGGGCGACGCGACTGGCGCGACAGCGCCGCGAGCACGAGGTCGAGCTCACGCGGCGCCTCGTAGGTGACCACGATGACCGAGATGGAGCCACTGGACGGAGGCATTGTGGTTAGAGTATTCCGCGCTTCGTTCGAGACCGCGTCAGAAGGCTCCGAAGTCCTGCGGCGTGTCGACCTCGCGCGGCTGCACGGGTGGCGTCAGGTGGCCGATGGAATCGACTTCGCCAGCGGGCAGCCTCCCGCAGCGATGGTCGCGAGGGTGCGCGAGTGGTGAAGGCCACCGTGGAAAAAATGCTCTCAAAGTTGCCTCTTGCCCACAGCGAAGTGTCAGAATGGTGCTTTCGTCGACACCAGCGAGCGTTGGACGCACCCTCAAGCTGAAGAACTCCACCATCCTCGTCACCGGCGGCACCGGGTCGTTCGGACACACCTTCGTGCCGATGACGCTCGCACATTATCAGCCGCGCAAGCTCATCATCTATTCGCGCGACGAGATGAAGCAATGGGAAATGGCCAAGCTTTTCCAGGGCGACGATCGTGTGCGCTTCTTCATCGGAGATGTGCGCGATCGCGAGCGGATGTACCGTGCGTTGGACGGCGTCGAGTACGTCGTGCACGCTGCCGCGACCAAGATCGTTCCGACCGCCGAATACAACCCCTTCGAGTGTGTCAAGACGAACATTAGCGGCGCGATGAACTTGATCGACGCCTGCATTGACACCGGAGTCAAAGGCGTGGTCGCGCTGTCGACCGACAAGGCCAGCAGCCCCGTCAATCTTTACGGCGCGACCAAGCTCGTTTCCGACAAGCTGTTCGTAGCGGGCAATTCCTACGCAGGCGCCAGCGGCTGTAAATTCTCGGTCGTGCGCTATGGAAATGTGATGGGCTCGCGCGGCTCGGTGATCCCATTCTTCCTGACCCAAAAAGGTAAGGGCTCACTGCCCGTGACCGACGAGCGCATGACTCGCTTCATGATCACGCTGGAGCAAGGGGTGGAGCAGGTCTGGCACGCGTTGGAGGACATGGAGGGAGGGGAAATCTACGTCAAGAAGATCCCCTCCATGAAGGTGACCGACATCGCAAGCGCGGTGGATCCAGGCGCGGAGCACGAGATCGTGGGCATCCGCCCGGGCGAGAAACTGCACGAGCAGATGATCAGCCCGGAGGACTCGCACTACACCTACGAGTACCCGGATCACTTCAAAATCCTGCCAGCCATCCACAGCTGGCACAAGGACTTCAAGCGCATCAAGGACGGCCAGCGCGTGCCCGATGGATTCACCTACGCCAGCGACAGCAACACGGAGTGGATGGACGTCGCCGAATTGCAGGCCTGGATCGCTCGGAACCAGGACAAGATCGGCCGCATCTGAACGGTCTCGCCATGGAGTTCATTCCCTATGCCACCCAGTCGATCAATGAGGACGACATCGCGGCGGTGCGCGCGGTGCTGGGCTCGGACTGGCTCACCCAGGGTCCGTCCGTGCCGCGATTCGAGCAGTCATTCGCCCAGCTTCACCAGGTCGCGCACGCCGTGGCTGTGTCCAGTGCCACCGCGGGTCTGCACATCGCCTGTCTAGCCCTGGGGGCCGCGCCGGGCCAAATCGTCTGGACCAGCCCGAACAGCTTCGTGGCCTCGGCCAATTGCGCGTTGTATTGCGGGGCCGGCGTGGATTTCGTGGACATCGATCCGGTCACCCGCAACATGAGCGTGACCGCCCTGATGACCAAGTTGGAGCAGGCTGCGCGCCGTGACCAGCTCCCGCAGATCGTGATACCGGTGCATTTTGCGGGCCTGCCCTGCGATCTAGCGCCCATGCGCTCGCTGGCTGACCAGTATGGTTTCAAGCTGCTAGAGGACGCGTCACATGCGGTGGGCGCCAGCTATGCAGACCAGCCGATCGGCAGCCGCTACGCCGACGCCAGCGTGTTCAGCTTCCATCCGGTCAAGATCGTGACCACCGCCGAAGGCGGCATGGTCACGACACAGGACCCAGCGCTCGCGCATTCGTTGCAACAGCTGCGCTCCCATGGCATCACGCGTGAGCGCGACCGCTTGCAGCACGCAGGCGCCGCCGAGGGCGCCTGGTTTTACGAACAGCAGACCCTTGGATTCAACTACCGCTTGAATGACCTGCAGGCGGCGTTGGGTCATTCTCAGTTGCAGCGGCTCGGCAGCTTTCACGCGGCCCGCGAGCGGCTGGCGGATCGTTACGACCGTCTGCTGGCCGGTCTGCCGCTGCGTTTGCCCGCTCGCCAACCGGGCGGCGAGGCCCGGGCGCGGTCATCCTGGCATCTGTATGCGGTGGAGGTGCTGGCCCAGCCGGGGGTGGCGGATCGAGCTACGGTGTTCGCCCGCCTGCGCGCGGCCGAGCTCGGCGTGAACGTGCATTACATTCCCATCCACCTGCAGCCCTACTACCGCGGGCTGGGATTCGAGCCGGGTCAGTTCCCGGCGGCTGAAGCCTACTACGCCGGTGCGATGTCCATCCCCCTCTACCCTGCGCTCACCGACGCTCAACAAGACCGAGTCGTGAGCGAGCTCGAGCGAGCCCTGCGGGCATGAGCGCCGCCCGCCGTGGCGCAGGGCCAGCGCGACGCAGTTCGCCAAGCTAGGGTCGCCCATTGAGCACAGTCATCATCGTCCAGGCACGCATGACCTCGACGCGACTGCCGGGCAAAGTCCTGCTGCCCTTGGGCGGTGAGCCGATGCTCGCGCGCCTCGTCGAGCGCCTGCGCCGCGTGCGCCATGCCGATCAAATCGTGATCGCCACCACGCTCAACACAAACGACGATGCGATCGCCGCGTTATGTGATCGGCTGGGCGTGCGCTGTTATCGCGGCAGCGAGCACGATGTGCTCTCGCGCTATGCCGAGGCTGCTCAGGCTCACGCGGCTTCAGTCGTGGTGCGCATCACTTCCGACTGTCCATTGATCGATCCCGCCCTGATCGATCAGGTGATCGCGCGTCACCGAGTGGGCGACGCCGACTACGTCTCCAACATGTTGCCGCCGACCTGGCCCTTCGGTATGGCGATCGAGGTCTTCAGCGCGAGAGCTCTGGAGGAAGCTCACGCCGAGGCGAGCCAGCCCGCCGAACGCGAACACGTCACACCGTTTCTGTACGGACATCCTGAACGCTATCGCGTGCGAAACGTGGCTAGCCCAATCGACCTCAGCGAGCAGCGCTGGACGGTGGACACGCCGGAGGACTACGACCTCGTGCAGCGTCTCTTTGATGCCGTGTATCCCAAGGAGACCGAATTCAACTTGGCCGATCTGCTCGACGTCATGCAGGCCCATCCCGAATGGCTGGCGATCAACCAACACATCCGTCAGAAGCCATCCACAGCATTCCAGGCCGACGAGGAGTCCACTCCATGACCCTCGAGTCCGAGCGGAGCGCCGGAAAATGACGCCGCGCGTGAGCATCCGGGTCGACGCTTCGGCGCGGATGGGTACCGGTCACCTGAAGCGCTGCCTCTCGCTGGCCGAGGCGCTGGAGCAGGCGGGCGCGACGGTGAGCTTGGTGGTGCGCCCGATCGACAATGTCGCTGCCCATGTATTGGCACATACCGCCTGGCCGGTGCATTGGCTGAGCGAGCCCGAGGGCAATGACGGTTTGGCCGCAGAATCGTCGCTCGGCGACCCGCCGCACGCGTCTTGGGCCTCAGTCCCTTGGGCGCAGGATGTGCGCGAGACGATCGCTGCGCTTCGAGCACAGCCGCCTGATTGGCTGGTGCTGGATCACTACGCATTCGATTCCCGCTGGCACCGAGCGGTGACGGAGGCGCTCGCCACGCGTCTGTTGGTGATCGACGACACGGCCGATCGCACGTTGGCCGCCGACGCGCTTCTGGATCACAACTGGCACGTCGACCACAACACGAAGTACGCAGGACGAGTGCTGCGCGCGCCGCGTTGGCTGTGCGGCCCCCGTTTCGCGCTCTTGAGCAGCGTTTACCGCGACGCGGCGCGCTACCGCACGCAGCCCGAGGTGCGCAGCATCGGCATTTTTATGGGTGGCACCGATCCAGGTGGAATGAGCGCGCGGGTGTTGGGCGTGTGTCGCGAAGTTGGGTTCGGCGGCGACATCGAAATCGCGACCACCTCGGCCAATCCGCAGCTCGACGCCTTGAGGGCCGCCTGTACTGGCGCGCTGCGGGCCAGCCTCATGCTGGACGCGTCCGACCTCGCCGAGTTCTTTGCACGGCACGATTTGCAGATCGGCGCGGGCGGTGGCGCGACCTGGGAGCGCTGCTGTATCGGCCTCCCCACGATCGTGTTGGCGCTGGCCGACAACCAGACCGCCGTGGTCCCGGCATTGACCGAGCTCGGCGTTGTGCGTGCCGCTTCCATGCCGGGCGCTGCCCTGCCAACCGCCCCGCCGCTGGCCGCGGTGCTGACCGAGCTGCTGCACGACGCCACGGCGCGCGCCGACTTGGCCCAACGGGCCGCCGCGCTCGTCGACGCCCGAGGTGCGCAGCGCGTGGCCCTCTACCTGCTGGCGTCCACCCTGCAGGTGCGGCCAGCCAGCGTGGATGATGCCGAGCGCCTGCACCTCTGGCGCAACCATGCCGCGGTGCGTGCGGTGTCCAGCCATGGCGCGATGATCACCTGGCCCGACCACGTTGCGTGGTTGAACCGCGTGTTGTCGACGCGCGACCGCTGGTTGTTCGTGGGTCAGGTGGGACAACTGCCGGTGGGCAGCATCCGCTTCGACCGCACGAGTCCCACCGAGCTGGAGGTCTCGCTTTATCTCGACCCGGAGCTGCAAGGCCTGGGCCTGGGCCCGCAACTCTTGCAGGGTGGGGAACTGGCCATGGCGAATCGCTTGGGCAACGCCTTCACCGTTCGGGCCACCGTGTTGCCAGGGAACACTGCGTCGCAGCGTCTGTTCGAGGCCTGCCGCTACCATGGTGGTCCGCTGCAGTACTCCAAGACCGTTGAGCGCCTCGATGGCCGCCTCCATGAAGATTCTTGACCGCGCCATCGGCCCTGCCCAGCGCCCCTACCTGATCGCAGAGATTTCGGGCAACCACAACCAGTCGCTGGAGCGCGCGCTCGAGATCGTAGACGCGGCTGCTGCGCACGGCGCCGACGCCATCAAGCTGCAGACCTACACCGCAGCCACCATGACGCTCGACCTGCGCATGCCTGGCTTCGTGATCGACGATCCCAAGAGCCTGTGGGCGGGACGTCAGCTCTACGAGCTGTACGAAGAGGCGCACACGCCGTGGGAGTGGCACGCGCCCATCATGGCGCGTGCCGCCTCGCACGGCGTGGCCTGCTTCAGCACGCCGTTCGATGCGACTTCGGTCGAGTTCCTCGAGTCGTTGAAGGTGCCTGCCTACAAGATCGCATCCTTCGAGAACACCGACCTGCCGCTGATCCGTCGCGTGGCCGCCACGGGCAAGCCCATGATCCTGTCCACCGGCATGGCCACCGTTGGCGAGCTCGACGAGGCGGTGCGGGCCGCGCGCGAGGGTGGGTGTCAGGACCTGGTGCTACTCAAGTGCACCAGCACTTACCCCGCCACGCCGGACAACACGAACATCGTCACCATTCCTCACATGCGCGCTCTGTTCGGGTGCCAGGTCGGCTTATCCGACCACACCATGGGCTGTGGTGTGTCGGTGGCCGCCACCGCCCTGGGCGCGACGGTGATCGAAAAGCACTTCACGCTGCGCCGCGCTGACGGGGGCGTCGATGCCAGTTTCTCGATGGAGCCGCTGGAGCTGCGTCAATTGCGCGAAGAAACCGAGCGCGCTTGGTCCGCCGTGGGGCAGATCACCTATGGGCCGACCGCAGCGGAGATGAATTCGCTGGCATTTCGTCGCTCGCTGTACATCGCGCAAGACATGCGCGCTGGCGATCGCTTCACGACTGGCAACCTGCGCTGCATGCGCCCAGGCTTTGGCCTGCGGCCCAAGCACCTGGACCGTCTGCTCGGCCAGCGCATTGGGCGCGACGCGGTGGCTGGCACGCCGATGGCTTGGTCACTGTTGGCCGCCGATACGCCGCGATGACCGCATCCGTGGTTGGCGCGGGGGTGTGCCGGGACTGGTGAGCGGCGGGTGGCCGGGGCCGACCGACCTGGCTCGGTCGCGTGAGCCGTTTTAGTTTGTGCGCCGCAACAGCTCGCGCATTCGCAGGATCCCCGGCAGTAGGGCGCGTTCTCCACGACTCGCCTTGAGCCGCGCGCCCTTGAACCGGCCATCGAAAAGCCCGCGCGGCGCAAAATGGCGAAACCGTCGACCGAACGTCGCCTGGTAATAGCCGTACATGATCGCCCCTTCGTTCGGAAGGCCAGGCAGGTCGCGCGCCAAAGTCAGGCGCACGAGCTCTTCGAAGCTCTCAGGCAGATAGGTCGAGCCGAGCGCGCCGTAGTAGCAGCGTCCCGCAAGGATCGCTGGTTTGCCCCGGAAGGCGGCCTCGATTCCGACGGACGAGCCCGTCACGACGACCTTCTCCGAAGCCGCCATCAACGTGTAGCTGCAGACCTTCGACTCAGGTTCCAGCACCGTCGCGCCCGACGCCTCGAAGCTTCGCAAGAGGCGCACGGATCGGTTGTCGAGCCCGATCAAGTTGGGGTGCATCCGCAGATAGATGTGCACGTCATCGCGTCCGGCGACCGACTCGATCAGCTGCATTACGCCGCGGGTGTTGTCGGCGAAGATCGGGTTGTTCCATTCGTCGCTGATGGCGGCGAACTCGAACTCGGACGTGGTGAAGATCGAGATGTTGCGGCGGGTGGGATCCCAGTCGCTGGGCAGGAGGTTCTGCTCTTGTGCTTCGGTGAACGAGACCCAGCTCGTGGCGGCGCCGCGCCAGCGCTTGTCGAACCACTCCGTCGCGATGCGCACCTTCTCTTCGCGTGGAGGCGTCGGTGACTCCCAGGCGCTGCGGATGAGGTCCTCGGTGTACGCGATTTGGTGCGGTAAGGCGTTTGTGTGCAGCGAATAATGCCCGGGATCGCAGCCCCGCTCGTGGATGACACACTCCACGCCCGCCTCTTGGCATGCACGTAGCGCGCCGCGTAGAGGCGCCATGCGGCCGTTGAACACGTAAACGCGATCCGTAGGGTGCGAGGCGAGGAAACGCTTGACTGCGAGGTGCATCGCGCACGACGACCGCATGAACTTCGCGATCTCCTCCGCGACATCCTCCAGCAAGAGATCCGAATCGCGGTGCAGCCAGATCACACTGGAGAGCGCAGCGAAGCCTACGTCGAAGGCGCCGAAGCGGTAGGCACGCAGCTCTTCGATCGAGCTGAAGTCCGTACGCAGTGCCGCCAGCGCGACGCGGTCATCGGCGGTCAGCAACGTCGGAAAACGCACGACGGTCACCTCTCCGGACAGCGCATTCACGCCCGCGTTGCGGCGTCCGATGCAGCGAACACACGATCGCACGCGGTGGGCTCCGTCGAGATCGCAGAGCTCCATGTCCGCCTCGCACGAGATCAACGTGACTGCGTCTCCCGCGAGGAGGTGCTCCTCGGCCAGCTCCATATCCGTCTCGACGTGGGGGGTCCAGAGCGAGTAGGGGCCGACGATCAAAATCTGCATGGAGGCGCGGACTGGATTCGAGAGGGGGTGCGAAAGGCAGTGATCCGTGCGGCCGGCGCCACACTCCGCGAGGATACCGTTGGGAGCGCTCCCTCGAAGCGCTCTTCCTCGCGCTACGGCTCGCGGGTTCGCGACCGGCGACGCTGGGCTCGCTCGAGCCACCGGCAAGGCTGACCTCTTCCGTGTCCACAGGCTTCGGCACGGGATCACCGACCGGCCTCCATCGTTCTGGCCTGGACACCTGTGTCCGAGTTGCGCGCGACCCCCACGTTCCGCGGACCTGTGCCGGCGAGCGTGGTTCTCCGTCGCCCCAGATACATGCCACCGATTCCACCCGGGGCGTCGGGGTCGTTTTAGATGGGCGCTGGCCCCACCCTGGCCGAGCCGAGGACCTCGGCGTCGACTCACCGCTCCCCAAGCGCGTTCACTTCGAACGTGCATCGTGGTAGCCTCCCGGCTGTGGCGTGCCCTCGCCTCTCGGTCTCGAGACTCGCTGGGCCGTCTGCGGGGGGCGTTGTGGTGGCGAGGTCCGGAGCCAACGATGAGGGAAGTCAAGAGCGTGCCGCGCCGCGGTGACCAGCTACGTGCAGAGGCCTCGAAAGCAGGCGGAAGTGGCATGCGGGTCACTTGCCTCATCAACCACTATGACTACGGCGCCTTCGTCGGCGAGGCCATCGCGTCGGTCCTCGCCCAGACGCGTGCGCCGGACGAGATCCTCGTGGTCGATGATGGCTCACACGAGCCGCATCTCTCGGAGGTGCGAGCAGCCGCCGCGACCTCGAGTCGAGTGGTCCTGATCGAGAAGCACAACGGCGGACAGCTCTCCTGTTTCGAGGCCGGTCTCGAGCGCTCCTCCGGGGACGTGGTCTTCTTCCTCGATGCTGACGACCGTTGGCGGCCGGAGTATGTCGAGCGAGTCGTCGCGCTCCTCGAACGCCGCCCCGACATCGGCTTTGTCGCGGCGCACCACCTCCAACTCGACGCGGACGGCGCCGTGCGAGGTGAAGCGCTCCCGAGTCGGGAGCTCGGTTATTCCGTAGCGTTGTGCTTGGCGCGCGGAGGCGCGTGGGTCGGCGCGCCGACCTCGTGCCTCGCGATTCGCAGGTCCGTCATCGAGCGCATCTTTCCAGTCCCGAACGCGTCGGCCTGGCAAGTCTGCGCGGACGAGGCCCTCGTGTACGGGTCCTCGATGGTGGGTGCGCGCAAGTACTTCCTTGGAGAGCCGCTCGTCGAGTACCGCGTGCACGGCGCGAATTCGTTCCACGGCCGCAAAGACAGCGCGGAGCGGGCCTACATGCGCCGCCTCGAAGGGCGTCGCTTGACCGAGGCGCTGCGCCAGCGCTGTTCACTGCCGTCGACGCTCGTCGACATCCTGCATTACGAGTTCCAGACGATCGAGTCGCCGACCCAAGAGGAGTACGCGCACTATCGACGCGCCGTGTTGAACTCGACGGCGACGTTGCGACGCAAGGTGCGGATCCTCTTTGCACTTTGGCGTGTCTATCGATTCCCACGCAACGATCGGCCGCAGCCGAACTCGATCGCGTCCAGAGTCAAGGACTCACCGCCCACCGCGGCTGCTGCGTCTTGCGATACGGAGTCGCACCACTTCTACCCGTTTTCATCCGCTGTCAGGCCGTCGCGACGGCCTGACAGCGGATGAAAACGGGTAGAAGTGGTGCGACTCCGTATCGCAGAGTAGTTGGGTATCCTCGAATGTGGCGGCACACGGAATGTACGACGTCAGCGAGGCTGAAGAGGGGCAGCGTAGCGACAAGAAGTCCCTTCGCCTCGTTGAAGGTCGCTCCGCTGACTTGAACGAACTCGCGAACACCTGCGTCGCCTTCGCCAACGCCGACGGAGATAGCGTCCTGGTGGGCGTAGAGGACGACGCGACAGTCCCTCCGCCAAGCCAGCGTATCGACCCATCGTTGCCCGACCGCGTGCGCAAGCGCATGGGTGAGCTGACCCGCAACTTGCAGCTCGAAGTGTCGATCGCTACTTCTTCCAATGGTGGCGAAGTGCTCGTACTCACTGTTCCGCGCGGGCATGGCGTGGCTTCCACGAGCGACGGGCGTTACTTCATTCGAGTCGGCGATCAGTGTCAGCCCGTGGTCGGAGACGAGGTCCTGCGATTGGCGACGGACCGCCCGCAGTTTCCATGGGAGAGCTCGACCGGTCTTCAGGTCCCTCGTGCAACTGCCGAGCCCGAGTCGGTCATGCGGGTGCTGACACGGTTGCGCTCGTCCGAGCGGGTGAAGCTGTCGGTACGAGAGAAATCGGACGAAGAGCTTCTCGTCCATTATGGCCTGAAGTCTGAGGCGTGGCTGACCAACCTCGGTGTGCTCTTGGTCGGAACGCCCCGAGACCGAATGCGCCTCGGAACGGCACCGATCGTGCAGGCTATTCGTTACGACGAGCGTGACGTCAAGATCGGGAAGGATGTCTGGGACGATCACGCGCTCTCGCCAATCGAGCTGGTGGACTCCGTGTGGGCGACGGTCCCAGACTTCCGTGAGGAGTACGAGGTGTCCGAGGGCATGTTCCGCGCGAGCGTCCCGGCCTACGAAGAGATCGTGATCCGCGAGCTCCTCGTGAATGCGCTGGTGCATCGACCCTACACGCAGCGCGGGGACATCTTCTTGAACCTCTACCCCGACCGCCTCGAGGTGGTGAATCCTGGGCGTCTACCCCTGGGTGTGACACCGGCGAACATCTTGCACACGAGTCGGCGCCGGAACGACGGACTGGTGCGTGTCTTCCACGACCTCGGCTTGATGGAGCGCGAGGGGAGTGGCTTCGACACCATGTACGATCGGCTCCTCGCGACTGGACGAGCGACACCGAGGGCCTTCGAGGGCCATGACTCCGTCCGCGTCGTCGTCCCGAGGCGGATCGTTCACGCGGGCGTCCTGCAGTTGATCGGAGTAGCGGACGAGCGCCATCATCTGACCCAGCGCGAGCGAATCACTCTGGGGCTCTTGGCCCAGGGCGAAGCGATGACTTCACACGAGCTCGCGAATCTGCTGGGCCTCGCCGAGTTGTCCGACTTGCGCGCTTGGCTCGGAAGGCTCGTAGAACTCGACCTCGTGCGTACTGTCGGTCGCACCAAGGGAACACGCTACTTCGTGCGGCCAGAGCTCCTGCGGAGGTCGGGTCTGGACCAGCGCATTACGTTGCAGCGTTTGGAGCCACACCGCCTGCGTGCCTTGATTGTCGAGGACGTGCAGCGGTACCCGCTCTCGTCGATGCGAGAGATTCAGAGACGGATCGGTGCCGAGATCGCCGACCGATCGCTGAGCGACGCTTTGGGGCTGCTGGTCAAGCAAGGGGTGCTCAGCATGGACGGCGGTCGTCGCTGGGCCAGGTACACGAAAGCGGCTCCATGAGCCCCCATCAATACGAGTCGCCTTGACGTGTCAACCCGGACCTCTGGCGCCAAAATCGGCCCTGGCGACCCCAAGAAGCGCGTTTCCTGGGTCTCGCAACCCGACTTCAACACGTCCATCAACCCGATTCGGCGCCGCTCGAAAGGCTCGAGCCAAGGACGAGCGAGGCCACCGACGCGAGCGTTGTTCCCAACTCAGGGACAGCCTGTGTCTCGGGTTCGGACACAGTTCGCGGGTGCAGATCAACCTGCGACATGAACGCCGAAATGAGTCTGTGTCCCGTCGGCCGGTCAGATTCGCGGCGCGCTGCGCTCGACTTGTTGCCACGCCGTCGCGACGGCGTCCAATTCGGCGCCCTTTGCGCGGGCGCCAGTGCGTGGCTCGAAGTTCGTCGGCGCGCCCTCGCTGGGCTGGTAGGTCCAGCGGCGGAAGACGTCACCCGCTGCTTTGGATCGCGCCTCCACCAGGGCTGCGAGCGCGCTGCCGAAGCCCCGCGGGTCCTGGCAGAAGTGTTCATATTCGATGGTCATCCTTCGCTCGGCTGGCAGGGTCGCGAGCGCCGCGCCAATGTGCTGGTTCGTGGAGCGTACCTGTCCGACGACCTGTTCGGCCGGCGGCAACGCCACGAGGTCTCGGTACTCCGGTGGCTTGACCGAGAACCAGCGCTCGACCGACCCGAGCAGCTTCTTGCGGGCGGTCAAGAGCGAGCGCGCGTGTTGGACACCGTCGCGCACGACGTGCACGAAGAGCGCCTCGGGGAGGGCCGCCGCGAAGAACTCGAGGTCGTAGATCAGCGGCAGGGCCAACGCTGCGAACGGTTTGCCCTCGACCTGGGTCAGGGCCGCCAGCGTGCTGCGTAGGGCGCGCACGTCGACGTCGCGAGTGCGCGCGCCGAGGGGCTCCAGCTCACGTGACCCGATGTGCCGCTGCCAGAACTCAGTGAAGTGATTCACCCCGAGCGTGCCCGTCGTCCGGCCGTAGTCCGATTCGAATCCCGGCGGCGCGGGCCGCAAGTCGGAGAGGTCCGCTGCTTTCTGGGCCTCGGCGTCGAAGAGCAGACGCTGCACACGCGCCCCGATGACCGGCGCAGCAGAGAACCGCGCGACGAGATTCGACGGGTACGCAAATGACCCCGTCGAGCCGAGCCACTGCAGCAGCAGCGTCGCGCCGGAGCGCGGCACACCGACGAAGAGGATCAATGGCGCGCTCGTGTCGGGCGCGCTCGCCACGGCGCCCGTTTCCGCTGGAATCAACAATCGCGCGAGCGCCGCTTGTTCGGAGAGCTCCGGGTGCGCGCCCGGATGCCGAGCGCGGCGGTCATCGTCCTTGGGGCGCCGAGCGGTGGCCATACCGTGTGCCGTTCGAGCTCAGGTCGAGAGGCGGCGCAGCGCGATGTCGAGCGGCAAGAGGCAAGCCGCCGCGACCAACCACCACCACCAGGTGTCCTGCGGTGTCCTGGCGGGTTCGCCCTGGAAGTCCCACACCGCCTCGGCGGTGGGCGAGACGACGCCGCCCGTCGCGTCCGCGATCAGCGCGAGGCCCGCCAGGTCCGGCGCCGCCGTGCGGAACTCGGGGCTGTAGGACTCGGTCACGCCGAACGCGCGCAGCTCGGCCACCTCGCCCTCTTGACGGTTGACGAGCAGCACGCGGTACGCGTCCCCGTAACGCTCGATCGGGAACGACGCCTGGAACAACCCCGGCGCGATGTGGCGCACGGCGAGCGCCGCGCCGTCGCCGTCGCCATCCGGCAAGATCGACAGCTCGGGCTCGACGTCGTCGCGGTAACTCCCGGTCCGATCGCGCACGTCGAGGGTGATCGTCGCCACGCCGTCCTTCACGTCGACGCGCGTGCCCGTGCGCAAGTCCTTGTGCGAGCCCGTGCTCATCGCCGAGCGTACGAGCTGCGCCCAGAACTTGGGATACGCCTCCCAGCTGATCCAATCGGCCGCCCAGCGCGCTTTGGCGTCGCTGGTGAAAGCCACGGAGCGGCCGAGGCCGTACGTCCAATGCGCGAGCACCGGGTCCCCGTAATCGGACACGAGCGCGACCGTCGCGCGGTCCTTGCCCTGGCAACCGACGTACCCGAGCAGGAACGGCATATCGTCGAGGGGGATGCCCTTCAAGATCTCAGTCGCGGCGACTTGTGTCGGCACGAAGGGCTCTTCGATCAACATCGACTTCGACGCGCGCATCGTCTCGCGCGTGAAGATCTGCGGGATGCTGCCGAAGTCGTTCGTGAAGTAGCTCTCGCCGTTGCCCCATTGGGCCATGTCCTCGAGCAGCCGCATGTCTGCGCCTTCGCCGATGCCGACGGTCGAGAGCGTGATGCCGTCCGCAGCGATGTGGCTGACGAGGGTGTCGTAACCCGAGCCCTGGGTCTGGCCGTCCGACAGCAAGATGATGTGCTTGAGCTTCGCGTCCTCTTCCTGCAGCGCTTGGAACGCGTCGTAGAGGCCTGGATAGATGTTCGTGCCGCCGCCCGCCGCGAGGCGCGAGATGTAACCGGTGATCGAGCCGAGGTCCGTCGAATCGGTCATCGGCGCGATCCACTCGGACGCGCCGTCGAAGGCGACCACGCCGAAGCGGTCGTTGCCCTTGAGCACCTCGGCCGCGGCGATCGCGGCTTCTTTCGCGAGCTCGATCTTGTGGCCCATCATCGAGCCCGACTTGTCGATCACGAGCGCGAGGGCCAAGTTCGGCTTCTCGACGTTCTTCTTGATCGGCATTTTGACCGGCAGCGCGTCCTCGATCGGCGTGCGGTAGTACCCGCCGAGGCCGAAGCTCTGCTCGCCGCCGATCATGATGAGGCCGCCGCCCATCTCGCGGACGTAGGTCTTGACCGCCTCCATCGCGCCGGGCTGGAACGCGCTCGCGGGGACGTCGGAGAGAATCAGCGCGTCGTAGTTCAGGAGCTCGCCGAGGCTCGCGGGCGCGCCGCTCGCGGGGCGCACCTCGACCTCGATCTCCTCGCCGCGCAGCGCGCCTTCGAGCCAGCGCGCGTCGCGCTCCTCGCGCTCGATCAAGAGCACCTTCGGCCGGCCCGCGACGCGCACGACGGCGCGCGCGACGTTGTTCTCGAGCACCGTGTCGAGGGCGGGGGCAACCTGCACCTCGAACTCGTGGAAACCCTCCTCGAGGCGCAGCTTCGGCAGCGTCAACAGGGTCCGTCCTGCCGCGAGCGCGACGTTCTCCTGGGTGCTGACGAGGTACTTGTTGCGGTAGACACGCACCGTCGCCGTCGTCGCGACGCTCGCGTCGAACGCGACCTCGAGCTCGAAGGGCGACTTGACCTGGGCCTCGGCCGGGGCGTAGAGCTCCGAGGCCACGACCTCGGGCGAGTCGCCGACGGTCAGCGGCCGCACGTGGGTCGAGACGCCCGAGCGCTCGAGCTCGACGAGCTCGCGCAGAACGTCGCCGCGGTTCGAGTTGCCGTCAGAGATGAGCACGACGCGCCGCCGGACCTCGAGCGGCAAGAGGCCGCGCGCGAGGCGTAGGGCGCCCTCGAGGTCCGTCTCGTCGGTGCCGAGCTCGGCGCGGAGCGCCTGAATCGCGGCGATTCGGGTCTGCAGTTCGTCGAGCTCTTTGCGAGCCGCGTCATCCAGTGTGCCGCGCTCGAGCTCTGCGATCCGCGTCTTCGCGTCTTGTTCCGCGCGTTTGTGATGCAGCTGCCAGGCGAGGTCTCCCGTGAGCGTGAGCGGCTCACGTGTCGGCGCGACGAACAGCTTCGGTGTCTCGCCGAACAGCACGAGCCCAGCGCGATCCGTAGATTCGAGCTCCTTCGTCGCGGCCTCGACCTCGGCCCAGGCCGCGTCGAGCGCCTCGCTCCGCACGCTGTCCGAGACGTCGATCAGGAACAGCACCGTGCGCTCCGAGTTCTCGAGCTGCAATACAGGGCGCGACAGCGCCGTAATCACACACAAGAGCCCGAGGAAGCGCAGGCCCGTCGCGAGCGCTCGACGACCCGGGCGGATGTCGGCGTAACTCTTGAAGTGCCAGAAGAGCACCAGGGGCACGAGGCCCGCCAGCGCCCAGAACCACTCTGGGCTCTCGAACTGCAGCTGCGTCATGAGCGAGGTCGTGCTGAGGAGCCCGATCGTGGTGGGGAGCCCGATCGGGCCCGCAGTCATTCCGATCGCGAGGGTGGTCGGCATCGGCGTCACTCCGTGATGCGGCGGTGGAACGTGATCCACTCGAGGGTCCAGAGCGCGAGACCGAGCGCCGCGAGGATGACCCAGAGGTCGCGGTTGAAGAGCGAGCGATGTTCGCTGCCGGTCTTGATCTCTGTCGCGACCAGCGACGGCGCGATGGCGGATTCAGCGGCGTCGAAGAGGTTGACGGTCGTCGGGTAATTGCGAGCGTCGATCACGAACGCGTACGCGCCGGGCTCTTCGGTCTCGTTGAAATAGAAGCGCCCTTCGCGCACTTCGAGGGGCCGGTCGGTGACGACGCCGTCGACGAGCAAGGTCGCTTTCGGCGCCGGGTCGGCCACGCGCCGCAAGGGCGTGATCGTCGTGCCAGGCGAGTAGGTGGACTCGAACAGCACGTCCTCTTCGGCCTCGAACCAGGCCACCGCGTTCCGGAGCAACATCGGGAACGCCAACCGGAAGGGGAACAGCTCGGCCGTCATGTCGAAGCCGATGTGCACGGCGCGTCGATCGCCGAGGTCGAAGGCCGAAATGATCGGGCCCTCGAAGCTCGAGACGAGCGCTTGTCCGCGGTCCAACCGCAGATAGCGCGCCGGCGGGATCGGCAGCTCGCGGTAGTTCAAGTAGCGATTGAGGAGGTGCTCGCGGTCCCAGTCCCACACGGTGGGGGAGTTGTCCCGCCCGAGCTCCGTCGCCGGCAAGAAGTCCGGGACGGGCGTGTCCATCAGGATCAAGTTGCCCTTCGTCGGCAGGTCCGCCGGGATCACCCCGACGCAGATCGTGACGTCGGCCTCGCGGCGCTCGGGCGTCATCGTCGCGTAGCGCTCGGCGGTGGTGAAGAAGCTCGTCTCGGAGACGAACTCGACCATGGCCTGGAAGGCGACCAAGAACGGCTCGGCTTGGTGGTCTTCGGCGACGACCAGGCCGATCTTGCGTTGGCGCAGCGCGGGCACGAACGCAAACGCCTCATTGTCGAGCTGGAAGCGGTCGGCGGTGTCGAGCGCGAGGCGCAATGTGCCGCCTTCCCCGAGCGTCAGCTTCTTGGACCAAGTGAACTCCTCGCCCACGGGCAAGGTCACTGGCTCGACCGCGATGAGGTTGCCGTCACGGCTCAGCTCGAGTCGAGTCTCGAGCGGCGTCGAGCCGTGGTTCACGAGCACCGCCAAGAGGAAGTCCGTGCCGAGGCTCTCGTTCTTGCGCGCGGTGAAACGCAGGATCGCGGCGTTGTCGGTCGTCGTCCCGATGGCGACGTAGCTCGCTTGCAGGGCCTTCTGTGAACGCAGGGCCTCAGAAGTCGCGGGCGAGGCGTTCGAGCCCGCGGCCTCGGCGGCGCCCTCGCTCGGGGTGTTGAGCGCGGCGAGGGCCGCAGGCACAGCGCCCGCGTTCCCGTCTGAAAGGAACAGCACCACCGGGGCGCCGCGGTCCGCCGTGACCTCGCGCGCGAATGCGAGCGCCGCGTCGGCGTCGAGCGAGCGTTTGGTCAGCCGCGCGCGGTTCACCGCGTCGCGCAGGCGCAGCTTGCTGCGGTTGAACGGGACGAGCACCTCGACGCGGTCCGAGACGGCGGCGATGAGCATCTCGTCCTCGCGCGAGCGGCCCTCGACGAACGTCCGCGCGCGCTCGAGCATCAGCTCGAAACGTGTGCGGTCAGGCGAGCCCTCGGCGCCCGGCTCGAGCGTGTGCATCGAGGCCGAACAGTCGAGCAACAGCACGATGCTCTCTTTCTCCGACGACGCGAGCTCGAAGTCGGGCTGCGCCGCCGCCAGCACGAGCGAGGCCAAGATCAAAAGCTGCAGAAGCAGCGAATACAGGCGTTTCAGCCGCTTGAACAGCGAGCGCGCCTTGGTGTCGATAACCAGCTGTTCCCAGAGGCGCAGGTACGGCACACGCACTTCGCGCCGCCGCACCTTGAGGATGTACAGCACGACGACCGGGGCCGCGAGGGCCCCGAGTCCGAGCAGAAGCGGCGCGAGGAAGTTCAACCGACGAGCCCTCCGCGGCGCAGGATCCCGAGCACGAGGTCGTCGAACGGCACGTCGGTGCGCGCGCGCACGTACCCGTACTCGTTGCGCACACAGAAGTTCTCGACCGACTTCGCGTGTTCTTCGAAGGCGTCCTTGTACCGCGCGAGGAGGCCGTCCGTGACGTTGATCTCGCGCGCGTTGCCCGTCTCCGAGTCCACGAGGCGCAGGTCCCCGCGCAGCTCGGGCGACTCCTCTTCTGAGTCCACGATGTGCACGACGAACACTTGGTGTTTCAGGAACCGCAGGTACTTGAGCGCCTGTTGGAAACCGTCGACGTCGTAGAAATCCGAGATCACCACCACGACCCCGCGCCGTCGCTCGCGACCGATGAATTCGCGCAGCGCTGGCGCCATTTCGGTCACACCCGCCGGCTTCACGCCCTGCAGGAACTCGAATAGCCGGAACACCTTGCCGCGCCCTTTCACGCCCCAGAGGCCCTCGGCGAGCCGCTGCGTGAAAGGCAGCACGTTGACCGCGTCCATGTTGGACATGCCGATGTACGCGAGCGCCGCGCCGACATGGGACGCGTAGTTGAGCTTGTGGATCCGCCCCGCGTCCATCGACTCGGACGCGTCGAGCAGCACCGTCAGGTGCAAGTTCTCTTCTTCGCGATAGAGCTTCAGGAAGACCTCTTCGAGGCGCCCAAACAGGTGCCAATCGATGTGCCGCGGGTCGTCACCGGCGACGTACGCACGGTGGTCGGCGAACTCGGCGCTCGAGCCCTTCTTGATGCTCTTGCGGTCTGCGCGCAGGAGGCCTGCGAAGATCTTCTTGGCGACGACGTTCAGGACCTCGAGCTTGCGCAGGAAGTCCCCATCGAAGAGGAGCGCCGGGCGTTCGGTGCGGGTGGCGGGGGCGGCCATACGGACTAGGCCGAGGCGGCGAGCTCTTTGGTGGAGGCCAGGACCTCGTCGATGATCTGGTCGGAGCGGATCTCGGCGGCCTCGCCCTCGAAGTTCAAGAGCGTGCGGTGGCGCAACGCGTCGTGCGCGACGTAGCGCACGTCTTCGCACGAGAGGTTGAAGCGGCCTTCGACGAGGGCCTTCACCTTGCCGCCGAGCATGAGCGTTTGGATGCCGCGCGGGCTGCACCCGTACTTGACGAAGCGCTTGACCATCGGGGTCGCGACGTCCGAGTCCGGGTGGGTCGACTGGCCGATGCGCACGACGTAGCGCTTGACATGGTCGGCCGCGACGACCTCGCGTACGAGCTGGCGCATGACGACGATCTCTTCAGCGTTCAGCACCGGCTGGACGTTCGGCACCGTCGCGCCGGTCGTGCGGTCGAGGATCTCGAGCAGGTCCTTCTCGCCGAGGTAACCGACGTCGAGCTTGAAGAGGAAGCGGTCGATCTGGGCTTCCGGCAGGGGATACGTGCCCTCCATCTCGATCGGGTTCTGCGTCCCGAGCACGAAGAATGGCTGGGTCATCTTGTACGTCGTGCCGCCGATCGTGACGGTGTGTTCCTGCATCGCCTCGAGCAGGGCCGACTGCGTCTTCGGCGTCGCGCGATTGATCTCGTCGGCGAGGATCACGTTGGCGAAGATCGGACCGCGCTGGAAGCGGAACTCCTTCGAGCCGTCCTCGCCGACGACGAGCACGTTCGTGCCGAGGATGTCCGCCGGCATGATGTCCGGGCTGAACTGGATGCGGCTGAAGTGCACGTGCAAGGCCTCGGAGAGCGCGCGCACGAGGGTCGTCTTGCCGAGCCCGGGGACACCCTCCAGCAGCACATGGCCGCCCGCGAAGAGCGCGATCAGCACCTTCTCGACGACGTCCTGGTAACCGACGATGTGCTTGCCGATCTCGTTCTTGAGGCGGATGAACTTGACCTGGAAGTCTTCGACTCGGGCGCGGGCTTGGGCTGCGTCGGAACTCATGGGGAGGAGGCGCTCGAGCGCCGTCGAGGGACTGGCGGGCAGGGTCCGATCGCGGACCGACGTGGGGGGCGGAAACGGACGCGCGCCACCCTAGGGCAGCGCGCGTCGAGTGTAGAAGAGACGACCCTTCTTGGGGGTTACTTCCCGTCGCCGGAGGCGTCCGTCTTGGACGGTTCACTTTCCGGCGCGGCGCCCTTCGATTCACCTTCCGGCGCCGCGTTGTTCGACTCGCCTTCAGGCTCGATGCTCTTGAAGTAGGTCTCCAAGTACTTGCGGTAACCAGCGGGGATGTCCTGACGTTGGATCGTGTCCTCCGCGGCGCGCTTCTCGGACAGGAAAACTTCCTGGGCGGCGCGCTGGGACTGACTCCCGTCGTTGGCCACTTGGGTCCGCGTGAACGTGCTCTTGCCGTCCGTCTGCTTGACCGAGACCTTCTCTTCTTCGCGTGTGTTCTCCGAACGCGAGCCTTCTTCGGCGAGGAAATCGCCTGTCGTGCCTTCACCAGCCTTCAAGGATGGGCGCTTGACCAGCGCCCCGGAACCTTTTCATGTTCCGGCGCCTTTTCACGGCGGGGCTTCGAGGTCCTTGAGTTTCAGGACCTTGCTCAGGTCGAAGTCCTCGAGCTGGCCGAGCTCGCCGTCGAAGTTCTCGAGGAAGTCGAGCACCTCGCCGAGCATGGCGAGGTCCATGTCTATCTGCATCAGCTGCATGAGCTTCGCTTCGATCTCCTGGAGCTTCTTCAGGAGCTCTTCGAGCTCGGCGAGCTCTTCCTCGGAGAGCTCCTTCTTCTGCTCCTCGATCTTCTTCTTCAGCTCGTCCTGCAGCTCCTTGAGCCGCTTGAGCGCCTCGGAGTAGTCACCCCGATTCAGCGCTTGCTCGAGCTTGTCGTCCTTCTGGCCCGGCGAGAGCTCGTCGAGCTTCTGCTTGAGCTCGCGCTCTTTCTCGCGGTCCTCCTCGCGCTGTTGCTCCATCTGCTCGCGCAGCTTGGCGACCTCTTCGAGGGCCTCCTTCTTCTCCATCTCCTCGGGCCGCAGCTTGAGGCGCAGCTTCTCGAGCTCCTCGATCAGGTCGCGGCGGCGCTCGGATTCGCGTTTGCCGCGCTCTTCGGAGATCAGCTCGTCGAGCTTCGAGAGCTGTTGTTCGATGGTCTCTTTGAGGAGGGGGTCGCGCTCGCGCTCGCCGCTGAATGCGCCGCCGAGCAAGACGGCGCCTGCGAACAGCAACACGGGCACCGGGAGCCAATACCCTTCGCGCGGTACGCGCAATGGGACGACCTCGGCGGGCACGAGCCGCGCAGCTGCGGCGCGCGCGTCCTCACGCAGCGCCTCGACCATCGCGCCGCTCGCGCGCTCGAGGCCGACGGCCGAGGACACTCGGTCCGCGAGGCCGGCCTGGTCGTCGAACTCCTTCGCGAGCGCTGTGTTGCTGGGACGCGACAGGAGTCCGCCAAGGAGCCCGGTGACGAGCGAAGCCGCGAGCAGCGCCCCGATCAAGAGCGCCAACGGCACTTGCGGGAACGCCAGCGCGACGGCGGCGCCGCTCAAGAGCGCATAGAAGAGGACCTGTACCGCGAGCCGCGCCCCGTGGACCTTCGTCCAGCGTGCGCGCAGCCGCCCGAGTCCCGAGCGCACCGTATCCCCGCCATGGGGATCCCCGGACCGGGGCGGTGGCTGAGGTTGTTGATCGTGTTCCATCGTGATGCGCTCCAGCGACCCCGGAGTCTAGCACCACGCTCTGGATCTGCGGCAAGTCGCCCCGCCCGCGCTGAAGGCGCGCCCTCGCCATCCGAGGCTCTTCGGTGGGCAGCCCCGGCAGGCGGCGGGACTGTGGGTCGAAACCAGAGGTACCGAACCCGACCCAATGGCGAGAGTCGCACGCGGGGAGCGCGCGCGGCTCTCGCCATTGGGTCCGGTTCGGTACCTCTGGTTTCGACC
>Ga0163144_10004806_pt1 | contig 30269 bp, 21 predicted proteins | sample OliLak19BULKMAT1_FD_123175 | JGI IMG/M metagenome (GOLD analysis project Ga0163144, IMG submission 123175) | Freshwater microbial mat bacterial communities from Lake Vanda, McMurdo Dry Valleys, Antarctica - Oligotrophic Lake LV.19.BULKMAT1 | ecosystem: Environmental > Aquatic > Freshwater >...
GTTCGCGCCGTCCGGCCCCGCAAAAATCTCAACCCGCTCCGCGTCCATCGCTTCGATGAGTCCCGGCACGCAGACCCGGGCTGCCACCAGGGCCGCCGCGTCTGCCTCGATGACGGCCACGCGCGTCGAATATCCCAGACGCTCGCCCGTCGTTGCCGCAAGAATGGCCGCGAGGACGCTCCAAGGTTCGCAAGACGCCAACACCATGGGCAGCGGGAACCCGTTGCGAAGTTCGACCGACGCCGTGGCAACGGCGTGGGCCTCAGAGGTGCCCGGGCCGAAGCCATGCCAAACGCCCGCCGACGACCGCCAGAGTGTCGTCCCGTCGTTCGCCCGATGGAACGTGCCGGTGTCCTCGGACGGCGAACCCGCCCGGCCCAAAGCCCCGCCACCCGACCACGACCCCGCACTCGCGAGCTGTTGAGCGGGAAACCCGACTTCATCGGTCCACGCCCAGTCCTGGATTGACCGCGAATTCTCAGCGATTCGCTCCACCTCCGGCAGCGCCATGATCGCCGGCGCCAGCCCCGCCCACAATTCCCGGGAGAGCGTGGCCAACCCCCACTGATCCGCGGCAATCGCGGCCAGCAACCTGATCGCATCGTCGGATGTGAGAGCGAGCACTTGCAAAGCCACGGGCAAGAACTGCCAAGGTTCGCCTTCCCGTCCCAGGCGCAGAACATCCGCCCGCGTCAATCCCGCCGTTGTTGAGCCGTTCGTCATCGCCGCTCGTTATCGGCCAGAGGCGTCCCGGCACCCAAACCTCTCCCACACTTGAAGCGTTTTCCCTATCCGTGCCGATAACTCACCGGCACCCCGCCACGAAACCTTCTTGCAACGGGCTCCAAGTCGTCATGGCCGCACCCTCCTTCCACGAAAAAGTTCTCGATCGCGCCGGCCTGTTGCGGGTCCGCGAAGCCATGCGCCGAAACGGGCAGCACCTTGTCCAGTGCCACGGCTGTTTCGACATCGTTCACCCGGGCCATATCCGCCACCTGCGCCAAGCCCGCTCGCTTGGGGACCGCCTGCTGGTGTCCGTCACCGGCGACGCCGCGATCCGGAAAGGGACCGGCCGCCCGCTGATCCCGGAGGAACTCCGCGCCGAGGGCCTCGCGTCTCTGGACTGTGTCGATTTCGTGTTTATCGAGCCCGCGGCCACGGCGAGCGCGCTGCTTGCGGTAATCAAACCCGACGTCTACGTCAAGGGACGCGAGTACGAGCAGAACAACGACCCAGGATTCCTCGAAGAACGCTCGGCGGTCGAAGCTGCGGGCGGGCGGGTGGTCTTTTCCAGCGGTGACGTCGTCTTCAGTTCCACCGCCCTGATCGCCGGCCTTGAGCAGACCGCGGACCCGTTTCACCGCCGCCTGGCCCAACTGGCGCAACATCCGGACCTTTGTTCGCAATCGCTGTATTCGCTCATGGCGATGTTTCGCGGCAAGCGAGTCGTCGTCGTTGGCGAAACCATTCTCGACACCTACATTCTGTGCGATCAACCCCGAGTCGCTTCCGAGAGCCCCGTCCTGACGCTCCGCCCTCTCGAGGCCCGCCACTTTGACGGCGGGGCAGCGATCATCGCCCGTCACCTCGCCGCCCTGGGGGCCCGTCCCACGCTGGTCACCCCGCTTTCGGACTCCGCCGACAGCGCCCGATTCCGTGAGCGGATGCGGGCAGGAGGGATCGACGTCCGGTCGGTCGCGGTAGGGAGCCCGCTCCCCGAGAAGCAACGTTTTCTCGTCGGCTCGCAGAAGGTCATGAAGCTCGACCTGATCGAGCCCATGCTCCTCGACCTCACCAAGCAGGATCGCCTCGTGGAAATCGCGGTCGCCGTTGCGTTGGAACATGGCGAGGATGGTGGCGCGATCATCGCCGACTTTGGCCTCGGGTTCTTCTCGCCCATAACGATGGTCCGTCTGTGCGATGCCTTGCGACCCTTGTGCGGTGTTCTGAGCGGCGATGTCAGCGGGCCGCGCTCGAACCTCCTCTCGATGCGCCGGATGGACCTTCTGACCCCCAGCGAGCCGGAACTCCGCGAGTCGCTCCGCCTTCACTCCGAGGGGCTTCCGCTCGCCGTGTGGAGGTTGCTCGAAGCCACCGACAGCAAGGCCGCTGCGATCACGATGGGTGCCGAGGGCGTCGTCGGTTTTTCCCGGCTCGCTGACTCGGGCCAAGGAAGCGAATGGAAACAGCGCGTCTCGGGCGAGCACGTCCCGGCCCTGTGCGGCACGCCGTTTGACCCGCTGGGCTGCGGCGATGCCTTCCTCGCTTCCGCCACGCTTGCCCTTCTATCAGGATCATCGCTGCTGACCGCGACCTTCGTCGGGGCCGCTGCCGCGGCCGTCGAGGTGCAACGCTTGGGAAACATCCCTGTCGCCGCCGCCGAACTCCGTCAGACCATCGCGCGTGTGCAGGGGGCCCGCCTCACCTACACCGGGCTTGAGCGAACGACCTACGCCCATCCGGCGATTGCGTCCTAAAGGCGCAGTCGCAGGAACCCGCACGCTCATGATGGCGTGACGATGCCGGATGCCCCGCCCCCAATGCCTTTTCTCACTTACATCATTCCCACCAAAGACCGCCCCGACCGACTGCGCCGCACCCTGATGGCCCTTGGCAGCCTCGGCGACCACGCGGGCGTTGGCGGCGCCGAAGTGATCGTGATCGACAACGCTTCGCGCGAACGGGCGATTCTGCCGCGGCAACTCAAATCCGGCGTCGCTGTTCGCGAGATCCGCCTTCCAACCAACGAGGGAGCTGCGGCTCGGAATCGGGGCGTCGCCGCGGCAGATTCCTCGTCCGAATGGGTTGTCATGCTCGATGATGATTCCTTCCCCGACGACACCCGCTTTCCCAGCACGCTCGCCTCCGTGCCCGCCGACGTCGCGGCGGTTTCGGCCGACATATTTCTATCCTCCCGCCCCGGCTCATCCTCCGGCGCACCGCGCGAGTCGGGCGGTCTGCCCGAAGTTTTCATCGGCTGCGGCGTCGCGATCCGTCGGGCCGTGTTCCTTGAACTCGGCGGTTACGACCCAACCTTTAACTACTACGCCGAGGAGTACGACTTGGCCGCCCGCCTGATCGCCGCCGGCCACCGCACCGTCTTTTCGTCGGACTTCACCGTTCAACACGCGAAAGACCCGTTGCGGCGCGACATGAACCTGATCGTCAGCCGCCTGGTCCGCAACAACGGCTGGGTTGCCGCGCGCTACGCCCCGGATGATGCGCTCGCATCAGAACTCAGGATGACCCGCAGTCGCTACCGTGCGATCGCCCGGGTCGAAGGGGCACTTTCCGGCTATCGCGCCGGCCTGCTCGCCCTTCGCAGCTCGATCCATGGCCAAAGGCGAATACCTCTTGGGCCCGCCCATTGGGACCGCTTTACCGGGCTCGCCGCGGCCCGCGAGCATCTTCACGCAGCGCACTCCGCCGCCGGCTTTCGCACGGCCCACATTGTCGACCATGGCAAGAACGCCTGGGTGGTGTTCGAGGCCCTCCGTCAACTCGGCGTCGAGATAGTGGACGACGGAGAGGAAGCCGAAACGCTGGTCATCGGAACCCTCTCTCCAGGCCCGATGCTCGACGCGCTGGAACGCCGTTGGCGCACCCGCCGCGCCTACGGACCGCGCCTCCTCGCGCCTTGGATGCCCGAATCGACGGAGCGATCGGCGGTTTCCGCGGCGCCGCGCGGGGCCGCTGCCGCCGCTTGAAGTTGGCAGGACGTGTTCTGCCGGGGTCTTCCGAACACCCGGCGCAACCGGGCCGTCGTGCGACGCGTGGGGCCGTCCGCTTTAAGGCGACGCCGCGCGGACCGCGCGTTCCCAACTCGCAAGTGTTTGGGCATGACCGTCGCTCTGGCGTTTCGGAAGCATCACCTCCAGCCATCGCGGCCCCGGCCGGCGGGTGATGCTCCGCAAACCCGCGACCACGACATCCCGTTCCTTGACCGCGCTCCGAACGGCCGCCAGCGCCTCCGAGCGATCTCCCTTCGCCAGAAAGACCTCCGCCTCGCGGGCGGAGTCGATGAGCACTTGGACCGTGGTGTTCCAATCGTCACGGTTCAGTTGCCAGCCCTCCGAAACATTGATCGCGTCGAGACGACTGGACTGTTCGATTCGGGCGGGCCCAGTGTCGGCGAGAAACTTCATCACTTCCTCGTCCGCAGCGAGCGCTGCGGATTCGACCCGCCACTCTGAAACCCGCGGGTTCGCGATCGCCTTGAGCCATTTGGAGCGGTCGGCGGCGATGCGACCCACCAAAGACGGCGGGGCATCCGAGCGTCGTTCCGTGTGCGTGGTTGGCTCGGGGGCAAACGTGTCTTCCTGTGGGAACTTCGCGAATCGAGCCGCCTCATCGAGGAGCACCGCCAGTTCCGCTTCGGCTTTCTTTCGCTTCGCTTGCTTCGCGCCGCCCTCCATTGCATCCGCGCTGGCGCGCGCCGCTTCGCGGGCGACCACCTTCGCATTCGCCAGTATGCGGCCCGCCAGCCCGTGGAATTCGTCACGAGCCCGTCCGGGATGGAAAGGATCGGCGATTGCTGCGCTGGCGCGTTCGATGAGCGCGACTCGCTCCATAAACCGAGAGCAGGACGTTCGGCTAGCGACGAACTCGGGGTCGGTGAGCGTCCGGCCGGGCGCGACCATCGAGGCCGCGACCATGAACCCGCGCTCTCGGGCGACGTTCAACTCCTTCACTGCGGCTGCGTGAATGGGGCGGAGTTGCGGGACGACGACCGTGCGGGGCGACTCGGCGAAAACAAGACGAGTCCAGTCCCGCAACGTCGTGAGTCTCGCCGCGGAGCCATTCTCCAGAAAAAGCCCTGCGGTACAGGACAAATCAAGCGTCCGACGTCCCGCCTCGCGCCCGGCCGAGTCTGAAATCGATTCCGCCGTCTCGATGATGGACGCTAACGCGGCGGCCGCCAGCAACGAGTTCGGCAGCTCGTCCAAGCGGACGTCATCGAGCCGAACGTCCGTGAGCCCCAGCCATACCGCGTCCTCGAACGCCGAAACACTTTCCGGCCTCAGCCATCGGGGCATCGATGTCAGCAACGCTCCGATTGCAGCGAGGTCGGCAGCGACGCTCCCGGACGCGAGTTGCTCCAACGGATCGGCCGACGACATTGCGAGCCAGTCCGCAATGCGTTCCGCGGCCCGCACGCTATCCTCGGGCGCATTCCGGCCTCGCACCGCGGAGACAAACCCCGTGAGCGACGCAGGATCGGTTTGCGTCGTCGGGGTCGCGGCGTCAACGATGCTGATCTCAAACCGCGCAACAGGCAACAGATGTTTCCGCAGACCCAACCTCATCTGCGCGGGCGTCAGGTCCGAGGAGATTGCTGCCAGTGCCGCGGCGATCGCCGATGCATCGACTTTACCGGCCGCGGCGGCGCGAGCGACGGAGGCGCTCACCTCTGTGGCCCGCTCCCACATGGTCAGGCCCCACACCAACTCCTCATCCTCCCCGCCCTCGGCGGCCGCGATCGCGAGCCGACAGAACTCACGCTCGACTTGTGTTTGCGGAGCCGGTAATCGCTCGCGGGCGTGGGCGATCCAGGTCGCCACCCATCCCCGATTCGGCATTGGGGGAGCAGGAGTGAGATCGAGCCGTTGCCCGAAAACGTTCGTGGTCGCGAGCGCCGCTCCGAGCACGCCGAGCACGTTCCAATGCCGCGTTCTCACACCGTTCACTCCCAATGAGGCGTCGGCGCTGTGCGGGCCACTCCGCCGTCCGTCAGATTCCGTACACGCGTTCTAGCCCGTCGCACATTGCCTTGACCGTGAACTCCCGCTCCACGAGGACCTTTCCGTTCGTCACCCACCGCGCCCGCAACTCCGGTGAAGCAACCATCATCCGAATCGCATCCCGGAGACCATCCATATCGTGCGGGCGCACCAATCGGCCGGTTTCGCCGTCGATGCACACCTCGCGCGTTCCGTCCACGTCGTAGGCCACCGGGCACGCTCCCGCCAGCAGCGCTTGCGGCACGGTTCGTGGCAGCCCTTCACGCAGACTGGGGTGAAGGAGGATGTCCATCACGCCCATCAGGCCGGGTATCTCGTCTGGGGAAACCATGCCGGTCAGAATAAGTTGGGTCGAATCATTCGGCGTTTCTCCGAGATCGAGTTGGCAGGTGCGAAGGCCGCTCTCGGCTGTTGCCCGTCGCACCAGGCGTTGGCGCCACCAGCCGTCGCCCACCCACAGGAGCTTCCAGCCGGGGTTCGCTCGGAGGTCGGCGAGCAAGGCGGTGAGGACGTCGTCGTGGCCTTTGTGCTCGGCCAATCGCGCCACGGTGCCGATGACGGCGTCGGACGGTCGGAGGTGCAATCGGACTCGCCCCGCGGCGCGTTCTCCGGCGGCCTGCAAGAACCGCCCGACCTCCATGCCGGATCGGACGGTCGTGAACTGCTCGGGGCGGCCGATCCCGCGTTCGAGAAACTGCCGGGTCATGGCATCGGCCACGCTGATGATGGCGTCGCAGTGAAGAGCCGCCTTTCGCTCGGCCGCGGCGTAAACGCCGTTCATAATCCGAACACCGAATCGTCTTGCGGGAGAACCCTCAACCGGCATGAACGGTGGTCCATGAATCGTGTGAATCACCCGGGGCGATCCGCCGCGACGTTCCTTAACCGACCACGCGGCCAGACGGCCCACGATCCCGGCTTTGCTGCTGTGGGTGTGAACGACGTCGGGTGAGAGCCGCTCGATGAGTTCAGTCAAGGACCGTTTGGCGCGCAAGTCTTGCGACGGTCGAACTTCGCGTAGCAACGCGGGCACTTCGTGCAACGAGATGGGCTGCGTCCCGGTAGCACTCGCGTTGTGATTGAATGCCTCGACTCGCGGCCGCATGGAGCCCTCGGGTCCGAATATTGGCCCGAACGCCAGGTGAACATCGTGCCCACGACGGGCCTGTTCTTCGCAGGAAAGCACGGTGTTTTCTTGCGAGCCGCCCAAAATCAGTCGTGTGGAGATGTGAAGTATGCGCATGATTTGCCGGAACGGGGCGAAATCAGAAGAATTATTCGATCCGTGCGCCCACAGCGAGCGTTTTTCACTATCTTAGTAGCGAGCAGCAGCGCCGGGTTGCCGCGCGGAGTCAACGGGGGGTTCGCAGGCGAGACGGGCAGTTGAAGGTTTTCAGAGAGTGACGATGCGCAACGGCAAGGCGGATAACCTGGATGCGACGGCGCCTGGGATCGTGCGTGGGCTCCTTTCGCACGCCGGGCCGGATGATCCGACCCGCCGGCGGAAGCCGGCTCATGGGCTGAACGGGAACGCCGCAGCGGCCGCCGCAGGGGCGGGTTCGGGCGAGGCGGTGTCATCGCCCGCGTGGGAGACGGTAGTATCGCTGCCGAAGCGCATCGGCAAGTACACCATTGTGAGGCAGATCGCGGAAGGCGGGATGGGGATTGTTTTTGAGGCCACCCAGGACGAGCCGGTCCGATCGGTTGCCCTGAAAGTTCTCAAGCCGGGGTTGATCGCCGGCGCGAACCTCAAGCGCTTTCAGACCGAAGCGCAGATTCTCGCCGATCTGCGGCACGACCACATCGCCCAAGTGTACGAAGCGGGTGTCCATCACGACGCGGCGACGGGACTGGCGGTTGCGTACTTCGCGATGGAGTACATCCCGGCCGCGAGCACGCTGACCCAGTTCGCGGCCCACAACGAGCTTTCGGTCGCCGAGCGTCTCCGGTTGTTCTTGGACGTCCTCTCCGCGGTGGGGGCGGCCCACAAGAGGGACATCGTTCACCGTGACCTGAAGCCCAGCAACATCCTCGTGGACGCGAACGGCGTCGTCAAAGTGATCGACTTTGGCGTGGCCCGCACCAACGACCAGTCGCACGCCGTGGCCACGCAGGCGGGGATGGTGATCGGCACGCTTGAGTTCATGAGCCCGGAGCAGATCGGCGATCAGGCGCGGGTGTTGGACACCCGTTCGGATGTGTACACGCTGGGCATCATTCTGCATCTGCTGCTCGCCGATGAGATGCCGTATGAGGTATCGCGGACGGATGTTACGCAGGCGGCGACCACCGTCCTGAACGTCCATCCGAAGCCGCTTCCCCGTTTGCCGGTTTCGAGCCCGAAAGACCTGAGCACCATCATCGCGTGCGCGATGATCAAGGACCGTCGGCGAAGGCTGCCCAGCGTTGAGAAGATGGCGTCCGAGATCGAACGCTACCTCGAAGGAAAGCCGATTGACAGCCGGCGCGACACCATATATCGGCTCGGACGAAATGCGCAGAGGTTCCTCGCGAACAACCGGATTCTCGCGTTTTTTATGGCCGTGTTGGTGGCGGGGCTTGTGACTCACTTCGCCGTCGTCCCGGTGGCCTTCCGTTTTACCCGGCTGGGCGGCTGGGTCGAGGACGCGATGGCATCGGTGTCGGCTCCTTCGTTGGCGTCATTCGATCATGTGGCGGTCGTGGAGATCCGCGATGGAACCGATTTTGAGGCCCTCGCGCGAACGTTGAACATCAGCGGAGTGAGCAACGAAGATACCGTGGCGGGCAAGGGTTCACGCCGGCTTTTACACGCCGCGCTGCTACGCCGTTTCGTTTCGAGCGGGTGTACCGCGGTGGGGCTCGACATCATGTACCGCGGCGAGTCGCACGAGACGGACGCCAAACTGCGCGCGGCGATGAGCTCGCTCATCGACCAAGGCATCCCCGTCGCGATCGCCCAGCCGCATTGGTTCGGCGACGGTAACAGCACGGAGCCACCGGTTGATCCCGCGTTTCTGGCGACGCCCAGACTCCTCTTGGGGGGGATTTCCTTCGATAATGACCCCGCGCTACCGATGGTGAACTTCGCGATGCAACGGAAACAAACCGCGCTTGTGCCCTCGTTGGCCGCGTGTCTGTGGGGCGCGTCCCGCCTCGATACGACGAATCTCACCTACCAATTCGATCACGAACATTTGCGCCTGGTGATCTCCCCGTCCGACCACTCCGCTCCTTGGGACAATCAGATTTCCGCGCCCGTCAGTTACATCGGCCCGGTCTCTTTGGCCGTCCCGGCGTTTGGCGTCGAGGCCGACGACCTCAGCGCCTCGGTTCCTTTTTCGCTAGCCACCGCCCCGATTCGCGAAGCGGCCACCATCGGGCTTACCGAAGCGCTCTTGCTGGACGAAGAGTCGTTCGTAAAGCGGTTCAATGGACGCATCGTGCTGCTGGGCGACGCACGAGAGCCGCCCGGCAAGCGCTCCGACATTCACACGATTCAAGGGCAGCGGGTGGCAGGGGTATGGGTCCATGCGGCGACGCTCGAAGGCTTGTGCCGCGGCAGGACCACATCCTATTTGCAGGAAGCCGCCACGCTTATCCTCACATTCGTGGTCGCCGCGCTGGGGGCCGCGATAACTCTCTCGAGAATGCCGTGGGGTACGAAGGTTCTCGCCGCGCTTGTCATCGCGGGTGCGGCGGTGGCAGTCAGTGCGGTTGTATACTCCGGAGCGGGGTATTTCGTGAATCCCCTCCCCGTTATCGCGTCGTTCTTTCTCGGCACCACGGCCATGATGATTCTGTACGTCCGCCCTCAAGGAGCCCCTGCTTGAAGATTGTCGTTCTTTCTCTCGTTGCTTCGATCTCGTTCTTGGGGTGCGGATATAACCACCATGACCTCACTCCGGAAGACCGTTACCCGCACCCGAAACTTCCCTTTCTGACATCGATGAGTTCAGCCCCTGGTGGTGGCCCACCGACGCTGACCCTCACGAATGCCTCGAACGAATTCCGGTACACGTTCGTTTCGTCGCAGATCGTGACACGACCGCCTGCGGCCAATGCATCGGTCGTGTTGGACGCGAACAGCCGTATCCCGGTCGTGGTGGCCGAAGGATTAGTGCATTTCGAGCTCACCGATCCTCCTCTCAACGCGACCTTCCGGCCCCCGTGGTGGGTGGTCCGCAACCACACGGCCATCGCCGGGGCCGACGGTACGAAGTTCATTTTTCAAACGGTACCCGAAACCCCGAGCTTCGCCGGCGAGCGACAAGCGCGGGTGATCTGGCTTTCCGGCGGCACCGTCCGGTACGGTCACAAGACAGTTCAAGCCGGCTACACCACGTGGGTCGAGGATGGCAAACTCCCCACCCCCCCTCCAGCGGAGCACGACTATGCAGAGTACGGCCCCGGCATCGGGAACGTATGGGGGTGGACCACCGGGAAGGTCGCGAACAACCCGGCCGTTGCGGCCGTTGTTCAGCAAGCTCAAGTCGCGCTGAATCCGACACCCTGAACGCAGGGTTCGGCTGGTCTTGTTCTTTTTGTGCCGTGCGATCGCCGACCGGCTTCTCACTTTTGTATATTTCGACAACCCCGCTCAAACAGGAGACCCAGACCATGCCGACATCACCCTTCAAGAGTTTCGAGTTGATCCACCACCCCGGCACCGCGCGCTCTTCGTATCTGCTGGTGACGGGTAACGACGACGCGACCGCTATGCTGGTGGACGCGCCCTCGACCGCCTCGTCCGCCGACAAATGTGTGACGCACTTGACGGCGTCGTCGGCGGACACGGCGGTGGAGATCGTCAGCGATGACGGGGCGGTGTACGCCTCGTCCACGCCGCCCAGCGTTTCCTCGGCGTCGGTTCCGTGGTGGGTGATCCGGACGCGGACGGTTCGCCTCGGCGCCGACGGAACCGGGTTCATTGTGCAGCGCGTGGTGTCTCAGAGCGGCGGGAAAGACTACGAAACAACCCGTGTTCTGTTCATCGACGGCACCTCGACGTCCAAGGTCCGGTGGTCGGTGTTCGTCGGCGGCGCCTGGTCGGCCCAGACCGACATGGCGACGATTGGTAAATTCGTCGAAGTCGTCGCGGAACTCCCGAGCGGCTCCGTGACAATCAGCGGCGAGTCCGCGATCTCGGGGAACACCGCGATGACCGCGCTGAAGGACCGGTTTGTGAATGTGCTGATCCCGGCGACCCAGTGAGCAAGGGCGAAAACGTGAAACATCTGTTTGGAGGCGAGAGCGATCCGATTCTGAATTAATCCCCCCCGCTTACCCTACTCCGCGCCTCCATCGATGTACACATCCACTGCCTGCCCGGGCACCAGCCGCAAGTCCGCCGGCGGCTTCATCTCAAAGACCACGTCGATCACGCGCGTGTCCGTCCGCTCGATGTTTGCGCCGGTCAGGTCGGTCTTGGGCCGCGCGAACGGCTCGACCCGCAGAAGGGTCACCGGAATGTCTCGCACCACACCGCCCCGGGTGCGGGCCATCGCCCGCAGCGCTGAAGTATCCATGGGCAAGAGCGCCAAGTCTTCTTCATCGACCTGAGCCCGCACGTTCAGCGTCGAAAGGTCGCCCAGGATGAGCGCAGCCCGAGAGGGGTCGGTCAACGCATACTCACCCGGTTCGATCGACCGCCGAAGGATCGTCCCCGCTCGCGGCGACCGAACGGTCTGGCGCGAAATCAGCGTTTCCAAGGCCGCCACTTCCGCATTCCGCTGCGTGAGCGTCGCCTCGAAGATCACCAGGTCCGGGGCCCAACCCCCGGCCCTCAATTTCGCCAGATCCGCCTCCACTCGGGCCAGCCCGGCCTTGGCCTCATCAACGCCCAATCGCAGGGTGACAACGTCACGCTGCGTGGAGGCCCCGCTGCGATCCGCCGCCTCGGTGAAGCGCAACACTTCCTGCCGCTCCTTCAGCCGCGCCGTCGCGGCGACCACGGCCGACTCAAGAGGCGGAACATCTTCCGCTCGGGGCAACGCTCTCCAACGTTGTATTTCCGCCTGAGCCGCTGGAATCGCCGCCTTGGCCCGCACCAAATCGGCTTCGAGCGTCCTGGCATCCAATTGAAAGAGCGGCTGATCGGCCTCGACCCGGTCGCCGACGTTCACGAAGACTTTCGCCACCAAGCCCGGTTCCGCGGCCACCACATTCACAACCTTGCCGCTCCCCCCACCCCCGCCGGGCTCCAGAATCCCGAGGGCGGCGATGCCGCGGCCGAAGGGGTTCACGGAAGCCTCGCGCGCCAATGGGACGTCTTGGGGAACCACCTTTGATTCCGTCACCGCCCATACACCGACCGCCAGGCCGGCGACGGACATCAAAATCGTCAGGTACTTGACCATAATGCCTCAACGGTAGCGATTCTCCGCGCGATCGTTTTCATCTCCCGCCCGCGCCGGGTCTGCCTATCTGCCTTCCGCTATCGCGCTTCGGCTATTTCTTTGTAATCCTGCATGGCTGCGACGCCCCAGCCACGCTCCCGGATCGCCACGATGGCCCGCACCGCCGCGGCGGCCGCCGTGCTCGTCGTGATCATCGGGATGCTCAACCTCACCGCGGTCGAGCGAATCCGACCCTCGTCGGTCTTCCACCCGGTCCGCGTCGGAGTATTGATAATCAGCGCGATCTGCCCGTTGTTCATGAGGTCGAGCACGTTGGGCCTTGCGCCCGCCGCGATCTTCTGCAAGACTTCGGGCCTCACACCGTTGGCTTCCAAGTGGGCCGCCGTCCCCTCGGTCGCAAAGACCTTGAACCCCATCGCGATGAGCATGCGAACCGGCTCGGTGATAATCCCTCGGTCGCCCTCCCGAACCGATACGAACACGCCGCCTTTGGCCGGGTCGGTCGGAAGGTCCATCCCGCCGGCGATCTGACTCTTCGCGTACGCGATCGGCAGGCTGACGTCAATTCCCATCACTTCGCCGGTGGAGCGCATCTCCGGGCCGAGCACGACATCGACGCCGGGAAACTTGGAGAACGGGAAGACCGATTCCTTCACGGCGAACGCGCCCTTCATCGGGCGCTCGATCGCGCCCAGTTCCGCCAGCGATGCCCCCATCATCGCCTTGGCCGCGATCTTCGGCCACTGCGTGTGCGTGGCCTTGCCGACAAACGGCACGGTGCGGCTGGCCCTCGGGTTTACTTCCAGAATGTAAATTTCATCATCGCGCACCGCCAACTGGATGTTCATCAGCCCGCACACCCGCAGTTCGCGGGCAATATCCCGCGCCAACAGCGCGATCCGGCCTTGAATCTCCGCCGACAACGACGCCGGCGGCAGCGTGCACGCGGAATCGCCCGAGTGCACACCCGCCTGCTCAATCTGTTCCAAGATGCCTGCCACGAGAGCGCGGCAGGTAGGCGGGATCGGCCCGCTCGCTGGAAAATCGGCGACGACGTCGACATCGACCTCGATCGCGCCGTCGAGGAACTTGTCGATCAGCACGGGAGCTTCGTCGAGGCCGGTACTCTTGAGCGCGGTGGTGATGTAACTTTTGAGGGCGGCTTCGTCGGAGCAGATTTCCATGCCGCGGCCGCCCAAGACATAACTGGGGCGAAGGAGGACGGGATAGCCGATCTTCTTGGCTTCGGTGACGGCTTGTTCGAGGCTGCGGGCGATGCCGGCGGCGGGGCGGCGGAGGTTGAGGCGGGTGAGGAGGGCGTCGAAGCGGTCTCGGTCTTCGGCCACGTCGATGGAATCGACGCTGGTGCCGATGATCGGCACGCCCGCCGCGACCAGGCCCTTCGCCAAGTTCAGCGGAGTCTGGCCGCCGAACTGGACGACGGTGCCGTAAAGAAGCCCGTTCGTCCCGCTTTCCATCCCGAGCGGCGCGCCGTTCAACCGCTCCATGACGTTGAGCACGTCCTCCAACGTCAGAGGCTCAAAGAACAACAAGTCGCTGGTGTCATAATCGGTACTCACGGTCTCGGGGTTCGAGTTGATCATCACGCTTTCAAGGCCCATTTCGGCCGCCGCGAAGGCCGCGTGGCAGCAGCAATAGTCGAACTCGATGCCCTGGCCGATGCGGTTGGGGCCGCCGCCGATGATGACGACCTTCTTGCGATCGGTGATGCGGATTTCATCCTCGCCGCGAAACCTGGACCTCTCCGGATCGCCGCCCCCACCGTCGGCTCCCGCTCCACCCTGCGCGGCCCGTTCATACGTCGAGTAGTAGTACGGGGTCACCGCCTCAAACTCGGCCGCGCAGGTGTCCACCAACTTGTACACCGGCTCGATCCCGGCGGTCTTGCGGTGCTCGCGGGCTTTCAGCACCGTCTCCGGGGTGATCTTGCCAAGGTACAAATTGGCCAATTGGGCATCGGAAAACCCCATCTGCTTGGCCTCGAACAGGACCTCCGCCGGCAATTCCTCCAACCGCTTGTAGTCACACAAGACGTCCTCGAACTCCACGATCTCCTTGATCTGGTCGAGAAAGAACGGGTCGATGTTCGTGAGTTGCCGCACCTTCTCGATCGTCCATCCCATCTTGAACGCGTACCGCACGTAATACAGCCGTCCTTGGCTCGGCACGGCGAGCTTGCGGCTCAACTTTTCCAGCGGGATGGGCCACTCGATCGGCTGCCCGTCGGCGGTCCGCAGGCCCGTGTCCGAAACGCTCCCGGTCCCGGGCCGAGCTCCCGGCGAAACGTCCAGCACCAACTGCTGGCTCTCGACCGCCCGCATGGCGCTGAGCCATTTGTCGTTGTTGTCCAGCCCCAGCCCGAACCGCTTCACATCCATCGAGCGGACCACCTTCTGCAGGCTTTCCTTGAACGTCCGCCCGATGGCCATCGCTTCGCCCACGCTCTTCATCTGCGTCGTCAGCGTTTCGTCGGCCTCGGGGAACTTCTCGAATGTCCAGCGAGGCATCTTCGTCACGACATAGTCGATGGTCGGCTCAAAGCACGCGCTGGTGGTGCCGGTGATGTCGTTACGGAGTTCATCAAGGGTGTAGCCGATGGCGAGTTTGGCCGCGATCTTGGCGATGGGGAAGCCGGTGGCCTTGCTGGCGAGCGCGCTGGAGCGGCTGACTCGGGGGTTCATCTCGACGACGACCATCTCAAAAGGCTTTTTGCCCGTCACCGGGTCGGGCTTGGGGTTGGGGTTGACCGCGAACTGCACGTTACTGCCGCCCGTCTCCACCCCCACCGCCCGCATGATCGCGAAGGCCGCATCCCGCATCGCCTGGTATTCCTTGTCCGTCAGCGTCAAAATCGGAGCGACGGTGATGGAGTCGCCGGTGTGGACGCCCATCGGATCGATGTTCTCGATCCCGCAGATGATGATGCAGTTGTCCTTCTTGTCGCGCACCACCTCCAACTCAAACTCTTTCCACCCGATCACCGATTGATCGATCTGGACCTGCCCGATCATGCTGGCCGAGAGGCCCCGGGACATGATGTCGCGGAACTCTTCCTTGTTGTACGCGATGCCGCCGCCGGAGCCGCCCAAGGTGAAGGCGGGGCGCATGATGGCGGGGAGGCCGATTTCCTTGAGGAACTCCTCGGCCTCGGCCATGGTGGTGACGACCTTGGCCTTGGGGAGTTTCAGCCCCAGCCCTTCGCAAATGTCCTTGAACACCTGCCGATCTTCGGCCCTGTGGATGACCTCGCGATTGGCCCCGATCATCTCGATGCCGAATTCCTGCAGCGTGCCGTCGTCCCACAACTTGCAGGCGCAGTTAAGGGCCGTCTGCCCCCCCAACGTCGGCAGAATCGCGTCGATCGGCGGCCCGATTTCCATCTCTTTCTGAATGATCTTTCGTACGCTCGCCGCAGTGATCGGCTCGATGTACGTTCGGTCCGAGAACGCCGGGTCGGTCATGATCGTCGCGGGGTTGCTGTTTACCAGAACAATCCGATACCCCTCCGCTTTCAACGCCTTGCACGCCTGCGTCCCCGAGTAATCAAACTCGCATCCCTGTCCGATGACGATCGGCCCGGACCCCAGCACGAGTATCGTTTTCAGATCGGTACGGGATGGCATGGGCGTTGGGTGCTCGCTGCGAAGGGAAGGTCCGAAAGGGCGCAAACTAGGGCGAGCATAGGTCCGGCCCTTCGAACCGCCCGAGACGGCGGGAATGCATCGCCGGGACCGCGAGAACGGATCCGTCGTTTCGGTTTGAGGAGAACGTTACCGGCAACCCTGCGTCAACCCTCGCCGCTGGCGTCACCCGAGCAGCCACCGCCGCAGGAGGAGAAATATGGCTACTCCTATGGCTGCCGCGAGCACCGCCGGCTGCCATACACCGATGTTCCTTTTCGCGCCGGCCTCGGGCAATCGGTGCGTGTCGGGGGAGAGACCGCCGAGTCGTGAATCGTGCTGGACCATCGCGATGACCAGATTGGCGTCAAAGGGAGTCAGCCCGCCGCGGCAGGCCCCTGCCACCAACCTCCTGCGGCGTTCCGGCGTCAGGATGGCGGCCGGTCCACCTTGCAGTTGGGTGGAAACCAGCAACGCGAAGCCTTCCCGGGCCGCCGCGACGGATGATTCGTGGTTTTCGGCCCCGATCCGGGCAGAACGTGCCGGATCCGGCAATTCTTTGGCACCCGCTCCGATCCGGAGGGTCGGCGGGTACGAAAGAGAATTGTGGACACGGGTCACCACGATACAACATACGCCCGCGCCGACGATTTGCCACAAATTTCGGATTTTTCATGAGCAGCGATTCGGTTTTATCGTTAGAGTGACGACGTTGGGGGGTCGCTCCCGCTTGAAACCCCACTTTGGCCACCGCTCTATCCTCACACCCCGTGCCCGCCCCCACTCCCGCTCCAGAGTCACGGTCGCCGGGGGCGGCGGAGCCTGTGATTATCGGCCCTGATATCGCGACCATGTCGTGTGCTTCCCCTCTCGACGCCGTTGCGACGCTCGCGAAGATCCGACTGCATTCGCGGCGGGGAAAACTGCCGAACTTTGCGGAAGTGCCCGGCGCGGCACGGTCGTTCCGAATTGCGGCGTTCGGGCACCCCTTCGACCATGTCCTGACGGGCGTGGTCACGCCCAGCGCGACCGGGTCTTTGATCGCCTTCTCACTCCGGATGGCCCGGCGGGTGCCGCTGATCATGGGGGCGATTGTGCTGGTGACGATCTGGCCCGGGGTCTGGCTCACGGATTCGATGCTGACGACGTATTTCAGCGGCTACGAGTTCGCAACGTGGATGTGGTATATCCCCGTCACGGTGCTGCCGATCCCGTTCATGTGGCGGACTTGGCACACCCGCTCGGTGCGCGAAGCGACGGAGCACGCCGCAGAGTCGATCGCGGAAATCGCGGCGTGTCTGCATCAATCCGCCCCGTGAAGCACGTGTCGTATTCACCGCCGACCGTACCCTCAGGCCCTATGACGCCCCCGATTTTCAGACCACGCTCGTTGATCGGGATGGTTCATGTGGATGCGCTCCCGGGCGCTCCCGCCAGCCGCCGGACCATCCGGCAGATCGCGGCGAACGCGGCGGTGGAGGCGGCGATCCTTTCGAGAGCGGGGTTCGACGGCTGCATCGTCGAGAACATGCACGACCGGCCGTACATCAACGGGCCGCACCCGGCCGCGACGGTGGCGGCGATGACGACCTGCACGCACGCGGTGCGGGCGGCGGCGCCCGATCTCATCTGCGGCGTTCAGGTGCTGAGCTTCGGGCACCTCGAGGCGCTCGCGATCGCCTTGGCCACCGACTCGGCGTTCATACGGGTCGAGAACTTTGTGTACGCGCACGTCGCGGACGAAGGGCTGATACCGACCGCCGCGGCGGGCGAACTTCTGCGGATGCGGCGGAACTGGGGGGCGGAGAGTGTGCGCCTGATGTGCGACATCAAGAAGAAGCACGCGTCGCACACCCTGACCGGTGATCTTTCGATCGTGGATGCTTCGCACGCCGCGGAGTTTTTCGGGGCCGACGGATTGATCGTCACGGGTTCGTTCACCGGGTCGCCGGTCGCGCCCTCGGACCTTACGGCGACACGGGCGGCGTCGCGATTGCCGGTGTGGGTGGGCTCGGGGGCGGACCCGTCGCAACTGGAGTTCCTGCTTTCGATGGCCGATGCGGTGATTGTCGGCTCGTACATCAAGGAGACCGGCGCGTGGGATGGTCTGATCGATGCGCGACGCTGCGAGCAGATGGTGGAGGCACGGGACGCCGTGCGGGGCCGGGTTCCGGCATGAGCGCCGGAACCCTTCCGCGAGCGATTCCGTGCACGGGTGCGCCGCGTTGGCCCGAGGGAATAAGTCCGGGACGGTTTGCGTCGACGATCCGGACGGATACTCCGAACGATTGCCGCATCGGGCTGCTGGGGCTCGCGGACGATGTCGGGGTTCGGCTGAACGCCGGGCGACCGGGGGCGGCTGGTGGCCCGGTTGCGTTTCGCGCTGCGCTCGCCCGCTACGCAACGGCCGAGCCGCACGGCTTTCGCTGGCCCCGGGTCTTTGATGGCGGAAACATCGAACCTGCGGAAGGAGACACGGAGTCGGCGCTGCAAGAAACGCATCGGCGCGTGGGGATCGCGACCACGGCGATATTGGATGCGGGACTCTTTCCGGTCGCGGTGGGAGGCGGGCACGACTTGACGTACCCGTTCGCCAAGGCCGTGTTCGAGCATTCCGCCACTGGTTCGGCCCGTCGGGAAGTGGTCTATTTTGACGCCCACTTGGATGTGCGGGAAGGAGCGGGTTCGGGGATGGCGTTTCGCCGTCTGGTCGAGGACTGCGGCGTCAGCAGGCTGCACCTCATCGGGGCCGACCCGTTCGCGAATTCGGCGGAACACGTCGCGTGGTTCATGGCTCATGGCGGAGGCTTCGTTGAGCGTCCGCCGCAAACGGAGGATGGCGCAGCGCGGGTGGTGTCGTTTGACCTTGATTGCCTGGATGGGGCCGTGGCGCCCGGCGTGAGCGCGATCAACCCGGCCGGGCTGTCGATGATGCAGATTGAGCCGATGGTGAGGTCATTGGGCGCAAGCCCGTCGGTGCGATCGTTCGACATCATGGAACTATGCCCGCCGCACGACGACCAGTCGGCGGTAGGCGGAAGGACGGGCCGAATCGCGGCGCGGCTTTTCCTGACCTTTCTGCGCGGGTTCTCGGAGCGGACCCAGTGATCGACGCCGCGACGTTGGTCATCACGGGTGCGCGGGCCATCACCTTGGCCGGCCCGCCGGGTCTTCGTCGCGGCGGAGACATGTCGGCGCTGGGGATTCGGGCCTGTGCGGATATTTTCATCGCGGGCGACCGCGTTGTGGGCGTGGAGCCGGCCGACGCGATCGCGGTGCCCCGGTCGGCCCGGGTGGTCGAGGCGGGTGGGCGGGTGGTAATGCCCGGGTTCATCGACTGCCACACGCACGCGTGCTTCGCGGGAAGCCGAATCGATGAATGGGAACTGAAACTGCGCGGGGTTCCGTATCTTGACATCCTGCGGGCGGGCGGCGGGATCATGTCCACCGTACGGGCCACGAGAGAATGCCCCGCTGCTGAACTCGCGCGATTGACGCGGAACCGGCTGGAGGCGATGCTGGCGGCCGGCTCGACGACGATCGAAGTGAAGAGCGGGTACGGGCTTTCTGCCGAGGGTGAGTTGCACATGCTCCGCACGATCGTCGCGGCAGCATCCGGGCCTGGAAGGGCGGTGCCGGACGTGGTGTTAACCGCGCTGCTGGGCCACGCGATCGAGGGTGAACACAAGGAGTTTGTCGGCGCAACCGTGGAGCGCACGCTGTCAGCGGTGTCTTCGGAGTTTCCGGGCATACCCGTGGATGCGTTCTGCGAGGTGGGTTCGTGGGCCGTCGAGGACGTGATCGCGCTGTTTCGAGCCGCCGCCCTGCGCGGCCATCCGCTGCGGCTGCACGCCGATCAATTCAACAGTCTCGGGGGGCTTGGGGCGGCGGTTGAATTAAACGCCCGAACCGTGGACCACTTGGAAGCGTCGTCGGACCAAGACCTGTGCCGACTTGCGCATTCCGGCACCATCGCCGTCGGGCTCCCGATCTGCGGCTTCCACCTCGACGGCCGCTACGCAAAACTCCGGACGGTGATTGATGCCGGCGGCGCGGTCGCCATCGCGAGCAACTTCAACCCCGGCTCTGCACCCTCGTGGTCAATCCCATTCGCGATGGCGCTGGCCGCGCGGCACTGCGGGCTGTCACCGGCGGAGGCGATTTGCGGGGTGACCGTCAATGCCGCAGCGGCGCTTGGCTTGGGTGACCGCGGGCGGATCGAGTCCGGGCTGCGGGCCGACCTTGTTGTCCTGAACGAAACCGACGAACGGAGTTTGGTGTACGCCTTCGCGAACGACTCGGTCGCGCACGTGGTGGCGGCGGGCCGTCTCATCCGATGACGTGAACGAGTCTCCCTTACGCCTCGATAGCGTCGTGTGGGCGACGAATTCCGCATTCGAAGGCGCGGATCGCGCAGTGGCCCGCGGCGGAAATGAGCACGCAGAGGAGGATGAAGAAGAACGACGCGGTGGCAAACCCGGCCCATCCTGGCATGTCAAGGACCGCCCTGCGAACCCCGCCGATACTGAGCACGCCGACGAGGACGGCGAGGCCGACACCCGCGATCGCGGACTTCAGCAGGTAACCCCGGGAACGCGCATCCCGGTGCACGACGTCCGCTGCGCCAATGAGGCACAGCAGTGCGCCCGCGCCGACCCGCGTCGCGAGCCACGTCAGCACGATGACACCGGCCTGCGGCATCGCGATCGGAACATTGCGGACGGCCAGCCAACTCAGAAAGGTGGAGGCGGCGATCGATCCGCCCAGGCACGCCAACCCCAAGCCTGGCGAACCGACGGGCCGACGCCAAAGCCACAGGAGACCGATCACGCATGCGGAAGCCACAACGACCTCGAACCCGAACAATATCCAAATGGGTTTGGAGGCGATGAGCCACGCGCCGACGCCGCCGACCACGGCTGTCAGCAGGATCGCGACGAGAACGCCGACGGCCAGTCGTCGTCCGTGCACAAGGGAATCGATCATGAGTTCTCTTTCGACATGTTCGGCGTGCATCGACACTCTTACCGGGCGGCGGTGCAACAACCGGAATCACGGACGTTCGGACGGTGTTTGGATGGATACGTCAAGGTTGCTGGCGGAAACAGTCGATTATAAAGAGTTGCAGCCGCTCGCGCGGGGTTGCAAACGTTCTGTTTCCGCCACGCCCGTACGAACCTGCGAACGCCAACGTTCGATTCTTCGGATTTGTTTGGACCACACCAGAGCAACACCCTCATGAGCGGAATTTCTTCGGGCGTCGGCGTCTTCAGCGGCATCGACACGAAAGCCTTGATCGACCAGCTCCTCGCACTGGAGGCCCGGCCGCGCACGCAGGCTCAGGCACGCGTGGTCCAATTGCAACTGCAGTCGAGCGCCTACCTCGACCTCAACAGCAAGTTCGGGGCGTTGAAGGCCGCCGCGGCGGGGTTCCGGACCAACCGGACGTTCCAGTTGACGCGGGCGGTGAGTTCCAACGAGGACGTTCTGACCGCCACCACCGCCTCGGGGGCCACGCCGGGATCGTTCAATTTTATCGTGGATCGGCTCGTGACTTCGCAGCAGTTGCTGAGCCGCGGCTTCGCCAATCGGGATTCGTCGGCGATCGGGGCTTCGTCGGTGACCGTGGAAACCGCCCGAGCCCGCCTCGATAGCGACGTGGCGCTCTCGGACTTGAACGGGGGTGAAGGCATCGAACGCGGCCGGATTACGATCACGGACTCGGGAGCGAGGTCGATCACGGTGGATCTTTCCCGGGCCACCACGGTTCAGGAAGTGCTGGACGCCATCAACTCCAACGGGACGGCCCAGGTGACGGCCCGCGTGGAGGGCGGCAAGTTTGTCGTCCGCGATAACTCCAACGGCACCCTCACGATTGCGAACGGTGCCGGGTACAACACCGCTGCGAGTCTGGGGATCGCGGGTTCGGGAACGGGGACCATCACGGGTTCTTCGGTTTATGCGCTGGGATCGAACACGACGCTGGCGTCGCTGAACAGCGGGAACGGTGTCTCTGTCCGCAACACCGCGAGCGAAACCGCCTCGAGCTTCTCGATCATTCTTCACGAATCGGGGCCCACAACGTCGGTGAACGTCAATCTTGGGGACGTCTGGCAGTTCCAGGACACGGTGCTCACCAAGACTCAGGGCGGTGTCAACACCGTCGGGGGCGCGGTCGACCGCATCAACGCGGCCCTCTCGGCGGGCGGATTCAGCGACGTCTCGGCCTCTATCGATTCGACGAACGGGCGACTGGTCATCACCGACTCGACGGGCACGCGACAGATCGAGGTTGTTGAATCCGGCGGGGGGACCACGGCCCAGGACCTGGGGTTGAAGACCTCCGGCCTGCAGGCGGCGGTGGTCTCTGGCAAACGCGTTCTGTCCGGCCTCAACTCGGTGCTCCTCCGCAACACCAAGGGAGGAGGCGGATTTGTTGGCGACGGAGTCGTCAACTTCACGACCCGCGGCGGTCACGCCTTTTCCGTCAACATAAGCGAGAGTGATTCGCTGGCCGACACGCTCCGCGCCATCGAAGCCGCCTCCGGGGCCCAGGGTTCCGGAACCCGAATCTCCGCCGCGCTCGATTCCCGCGGCACCGGCATCCGCATCACCGACAACACCGGCGGCGGCGCCAACCTCATCGTCACCGGAACCACCGGAGCCGACACCGCGGCGTGGCTCGGAATTTCCACCGGCTCGGGCGGGGTTGCTTCCGCCACCAAAGAAAGCGGCAACCTTCAGCGGCAGTATCTGAGCCGTGCCACCACCCTCGCGTCGCTGAATTCCGGGCGCGGCACCGGGACAGGGAAGTTTCGTATCCGCGACAGCGCGGGGACCACGCTCGAGGTCGACATCGGCACCGACTCGACCTCGCTCGGAGACGTCGTGGACGAGATCAACAGCCGCGGATTGCGGGCGAAAGCCCGCATCAACGCCAACGGCGACGGCGTCGAGATCTACGAGGACCTGACCCAGGGCCCGGCGGGGGCGGTCAAGATCAAGATCTAGGACGTCACGGGCACGGTGGCGAGGAGCCTTAATATCGCGTCGGAGGCGGCTTCGACCGGTGCGGGCAACAGCATCAACGGCACGTTCGAGCGGACGATCAGCCTTTCGGGCACCGACACCTTGCAGCAGGTTCAGGACAAGATCAACGCGGCCCGGGTGGGCGTGAGCGCATCGATCGTCATCGACGGGTCGGGGAGCACGCCCTTCCGGCTGAATCTCGCGAGTTCGACCGGCGGCGCTGCGGGCCGCTTTATCATCGACGCGGGCTCTTTCAGCTTCGCCTTCGCTTCGCTCGACAAGGGCAACGACTCGCGGGCATTTTTCGGGAGCACCGACGCGGCGCGGGGCATCGTGGTGGGCGGCTCGACGAACACCGTCGACAACGCGGTGACGGGGGTGCGGATCGACCTGAAATCACCTTCAAACACGCCCGTCACGCTCACGGTGGCCAGCGATTCGGCGGGCATCGAGACCGCAGTGGGCACGTTCATCAGCACGTTCAACACGCTGGTCGATCGGATCAACCTCCAAACGAAGTACGATAAGGACACCAAGCGGGCCGGCCCGCTTTTGGGCGATTCGACGGCTTTGGAACTCAAGGCCGCCCTCTTCCGGACGATCCAGGGCGCCGGCATCGCGACCGGCAGTCGCTACAGCCGGCTGACGGACGTCGGCGTTGGCGTCGGCGAGGGCGGCAAATTGGAACTTGACGAAGAACGCTTCCGGGAGGCGATGGCGACCGACCCGGCCGGGGTCGAGGCCCTCTTTGTCGCTCGCACCGCGGTCGATAACACCCAGCGCGAGATCGCGCCCGGCGTTTTTGTTCGCGACGGGCAGGCGGCGCAAACGTTCACGACGCTCGGCGTGGTCGGTCAGATCGAGGAACTTGCCAACCGCTATATCGATTCGGTCAGCGGTGTCCTGACCGGGCGGGGAAAATCGCTCACGGACCTGGTGACGCAGCAGAACTCGCGTATCGATTCGATGACCGAGCGCCTGGCGCGGCGGCGGGCGACACTGGAAAAACAGTTCGTCACGATGGAGCAGACGATCGCGAAACTTCAGGGTCAGCAGTCGGCGCTGGGATCTATCCAGCGGAGCGGCTGAACCATCTTCTCGCCCCGGGTCTGACAAATCGCTCAACCCCCGATAATTCATCGCCGATAGACCTTCCCGCATGACCACGCACGCCGCTCCCATCAACGCCTATCTCAAGAACCGCGTCATGAGCGCTTCGCCCGAGGAACTCCGGCTGATGCTGCTGGACGGGGCTCTCCGGTTCGCACGCCAGGGGCTGGAAGGGCTCAACGCCAAAGATTTCGGCGCCATGTTCACCGGCATCTCGCAGTGCCGCAACATCATCTTTGAATTGATGACGACCATCAAGGACGAGCACAACCCCGAACTCGCCGGCCAGGTGCGTGCGCTCTACACCTTCATGTACACCCAGACCATCGACGCCAGTTTCGAGAAAGACCCGGTCAAATTGAGCAAGGTGATCGAACTGCTTGAGTTCGAGCGGGAGACCTGGGTCATGCTCATGCAGCGTCTCGCGGCGGATCGGGGCACGTCGCCCGCGGACAGCATCACCGCGGGCGGGTTTGTCGCGGTCACCGGGTGATCATCGCGCCGTCGCGGGCGACCCGGCCGGATTCCGCTAAAGCGTCGCCATGCCCGCCGCCGAGAGCCGGCCGGCCAGTTCCTCCATCACGAACAATCCATTCACGTTCGCATCCAGACGCCGTTCGGCTTCGCGGATGGCATCGATCCGTGCCACCGCCTGCAGCGGCGACGCCGCGATGCCGCCCACCGCCCACCACGCGAGCAACCGCATCATCCAATCGGCGGCGGTGCGGTTGGCCGACTCCTTGGAAGCCTGCGGGTGCGCTTCGACCCAGCCGGCCGCCCAGCCATCGACGAGCGCCCACATGGCCGGCGCGAGCTCGACCCGGTGTTCACCTTTCTCGGCGGCCCGCAGGAGCGACGCGAGTTGCTCCCACCAGGCGTATATCCCGACTTCACCCGCCGCCGCGAATGCCCCCGGAGCACCCCCGCTGAACGCCCCGAGCCATTCTTCCGCGGGGCCGATCGAACGCCCCGAGGAATGTCGCCACTGCCGCATCTCCGTCGTCGAAAGCGGGGCAAACCCGAGGCGCTGGCTGCGGCTGCGGATGGTCGGAAGGAGCAATTCGTCGCTGGTGGTGATCAGGATCAGGACGGTTCGGGCGGGCGGTTCTTCCAGGGTTTTGAGGAGCGCGTTCTGACCGGCCGGGGCGAGCATGTCGGCTTCATCGATAATGAACACCTTTGAGGCAAGCCCGCCGGGACTGACGTTGCCCGCCTTGGCGGCGGGCGCGATCACAAACTCCCGGATCACGTCGATGGGGATCGTTTTTTGCTTGAGTTTGCGGACGTCGGGGTCGGGATGAAAGGCCGAGAGTTCCTTGACGATCATGTGTACGTCCGGGTGTGACCCGGCCCGCATCATGCGCTGCACCGGCGAATCCGGATCGGCCAGGAAGCCGCCCGAAAGGTCCGGGGCCGTGGTCGGATCGAGCAAAAGCGCTGCGAACGCCAAGGCCGTCGTACATTTGCCGACGCCCTGCGGGCCCTGAAAAATCCAGCAGTGATGGACGCGCCCGCTCGCTATTGCATCGGTGAGCACCCGCTTGGGCCCGGCGTGGCCGAGCACATCCCTCAGCGGAACGGAGGCCGGGACGTCGAGGCGCTCGGCCTTGGCGTTTAACTTGATCTCGATCGGACCACGCGGTTTCTTGGCCACGGGCAAGTGTAGATTTGGGCCGGCACAAAAACTCACGAAGCAGGCAGAGAGGTGCTGGGTGACCTCCGCATCCAAAAAAACGCCCGCCCGTTGCGGGTCAAGGCAACGGGCGGGCGGTGAGGAGAGAGCAAGGTGGTGGTTCGGCACTCGTTCAGCGACGTTCGATCTGTCCGCTCACGCCCTCGACGAAACATTTGGGGAGAATCTCGACTCGGCCGGAGCGTCTCCCGGTAAAAAAAACCCGCGGCCGGTACCGGCCGCGGGTTCATGAGATGTTCAGAGGTGGTCAACCTGCGAGCAGTATACCGTCAGTTTTCAGTTCTGCTTGCTGCCCGAGCAGCCGCTCTTCTCGCTGACCGCGCCCATCGAGCCATCGGCGGCCTTGCTCTTGCAGCAGCCGTCCTTCTTCTCGCCGACAGCACCCATCGAGCCAGCCGCAGCTTTGTCCGTGCAAGAGCCGGCCGCGGCTTTGTCCGTGCAAGAGCCGGCCTTCTTCTCGCCGACAGCGCCCATTGAGCCCGCCGCCTTCTCGGAGCAGCAGCCGTCCTTCTTCGCGCCGACGGCGCCCATCGAGCCCGCCGCCTTCTCGGAGCAGCACCCTTCCTTCTTCTCGCCGACGGCGCCCATCGACCCGTCGGCCTTCTTGGCCTTGCAGGCGTCGCACATCTTGCCGTCTTTGCAGCAGGACTTCATGCTGGTGGAGCCCATGCTGCCGTCGTTACGCGTGTTGTCTTTATTACAGCCGACGGCCACCATCGCAACAGCCATCAAACCGAACATACCGATCTTGCTCGCCATCTTCATGGATACATCCTCTCAAAGAGAAAACTGAGAAACGGACCACGGTCGGGCGAACAAGCCCGGACCCTGCCCTCTGGCTACGCCCGGGCACACGCCAAGGTTCGAGGCCATTCGCGGAAAATAATATCCCCCGAAGGTCGTTCCGGCGCGCCATTAAAGTCTTCTCAAAGCGGACGTGCCGCCCTAGCCTCCATCGCGCCCGTCGCCAGCGAAACGACCCCGAAAACCGCCAAAAGCCCGGCGATGAGCGGGCTTCCATAGTAGAAAAACGCCAGAGCCGCCAAACCCAGCATCCCGACCCCGCCCACCCACCGCCCAACCCGGGGCGGTACCACCGCTCCCGCAATGATCACCAGCGCGATCGCTCCCACCAGGACTTCATCCAAGCCGAGAAAGTGCCAGCAGACCGCGAGCAGGCCGAGTTCGAGCACCGCCGTCGTGACTCTGGTACGGATTTCAGGACTCATAACCACTCTCCAAGGTCTCGACGCCCTTTATCGGCTTCGCGGCGGAAGTTCCGGCAGGGGGCGGACGAGGCAACATTCAACAAAGCCGGGTAGGGGTTTCCGCGACCACGCGACCCGCCTAAGTCCCCTCGTTCGGAGCCGCGTTCACGCAGATCGTTCGAGAATGCGCCGGCCATGCGAGGTCCTTTCCCGGGCGGTTCCATCAGCCCCGCGAGGACTTCAACCGCGGCGTTCCGAAAGGGCCAAATCTTACAAGCACCGAACATCGCTAGAAATCAATCGAAGCCGCCCTAGCAACCGACTTCCCAGCTTGCAAAGAAGGCAACAACGTCTGCGGCATTGATGTCGCCGTCGGCGTCGCTGTCGGCGATGGACGACCTGATTTCCCAAGCCGTGAAGTACGCGGCGATGTCGTCTGAATCGGCGTCACCGTCGCAATCGGCATCGCCGGCGCAGACCTCAAGAGTCGCGACCGGACTGGTCGCGTTTCCACAGGAGTTCGATGCTCGAGCACGAAAACGAGTGCCGGAGGCGATTGCGAAACCGGCGTTGACGGCGACGGTGAGGCTGAATGTGGTCGCGCCAGCGACGGCGAAGGCGGGACCGCCCGGCGGTTGAAAGATGCCGTCCGTCAAAGCCCGCCAGTTTTCGTCGTCGGAACGCACGTTTGCCTCCCAGCGGACGCTGAGCGGTGCAGTGCCCACGATATCGGCGTCGAAAGTCGCTTCTCCAGCGAGGCACACCTGTGAATCGTCGGGCTGTGATTGAATCGTCGGCGGTAACGCGGGCGGCTCCCACTGCGCGAAGAAAGCCGAAACGTTACTGCCCTGCGTTCGAAAGTCACCGCCGACGTATATCTGCCCGCCCGGGCCGGGCAGCACGGCGCGGACAAAATTATCAAATAATTCGGCAACCGGTGACCATGTTGCGCCGTTCCAGCGGACGATCTGCTTGATCGGAGGGGCTGACGCGGAGGGCAAAGTGATCTCCGCCGCGATCATGCCGCCATCTGGGGTGACGGCGAGCGACTGCACCCGGGAAAGTGGAGCGCCGGTGGACAGCGAGGTCCATGAGACTCCGTCCCAACGGGCCAGACCTTGCGCGGGCCGGCCGCCGGTGTTGGAAAACTCACCGCCCGCGACAATATCCCCCCCGGGCAAGACGGCGAGGCCGTTCACACGGTTATTGAAGCCCGACCCGAGGGCGTGCCAACGGGAACCGTCCCAACGGGCGATTTGAGAAGCGGGCGTGCCATCTCCGGTGGCCGTAAAGTTGCCACCGGCCACGACACTCCCATCGGGAAGGACAGCGAGCGCGTACACCGCGCCGCCCAGACCGTTGCCCAACGCGGACCATTGGGCACCGTTCCAAACCGCGACGCGGCTGGCCAACGTCGTTCCGGCGACGGTGAACTCACCACCCACGACCGCTCCGCCGCCGGGAAGTTCGGCGATGGCGTGGACGCTCGCGTTCAGCCCGTTGCCAAGGCGGGACCACCCCGCGCCGTCCCACCCGGCGATGTAGTTGGTACTGACGGAGCCGGAGCCTGTGAAAACTCCGCCGGCAAGGAGGGTGCCGTCCGAAAGCTCCGCCATGGCGTTGACGCGGCCGTTGAGACCGCTGCCCAATGACGTCCACTCGCCCCCGCGCCAACGCGCGATGTGAAGGGCGGCCGACGAGCCCGCGGCCGTAAACAGCCCGCCCGCGAGCACACTGCCGTCGAGCGCTTGCAAGAGGCAATAGATGCCCGCATCGAAGCCGTCATAGAGGCGAGACCATGACACCCCATCCCAGCGGGCTAGGTTCAGGGCGGGCAAGCCGCCCGCGGCGGTGAAGGCACCCCCCGCGAGAAGCGATCCGTCGTCCAGAGCGATCAGAGCGCCGCAGTAGCCGTTCAAGCCAAATCCCAACGGCAACCATGTTTCGCCATCCCACCGGGCGATATTGCGTGCAGTGATTCCGCCGGCCTGTTGAAAGTTTCCGGAAGCGACAAGGCCGCCGTCGGGCAACGCCGCAAGTCCGCCGACGTTCCACAGGCCGATGCCCCCGCCGTACCCGGACCAAGCTTCGCCGTTCCAACGAGCGACCCGGGCGATCGGGGACCCGCCCGCAAACTCGAAGAAGCCGCCTACGACGACGTCACCGTCAGGAAGGAGCAGAATCCGACGCACCGTGCTGTCCGGCCCGCTGGTTCCCCCCAACGGGCCCCAAGCACTGCCGTCCCAGATGGCCAGCCCGCTGGACCCCGGCTGACCGGGCGTTGCGAACGCGCCCCCGGCAAGGAGTTGTCCCGTCGGCATTACCGCGAGGTTCGTGACTTGGTTACCAAAGATGCCGCCCGCTCCGCCCAGTCCTCCGCCCAGAGGCGACCATACCGAGCCATTCCAGCGCGCCACACGGTTGGCCGCCACGCCGCCGATTGTGGCAAAGTCGCCGCCGGCCGCGATGTCTCCGTTGGGCATGCGGGCCAGCGAGAACACGGCGCTGCTGACGCCCCCGGCGAAGGGCGACCAGGCAACGCCGTTCCAGCGCGCGAGACGAGAAGCGGGCAAACCTCCGGCCGAAACGAATTCGCCGCACACGAGCAGGTCACCGTTTGGCAGCTCGATCACGTCGATGACCGAAGCGCTTGATTCCAAATGTTGACCCTGAACGCCCGATCCGAGCGGGGACCATGCGGTTCCATTCCACAGGGCGATTCCGTTTGCGAGCCGATCGCCCCAGATTTTAAACGAACCGATGGCGACGATGTTTCCATTCGAGAGACGACTGAACTTTCCCACTCCGCGGTCGGCACCCGGGACGCCGGTGCCCGGCTGCCATCCGCCGGGTGTGCACTGGCCGGAGGCAGCGCTGGTGCCGAGGGCGAGCGAGATGAGCCAGACCGAGATCGACCTGACTTTCATGGGTGGTGGGGTTCCCACCAGCGATGGCGAGCTGCGACTGGGTTTCATGGATAGTCCTGGGCGGAACGCCGCCTTTGAAGCGCGACACCACCGTCGGCAGTTTACTTGAAATGGCCGGGAAGTCAAGGGTTGATTCGGGTGCGGCGGCGCCACGAGCTTTGGCAAAGGGCCCGTCTTAACCGTGCCGGTTACTTTGAACCGTCCCGCGAAGCGGCGTCTGCGAGTTGCTCCAGCCCGGGCACACTCAAAAGGGGTGGGGTCGCCGCGGCGGCGCGGTCGCCCGGACGGCGGTGCGGACGTCGGCCAGCAGGACGCGGAAGGAGACGTCCGAGGGCGCGCGGCGACCGGCTTGGATGAGCGCGTCGGCGGCCCGGCGGAGGGGTTCGGTTTTGCCGAAGCGTTTAGCGTGGGAGCGATTGATCATTGCGGCCCAGGCGAACGTTCCCACCGCGGGATGAAGGGCTGCGAAGTCTTCCGCCGCGCGAACCGCCGAATGCTGACCAACCTCAACCTCACCGACATCGAGTGTTGCCTCAAGGCCTTCCGCCGCGAAGTGCTCGAAGCGCTCACCATCGAGGAAGA
>Ga0163144_10004807_pt1 | contig 30269 bp, 26 predicted proteins | sample OliLak19BULKMAT1_FD_123175 | JGI IMG/M metagenome (GOLD analysis project Ga0163144, IMG submission 123175) | Freshwater microbial mat bacterial communities from Lake Vanda, McMurdo Dry Valleys, Antarctica - Oligotrophic Lake LV.19.BULKMAT1 | ecosystem: Environmental > Aquatic > Freshwater >...
GACGCCTGGCCCACATTCACGACCGAAGGCCCGCTTTTGCAAGGACGAAAGCTTGGCCATCCCTTGCTCGCTCAGGACGCCTGCATTCGCAACGACATCGACCTGAACCCCGAACACCGGCTGTTGCTTGTCAGCGGTTCCAACATGTCGGGAAAAAGCACCTATCTGCGGACGATCGGCCTCAATGCCGTGCTGGCCCTGGCCGGTGCCCCCATTCGCGGCGAAGGGTTGCTTCTGAGTCCCCTTTCCATTGGGGCGACGCTCCGCATTCAAGATTCGCTCATGAAGGGGCAATCCCGTTTTTACGCCGAGATCCGTCGTCTGCGCCAGGTCGTCGAATTGACGAACGGCGAATTCCCGCTGCTCTTCTTGCTGGACGAGATACTCCATGGCACGAATTCGCACGATCGCCGCATCGGCACTGAAGGCATCATTCACTCGCTCCTGGCCAAACGCACCATCGGCCTCGTGACCACGCATGATCTCGCGCTCACCGAGATCGCGGATCGACTCACGCCGCTGGCCCAGAATGTCCACTTCGCCGACCAGCTTGTCGACGGACAAATGCAGTTCGATTATCGTCTGCACGAAGGCGTGGTTCGCCACAGCAACGCGCTGGCGCTGATGAAGGCGGTGGGGTTGGAGATCGGCACGGCCGGACCGTGAAACAAATGGCGAGCCAGGAGCGTAAGCGACTGGAGTGAATTTCATAAACTAACACGCATACTCCAGTCGCTTACGCTCCCGGCGATGCGCGCGGATCCGTAACCAGCGTGCGTGATCGCCGTCCCGACGAACCGGAAAGTGATTTTCGCTTCGAGCACGACATTCCGGGGGAGCCCTGGGAAGGTACAATGCCCGGACTTGCACAAGCAGCGCGGGAGCAGATGACGGGATCTGCCATTTTTTTGGATGTGGACAAAGCCGAAACGATGCTTGCGCAGTTTCAGGAAACCGCTCGATTTCGCGGTTGGACGCTGCGCGCGGTCGCGATCATGTACAATCACTATCACCTTGTCATTCAAGTAACGGACGATCCCGATCCGGGCAAGATCCACTCACGAATTGGCGAGCCAGGAGCGTAAGCGACTGGAGTAAGCGTCCATCGCAAGCGCGAATTCCTCCAGTCGCTCACGCTCCTGGCTCGCCGTGGAATAATCGAGAGACTTTCGCAATGAAATGGCCCGCGTTCGAAGAGGCTTTGAGCCGTCATAAGGAATTGGAGCACCATCTTTCCGATCCCGCCGTCATCGCGGACCGGACGAAATACACCCGTCTGGCCAAGGAACACGGCAGCCTGGCGAAGATGGTGAAGCCGTACAACGAGTATCTCAAGCTCGACGCGGACATGCGTCAGTCGCGGGAACTCGTCGCCAGCCCGGAAACGGACGCGGAGATGCGCGCCTTTCTCGAGGAAGAATTGGCCGCCCTCCAGCCGCGTTACGACGCCCTCGTGAGCCGGATGGAGGATCTGCTCTTGTCGGGCGGGGAGGACTACGGCAGCATCATCGTCGAAATCCGGGCCGGCACCGGCGGCGACGAGGCGGCGCTGTTCGCGGGCGATCTCTACCGTATGTACGGCATGTACGCGCGCACCAAGAATTGGAAGATCGAGGACATCTCGTTCAGTGCCGGCGAGCAGGGCGGATACAAGGAAATCATCTTCAGCGTCACGGGCGACGAGGTGTTTCAGGAATTGAAGTACGAAAGCGGCGGGCATCGCGTGCAGCGCGTGCCCAAGACGGAGCAGCAAGGGCGGATCCACACGTCCGCGGCCACCGTCGCCATCCTGCCCGAGCCGGACGAAGTGCAGATTGAGGTGAAAGACTCGGAAATCGAATGGGAACGGATGCGCGCGGGGGGCGCCGGCGGCCAGCATGTCAACAAGACGGAATCCGCAGTGCGCATCTGGTATAAGCGCGGCACCGCGGACGAAATGGAAGTCAAGTGCCAGGACGAACGCAGTCAGCACAAGAATTTTGAACGCGCGATGCGTGTCCTCCGCAGCCGGCTCTTCGAGCACCAACAACAAAAGCTGCACAGCCTGCGCGCCGAGCATCGCCGCACGCTGATCGGTTCCGGCGACCGCAGCGCCCGCATCCGCACTTACAACTTTCCGCAAAATCGCATTACCGATCACCGCATCAATCTCACCCTGTATCACCTTGACAACGTCATGAATGGCAGCGTGGCGGAGTTGATCCAGCCGCTGCGCGACTACGACAAAAAGCAGCAATTGGAGCAGAAGAAGTTAGTGGACGGTTCGGCCGGCGGACAAGGCCAGGACGGGAATTGACCCGATTTGGTTGCGGTGCGAAAGCGCCGGACTCTTCCGTTGGGGTCGACCTGGGGGGCTGCTTGGAAGTTGCGGTTCTTCTATCGCTAAAACCGATAATTTTTCGCGGTATAGAAGTTGCTTTTGAAAGTCAATGTTGATACCTTTAGGCATACAACTCCCGACGTCTGGTCTGCGATCCCGTCGCTATCCTGTGATGTCCCTGGGGTAAATTTTTGGAACCTACCGTCTAACAACACGACCCGGGGGGGCCGTGGGATAGTTCGGCGGCTTTTTTTTGGAGTGGTCAATGGGCATGAAGTTATACGTAGGAAACCTTTCCTACGGGATCTCAGACGGTGATCTGGATCAATTGTTTTCTAGCCACGGTACGGTGCGATCGGCGCAAGTGATTATGGATCGGGACACGGGCCGCTCGAAGGGGTTTGGCTTTGTCGAGATGAGCAGCGAACAGGAAGCCCAGGCGGCCATCCAAGGTCTGCACGGTAAGGAAATCGAAGGTCGGGCTTTGACCGTCAATGAAGCACGTCCCAAGGAAGACCGGGGCGGTGGTGGTGGAGGAGGAGGAGGAGGAGGAGGTCGCGGCTTTGGCGGCGGTGGTGGTGGCGGCGGTTACGGCGGCGGCGGCGGCCGACGTGGCGGCAGCGGTGGCGGCGGTGGTGGAGATCGCGGCGGACGCTACTAAATCAGTCAGCTGCTGTTTTTCGCACCTGCCGCTTTCCCAATGTCCCCCTCGAATTCCGCATTCCAACAGGGAACCGCGTAAGCGCGGCTCCCTGTTTTCGCATATCCCCCATGGGCTTGCCTCGCCGCGCTTTTCTCGTTATACCCCTCGCTTCGGGCGATTCCGCTGACTTCGCGAGGCAAGTATGTCGGTCCTGTTGGAAGAACGCCGTTCTCCCGCGCGAAACCCTGGCCGCGGCGCCCGCCCTGTCTGTTCCTCGCAGCCCTCCCTGCTTCGCGGGATTGCCCAGACCGCAGTCATATCCCTGTGCGTCTTGCTGATTGCTCGGACCTTCTTTGTTGAGACCTTTTACATCCCGACCGGCAGCATGGCGCCAAACCTCCTCGGCGAACATCGCGTCTGCACGTGCCCCGCCTGTGGAAATCGCGTCGCCGTAGGCAAGCATCCTTCCGAAACCGACCACGGCCCCACGGCCGGTCTCTATCGCAAGGCGTTTTGTCCCTGGTGCGGCAACGGCTCCCTTCGCCTGGTTGAGGCGCCCCTCAAGCGGGGCGATCTGATTCTCGTCAACAAGCTCGCCTACTGGGGCCAATCCCCGCGCCGCTGGGATCTCGCCGTTTTTTACCTTTGGGGCGAGTACATCATCAAACGCATTCTCGGTCTGCCCGGCGACGAAATCCTAATCGACGGCGGCGATCTCTACGTTAACGATGTTCTAAGCCGCAAGTCGTGGCAAGAGATGGAAGCCCTGCGGGTTCTCCTGTTCGATCAATCCTTGGCCGGTCCAAACGGTTGGTCCTTTCGCTGGCGCGACGACGCCTCCGTCTGGGATGGTGCGCCGCCCGTGGCCCATCCCGTGCTGCGTCTGGACGCGCTGACCAAGGAAGTAAATCACATTTATCGCAATTCTTCCCCGTTGGACGGCAAATGCTCGCCTCTGGTCGACGAACAAGCCTACAATGGATCTCTGCATCCGACATGGGAGACCGTCCATGATTTCCTCGTGGAGACGGAAGTTACCATCGAGGAAGGCAGCGGCGTGTTTTCCATCACCCTTTGCGACGGGGCGGACCAAGTTACGGCGCATCTTCCCGTCGGTAAGCCGGGTCAACTTCGTATCACCCGGAGAACCGCATCGGAGGATCCGACGTATGGAGAGGATACGCTCGCGAATCGAGAAGGGATTCAATTGCCTCGCTCTTTTCGATTGCAATGGGCGTTCGTCGACCGCCGCGTGCTTCTGCGGATCGACGGCCGGGAGATGCTGCCGCCCATCGATCTTCCCATGCCGGTGCGCCGGGTCGGCGTGGACCGGCCACTCGTGTTGAGCGCCCGGGGAGTAAACGCGATCTGCCGCAATCTGAAGTTGTATCGCGACGTTCACTACACGCAGGGAGGCGTGAACGGAGTCCACGGGCAACCTGTTCGTTTGGGCGCGGGGGAATACTTTGTTCTGGGTGATAACTCGGGGCGGTCGCAAGACAGTCGGTATTGGCCCAACCGGGGCGTCGTACCCGAAAACGCGTTGATAGGCCGTGCGCTTTGGCAGACACGCGCGGCTCCTTAACTCAGGCCGTTTCCGAAAGAGTGTTCGCATGTCCCAACCTGAAAACCGTCCGCCGGAAGGCATCTTGCCCGGCCCCGCGGGCGAAAAGATGCGTTACGAGATCGCCGTGGGGCCGCCCGGGCCGAAGGGTGTGCGTCCGGGAGCGCCGGCTTTCGCCAAGCCTCCGGAACAGCCGACCAAGCCCCGCGGCAAATCGCACATCGGCGATAGCGGCACGCGGGAAACCATTGAGACTGTCGTCTTTGTCGTCGTGCTCGTGCTCTTGCTCAAAACCTTTCTTGCCGAGGCGTTTGTCATCCCGACGGGTTCGATGGCGACGACGCTTTTGGGATATCACGTCGAGACGACCTGCGAGAAGTGCGGCTACAAATACGTGTTTAACGCCAGTTCGGTGGCCGAGCCGGCGCCCGGCCGCGGCGATCGCATTTTCGGATCCTGGTGCCACAATTGCCAGGCTTACAATTCCCTGCAATCGGATGGGCAGGGCGGGGGGAACGCACCATGAATCGCCGCCACATCATGACGGTTTGCGCCGCCTGGACCCTGCTCGCCCTGGGATGCAGCCAGGGCAACTGGAACAGCGGCGACCGCGTCCTTGTCTCCAAGTTTCTGCACGACACGGAACTGTCGCAGCCGAAGCGCTACGACGTCGTCGTCTTCAAATACCCCGTCCGCCCCATCGAGAAGGGCGTGCCCAAAAACTACATCAAACGGCTGCTTGGTTTGCCGGGACAATTGATCGCGATTCTGTTTGGCCGACTCTTCTTTTTGGATCCCGAAAGTGAAGCGCCGCTCTTCCCTGAGCCGAAGACCCTGACGATGAAAGACGGCAAGGTCTACAAAGGATTCCTCCGCGAAGAAGACGATAAGAAGGTGATCTTCCAGGTCTACAAGCACGACCGCGTCGTGGACGGCAAGCATCCCCGGCCGGGCGACCGGTTTTTCGAACAAACGTTCGATAAATCCGAGGTCGCTGCGATCGCGCCGATCCCCATGGCGGAACGCTGGAAGCATCGCCTTCCCGGCCCGCGCTTCAACGGCGACATGGAAGATCAAGCTGAGATGAACGAAACCGACCTGGGCAACGACTTCGATTTCATGCTCGAAGATCACCCCTGGGCCTACGAATGGTATCGCAAGGGCAAGCTGCAAATCATGCGCAAGCCGCCGGACGTGATGTTGGCGATGCGCCGCATTGTTTACGACAACGATTTCCAGCCCAAGGATCTCGTCGGCGAGCGTTTTCAGCGTTGGCTGCCTAGGACGGGCGGATCCTGGAAATCCGACACTCCCACGAGCTTCGTCACGGAACCGCGCGACAGCAAGGAGATCGACTGGCTGCGTTATCGCAATCTCGTCGTCGAGGGCAGCGCTGGGGCGCCGCGCATGGGACTGAAGGATCCGAAGGTAACGCTCATCACCGACATCTATAGTTACAACAAGGCGCGCATGGGTTCGCGTCCCGACGGCCCTGTTTCCCAGACTAACTGGGTGGGGGATCTCATGCTCGAATGCACGTTGGACGTCGTGGAGCCCAAAGGCGAATTCTGGATGGAGTTGAGCCGGGGCATTGATCGCTTTCGTGCCCGCTTTGATCTGAGCACCGGGCAATGCACCTTGTTCCGCAAGTCGGACGACGGCAAACTCGTAGAGCTCGCCACGCGCGAAACTTCCGTCAAGGCAAAAGGTTCATATCAACTGCGCTTCGCCAACTTTGGCGCCCGCCTGACCGTTTGGATCGATCGCGCCTTGCCGTTCGACCAGGGGCACGATTACGATCCCCCGGACATGCCAAGGCCGGGCGAGTTCAAGGATCTCGACGACGATGCGTTCGCCGCCGCCATCGCGAAGCGGCGCGGCCCCGCGAACAACGACTTCGAACCCGCCAGCCTCGGCGTCAGCGGCGCCGTGGTCCAGGTGAAGAACGTCCGCCTTTGGCGCGACACCTACTATTCCCGCACGGATGAATACTCGGGCGAGTTGTCAAGCGTCGAAGGCGATACCTGGAATGATTTCCGCAAACTCCCCGTCAAAACATACTACGTGCAACCAGAGCATTTCATGGTTATGGGCGACAACAGCACCATGAGTTCCGATAGCCGAGACTGGGGCCTTGTGCCCAACCGTCTCATGCTCGGCCGGGCGCACATGGTCTATTATCCCTTCAATCGCGCCGGGCCGATCAAGTAGCACGCAACGCAATCCGCAAGTTAGCACGAAGCGCGAGCGCGTGAATTTACTCGCTCGCGCTTCGTGCTAACCCGAAAAGGCAACGTTATGTCCATCTGTGAAATCACGATTCGCGTGCGCTACGCCGAGACGGATCGGATGGGGTTCTTGCATCATTCGAACTATTTGGTCTATTTCGAGCAGGGGCGCACGGAACTCTTGCGTCAGATGGGCTATTCCTATCGCGACTTGGAAGATCGGGGGTTTCTACTTGTGCTTACGCGCGTGCAGGTGAAGTACAAAAGCCCGGCACGTTATGACGATGTCGTTACGCTCCGCACCATCCTGGTGCGCACCACGCATGTCAAGATTGAGCACCGCTACGAAGTGATCCGCGACGGCTTGCTCTTATCCGAGGGCGAGACCACCCTCGCCTGCATCGACCGCGAAGGCAAAGTGCAAGCCTTGCCGGACTTCTTAAAAAACACGACTCCCGCCCCGCCCCCGTAGGACAGGCTTCCAGCCTGTCCGAATTGTCTTTGGCGACGAGTCCAACACGGAATCGGACAGGCTGGAAGCCTGTCCTACGATTTGCGATCTAGATTTCGTTATGGCACGTAATGTGCGGATTCCTATGCTGATCCATAGGAAGACCCAGACGGAACATGGTGCGCGGCGCCTTGGTCCATTCGCGGCAAACGAGGGAGTCTCATCGTGCGGCGCTTGCTCATCTCGTTCGTACTGCCCGCCCTGTTTTGCCTGGTCCCGTTCGCGGCGGCGGGCATGGTCGCGGTTTGCATCCCCACGGACGCCATGAACTTCTTTCTGGGCCACATCAGCGCGATGGACGCCTTCATCCTTGGCCTTGGCGCCCTGCTCTTCGTCGCCCAGATGGTTTTTTGCTGGCGCTCGCTGCGTTGGCGGGGCACAGGCTTCGACCATGGCCTGGATCGCTGGGTGAACCATCTCGCCCAGGCCGCCGAATGGTTCCCCATGCTTGGTCTAATCGGCACGGTCGGAGGCATCCTGCAAACCTTCGCGTCGATCACCGGACCGATTCAGCCGCACCAGATTATCGAGCGCTACGCTCCCGCCATCACCGCGACAGGCGCGGGGTTGTTTATGGCGTTCGTCAATATCCTGCCGCCCTGGGTCGTCATTCTCGGCCGCGACATTATCCTCAGTCTCGGGGGCAGACGCACCGCGAGTTCCGAGGGGACTTCGCCATGATCCACATGCCCAAGCGCAGCGTCACACGCTTTTTCATTCCGCTGATTGACGTTCTCTTGTTGCTTTTTTGCATCTTCCTTTTGATGCCCATGGTCGCGGAGGAAGCGATGCAGGTCGAGGACGAGAAACGCAAGACCGCGCACGAACTGTTGACGCGGCGCATCCAGGAACTCGAAAAGGAAGTGGCCAAGCAGGATGCCCTCCTCAAATCCAAGGGGTTCGACGATGTCGCCGAACTGCGCAAGGAACTGGAACGCCTACGAAAGTTGGTCTCCGCATCGGTGCAAGAACGGCTTTTCATGCGCATTCTCGACATCCATCCGGAAACCGGCGTCGTGTCGTACTACGACGCGACACGCACCGGCAAGGACAAGACGTTCCCCATCACCGACCAGAAAACAGCCGACTATCTCATCGAAAAGCACAAGCGTCAGGCGGGGGCGCGCGATCTCTACTATTTCTTTTACGCTCCGGGCGACACCGGGTATCCGACGATTGCTCAGAAGAATCAGTTACGCGCGTGGTTTAAGGGAGTCGCGCATTCGCTGGCGGAGTGACTTTTCGCGCGATCCGTGGGCGCGTTTAATCGAAGTGGGCTAGAAGCCATGCTCTTTGCTCTGAATTTAACCGAGGCCGTGCAATATGCCGTGCGCGGGGGCGCCGCAGTGGTGGGCTTGCTTATCGGCTGGTTCGCCGCCAAGCCGATCGCGAATGTACTCTCGCGATTGGCGTTTCAGCGCCCGGTGGCGAAGGAAATCATGCCGCTGATTCGCGTCATCGCCGCAGTGGGATTGGCCGTTCTGTTTTACTTCCTCGTGCCGGCCGGCATCGGCGACGGCTTCGGCGGCGGTGGTGACGGCGGCGGGGTGGGAAAGGACAAGGTTTCCGGCAAAGGCAAGGGCGGCGACAAGTCCAAAGACAAAAACGCCAAGGACGACGCGGACAAGACCGGCGCCACGGTCGATAAAGGCAAGAAAGCCGACGACCTATCGCCCGATTTGGTCCGCGTCGAAATCCTGGGCGGATCCCGTTATCCGGGCATGGAGAAATGGTATCTTTTCCAGAGAAAGGATCCGCCGCTGGACAAGACGGAATTGCAGGATCGGATCAGGGACTTTCTGAAGACTTCCGCCCTGAAGACCGCTCGACTGCAACCCGTGGTCACGTCCGACACGTTGGCGACCTGGCGTGCGACGCGTGTTCCCGAGTTGGAAATGATTCGCGCGGAATTGGGCCTGCAACCGGTGGATCCCGAACTGCCGAAACTAACGCCGGAAAAATAAGGTGGTGACGCGTGGGGCGAACGCGAAGCGGAAAACCCGACGAGCCGAAGGAAAAACCACAGCCTGCCCAACCGGCGGCGGCGGCGGATCTGCGCGGCTTGTGCGTCGTTCTCTTCGGCATGCCCGCCGCGGGGAAATCGTCGCTTCTGGGCGCCTTGTTGCAGGCCGCCCAAAGCCAACCCGGGCTTTTGGGCGGCGAACTCAAGGACCAAAGCGGCGGTCTGGAATCTCTTCAACGTCGCCTTTACCAAGATCGGGCCCAGGAAACGCTCGAAGAAATCGTCCCGTTTGCCGTCACCTTTCAACCCCTGAACGGCAAACCGATCCATGCCACGCTGGTCGATTGCGACGGCCGTATCGCGTATGCCTACCTCACGAAGCAGCGACCTCTCGGCGCGAAGTCGGGGCAACTCGACTTGGCGGCGGCCGTCGAGGAAGCCGATTCGCTGCTCCTGGTTGTCGACGTCTCCGCCCAGCCGGATCAACTGAAGCGCGATTTCACCCAGTTCAGCCAATTCCTGCGCTTGCTCGAAGAGCATCGCGGTCGAGAGGCTGAGGTGGCCGGGCTTCCCGTTTACCTCGTCCTCACCAAGTGCGATTTGCTGGCCCGTCCCAGCGATACCTCCAGCCAATGGCTGCAACGCATCGAAGACGCCAAGCGTAAAATCAGCCAACGCTTCAAAGAATTTCTTGCCGCGGAAGCACGCACCGAGAAAGCGCCTTTTGGGCAGATCGATCTCCATGTTTGGGCGACCGCCGTCAAACGCCCCACCCTGGCCGACAAGCCCGCTCGCCCAACCGAGCCGTTTGGCGTTGCGGAGTTGTTTCGCCAGTGTTTCGCCTCGGGACTCACCTTTACGCAGACGCAAAAGACCGCCGAACGGCGCCTGCAGTTCGCCTTGATCGGCATCGTCGGTCTGCTTGCTCTGCTCTTGACGTTCGGCGGGATCTTCTTCCTTTCGCGTCCCAGTTCCGAAGTCACCGCGCTGGAAAACCAAGCCCGAACCGTCCTCCCGCCCGAATCCGCCGCGACCAAGGAACGATTGCGCGGTTCGCTCGACGACAGGATCAAGCAACTCGACGAGGTGCTCAAGCATCGTGAGTTCGCCAAGCTGCCGGAGATTCTGCAAGACCGCGTTCACACCATTCATCACGAACTCAAAACCTATCGCGAATTGTCGCTCCGCCTCAAGGAAGCCGGTCCTTCCCTTGCGGACGTCAACGACGAGGAAACCCTCCTCGCCCTGAACAAGGCCCTCAAGGCGCTCGAGATTCCCGATATTTACCAGGAAGAATGGAAAGCCACCGACTTGTCGCAATCCCTGGAACAACGACGCGAGCAGGCCGGATTGTTTCGCCTCCGCCTTGCCGAAACCGAAGGTCTGGTGCGGAAACGCATCTCCGCGGGCGAACGCCTCTACGCCGACCGACCCACCACGCTCAAGGACGCCAACATACTCACCTGGCTGCCAATGGTCCGCGACTACCTCAAGGAAACGCTCCCGCCCGCCGCGACGGCCGTGCCGGGCTTGCCGGAAATATCGTATCGGCGCATCTACGAGTTCAAGTCGATTGAAGCGCTGCTGGCAACGCAGCGCATGGTCGAGGACCAATTGCAAGGCGCCCAACGCCGTGTTCTCGACCTTCTCAAATAGTTCCTGTGGTGCCGGTATCCTACCGGCACGAAATGGATAGCGCCCCCGCACCCTCCTCATAAATGCCCTCATACCGCTCGATCATCCGCTTCACGCTGAAGTGCATCTCGACGCGCCTTCGTCCCGCCTGTCCAAACGCATGTGCGGCGGCCGCATCGTTCCAGACTCGGAGCAACGCGCCCGCCAGCGCCTGCGGATCGCGCGCGGGGACAAGGCGCCCTGTTTCTCCTTCAATCACGACCTCAGGATTGCCGCCGACGCGTGTTGCGACGACGGCCAATCCGCGAGCCATCGCTTCAAGGATGGTAAGCGAAATGCCTTCCGTCCGCGAAGGCAACACGAACAGCCGGGCACGCGCCAGGAGCGAGGGCACATCCTTCACCTCGCCCAAAAAACGAACTGCGTCCCCCAAACGGAGTGTCGCCGCCAGTTGTCGAAGCTCGTCGCGCAGCGGTCCGTCGCCGGCGATTTCCAGGCGAAAATCGGGCGTGATCGGCAATAGCGCCGCGACGGCGTGGAGAAGATTGGCGATGTCCTTTTCGGGGCTTAGTCGCGCGACGCACACGACCGGGCCGTTGGGATCGGAGTTTTGATACGGGAATAGGTCAAGGTCGATGCCGTTGTGAACGTTGAGCAGTCGGCGCGTGCCGATGCCTTGGGCGGCGAGATAGCGCTGGGCGGCGCGCGAAACACAGACGAAGCGGTCGGTAAAAAGAGAGGCGCAGCGCAACAGAAACAGTTGGCGGCGCTGGATGTAGTCGACGGGGCCATGATGATGGGTGTGAATGATCCGCGAAACGCCCGCAAGGCGCGAAGCGGGGGCGGCGTAGATAAGCGGCTTATCGTCGTGGGTGTGAACCACGTCGCAGCGCAGGTCGCGAAAAAACCGCGTCAGCTTCCAGATCGTTTGTGGCCGCAGACCTTCCGGCTGATGGAGAGCGGTCACGGGCCAGCCCAGGTCGGCGATGGCGCCCGCGAGGGAGCCCAACGTCGTGAGCGAGAGAAAGTGCAGATCGAAACGGGATGCATCGGCCTGACGCGCGAAGTCGATGAGCAGACGTTCCTGCCCTCCCACGTCGAGACCGCGGGAAACATGGACGATGCGGAGCCGACGACGTTTAGACATGGAGCGGATCGATCCTGCCGACGGGAACGGGCATTGGCGCGGCATCGAATGACGTGGGGCTGAATTTCGGCGCTTCGCAACCGACAAGCGGGATGGCGAGTGGCTTCCGCTCTCTTGGCGGCAGGAGAATCCAGTCGAGGCAACTCGCCATGCGCCGGGCCATGTTTTCGCGCGTGAAGGGATTCAAATACAGGGACGGACTCGAGCGGTCCGCGCCGGCCAGGAGTTCGTCGCGCAGTTCGCGGAGGGCGCTCGCCATGGCGGGCACATCGCCGGGGCGAACCAGCCGATGCAGCACGCCGCTGGTCCGCAGCACCCAAGCCACGTCGCCGTCCGGCTCGGCGACCGCGAGGATGGGGCGACCCGCGCCGAGGTATTCATAAAGCTTCGCCGGCACGCCCACACGGGAATTCGCGGTATGTAAGAGAAGCAAGGCATCCGCGCCGACCATGCGTTGCAGTGACACGTCGTAGGGCGCCTGAGCTTCGACTTGGCCCAGCAAATTGCGGCGTGCGATCTCCACGGCGGGATCGAATAACCCTTCGGTGGCGCGTCCCAGGAAGCGAACGTCCCAGCGCGGCGCTTGAGGGAGAGATTCCTTTTCCAGAAGGGCGATCGCGTCGAATAGGGGGCGAGGATCTCTGCCGCTGTACAATTCACCCGCGTGTAGGAGGCTGAGTCGCGCGCCCACGCCGTCGCGGGATGGGGGGGGAGGGAACCAGGCCGGCTCGAAACCGTTGGGAACGGCGGCCATTTTGTGGGCGTGGTGAGGATAGGCGTTTTTCAGTCCGACGAGATTGAGAGGAGTATTGGCGACGACCGCGCTGGCGTTGGCGATCATGCGCGCTTCCATGAAACGGTCAATAATGTACGACCGACGCGGCGGCAAGACACGATTCGTGATCCAAGGGTCGCGCAGACTCGCCAGCCACGGCAAGTGATACCGTTTGCGCAGACACAACCCGAGGTAATGTATCGTGGGAGGCGGACTCGTGGTGAGCATGGCCGCGGGTTTATGCCGGGCAATCGCCTTCGCGCAAGTCGCCAGCGCCCTCGGCGCCCAGGCGAAATTTCCAACGGCGCGGCGCGCCGCTTTCCCGGCAAGCCCATCCGGAAAGGGAACGCGATACACGATGGTTTCCGGCGGGATATGCCTGAGCAAATCGGCGTCTTCCGGCTCGCCGATCATCCGCGGCGGCGCGACCACGACCACGTTCCAGCCGCAGCGCGGCAAATAGCGAACCAGGCCCAACATGCGATAGACGGCCACCGCGGCGGAGGGAGGAAAGTGATACGTAATCAAAAGTAGCGTGTGGGAAGCCATACCCGATTGAGAGTTTCCATAACACTAGGATGTCGGCACATTCGTTTCTTGGAACGTCCACGCGGACGGCGCGATGCACAAGCCGGCATGGAATCCGCGGCCCGTTCCAAAGACCTCCGCCTCGGCGACAGTGAAACGAAAGACACGTTCGATGGCGTCCACCTCGTCAGGGATGACGTAGAGGCCCAGCTTGACCCAGTAGTCGCCCGGCGCTAGCGGAAACTGCGGCACCTTGCATTCCACCACTGCCCCGCCGCGCAATTGTTCGATCAACGGCTGCGAAAGCGGCGTCTGCAAGGTAAGCACCCGTTGGCCGAGATTGTCGTCGATGCCGATGGTTATTGTCGGAAAGTCGAAGTTAGTTGTCGAGCGCAGGCCGACGCGCAGATGAAACTGGCTGCCCAACGAAAGAAAATTCGTCGGTTGTCCTTGCTCATCCAGGAGCGAGCAGGAGCGAAAAACTTTGCGAATTCGTTGCGGTCCGTCGATTTTCTCCAGGTCCGTCTCGGTCTCGCCTTGCGTTTCCAGCACGCGCCGATGATATTCGCTGATCAATTCGCGCACGCCGCCGTCGTGAACGACCTTGCCCTTGTCGAGCAAAAGCGGGCGCGTGCAAAGCGATTCGACCGCCGGCGTGGTGTGGCGCACGAAAAGGATCGTGGACCCCTGCGTTCCCACCTCGCGCATGCGGCCCAGACATTTCCGCTGAAACGCCATATCGCCCACCGCGAGCACCTCATCGACGATGAGAATCTCCGGCTCCAAATGGCCCGCGACGGCGAATGCCAGCCGCACGTACATGCCGCTCGAATAGCGTTTCACCGGCGTATCGAGGAAAGGCCCGATCTCGGCGAACTCGACGATCTGGTCGAACTTGCGTTGGATTTCCCCGCGGCGCATGCCTAGGATCGCGCCGTTGAGGTAGATGTTTTCCCGGCCTGTCAGTTCCGGATGAAAGCCCGTTCCGACTTCGAGCAGGCTGCCGACGCGCCCGCGCAGCAAGACTTGCCCATTGGTTGGTTTGGTGATTCGGGAGAGAATCTTCAGTAAGGTGGATTTGCCGGCTCCGTTGCGGCCGATGATGCCGACAACTTCGCCTCGGTTGATCTCGAAATTGACGTCGTCCAGGGCCCAAAAATCCTGGAACGCGGGCTTCTTGTCACGCTTCCCGCTCAACAGGCGCCAGGGCGCCGTCGCAAGCCGGGTCAAATCGTCACGCAGCGTCCGATAGCCGTAGGCGCTGCGCGGACCGTCGCTGCGGGCGACCAAGAATTTCTTTCCCAGATGTTGAGCGGAAACGGAGGCTGTCATGGTTGCGTGCGTTGGTCCCAAGAGAAGGCATTTCGATCAAATCACATCCGCGAACGTATCTTCGACCTTACGATAGTAAAAGCAGCCGACCAGGAAAATCACGAGGCACATCGGCGCGGCGTAGGCAAGCATGTCCCAGGGAATTGCGTGACCCAGCACCGCGTCGCGAAAAGCCGCGATCAATTCGGTCATGGGATTCAGGGCGAGCAATGTTTGCACGAGCCCCGAATTGAATTTCTCGTCGGGTAGTTTTTCCAGGTCCATGTAAATGGAGGGAGTGGCGAACATCCAAAGCTGAATCATGAATGGAATGACGTAGCGAAAATCACGATAAGCGACGTTGAAGGCGGCAAGGAGCGTGCCCATTCCGACGGCCGCCAACAGGATGAAGAGAAAGATGACGGGCACCATCAAGAAGCCCCAGGTGGGCACGACGCCGTTGACGAACATGAGCATGATGAGCAGAGAGAAAGCGACGCAAAAATCGACGATGGCCGCCCCGACGGCGGCAAACGGTATCGCCAAACGTGGGAAGTAGATCTTGGTGATGAGACGTTCGGAGCCGACGACGCTATTGCCGCCGTTGGCGATCGCGGTGGCGAAGAAACTCCATGGCAAGAGACCGGCATAGACGAAGAGAGGATAGTCGATGCCACCGCTATCGACCTCGGCGAGCCTGCCGAAGAAGACGGTGAAGACCACCATCATCAGGGCGGGTTGCAAAAGCGCCCAGGCCGCGCCCAGGGCAGTCTGTTTGTAGCGGATCTTGACGTCGCGCCAGGTCAGGAAGTAAAGGAGATCGCGGAACTGCCAAAGCTCACGCACGTTGATCAACTGCCAACCGCGCGCGGGCTGGAGAATCGTCAGCGGGGGTTCGTCGAGCGTCCGTTGTTCATCGTGAACCAAAGTCTTCTCCGACTTCTCAGTCAGCGCTTCCATATTCGCCAGGCCCCTTGCGAAGGACGCCCTCCCATGCCGCAAAAATGAAACCAGACCCCGGTAAATGCAACGGTGGAAAGAACCAATTTGATACGGCCTACTAACCAGTCTAGCTCATTGCGGGAAACGAGTCGACGCGAGGTCCGCCTATTTTACCAATCGCCAATCCCAAGTCCCCCCAAGAGGATGCTTCAACATCACCAGTTCACGAACAGGCGAACGAAGACGTAAAGGAATATCAAAAACCCAATGGCAAGCCCGACCAGCGCTAGGAATACCCGACCGGTAAGGCGCGGCGGCGCGACGGGCGGCACGCTTCGGGCCAATAGCGGGAAAACGCACCCCAGGCTCAGCATCAAGTAAGTGGGCACGCGGTCACTCATCGAAAGGGAAAAAATCCCCGCCGCGTAGGAGGCGAGCACGCCGAGCAAGAAGGGCTGCATGCGCCGCAGATCGGGATCCAAGATGAACGTCCGCGTCGAACGAAATCGACCCACTGCCCAGATCGCCAGGCAAAACGCGCCCAGGAACAGCGTCCCACCCGGAAATCCCCAATCCGCGAACGCTTGCAAATAGGAGTTGTGCGCCAGATGGCCCGTATCGTGGACGCTCTTTTGGAGCTGAAGGTCTTCCGCCGAGGCCAGGTTCAAGCCGTTGCCAAAAACTGGGTTTTGCCGAAACGTGCCGAGCCAATCGCTCCACAATTGCAAGCGCGACTGGGCGGTGCCGCTGCTGGTGGAAAGCTCGGTTTGCCGACCCGCGAACAAGACCAGCACGACAGGCGCCGCAAGCGCGCCGAATAACAGCGTACGCTTTAGTCCGTAGCGGGCGTGGGACAAGACGGCCATGCCGGCGAGCAACCCCAAGAGTCCGCCGCGCGATTTCGTGAGATAGATGCCATACATCACCTGCAGCAATAGCGCCAACCAGAGCGGCTTGAGACCACGCGCTGGACCGGATAGCGCCCACAGACACAATGGCACGGCGACGGCGAGGATGCCGCAAAACTCATTGGGATCTTGGAAGATTCCGGTGCCCTGCAGCCGAAACGTTTGCTTCAGTTCGCCCGTTTCCGAGTCCAGTTCCGGGTCGAGCAACCGGGTATCCACGCGAGGTAAGTGGAGGATTTCGTGGTATTGCAAGAGCGTGAGGCTGGTCAGAAGCAGAAAGCACACCAAAAGCCAGACGAGGAAGATGCGCAGGCGCGCGGCGCTGTTCAAAACGCCTACCGCCAAGACATAATAAAGGAAGATCTTGCCAAAGTGCTCGGCGTGTCGAAGCAATTCGCTTGGATTGCCGGCCTGTGCCAATAATGTCGAGCCGAAGAGCCCCAAGACGCAAAGCGTGACGGGTTGGTCCCCTAGCGAGCGCGTCGAGAAGAAGTGCAAGATCTCCGGCGCCGAGAGAACAAGGCTCATTAGGATGCATATCTCATAGAGCCTGACCCCCTCAAGTTCGGGGAGGATCTCCATGGGTCGCACGAAGAGCGTGAGATTCAGCAACAGGAAGAAGGCGAAGCCCATGGAGTCCTCAACTCGCCGCGGTGAGGCAGGAACTCGTCGTCTCCTGCTTGGCGGGGGCGGTGTTCTTTTCCAGGCGGTCGTCGATCAACCGTCCTTGGTACTCCGCTTCAATCCGGGACTTTGGCGGGAAACCAAAAATCACGCGCAACCACGAAAACGGGACGCTGAGCATGTGGAAAAACGTGGCCCAACAAACACGCAGGTCGAGCCATAACCCCGCGTGATGAACATAGTAGATGTCGTAGGCGAGCTTGAGTTGGACGGAACCAAGATCGCTGTCCGGCAGCAACTGCACTTGCGCGAGTCCGGTGACGCCGGGACGAACTTGCAAACGCACGCCATAATGCGGGATTGCTTGCTCCAGCTGGGGCACGAATTCCGGACGCTCCGGTCGCGGGCCGACCAGGCTCATGTCCCCTTTAAGCACGTTCCACAATTGCGGCAATTCGTCCAGATGCGTCTTGCGCAGCCAGCGCCCGATCGGCGTGACGCGGGAATCGCCCGGCAGCGACCAACAGGCCCCGTTCCTCTCGGCGTCTTGGGTCATGGTGCGCAGTTTGTAAATCGTGAAGGGACGGCCGTTTTTGCCTAGCCGGGTTTGCGAGTAAATTGCCGGGCCACGGGAGGTGAGCTTTACCAGAGCCATCGCGAAAAGAACCAGCGGCAAAGTCAGCAAGAATAAGAACAAAGCGACCGTCATGTCCATCGCCCACTTCATGCCCGCGCGCAACGGCGACGTCGATCGCGTCGCCGAACGCTCCTGCAGCGGCGTGCCAAGCGCCGCGTCTTGTTGGGGATAGGCGGGACTGATCATTTCCTAATCACCTCTTCCGGCAGCCGTTCTTGGATTGCGCGGATGGCCAATTATGCACATCGTTGTCAATAGGGGCGATGTGCGTGGCAGCGATTCTTTCAACAAGAGTATACGTTGTCAATTGAGACCGCGCCGAATTCGAATGTACGCCCAGGCGCTCCCAACGGAGTACGGCGTGGCGAGGTCTTTGGAAAATCCTAATCGGGGCGTAACGGCAAGGACGAGTTCAATTCCGGCAGGAATTGCCGCAAAAAACTGTTAGCGACGCTGTCCGTTGCGGAACCTGGAGAGTCGCCGGCCTCGTGAGAAAGATAGAGCTTATAAAGGAACGGTTGTCCGCGAAACCGCCAGCGCGGATTGACGGGAGCTTCCCAGGTTGCTCCCGCGCTCCACCCCCAATAGAGACGCAGCTTCCCCGTCCCGATTGTCGACTTCTCAAACCGCGACGTCCAGAAAACTCCGAGTTCCTCGCCCAACTCCGTGCGCACCGGCGCCGCTTCCGGCGCGTCGATTACCTCGTAGCCGGCGCCGCGATAACATACTTCCGGCGTGTGAACCGCCATGCGCCCGGCCCGGCCGCACATGAGAATCACCAACACCGACGCGTTCGTGCGCCGGTGCGTGTACGATCGCATGAAGTAGGTCTGCGCCCCTGCCTGTGCGAAGTTGCGGGCGTCCCCGTCCACCGCCTTTCCGACCCAGTCTCCGAATTGCATCGGCACGTCGGCGACGCGGGAGGAGGCCTGGTCCAATGCTTCGGAATTGCCCCAACGATCCGCCCACAGTCCATGCACGAGGCCGGCGGACACAATTAGCACGAAAGCAATAGAAAAAGCGACGGTGCGGCTCATTTTCGCGTTGCGGGATTGATTTTAGGTGATGGTTTGCGCTACTTGGCCGCCGCTGCGGCGACATACTTGTAATCGGAAGCGCCGAGATCACTTTTAGTTCCCAATACGACGGCGCCTAATGTACGGATGCCCAGGTTCGTCATCTTTTGGTGGGCCGCGTGCAACGCGGGCAGTCGGCTAACGTCCCTTAGAACCGAGAACAGCACACCGTCGACATGTTGACCCAAGACGAGCGAGTCGGCTACGGGAAGCACCGGACAACTGTCGATGATGATGAAGTCGTATTGTTGCTTGAGTTGATCCAGCAAGGTGCGCACGCTGTCCTGCGCCAAGGCCTGGACGGCATGGCTGTCCCAGTGTCCGGCAGGCATCATCCAGAGACGGCTAATGGCAGTGGGCTTCACCGCGTCCGCCGCCTTCACCTCGCCCCGCAACACCTCGCTTAAGCCCGGTTCCAACGACAAATCAAAGAGCGCGTGTCCCGCGGGGCGCCGTAGGTCGCCGTCGATCAACAACGTCTTACGCCATGCCCGCGAAAGACTGGCGGCCAGCTGGCTGGCGAGCGAAGTCTTCCCCTCGCCGCCCACCGCGCTGGTGACCATGATGACGCGCAGCGATTCCGTGCGCGACATATGCAACAGGAGCGTTCGGATACTGTCGACCGATTCGCCCAGTTGGTTTTGCCAAATGGCTTCCTGGGCCGAGGTTTTACCCGAGATGGGTTGCCGCGCCTTTGCGGGCATGTTGGGGATGGTGCCGACCAGATTGATGCCGGCGCCGGTCAAGTCGGCGGCTTCCCCGATTTTTTGCGAGCGAAACTCCAAATACGTGACGCCAAACAAGATGACGAAAAAGAAGGCGAATCCGCCCGCTCCCGCCATTTTGATCTGCCGGCTTGCGTCCTTGCCCGTCGGCTCAGGCGCGGGACTTTGTATCGAGACGCGCGGCTGGTAATACGCCTTGTCGAGTTCGATAATCTGCTTCTCGATCATATTGCGCGACGACTTGATATTCTCGATGCTGTCGCGCAGGTTTCTGAGTTCCGGCGGAATCTGAAATGCGGACGCGGAGGTTTTGCGCTCATGCTCTTTGACCTTAGTCAAATCCTCGTTGAAGCGCTCGCTAAGCCGCTCGAGTACCTGAATCTCCTCACCCAATTCAAAAATTCGCGTCTGTGTCTTCGCCATTTCCACGTCGCGGGCGCGTTTTTCCAACTCCGGCCGCAGTGTCTCGCGCACCCGCGCGACTTCCTTCAAATAGCGATCGCGTTCCTTCTCCAGCGGGGTTACCAACGTGTTCCAGCGATCCATCGGCGCCACGCGTTTGACTTCGAAAATGTCCTCTTGCGCCTTTTGAACCAACGCGAAAAAACCGGCGGCGCGCGGGTCGGTCTTCAGAATCTCGTCAAGTTTATCTCCCGGCACCGGCAAGGCGTGGCCGTTCTTGACGCGGGCTTTCAGGCCCTCCTGAATGCTTTTGTTCACTTCCAACTTCGTGTCGTTTTCGCGCAGACTCTTCTGCGCGTCGCGCACGGCTTCTTGTGCCAGGCGCACCGATTCATCGCGTTGTTTCTCGTCAAGCGTCTTGAACCGCGAGTCAAGCATCGCCTGTTTGCCGCGGATCTCCTCATCCAATTCCCGCTTGGATACCTTGAGTTGATCGATCCGATCTTGGCGGCGCGTGCGATCGCGATGCTCGTTCTCCGCGATCACCGCGGCGGCGACGGCGTTGAGCAACTCGGCGGTCTCATCCGGGCGATCTCCCGCGAGGCTGACGCGCATGATCTCCACGGATGGAAAATCGACCTTTAGGCCGTTCTCGGTCCATTCGATTGGATCGGCATGCGCACGGACGAGGGTGAGGTTCTTGATTTCCTTGCCGTTGGGAAGCTTGCGCTCCATGGCGGCGCGAAGGACAGTCGGAGATTTCACCAGGGCAGCTTGGTTCGATTTGAGGATCGAGAATTCGGTATCGTCCACCTTGGCAAGGAGGAAGCGAACGGAGGTGTTGTACTTGAGAGGCATGAAGATAAAAATCGCGGCGACGATCAGGACGGCGCCGCCGACCGCCGCGCCGATTGCCAACGGCCAGCGGCGTTGGAACGCCCGCGTCATGCCCGCGAGACTCGGCGCTTGGGCTACGGCGAGCGCTCCTCCTTCGTGAGGCGCGGTGGGACCGGCGACATAAAACGAACTGCGGACGAAGCTGCTATCCGCCAGCGCGGGCGGCGAGCCGTTCAGTTGAGCGGCAACTAAGGGCTTGGGTTCTTGCGATTGCATGACGGGGAATCTCCACGGTTCGTCAGGGGCTCATGGCCGAGGCGGATTGCCCGGCGTCTTTTTTCGCGGCAATTTCACGGGCGGGACCGACGGACCCGCGCGGCAGAATCGGTAGGGGGCGGTCCGCTTGGGCTTCGCGCGGCACGAATAAATGGGCGAGAAACTTCAATTCGAGCCAAAACATTCCCAACGCGAGAGGCATCATGACCCAGCCCGCAAGATCGTGCATCGTTGTCTGCACGGACTCGCTGCCGGTCGCGTAATACGCCATGCCCGTCACAGTGATGCGGATGACGTTCGCGACCACGGCAATGGGAACGGCGCTCAGCACCAGAAGGATGCGATCCAATCGCGTGGCGTTTAAGACGAAAACAAGCGCCGTCGCCAGCGAGAAGAAGGTCATCATCATCCCCAAGCCGCTGCACGCGTCGATGACGCCGAGGCGAGCTTGGTCGATGATGATGATATTTCCCTCGCTCAGCGCGGGATAACCCAACGTTTGCAACAAATACGTGCTCATCACGGTGGCAAGGCGGCGCAACGGATGCGCGAGAGCGACTTCCCACGTAAACGGTAATGGCAACATGAACGCCAAAAACGCAAGGGCGGGCCACGACCAAAGCAGAAGACCCGTCCCCCCCACGAAAAGCACCAGACCGCACATCACCGGCAGCAACGATGCGGCGTCGATGGGGTCGATGTCCATGCGGATCGCGAAGAGTCGGACGGCAAGGCCTACTGTGAGCAGTGCGAGCCCCCAGGGATTGGGTTCCCAGCGGACCTTTTCCAAACCGCCGCGGCGAAACCACAACACCGTCAGCGCGAAAAGGGGTACGAGAAAACCGTGCGAATACTGTGGATCCGTCGACCACCGTTCGACCATCGTCGCCAGGGTCGTGCCATAGCTCCAAATCAATGCCAGAGCGAGGGCCGCCGCCATGGCGCAGGCGCGCTTGCCCTGATCGGAAATTCCGACCCGGTCCGGCGAGCTATCGGCGCGAGGGGAGGGAGCCGACACAGGAATACTCGTGACAAGGTTCATGGGGGAAAGCCACGCAGCGGTAATCGGCCGCATCCGGCGGTCCGCGTTCCGAGCGCATCCGTACAATCTCCGCCGGATTTAGGGCCGGTTAATCGAGTATAGGTCAAGATCCATGGGGAGGGTGGGATACCCGAAAAATTCCGGCAGGAGAATAAACTAACGTCGAATTATTGTACGCAGCAGCTGCGAGCTTCTTGCCCCCGTAGAGAATGCTACTGGCTTGCTCGCCCTACTTCAACTTCCATGTCCAGATCACATCATCCTGAAGGCCGTCTTCCTGAAATCAAAAAATGCACGGCCGACCATGGCCGAAATCGATGCGCACATTGCGGGAAGTCAACAGGCCCAGCCGACAGAGCGCTTCCCGAGCGGAAGTCTCGTCGTCGACATCCGGATGCTCCGCGCGCACCGAATTCGGCTCGCCGCTGAGCAACCAACCGCAGGCGCGCAAGGTCTGCCGGGTCACGTTCGGATGTCGCAGAAATTGAATCTGTATTTCCATGAGGCACCTCCTTTAGTCCATTGTAGGAGAAGACGGGAGGGCCGTCGTGAGGGGCAGGCGCCTCGCATTACCGCCTGGAAATAGGGCCACGCGAGAAGGCGCGCGGCATAGGAAGCGAATCGCCCAAAACTCGCACCAACCCCGCGGGGAAAAGTTACAATGGCGGAAGCGTTCAGATGGAAAGGGCCATCGCATGGAGAAAACAGGACCGCTTTCCCATTCCACCGACGACTCGGAACAAACCCAACACGACGGTACGCGCGTGCAAACCGAGCCGCCGCGGAATGCGTTCACGGCAAGCGTCGATCAACGGATGGGGGACTTCATTCTGCAGCGTGAGTTGGGGCGCGGCGGGTTCGCGCGCGTCTACCTCGCGCATCAAGTTTCGCTGGATCGGCGCGTGGCTCTGAAGTTAAGCCAGCAACCCAGCCGCGGCGAAGGGCAAACGCTTGCCGGACTGGAACACGATCACATCGTCAAAGTGTACGCGGAATTCCACGACGAGCCGTCCGGCCATCATGGACTCGTTCTGCAATACGTTCCGGGCACCAGCGTGGCGGACGTGTTGGCCCTCCTCTTCAAACAGCGCGACAACGCGCCGCCGCCGGCGCCCAAGCAAGGCGCCGACATCTTGCGCGCCATCGACCACCTGGCGCGCGGCGACACGGACTTCGACCCGGCGGCGCTGCGCGACCGCGAGTTGCTCGCGCGCTCCGGATATGTCGTGAGTATTTGCAGGATGGGCGCTCGCTTGGCAGAGGCGCTCGCCTTTGCCCACTCCCGCGGCATTCTGCATTGCGACGTCAAACCCGGCAACATCCTCTTGAACCGCTACGGCCGACCGATGTTGGTCGATTTCAACGTGGCCGTGCCGATCCGCGCCCAAGATTCGGCGGATCCCGCCCCGATGGGCGGCACGACCCTCTACATGTCTCCCGAACAACTGGCCGCCTTCGCCCACCTCCCCGGCGGCGACATTCGCAACGTCGATCATCGCACCGACCTTTACTCCCTCGGTTTAGTGCTCCTGGAAATGCTCCTGGGGCAATTGCCGTTTCAGCGCGGCGCCGGGGAGAAAAGCCAAACGGAAGTGTTGCGCGAATGGAAGGCGCAAATCCCGGAACGCTGGCTGCCGAGGGACATCCCGATCCCGACGGTTCTTTGGCGGGTCTTGCGCCGCTGTCTCGATCCCGATCCCGCGCTCCGTCATGCGAGCGGCACTGAACTCGCCCACGCGCTCAACCACGCCGCCGATCTCCTTCAAGATCGCGCCGGCCTGCCGCGGGAATCCCGCCTCGCTCGATTCGCCGGACGACGCCCGATCACGCTCCTGAGCGTGCTGGTGCTCTTGCCCCATGTGGTTGCGACCGTCGTCAACATCGTTTACAACCGCACCCAGATTCCCCTCAGCCCTTCCCAGGAAGTTGTCTTTCTGCAACTCGTGATGTTTTACAACGCCTGCATTTATCCGTTGTGTCTGCTGCTCGCCTGGGTCGCCATCAAGCCGCTCGTACGCACGCTCAATCACCCTGCTACCCTCGCGACGCTTCCCAACGCGGAACTGGATTTCCTCCGGCGGCGCACGCTCTCCTTGGGTTTTTGGACCATCGGGCTCGCGCTCTTGGGATGGCTGTCCGGCGGGGTTGTCTTTCCCTTGGTCATTCATCTTCGAGTCGGGGCGAGCGCGACGATGTTCGCCCACTTTTTGTTGTCCTTCACGCTTTCCGGCTTGATCGCCCTCGTCTATTCCTACTTCGGCGCGCAGTACGTGATACTGCGCGGCTTGTATTATCGCTTCGCGCATGCCGATCAATCGTCCTCGGAAATACGCGCCGAGCAAAACCAAACGCTGCGCTGGATCGGCTTCTTTCAGGTGCTCGCCGCTCTGGTGCCGTTGACCGGCGCCATCTTGCTCTTGGTGTTGGCCGGCGAATTGAGCGTCGCTTTTCGCCTGCTCGTCGTCGGCCTCATCACGGCGGGGATGTTCGGCCTGGGCGTGACTGTCTATGTCGCCCAATCCTTGCGCGCGATCGTCGCGACGGCGCAAGCCGCCCGCTTGCACGGCAGTCGACATCCTTGAATCTTCGCCGTTTTTTCACGGCCCGGCATCCCACGTTTCGCTAGGAATACTCCACGCCAACCTAATTCCTCTGGAGGCTGTCCCATGCGATTCGCCGCGTTCCTCGCGCTTGTGCTTTCTGCGTTATTCGATACTGTTTGTTTCGCGGGCGAAAAGCCGATCCAGCGCATCGCCTTCGGCTCCTGCATTCATCAGGAAGATCCGCAACCCATTTGGGGCCCCATTGTCGCCACTAAGCCGGATCTATTTCTCTTCATCGGCGACAACATCTATCACGATGTCCACCGCAGCAAGGAAGCCAAAGGTTGGACCATTCGCGACAAATACAAGTTGCAAGCCGACGTGCCCGGCTATCGCAAGCTGAACAAACTCTGCCCCATCCTCGGCACCTGGGACGACCACGATTACGGCGTGAACGACGCCGGCGCCGAGAACCCCGACAAAAAAGACTATCAAGAAGCCTTCCTCGACTTCTTCGGCATCGCCAAGGATTCGCCCCGGCGTAAGCAGGCGGGCATCTACTATTCCCAAATGTTCGGTCCGCCGGAACAGCGCGTGCAAGTCATCCTGCTCGATACCCGCTATTTTCGCAGCCCTCTCAACAAGAAGGCGAAATCCATTCCGAACATCGGCCCCTATCTGCCCAACAACGACCCCAAAACCACCATGCTCGGCGAAACGCAATGGAAGTGGTTCGCGGAACAACTCCAAGTGCCGGCCAAACTGCGCGTGATCGCCTCGAGCATCCAGGTCGTCCCGGAGGATCATGGCTGGGAAAAGTGGATGAACTTCCCCCACGAACGGGAACGCCTCTTCAAGGTCATTCGCGATTCCAAGGCCGCCGGCGTCGTCTTCGTCAGCGGCGACCGCCACCTGGCCGAGCTTTCCATGATGGACAGCGGCATCGGCTATCCGCTTTACGATCTCACCTCCAGCGGCCTGACCATGGCCTTCAAAAAATGGCGCACCCAGGAACCCAATCGCCATCGCGTCGCCACCATGAACTACGGCAACAATTTCGGCCTCATCACCATCGACTGGGACAAGAAAGACCCCGTCGTCAGCCTGCAAATCCGTGACGAGGAAGGCGACACCATCCTCCAACAAAAAATTCCCTTGAGCGTCCTGCAACCCGGCAAGCTCAAGATCAAATCCGCCGTCCCCGCCCCCCCGGCCACCCTGAACGGCAAACTCCTGAATGCCGATCTCGTCACGACATGGATGGGCAAGGAGGCGACGCTCGAAATGACCGTCCAATCCACCGGCTCGAGCAAGAAAAGCGAAATGGTCTTCTTGAACTCGACCGTCGACCGCGGTCCAGACAACTTCACCGTCGTGCTCAACAAGAAAGGCCTCGGCGAAACAACGCCGGCCGTCGCTCAAAAACGCTTCGTCGGCAAGCGCATCCGCGTGACGGGCACGCTCTCGACCTTCCGCGAACAGGCGCAGATTATCGTGTCGGATCCGAAGCGGATTGAGACGGTAATGGAATAAAGCGTGTGGCGCGGACTTCGCCCAATTGATCTTTCAAAAGGTTTGCACGCTCCATGCTTCCGGAGGCCGTTGTTACTAATCCGTCCCGTCTCTCTTATTGGCTACATCAAATTGATTAGTGTTCTTTCTGGTATGGAAACTCCCTCCCTCAACTCTGGGCGTTCCCCAACCCTGAAATCGCCGGCTCCGCCTTCTGCAGCACAGTCACGCCATCTCCCTTGCGCCGCCAGCTGGTCAGCGCACTGGGAAAAAAGCTCGGACTACGCCCTTGCTGTGTGGGGAAAATGCCTTGCCCGTACGTCTGCAGATCGTCCACCGAATAGAACGCGTTGGGCTGAAAGTCGCGGATCATCGCGATCACGCGCTGCAATTGCTTCCGCTTGATCACCGTGAAGATGATGAGCACCGGCCCTTTGGATCCCATGCCTTCGACGCAGGTCACCCCGAAGTTCGCGGCCCGGAGGTTTTCGACCAACAGCCGGCAATCTTGCTGCGTGATGACGCGCACGCCGACCATGCCCAGCGCCAAGCGGCCCTCGATCCAGATGCCCAAAAAATTTCCCAGCGTGAAGCCGACGGCGAACGCCAAAAAGCACGGCGCGCTTCCAAGGTTCTGCATGACCTGGCTGATCGCAAACAGCCAAACGAGGATTTCGAAAAAGCCAAGAATCGGGGCGAGATATTTGTGTCCGCGCGAGATGAAGATGATCCGCAGCGTGCCGGCCGTGACGACCGTCATTTCCGCGAAGAAGATCGACAAAGGAACCGTCCAGGAACCTAAAAGTTCCAACAATCCTTCCAACACGACATCCTCCTGCCCGCCCGGGAGCGCTCGCCAATCGTGCCCGCGGGCACATTCCCGAGGACATAAACCGTTGACATACTCCCGCCCATTTTTCCCGTCAACTGGAATGTTCCTCGTCCGTCCACACCGATTTTTCGATATTGATCCCAAGCGTGCGGATTTTCGTGCGCAGGCTGCCGCGCGTGATGCCGAGGATGCGCGACGCCTGTACTTGGTTGCCGGTAGTCTGATGGAGCACTTGCGTGAGCAGCATCCGTTCCACCTGCTCCAATACCTCCGCGTGCAGATCCTCCGACCCCTCCGCGAGCCGTTGCTCGATGAATCGGCTCAAATCGAACCCCTCTCCGTCCACCGCATTCGCGCGCAACCGATCCGTGGATTGATTCAGGGCCGGCAGAAAGTCCGGAATCAAGATGGGCCCCGTCGCTCGCAATAACGCCTGCTTGAGCACGCTCTGCAACTCACGCAGGTTGCCCGGCCAAGAATGCTTCTTGAGTGCCTCCATCGTTTCCGGCGGCACGCGCTGGATTTCCTTGCCCAATTCCCGGTTAAATCGTTTCACGAAGTGATCCACGAGCAACGGCAAATCGTCGAGCCGTTCTCGCAACGGCGGCAAATGGATCGTGAACGTGCTCAGGCGATAGAAAAGGTCGCTGCGAAAAGTCCCGTCCGCGACCAACTCATCCAGGTCGCGATTGGTGGCCGCGATCAGACGGACATCCGTTTGGATCGTCTCGTTTCCGCCCACGCGCTCGAAGCGTTGCTCTTGCAATGCCCGCAGCAGCTTTGTCTGCGTGAGCGGGGCCATGTCGCCCGTTTCATCCAGAAACAGCGTCCCGCCGTGGCATTGCTCGAACTTACCTATGCGTTTGCGTTCCGCGCCCGTGAACGCCCCTTTCTCGTGCCCGAACAGTTCACTCTCCAGCAAGGTTTCCGGAATGGCCGCGCAATTGATCGCCAAAAACGGGGCAAGCGCTCGTCGACTGTGTTGATAGATGGCACGGGCCACCAGTTCCTTGCCCGTGCCGCTCTCGCCCAGAATCAGCACCGTCACGTTCTGCGGTGCGACGCGGCCAATCGCCTTGTACACTTCTTGCATCGCATGGCACCGACCGATGAGGACATCGCCATGAACCTCCTTTGTCGCGGGCGGATCGACCAGCGCCGGCTCGCTCATGAGCCGGCTGATCTCCAGCGCCTTGCCCACGACCTCGCGCAACGGGCCGATCTCCAAAGGCTTCAGCAGGAAATCGAACGCCCCCAGTTTCATCGCCTCGATCGCCTGGTCCGTCGTGCCGTGTCCCGTGATGAATATCACGGGCACGCGCGCATCGGACTTGCGCAATTCGACGTAGACGGCCATGCCCGAACGATCGGGGAGGTTGATGTCGAGCAAGACGACGTCGGGACGCCGCGCCTTCAGGAGCGCCAGACCCTCCGCCCCGTCGGATGCGGTGACGACCTCCAAATCCGGCTGGCGAAACACCCGGCGAAAGGCGTGCTGGATCGAAGCTTCGTCATCCACAAGCAGCAAGATCGGCATAAAGGCATTTCTTGAAAGGAGAGTTCATCGCGAAGCGAGGGCCGGCTCGGATGCCGACATCGCTCGTTGCGTTACGGTGGGCAACCGCAATAGAAAGTTAGCGCCGCCGGTCGGCAGGTTCGCGCCGATCAGAGTGCCGCCGTGCGCCTCGGCGATCCGCCGCGACACGACCAGACCGAGGCCCAGGCCCGTTTCCTTGCCGCTTACGAACGGCTCGAAAAGTCGCGGCAACAATTCCGCCGCGATGCCCGGTCCATTGTCGCGGACTTGAAGTTCAAGCTCCTCGTGGCCGTTCACTTGCGCCTGCAATTGCAACACTCCCCCCTGCGGCATCGCATCCAGGGCGTTCATGATCAGGTTCACCAACAGTTGCCGAGCCTGCGCGGAATCTCCCTCGATCCAAACCGCCTCTCGCGTCGGCCTCAGCTCGACTTGCACATTCTGCTTCTTGGCCCGTCCGCTCGTCAACGTCAATGCTTCATTCACGACGGCGAGAATATCGAACGGGCGTTTCTCCATGCGCGGCGGACGGGCAAAATCCAGAAACGTTTGCAGACTCGATTCCAGACGGCGGATTTCTTTTTCGATGATCTGCAAGTCCTCCGCCGGTAAGCCGCGCTGCTCGAAATCCTCCCGGCTCATCTGCACCAACATCTTGACGGCCGTGAGGGGATTCCGCAATTCGTGAGCGACGCCGGCCGCCAACTGCCCGACCGCCGCCATTTGCTCGGCCCGCAACACCTCGCGCTCGCGCTGCTGCAAGCGCGCCACCGTTTGCTCCACCTCGCGCATCAATTGCTGCATCTGTTCATGCAAATAGTCCATCCCCTCGCTGGCGTTCAGCGTCACGGTCGGAAGCTCGTGCCGCAGCTTGTCGGTCGCATCGCGGATGCTCACGCTCAACTTGTAGAACGACTGCCGCAGCGCCCGCGCGACGCCGTAGCCGAAGACAATCCCGCCCAGGGAACCAAAGGTGCCGACGGCGACCAAAGCCCAGGCGATCCCTTTGATCGTCTGCCGCAATGCCGCCTCGGACGCGTCTAGTTGCGCGGTGTGATAAGCCCTCACCTGCGCCGCCAAGGGAATCGTCTTTTGCTCCAGGTGCGACAGGGCCGGATTGGGGCCGCTGCCGTTTTCCCACCATAGGTCGACGTACCTCTGAAAGCTCTCCTTCAGCTCTTTCTCCAGTTCATCATCCTCGGCGGTGTTCGAGTATTCTTTCGCCTTCTCCAACATCTGTTCGATGTCTTCGTGCAAGATGCCGACCTGATCGCTGCCGCGGCTGACCTGGCCGGCCAATCGTTTGAGCGCGCCTTCGATCTCGGCCGCCACCCGCCGCGAGTCGATGTCCTCCGTCAAATGCTCCGCAGTTCGCGCGTGCCAACGATAAAGCACCACCGCCGCGAATGTGCAAACTCCGAACAACAACAGACTGACCAGCACGGTAGGCCCGAAGACGCGCAGGATCGGCATTTTTTTCGACATGAATTGGCTCGTTCGACTTCTCGCCCCCAGTTTGCCGCTTGCGGCTTAGCGTTCGCGCCTCTTATTCCCATTTTCAGTGTCTTTTTGATCCAAAGTGGATTCGAGAACGCGCCCCCGCAATACCGCATCCGTCCAGCATCCGAAAATACTTTACAAAATCTTTTGCCCCTTTGTCCATTTTTTGTCCCGTTTGTCGATTGTAAGGTTAGACTGGGTGTCGCTCTAGTTCCGGGGAGACGCTCTCAGTCTCAACCGCGCTCTCAAGA
>Ga0163144_10004809_pt1 | contig 30267 bp, 34 predicted proteins | sample OliLak19BULKMAT1_FD_123175 | JGI IMG/M metagenome (GOLD analysis project Ga0163144, IMG submission 123175) | Freshwater microbial mat bacterial communities from Lake Vanda, McMurdo Dry Valleys, Antarctica - Oligotrophic Lake LV.19.BULKMAT1 | ecosystem: Environmental > Aquatic > Freshwater >...
AATCTTGATTTGCTGGGTTGCCTGTTCCGGGTCCGGCTCGATGACGAAAAAGTCCGGATGCGTGCGGGCGTCGATCTGTTGGCAGGATCGGCACTCGCCACAACTGTCGAGACTTTCTGGCTCTGGGGGCCGTTCGCAGTTGAGTGCTTGCGCGAGACGAATGGCCGTCAATCGTTTCCCGATCGCTTCCTCGCCGTGGAACAGATAGGCGTGAGCCAAACGCTCATGGGTGATGGCGGACTGTAACAATCCGATGGACTGCTGGTGGCCGATACAGTCGCGAAAGGGCATGCTACCTCGTGCGGCGTGGACGATGACGTTGTCGAGCCACCCAGCCTACCACGATCTCGGTGAGCTCGTCCTGGACCTCATGCGCTGGTCGATTCGCATTGACGATTGTCATGCGGCGGGGCTCTTTAGCTGCGAGCGCCAAAAAACCTCGGCGCACCTTTCGATGAAACCGTTCTGTCTCACGATCCAACCGATTCTGTTGCCCACGATCAGCCCGCCGTCTGGCCAAGCCTACTGAAACCGGGAGGTCAAGTACGAGGGTGAGATTGGGTGTGAGTCCGCCGGTTGCAACCGTATTGGCCGCCTGCAACCACTCCAGATCAAGGTCACGTCCGAATCCTTGGTAGGCAAACGTGGAATCGGAAAACCGGTCGCAGAGGACGACAGTGCTGTGCTCCAGTGCCGGTCTGATGACATGCGTGACGTGCTGACATCTGGCAGCGAGGATCAACAGGGCTTCAGCTTGGGGTGTGACTCGTTCGTGGGACGACGCCGTGAGGAGGATCCGGCGTATTGCTTCGGCCGTGGATGTACCACCCGGCTCTCTGGTTTGGAGCACACGGTATCCGGCATGAATGAGCACCTTTGCGAGGTGACGAATCTGGGTGCTTTTCCCGCTGCCTTCGACTCCCTCCAGTGTAATGAACAGGCCAGGAGTCTGCTGTTTTTTTGTTCCCATCGCGCGGGCATCCTCGTCGGTGAAGAAAACGGGCGGGATGGTATTCCAAGTTGTTGAAAATAGCAAGAAAAGGCTTGCGAGGCTCTGGAAATTCTCTGTATGATAAACCTTCTTTATCTCTCGACTCGTATCTATGCTAAAAACCTTGCTAAAACGCTACTTTCTGACGGGCTTGCTGGTAATTATCCCCATCTGGGGCACCATCCTTATTTTGAAGGCTCTGTTTGTGGCTCTCGATGGGATTCTTGGCGATCTCTTAGTCCGGTTGGTGCCGAGTCATTATGTGCCGGGGTTGGGGATTCTGGCGTTGATTGCCTTGGTATTTGTGACGGGGCTGTTTGCCACCAATTTCATGGGCCGGCGGATTGTGAAGTGGTGGGAGGAATCTCTCAATCGTGTGCCGCTTGTGCGAGGGATCTACTCGACATTGAAATCCATGATGGATATTTTGTCGTTTTCTGAGCAGGCGTCGTACAATCGCGTCGTGATGATTCAATTTCCTAAGAACGGCCACTATTGCATTGCTTTCGTGACGGGCGTGACCAAAAGAGAAATGCAGGATCTCGTGCAGGAGCCGCTGATCCACGTGTACGTGCCGACGTCGCCGAATCCGACGTCTGGTTATTTCCTGTTAGTGCCGGAACACGAAGTCACATCCGTCGATATGAGCGTCGAAGAGGCGATGAAACTCATTGTCTCGGGCGGGCTCTGTTCACCGTCTACGTCGCTCGCTTCAGCCGTGACGACCTCGACGAAGTGGAGTGCCGTCAAACAGCCTGAAACAGGAGTGCCGATCGGATGAGGCGTCAACGACCCACTGAGGTCTCGACGGTGAAGAAGCCGGTTACCTCTGATCAGCAAGGAAAGATTGCCGGCCTCGCGGTGGTCGTGATGGCTGCCGGGCTTGGGAAACGCATGCGCTCAAAGCAGGCGAAGGTGCTGCATCCGGTGGCCGGTCAGGCGATGGTGCTCTATTCAGTTGGGCTCGGATTGCGCGTGGCCGGGGATTGTGTGGCTGTCGTGGTGGGGCATCAGGCCGATCTGGTTCGCCAGGTGATCGACCGCGCGACGTCAAGAAAGACCGGCGGGTCTCCAGTTGCGATTGTGGAACAACGGGAGCAATTGGGTACGGGTCATGCTGTCTTACAGAGCCGTCCGGTCTTTGCGGTAGGCAAACAGGGTGCCCCGTCCAGGTATTTGATTCTGAACGGTGATACACCGCTGCTTCAGGAAAAGACTGTGCGCGAACTCCTTCGCGTTCATGAAGCGGAATGTGCCACTGTGACGCTATTGACCTCAGTGCTTGCAGATGCTAGCGGATACGGACGGGTCGTGCGTGCGCATTCAGGCGAGCAGGCTGTCTCTCGTATCGTCGAGGATCGTGACGCCAATGCAGAGGAACAGGCGATCCGTGAAATCAACGTGGGCACCTATGTGGTCGACGGTGAGTTTCTCTTCAGCGCCTTGGAACAACTCGATCCCAGCAATGCCCAAGGGGAGTACTATTTGACGGATATCATCCATCTCGCGGCGGAGCAAGGGCGGCGCGTGGCCGCTATGGTGCTCGACAATCCCGACGAAGGACTTGGAGTGAATACACGCCGACAGCTTGCCGAGGCGGAGCAGGTGGTGCGGCAGCAGATTCGGGACCACTGGCTAGATGCCGGGGTGACGATGATCGATCCGGCCTCAACCTGGATTGACGCAGCGGTTACGATCGGGAAAGACACGATCTTGTATCCCAACGTGACGCTCGAAGGGACCACGGTCATCGGGGAAGATTGTGTGCTGCATTCTTCTACTCGACTGACAGATTGCATCGTCGGCAATGGCGTTGAGATTCTCGATCACTGCCTGTTTGCCGCGTCTCACATTGAGGACGACGCGCACCTGGGCCCGTTCGTCCATCTGCGTCCCGGTGTGGTGGTGCGAAAGAAGGCCAAGGTCGGGAACTTTGTCGAGATGAAAAAAACCGATTTGGGCGAAGGATCGAAGGCAAACCATCTGAGTTACCTGGGGGATGCAAAGATTGGGAAAGGAGTCAACATTGGCGCCGGCACCGTCACCTGTAACTACGACGGTGTGCAGAAGTTTCAGACCGTGATCGGGGATGGAGTGTTTCTCGGCAGCGATACGCAGTTGATCGCACCGGTGACGGTGGGAGCGGGGGCCATCATTGCTGCCGGCACTACGGTGACAGAGGATGTGCCTGCGGATGCTCTGGCGATCGCGCGGGCTCCTCAAGTGAATCGTGCAGGATGGGCCGCGCGCCGGCGGGCACTGCAAACCAGTGCAACGCGTGAAACGTTAAGTGTGAAACGTGAAACGAAGTCCTCAGGTCGTATGAAAAAACGACTGCCAGTTTCAAAGGGTAGGCAAGTGAAGAAAGGCAGCAGGGGGTAAGTATGTGTGGAATTGTCGGATACGTGGGTGAGCAGGAGGCGGTGCCGATTCTGATCGGCGGCCTCGCCAAATTGGAGTATCGAGGCTACGACTCAGCCGGTGTCGCGGTGCTGCAAGGCGGCAAAATCGAAATTCGGCGCACGGTCGGAAAACTCGCTAATCTTCAGAAGGCGCTTAAGGAGAAAGAACTCAAGGGCACCGTGGGAATCGGCCACACGCGATGGGCGACGCACGGGAAGCCCTCGGAGCAAAACGCCCACCCGCACCGCTCGAAAGGCTGCGTGCTCGTGCACAACGGCATCATCGAGAACTATCAGCCGTTGAAACAGCAATTGGAAAAAGAGGGCTACAAGTTTCATTCGGAAACGGACACGGAAGTCGTCGCGCATCTGATCGACAAATATCTTGAGCAGGGCATGAAGCTGGCTGAGGCGGTACGAACCGCCACGAAGGATGTGCGAGGGAGTTATGCGCTCGCCGTCATTTCGGAGCGAGAACCGGGGACGATGATTGCGGCACGCTCCGGATGTCCGCTGGTTGTGGGCACAACCGCCAAGGCGTCCTTTGTCGCATCCGATGTCATGGCGATGCTCGCTCATACCCGTGACGTGACCTACCTTGAAGAGGGCGATGTGGCGGTCGTGACCGCGACGGATATCCATTTCACCGATATCGAGGGACGTCCTGTAAAACGGAAACCGACCAAGATTACCTGGGATGCCTCCGCGGCAGAAAAGAGCGGGTTCCCACACTTCATGCTGAAGGAGATTCACGAACAGCCGCAGACGATTCTTGACACGATGCGCGGTCGCTACTCCTACGAGACCGGCGAAGCGGATCTGCCGGATATCGGATTGACGCCGAAAGAGTTTGCCGCTGTCGGACGGATCTGGATTGTGGCCTGTGGTACCTCGTGGCACTCGGGGCTGGTGGGGAAGTACCTGCTGGAGGAGATGGTCCGTACACCGGTGCAAGTCGATATTGCCAGCGAATTCCGTTACCGTGATCCGTTGGTTGGGAAAGACGATCTCTTTATTACAATCTCGCAGTCAGGCGAGACGGCGGACACGCTGGCCGCCGCGCGTGAAGCGAAGGAAAAAGGGGCGCGTGTCGTTTCGGTTGTGAACGTCGTGGGCAGTACCCTGGCCCGCGAATCAGACGGCGTCCTATACACGCACTGCGGGCCTGAAATTGGAGTTGCCTCGACCAAAGCCTTCACTGCGCAGCTCACGGCGCTCTATATGCTGGCGCTGCATTTGGGTCGTGTGCGTGGAACCCTGTCTGTCGCGGACGGCAAGGCCTGGCTCGATCGCCTCGTCCGGCTTCCGGTATTGGTCGAGCGGGTGCTCGGTCGCGAGGCAGAGATTGTCGCGATTGCCAAACGGTATCACAAGAAGCGGAACTTCTTGTTCCTCGGTCGAGGCATCAACTTTCCGATCGCGCTCGAAGGAGCGCTCAAGCTGAAAGAGGTTTCGTACATTCATGCGGAAGGCTACGCCGCGGGAGAGATGAAGCATGGCCCGATCGCGCTCATCGATAAGGACATGCCGGTGGTCGTATTGGCGCCGAAGGACCGGTTGTACGAAAAGACCGTGAGCAATCTGATGGAGGTGAAAGCCCGGCATGCACCAGTCATCGCGTTCGTGGCGGAAGGTGAGCGGGAGTTGGGGAAGATCGCCGATGCGGTGTTCACGATTCCCGATACCCATCCACTGCTCTCGCCGATTTTGTTTACGATTCCATTGCAACTCTTGGCGTATCATATTGCGGTGCTGCGCGGCGCGGATGTGGATCAGCCACGGAACTTGGCCAAGAGCGTGACGGTCGAGTAAGCAGGATGTTGAAAATGGCTTCCAGCGGCGTTGCCGTCTTGTTGAAATCCTCAACGTACCCCACACGGGAAAAGAGCTGTTGCGACAGCTCGGGGTTGGGCGGGTGGGAATGGTACGCTTCCGGTTTCAACTCGCCTGCGGCCTTGCGGGAAGACCATGTTGAACGTCCTTGAAGAGGGGAAGGAAAAGAAAGAGTGGAAATCACGAAGCAGGAAGTTGAGAAGGTTGCGAAGCTGGCCCGGCTGGAGTTGACGGAGAGTGAGCAGGTTGCGTTTACAAAACAGTTAAGCCAGATCCTCGGGCATGTAGAAACGTTGAAGCGGCATGATACAACAGGCGTTCAACCGACGGCGACGGTGTTGGGACAGGTCAATGTGTTTCGTCCCGACATGGTGTGCCCATCCCTGTCCGTCGATCGTGTGGTGGACAATGCGCCGGAGTCGATCGACGGGTTTTTTGTCGTGCCAAAAATTATCGAAGATCGACAACCCCTTTAAGCGAGGTCTGAATGTTTAGGCAAATGTTGCGGTCGAAAATCCACCGGGCGACGGTGACGGAGTCGTGTCTCGACTACGAAGGTAGTCTGACGATCGATGAGAATTTGATGGAGGCAGCGGGGATTTTGCCCTATGAGGCGATCGTCTGTTCCAATCTGAATAATGGCGAGCGTTTCATGACCTATGCCGTGGCGGGCAAACGAGGCGCGGGCGAGATCATCCTCAATGGGCCAACGGCGCGGAAAGGCGCGGTCCGCGATCAGATTATCATCTTCTGTTACGAGTATTACTCGAACGAGGAAATCAAGCGGCATGCTCCCAAGATCGTTCGAGTCAACGAGAAGAACCGGATTGTGACCGGGAAGACGAAACGCTGATGTCGATCCATCGCCTCTCGCTCTACGAGCTTCAGGAGCAATTCACTGCCGGCGAAGTAACGGCGGCGGAGATTGTGCGCGCCTATGGATTACGGATCGGCCAGGTGGAATCCAAGGTGAAGGCGTATATCACGCAGACCAAAGACGCAGCGGTTCAACAGGCCGGCGCGCTCGATGCTTCGTTGAAAGGGTGGCGTAAGACCTTACCCCTGATGGGTATGCCATTGGCGATTAAAGACAATATTTGTACCGAGGGGGTTCTTACCACCTGCGCATCCCGTATGCTCGGGAACTTTGTTCCGCCGTACGATGCGACCGTGATTGCCAAGCTGCGCGCGCAAGGGTATGTGCTGCTTGGGAAGACAAACCTCGATGAATTTGCGATGGGCTCCTCGACCGAGAATTCTGCCGTTGGCCCCAGCCGCAACCCCTGGAACCTGGAGTGTGTGCCGGGTGGATCCAGTGGAGGATCCGCAGCGGCTGTCGCAGCCGACGAATGTGCCGCGGCCTTGGGGTCCGATACCGGCGGGTCGATCCGTCAGCCTGCAGCCTTCTGTGGAGTGGTGGGTCTCAAGCCGACGTATGGGCGGGTTTCTCGGTACGGGTTGATCGCCTTTGCTTCTTCGCTCGATCAAATCGGACCGATTACTAAAGATGTGAGGGATGCCGCGTTCCTCCTTGGCGTCATCGCCGGACACGATCCGTTGGATTCGACATCGGCCGATATTCCGGTGCCGGACTATTTGAGGGCACTCAAGAAGAAAGATCTCAAAAAACTGAAAGTCGGTGTGCCGGTCGAGTTTTTTGCCGAGGGGCTAGATCCCGATGTCGAGCAGGCTGTGCGGGCGGCGATTCAGGAACTAAAAGTGCTCGGTGGGGAGATCAAGGAAATTCAGTTGCCGCGGACAGATGCGGCGATCGCCATTTACTATGTGATTGCCACGGCCGAAGCGAGCTCGAATCTGGCCCGGTATGATGGGGTCAAGTTCGGGCTTCGTGCCAAAGAGACCAAAGATCTGCTCGATCTATATCTGAAAACGCGGCAGGAAGGGTTCGGGCTCGAAGTGAAGCGCCGGATCATGCTGGGGACCTATGTCCTCAGTGCTGGGTATTACGATGCCTATTATGGCAAGGCGCAGGCGGTGCGAACCTTGATTCGCCAAGACTTCGAAACGGCGTTTCAGGAAGTTGACCTCATCGTGACGCCCGTGACACCTACACCGGCTTTCAAGTTTGGAGCAAAGAGCGATGATCCGCTCCAGATGTACCTGTCGGATATTTTTACCATTTCCGCGAACCTCGCCGGTGTGCCGGCGATTTCGCTCCCCTGTGGATTTAGTCGGGACGGACTGCCGATCGGGCTGCAGTTGATCGGCCGCCCCTTCGAAGAGGAGACGCTCTTGCGAGCGGCCTATGCGTACGAGCAGAATACCCAGTGGCGAACGAAGAAGCCGGTGATACGGTAACCCGTGAAAGGTAAACGGTGAAACGTGAAATACAGCAAGGTGAGAAAATGAGCGAGGGACTGGTTCGGTTCTTCCGCATTTTACGTTTTACGTCTCACGTTTCACGGGCTTTGGAGGCATTATGACATTCGTCGAAATAGCTGCGATTCTTGTGGCTGTCGCGTTTGTGGTGTTGGTGGGCTATCTCGTGCCCGTGATGATTCAAGTTCGCAAGACGGTGGGGGAGTCCGAACAGCTTCTCGCGAAGATGAACCACGATCTGCCGCCGCTGATCGTCGAAATCCGGGCGATCAGTCATAATATGAACGAAGCGACGAAACACGCCCGAGGGGGAGTTGAACATGCTGCCACCCTCTTGCACGCGGTCGGGGAAGTGGGGGAATCGGTTCAGCACATGCATAATGCTGTGAAGGGTTCAAGCGGATCGATGTTGACCAATGTGGCAAGCGTGGTTGCGGGCATTAAAGCCGCAACTCAAGTCATGAAGGAACGGTTTCGAGAAGAAGGAGGGCATCACAATGGCGGATGATCGGAATTCTTCATCATCAGGGGCCTTGTTCGCATTCTTGAGCGGCGCGGCGTTGGGTGCAGTGGCGGCATTATTGCTGGCTCCACGGACCGGAGGCGAGTCGCGTGATCAGTTGCGTGGTTATGCCCGTCGGGCAGAAGGAAATTTACGTGATATGGCAGGTCTCGCCGGCGAAACAGTGGAAGAAGTGGTGGAAGAGGGGAAAGAGTTTGTGGATTCGAAGAAGGCGGTCTTGCGCGAAGCGTTTGATGCCGGTCGTGAGGCGATGCGACGCGAGCGTGACCGGTTGCGTGAAGAAGACCGTGGCTAGGCGATGATCTACGAAGTCGTCATTGGCGTGGAAGTGCACGCGCAGCTGCGGACGAAGTCCAAACTATTTTGCGGCTGCGGGACGGTGTTCGGGCTCACAGCTAATAGCCAGACCTGTCCTTTGTGCTTAGGGCTCCCCGGTTCGTTGCCGGTACTCAACCAGGCGGCGGTGGAGATGGCCGTGCGTGCGGGTCTGGCTCTGAATTGCACCATTGCGGCGAACAATATGTTTGCACGCAAGAACTACTTTTATCCGGATCTTCCCAAGGGCTACCAGATTTCGCAATACGAGGCTCCGATCTGTGAGCATGGCTGGATTGAGATTGCCGTGAATGAAAGCAACCGGCGTGTCCGTATCCGTCGCGCCCATCTGGAAGAAGATGCAGGGAAGAGTGTCCATGTCACCGGTACCAACGGGAGCCGTGTCGACTTCAATCGGGCGGGAACCCCGCTGCTGGAAATCGTGTCTGAGCCGGACTTGCGGTCGTCCGAGGAAGTCGTGGCCTATTTGAAGAGTCTCCGTGATGTGCTCATGTATCTCGAGGTCTGTGACGGCAATATGGATGAAGGGAGCTTTCGCTGTGAGCCGAATCTCTCGCTCCGTCCGTTGGGCCAGAAGGAGTTTGGGACCAAGGTTGAACTCAAGAACATCAATTCGTTCAAGTTCGTCAAGGATGCCATCGAATACGAGATCAAGCGCCAGACGAAGGTGTTGAGCGAGGGTGGCACAATCAATCAGGAGACCAGGCTTTGGAATCTTGAACGTGGCGAGACGGTGGTGATGCGCTCCAAAGAGGAGGCGCACGACTATCGCTACTTTCTTGATCCAGACCTGGTGCCGCTCAAGCTGGAGAAGGAATGGATCGATGGCTGTCGCAAACATGTCGCTGAATTGCCTGCAACCAGAATGAGACGGTTTGTCAGTGAGTTTGCGTTATCTGAGTATGATGCCGGAGTGTTGACGGCATCAAAGGCAGTGGCCGATTACTTCGAATCCTGTGTGAAGCTGTTCAATCAACCTAAGACGGTGAGCAACTGGGTGATGGGTGAGCTGACCAGAGAACTGAATAACTCCGGCACCGATGCCAGCGCTTCGCCGATATCACCGGAACGGCTTGTCAGTCTTCTTCAGTTAGTCGAACAGGGGACGATCAGTTTGAAAGTCGCACGGGAGATTTTCCCGGAGGTCTATAGCAGCGGGAAGACGCCAGAGCAGATCGTTCAAGAGAAGGGGCTGCTTCAAGTATCTGATGAGGGGGCACTCGATACGATCATTGAAGAAGTGCTCTCGAAGAATCCGACGCAGGTGGCGCAGTTCAAGGAAGGCAAGCAGCAAGTGCTCGGATTTCTGGTCGGACAGGTAATGAAGGCGAGCGGCGGCAAGGCGAATCCTGGGAAGGTGAATGAGCTACTGAAAAAGAGGTTAGGGTGAGGGTGGGGGGCTGTTTTGCTCGCGCAACACGCGGCCGCGGAGGATCACCGTGCAGTCAAAGGCACTCCCGCTCCACTCCTGGCTATCACAGATTTGTTTAAGTAGGAGATTAAAGCATGAGTGCGATTAGGGAGATAAAAGGCAGACAGATTCTGGACTCACGGGGGAACCCCACGATTGAGGCAGAGGTCGCACTCGAGAGTGGAGCGCGTGGGAGGGCAGCGGTGCCATCGGGGGCTTCTACCGGAGAGAAGGAAGCAATTGAGCTGCGTGATGGCGATAAGAAGCGCTGGATGGGGAAAGGCGTCTCAAAAGCTGTGGCCAATATCAGCAAGTTGATTGCGCCGGAACTGTTAGGGAGGGAAGCGTTCGACCAAGTCGGCATTGACCAGGCAATGATCGATCTAGATGGCACGAAAACCAAGGGCAAGCTCGGCGCCAACGCTATTCTTGGTGTGTCGCTGGCTGTGGCGAAGGCGGCGGCGGTGGAGACAGGCCAGCCACTGTACCGATATCTGGGTGGGACGAATGCGCGAGTGCTGCCGGTGCCGCTCATGAACATCATCAACGGTGGGGCCCATGCCGACAATCGGTTGGATTTGCAAGAGTTCATGATCATGCCGGTAGGGGCGGCGAGTTTCAGCGAGGCGTTCCGGATGGCGACGGAAGTGTTTCATACACTCAAGTCGCTATTGAAGAAAAAAGGGCTGAACACGGCGGTCGGAGACGAAGGCGGGTTTGCTCCGGATCTGCAATCGAATGAAGAAGCGCTCAGCCTGATCGTGCAGGCGATCGAGGCCGCCGGTTACAAACCGGGGCGCGATATCGCGCTGGCATTAGATTGTGCCGCCAGCGAACTATATGAGAAGGGCCGGTATTTTCTGGAAGCCGAAAAGAATCCTGAGCGTTCTTCCGAGGAGATGATCCAGTACTATGGGAAGCTTGTCGATCGATATCCGATTCTCTCGATCGAGGATGGGTTGAGCGAGTTGGATTGGAAGGGCTGGAAATTGATGACGGAGAAGTTGGGCAAGCGGGTCCAGTTGGTCGGCGACGATATCTTTGTGACCAATGTGGAAATCTTTGCCAAGGGAATCAAGGCAGGGATCGCAAATTCCATTCTGATCAAGCTTAACCAGATCGGCACATTGACGGAAACGCTGGAGGCAATTGAACTGGCGAAACGGTCTGGCTACACGGCCATCATCTCGCATCGATCCGGGGAAACAGAGGATACGACGATTGCGGACGTGGCGGTTGCGACCAATAGTGGACTCATCAAGACCGGGTCGTTGTCCCGAACGGATCGTGTGGCGAAGTATAATCAGTTGCTCCGTATCGAAGAAGAGCTGGGTTCGAATGCAGTCTATCGAGGTCGTGAGGCGGTGCCGGGTCTATGCTGACGACGAGCGAGTGACGATGATTATTAAACGGAATCGGGGACGGCAGTGGCTCGATTGGCAGCGCCGCATGGTGACGGTCGTGCACTATATTGGAGTCGCTGCGTGTTTGCTGTTGCTAGCCGTGTTGGTTTTTGGCGATATGGGTCTCCCTCGCTACTTCTCCATGCGTGAGCACGCCCAACAGCTGGATATGGATCTTCAGGAATTACAACGGACGACCCGCACGCTTCGAGGGGATATTGATCGTCTGGAGCACGATCCCGCGAAAATCGAACAGCTAGCGAGAGAGCAGCTTGGTTATGTGCGCAAAGGTGAAACTGTCTATCAACTGGTTCCACCACCATCACAGGAGCGGCCGCGTCCGTAACCCCATGAAGTTTGGCATAGTGGCGATCATTGGACGGCCGAACGTCGGTAAGTCGACGTTGCTGAATCGCTTGCTTGAACAGAAGATTGCGATCGTCTCGGACAAGCCGCAAACGACGAGAACGAGAATTCTGGGGGTTGTGCACGCACCGGGCGCGCAGATTGCCTTACTCGATACGCCGGGGTTACACAAACCACAACATCTGCTCAATCGTCGCATGGTCCGTACCACGGTCGATGTGTTGGAAGAGGCGGATATTTTGTACGTATTGATGGACACGACGAGCTCTCCCGGCCCCGGAGATCTCTTGGTCCTCGACCATGTGAAAGGGGCAGTCAGGAAGCGTCCGCGCCCGGTCATTCTCGTATTGAACAAGGTGGACTTGGTCAATAAGCTCAAGTTGCTGCCGGTGATGGAATCCTATGCCAGATTGTTCGGATGGACGGACGTGGTGCCAGTCTCGGCTGAAACCGGCGATAATGTCGATCGGTTGTTATCCGTGACCGTGGCTCATCTCTCAGAAGGGGAGGGGGCCTATGATGCAGACACGGTCACCGATCAGTCGATGCGAACCTTGGCGGCTGAAATGATTCGCGAGAAGATTTTGCTCCAAACCTATGAAGAAGTGCCCTACTCGGTTGCCGTAGAAATCGATGAATTTGTCGAGGAGGGGAAGCTGGCTCGCATCAGGGCAACGGTGTTGGTCGAACGAGAGTCGCATAAGGCGATCGTCATTGGGAAGCACGGAGAGAGACTCAAGGCGGTCGGGACCGATGCACGGCGTGATATGGAGCAGATCTTTGGTATGAAAGTGTTTCTACAGCTGTGGGTGAAAGTGCGGGAGTCGTGGCGAGAAGATGAGCATGCCCTCGTGGAGTTAGGCTACTAACGGGATTGTGATGCAGCCGACAGAACGTATGACAGAATTGAATCCGGTGGATCCGCGCCCTCGCCCAGGGGATAGAGATCACCTCCGTGATGCGCTGCGCGATCAGACTGATCGAGGCCGGACCAAATCCGATATCGTGCTGTTGTCGGTGCAACGGCTGTTGCACCGCGGTGCGATCACCAATCTTGCCAAGATGCTGGGTCGGATGCATCAGGCCGACGTGGCGCAAGTGATTATGCATCTGTCGTCCCCCAAGGAAAAGCGAGAAGTCTTCGAACTGGTGCGAGGCGAGGCGAAGCGCGGCCAAGTATTGAGCGAACTCGATAGCGACAGTATCAATCAGGTGCTTGCGGATCTGCTGCACTCGGATATCGCCTGGCTGATCAAAGACCTCGCCCCCGACGACGTGGCTTACCTCCTGGGGGTTCTCCCGGAAGAACGGGCGAAAGAGATTCTTTCGCTGATGCGGGCAGAAGATTCCACGGAAGTCGCCGACCTTCTCAAGTATCCGAAGGATACAGCCGGCGGCATTATGACGACGGAGTTCTTCGCACTCCCTGAGGATGCGACAGCGGAAGCCACCATCCAGCGTCTCCAGTTGGCGACGGACGCGGAAATGGTGTTCTATATTTATGTGACCGATAAGAATGACCGCTTGGTTGGAGTGCTCTCGCTGCGGCGGTTGCTGACAGTCCCACCTTCTACGCCGCTGAAAAACATCGTCACCCGCGACGTGATCAGCGTGACGGTCGATATGGACCAGGAAGAAGTCGCCCGTCAGGTGGCGAGTTACAACTTACTTGCGATCCCGGTCATCGATAACGACAACAGATTGGTGGGAATTATTACGGTTGACGACGTCGTCGATGTTATCCGTGAAGAAGCGACTGAAGACATGCTGAAGATGGCCGGCGCGATTGAAGAGGACTCGGTCTCAAAATCCTCCAGTGTGGCGTCGGCGAAACATCGGCTCCCGTGGCTCTTTACAAATCTTGTCGGTAGCTTGTTGTCCGGCGCGATTCTGTGGGAGTTTAGATACACGCTTCAGGAAGTCGTAGCCATTGTCAGTTTTATCCCGGTCATTGCCGCGATGGGTGGAAATGTGGGTCTCCAGTCTTCGACTCTCATCATTCGAGGATTGGCGACAGGGCTGATCGAGCTGACAGATGTGCGCGCCGTATTTTTTCGGGAAATCAAAGTCGGACTCTTGATGGGGCTTGCCTGCGGTGTAATTCTCACGCTCGTCGGCTGGATTTGGCATCAAGGGTTTCTCGGCATGGTTGTGGGCCTGTCATTGATTATTGCGTTCATGGTTTCGACCAGTATGGCGACGTTTATGCCCATCATGCTGAAGCGAATGAAGGTGGACCCTGCCGTTGCAGCCGGTCCTTTTGTGACGACGGCTAACGACATCACGGGCATTACGATTTATCTCTCCTTGGCCACTCTGTTCATGGACTACCTTCGCTAGCAGGAGCCGTAACCCGTGAGGCGTGAAGCGTGAAGCGTAGAACTGCCGAGCACTCTTCATCGAGAACCGTTCACGGTATACGTGTCATATCTCACGGGTCCCCCTTATGCCGCTGATCAAAACGCTTGCCATTACCCTGAACAGTCGAAAGTGGGGCGATGCGGATCGGATCGTGACCTTCTATACCAAGGAGAGAGGAAAGGTCCGTGCGGTGGCGAGGGGGGCTCGTCGGATGAAAAGCCGCCTCGGCGCGGCGCTCGAACCGCTCATGATCTGCCATCTGAACCTATTTGAAAAGTCTGGCGACTCGCTCTATCGGGTATCTCAAGTCGATCTCGTGGAGCCGTTCATGCCGTTTCGCGAAGACTTAGCGCTGATGACTGCGGCCGCAAGAATGGTCAATGTGGTGGGTGCGGTGACGCCGGACGGCGACCCGGACTCGCAGCTCTTCGAGACGCTCGAACTGGGCTTGCGCACGTTAGTGACGAGCCAGGACCCAGCGTTGACGGTGCTGTTATTTCAGATTCGTCTCCTTGGGCTCGTCGGGTTTCGCCCTCAGACCGAGCACTGTGTCGCCTGTGGTAAAAGCCGCTTGATGGGAGCGCTGCAGTTCTCGCCCCTCTCTGGAGGCTTGGTCTGCCAAGTCTGTGCTGGGCGCCAGGCGTTCCGCTGTTTGCCGCTTTCGCGGGGGAGTCTCGCATTTCTTCAGCAGGCGTTGAAGCTTTCGCCTGCAATGGTCGATCGTCTCAAGGCAGCTGGGCAAGTTCGACATGAAGTGGAAAACGCGATTGAACGGTATGTCACGGTTGTGGCAGGTAAACAGCTGCCCCCGGTGAATTTTCTGTCGTATCCCTCATGAGTCTGATGCTGGTGCCTGCGGTGGAAGGGAGTTCCTGAGCATGACAGAGACGGTATGTGAACCAAAAGACATGGCCTGGATTGAGAAGGGTGTGTTGGGCATCGAATGGAGTGATGGGCACAAGGCTGTCTATCCCGTGAGGTATCTCCGCCAACAATGTCCCTGCGCAGCCTGTGTAGACGAGTGGTCTGGCGCCCGGCGTTTGCAGCCGGACGATGTGCCCCTGTTGATCATGTTGCAGGATGTGCAGCCGGTCGGACGGTATGCACTGCAATTCAGCTGGAGCGACGGCCATGACACGGGTATTTACTCCTACTCCTTTCTTCGACGGCTCTGTCAGTGCGAGGTGTGTCAGCCGGTGAAACTTGTTGAACCGAGGAGCCGACGTTTGTTGTGAGAACGATTATGGGCAAGCTGCAATCGATACGATACGAGGCTCAGTGGGTCGAAGGCATTCATTTTTTGAGGCGCGCGGGATGGGTCTGTGTGTTGGCTGTGGTGGCGCTCGGATCGGTTCTTGGTTGCCATGGGATGCCTCCTCTTGAAAAGCAAGAACGCCACGTGCGTGCCAATGAGTTGTTGCTTCATCAGCTGACACCACGTGCATTTGTCGGAGGGTGGGGCCTTCCGACATATCAGCATACTGAGTTCATGCAGTTCTTCGGCATGAAAGATGACGAACTGATTCCACGGTCGAGGTTGGCAGCTGGGGAACCCCCTCGAGGATGGGAGGTCCGTATTGAGGCCGGTGAGGCGTTGTTTCTGGCTTACCCGGATCGCGGATGGCTGGTGGTGTTTTTCGAGGAACGGTTAGTCTATCGTGAAAAGTTGACTGCGGCGCAACTCCATGAGTTGGGGAGGAGTTGGCAGCACGAAGATAAGTTCCGTTCCAGGTTTGAAGTGCCAGCCGCTTCATAATATGATGTGTTCTGTAGGTCTTCCGTGACCCAATATCCTTTGAATCTGCTCATGGTTTCTTCCGAGGCAGTCCCCTACGCCAAGACTGGTGGGCTTGCCGACGTCACCGGTGCGCTGCCTCTTGAACTGGCGAAGCTCGGCCACGATGTCATTCTCCTCCTCCCACACTACCGGTGTCTCGGTGAGTCAGGCCGACCCTTTCGCCCAGTTTGTCGGCTCCATGTACCGACACCGCAGGGGCCTGTGGACACGCTGATTGAAGAGGATGTCATTTCCGTCGGTGAAGATGATTGCCGGGTGCGGGTGTGGACGATTAGGAACAGTGCTTTTTTTGACCGGCCTGGACTCTATCAAGATTGCGGGATCGATTATCCCGATAATCTCGACCGGTTTGCATTCTTCTGCCGCGCAACAATTGAGGTGATAGCCCATCTCCGGACCGCGTGCGGTTGGAATACGCAGGTTCTCCATCTGCATGATTGGCAAACAGCGTTGTGCGCAGTCTATCTCAAGACCGTATGCCAAGATCGGCAAGAGGTACAGGGCATGCGTACCGTGTTCACGCTCCACAATGTGGGATATCAAGGTCTATTTCCCAGGGAGCAATTTGAGAAAACTGGGCTACCCCAGTCGCTGTTTACTCCTACGGGCCTTGAGTATTACGGCATGGTGAATCTGCTCAAGGGAGGAATCGAGTTTGCCGATTATGTCACAACGGTCAGCCCTACCTATGCGAGAGAAATTCTCACACCAGAATTTGGTTTTGGGCTTGAGGGGGTACTGCACAATCGTGCGGACAGACTTTTGGGCATTCTGAACGGTATTGATATTGATCGATGGAATCCGGAAACCGATTCCTATCTGCCGGCCCAATACTCTGTGGTCGACCGATCAGGAAAACTGCGGTGCAAACAGGCGCTTCAGCGTGAGTTTTACTTGCCGGAATCATCGGCTCCGCTTCTAGGCGTCATTGCCAGGTTGACCTCGCAGAAGGGCTTAGATCTTGTTGCAGCCATTATTCCGCAACTCATGGCGATGGATCTGCAGCTCGTGATGCTGGGAACTGGGGAGCCGGAGCTCGAAGCGAAGTTTCAGGTGCTTCAGGCACACTTTCCACATCGTATAGGACTTCGTATCGGCTTCGATGAAGGACTCGCTCATCGGATCGAAGGTGGAGCCGATATATTTTTGATGCCGTCTCGGTATGAACCCTGTGGTCTGAGTCAACTCTACAGTCTCCGCTATGGAACGGTTCCCATAGTGAGAAAAACAGGGGGGTTGGCAGATACGGTCCTTCCGTTGACCGCACAGGCTGGACGAGCGACTGGGTTTCATGTTGAAGCGGATACGGCAGAGGCTCTTTTGGCTGTCGTGCGCCAAGCTGCAGCAGTGTATCAGGATCGATCGGTGTGGGATCAGCTGATCGAGGCAGGGATGACGACTGATGTGTCCTGGGCTCGGTCAGCGAACGCTTACGACCGGCTGTTTATATCGTTAGTCAGAGGAGAGCAGCTGCACAGATCGTTCTAGCCCTTTGAGCAGAGCCATAGAAAAAATGTGACGGTGTGGTAGAGGGAGCTTCCGGCTGCTTTTAAAGGACTGGGCTGCTGCCGATTTAGTTGACCCCTGCATACGCAAATTCTGCCTGCATTTCGAACTTCATCGGACTCAGATAGCCCAACGTCGAGTGCCGTCGCCTGGGATTGTAGAGCGTTCGATGTCATCGAACACGTCCGCTTTGGCCTGGTCTCGCGTGCGGTACGTCTTGTTCGCCGTCCGTTCGGTCTTGAGCGAGGAGAAGAAGTTTTCCATCGCGGCATTGTCCCAGACGTTGTCGGCCCGGCTCATGCTACAGATCACGCCGTGGTCGGCCAGGAGCCGCTGGAAGGGCTCACTGGTGTACTGGCTACCCCGATCGGAGTGGTGCGATACGGCCTCGGGCTGCCCCGCCGCCAGATGGCCAGCACGAGTGCATCGGTGACCAGTGCGTGGTCATGGTCGCATGCATGGACCAGCCGACCACCCGTCGCGAGAAGGGATCCACCACCGCAGTGACGTAGAGCCAGCCTTCGGCAGTCCAGAGATAGATGAAGTCATCGACCCATTTGTGATTGGCCGATGCGGCCGTGAACGTCCAGTCGAGCACATTCGGCGCGACAGCGTTTGTTGACCGCATGCCAGTATCCAACGACATCTTCCGGCGCAGGAGGTGAGAGGCTAACGCCGCCTGTTGCGTTAGCCTCTCAATCCGATGTTGGCCACAGGACACCCCATCTACCAACAGATTGTGCCAGACACCCCGCGCCCCGTAGGTACGGTCGCTGGCAAGAAAGCGGGCTTGCACCCTCGTCAGCAGCAGCTCGTTGGCCTTCGCCCGGGCACTCGGTGATCAGGTCCGGCAGGCATAGACGCCTGCCGGCGAGACCTCGAGCGCCTCGCACCACCATTCCGTTGGCCAGATTCCTGGGTGTGTCGTGATAAAGGTGAGCGTCACCGCGCCTCTTTCGAAAAGTAGGTCACGGCTTTCTCAAAGATTTCACGCTCCGTCTCTAACTTGATGACTGCACGGCGGAGCCGTGCGAGTTCCGCCTGCTCGAGCTTCATCTGCACCTGGCCCGGAAAGGTCTCCGACATATCGGCGGCAGGCTCCCGTACCCATCGGCGTAATACCGTCCCCTGCATGCCAAAATTCCATGCGGCTTGCGCCACCGTCACCCCAGGCTGCTGGACTTTACCGTCTCAACGTTGAACTCTCGCGTGCACTTGCGTCGCTCCATGCCCCACATCTGGTTTCATTCATACACCTCACTCGGTGTCTTTGAAACCGGCAGTAGCCCACCTTGACGGGGGAGCTTATGCGGAGAGATTTTTCTGGGTATTTAAATTGGAACGGGTGAACCGGCAACATTACCAGGGGAGAACCGAGTGGATATCTTTCATTACATCGAGCGCCGCCACAATTCCCGGTAGTGGCTGAGACTAGAACTGCCGCAACATGTGGAGCAATTCTTAACTCAACTATCCGTGAAAATTTGGTAGAGCCGAACTGCGAGATATCTAGGGGAGATTGAGCGTAACTTCAATAACGTTCGTATCGAGTTCTGAAAGCAACGCTTTTGCCTGTAGAGCGTAGTAGGCATACTCGGATTGGGGTTGATAGCTCAGGATAGTCTGAAGAAGATCTTTGGCAATACCCAGTTTTCTTGCTTCCATAGCAGCGGAGCCCGCTCGCAAGGAACAGGCTGCAGCCATCGCTTTCACATCCACAGCAAACCTCGCTACAGGGGTTGACACGAGCTCTTCAAGTTTGCTCGGTAGCGGGAGAATAAAGCTTTCCTGTATAAGCGAACGATTTGCAGCGTTTGCAAGGATCAACGCGTCCTCTCGTAGCTGGTCGATATCTGTACCGGCTTGGCAATGAGAGTAGCTACTCCAGAGGCTCATGAAACTTCCATTGTCGATGGCAGCCGCCTGTACCGGTTGAGCAGGCAGGAGCCCAGTCGCTGAAATCATGATGCTCAGTAATCTTAAGCGAAGACTCTTCATTCTACCTCGTGGCTTATCTTCTAATGAGCAATGAGTGAATTTCTTAATTCTTACGACCCGACACGGGAGAAGTAATGCAAGCAATGGGCCAATTGAATGAAAATAACACGAAGCATAATACATTGATTATAAATGAAAATGCTTGTTATTTTGTAAAAAACAACTGTGTTGAAGATAACGCACTATTGTACTTTTAACACAGATACTGTGGCAGGTTACGAATTGAAGATGTGAACGAGGACACCTGTCCTGGTTGTGGAATTAGTTTTTCGCATGATGTGCTTAATATGCTCTTTTACTGTCTGTTCGGTAATCTGAAGGGCGTTTGCGATTTCTTTGTTTGTCCATCCCTTTGCCAGATGTTCAATGACAGATTGCTCTCGATTGGTCAATTGAAACTTTTCCCTGGCTTGATCGGTATTGAGCTGTTGTCGTCGTGCTAACTCTTCCAGTGTGACCACAAGTCTTGAATGCTGGATCCCCCCTCGGTCCGGTAGGCCAAATCCTCGTAACAAAATCGGTTTTTCAGGGTTACCTGCTACGCGCTTGATCTCGAATTGTTCCCAGTCTTTTGCTTCGGTCCGAACATGTAGAGCCTTGATGATTTCTCCGCAGAGTTCTGTCAGTGCAGTTGGCAAGACTCCATGGGCAGATCGCAGGCTCCCTCCAGCATGTTCTGTTGCATTAATAAGCTTGGCCAACTCTGAGGCCTGACGGTTCATATGAAGGAGTTGCATAGCAGCAGAAAGGACAACAATTCCTGAGCCTACGCGTTGATCGGCGAGAGTGTCTGTTTGGTCTAACGAAGTTGATGAATCATTCATGGGATGGAAGGACGCATTCGAAGTTGTGACAAGAATAGTTCTAGACAATCCATCGGCTTCTGCTAAGGTAGCATAGAGATTCGAGAAGCGTAACTCTATAGTGGAAATAGTACCTAACACTTTTGGGGGAGTCAACACCCACCTTTGGCGCAACGAGGCCTACATCATCGGTATTGCCACTGTTGTTCCCTCTGTCTATAGTTCGCATGGAAAGAATGAGTGAAATCTGAACGGGATGAAGCATGCTTGTTAAGTTCAATATTATGCAGAAAAACGTGGCTTGCTACCCATCGGAAAGCTCTGAATTATCATATTGAGACTGAGGACGGAAATACTGTCCATACAGAGGAGGCGCGAAGTGGCACAGACAGAGTGGAATTGGCCAATCACAGATAGCCAGAAAAGTCACAATGAGAGGGCAGCCCTACTGAGACCAATATTATATGAGATGACGACATCTGTAGAGGCCCAAGCTGCGTCGACCCATAGTGGGAAAGCGCTCTCCTTGAACATTAGTAGTGGAGGGATGCTAGTCTTGATGGAGCAGGTTCCTGATGTAAATCAAGTATTGAAGGTGTATGTGCCGACACCTTTAACCGTTGTGGAAACACCCACGCTGGCCGAAGTTCGATGGGTAAGGCGTATTCCTTTTTGGCAAGGAACTGGTACTGGGCCCTACTTGGTAGGACTCAAATTCATGTTCTGAAATCACGTCTATTCAAGATCGGTTGAAGGCTAAGAGGCTTGAGGGTTTTCCCATGTATGCGGTAGCGTTGCGCAGGTTCGTTAAGCTAGCCTGGCAGATTGAATAAAAGGACTCATGCATAACAGAGCCACCGGATTGGTCAGGTCCAAGCCGAACCAGGAGGATAATTATAGGTAGCGTATCAGTGAAATCAATACCATCCCAGGATGGGCCTTCGCCACTTTGTCGTGGGTGTCGATGACGTTCACGACCTCGAGGCGCTCTTTTTGAATTCTTGAGAATGGTTCAATCTGCCAACGTTTCTTGTCCAAGGCGGCAATGGTGCGAGTGCCTGTCTGTGGTAGTAGGTCAGAATGACCAAGGCTTTACAGGGGTCCTCGTATAGTGCTTCGATACGGTATGCGAAATGTGGTTCACCTCCAAGTTTTCCTTCTGGTCCGTAGGATTAGGCTGGTTTTAGAGAGTGTGGAGATGGGCTGATCTCTTAGCTCGAGCACGTCTCAGCAGGTGTGGTTCTTGATACACGTAGCAAAGAGTCCCTGTAAATTTATCCGTTTGGTGGATCGGAAAGAGGCATTATCCACAATCATGTATTACGATGATTAGGCATGAAAGCAGTTTAGATGCTACGCTGATGCTATATGTGCCGGGCTAGATGATGCTGAACCAGATCAGCTTGCCTTCAAGAGCTAGCAGCATCTGCAGTGTGGCGGTATTTTTGTTCAGCGAACTGTTGCCCCCATCGTATGTTGACTGGCATTGATCGATCATGGACCCATCGAAGCGGATCCATTTGTAGCTGAATCAGGAATTGCTTGTGCCATAGGTTTTGGCGGCGGCCGAGTCAAACAGTCAGTAGAAAAGCGTCGGAAATATCTCCTACGGACAGTGGCCGTTGGGCCGGACAGCACGGGGCAGGCTTGGGTTCCCACCCCTAAGTGGATCAGGATGTCCCTGCTCTTCTTTAACCTGGGTTTGACCTTTGTCATCGAATGGGCGTCCTCTAGCTAGATGGACAGGCTGGATGATCTGTTCACGTTGGGTTTCCTTCGATCAATGGGTGGTGGGCTGGCCAATTCACCAGTACTTCCCATGGCGGGCTGGCACCACGGCTTATGATACCCTGGAGAAGAGCATTCTGAATGAAGTGAACCGTAACACAAGATTACGTATTGATGTAGTTAGGCGGAAGGGTGATAGGACTATCTAGAATGTGAGTTTGTGCATAGTCGCTCAAGAGACAGCCTGACGGAATATACGAAATGGAAAAGTGGTATGCAGTAATGGCTAAGCCTCGGAAGGAGCAGACCTCTGTCTCCTTCTTGGAGCAAGTGGGTATTGAGACCTATTTCCCTGAAATTAATGAATGCTTTATCATCAGGGGAAGGCGATGTGTGCGTCGCACTAGCCTCTTTCCAAGATATTTCTTTGCGAGGTTTGATTACTACAGGCAGTATCGGACGGTATCTTATTGCAGAGGTGTGAAGAAGATCGTTACATTTGGTCAAGTCCCAGCGGAGGTTGACCAAGACTTACTTGATGATATACGTAGAGGGTTGAGTCTGCAGGACATTATCCCTATTATAGCTAGGCCAACCCATGGAGAAGTCGTTCGCATTAGCCGTGGACCTTTAGCTGGTGTCGAGGGAATGTTCGATTCTTGCTTGTCAGGGAAAGAACGAGTCGTCGTATTATTAAGGGCGCTATCCTACCAGAGCCGAGCCATAGTAAAGGTTTCTGATATTGAAAGGTTTTCACAGGCTGTATAGTAATATATAGTAACAGGTGGTAGTCGAAGTCTTTTCACGGTATCGGCTAAGAGGTATGGTCCTCTGATGGGCGGTAGCCTACCTCCTATTTCTTTAACTATTTGCAGGAACAATGAGCATACGAAGTTGTAAGTCTCTGTCCGTGACTCTTCTGGTAGGGGGAGGTATCTTTATTGCACTGGCTTCTGCCGTTGCGCAGGAAAAGGATGCCATGAGGCCTCTCAATTCATCAAAAACAGTCTCAGGTGCAGTAGACAAAGCGCTTTTGACTGTCACGCCGGAATATATAATTGGCCCTGAGGATATCTTGGAAATTACGGTCTGGAAGAATGCGGATCTCTCCAAACAGGTACAGGTAAGGCCAGACGGAAGAATCTCTCTTCCACTGCTGGGAGATATTTCTGCGGTTGCGAAAACTCCGGTTCAATTGACGGAGGAGATATCAACAGGGCTCAGAGCGTATATGGAAAACCCTACAATTTCCATCATGGTTAAAGAGGTGAACAGTTACCAAATTTATGTGCTCGGAGAAGTTAATAAACCCGGAAAGTATCCCTTGAAGAGCAAAACGACCCTCTTGCAAGGAATTACCGTCGCAGGTGGATTTACAACTATGGCTGCGAGAAATAAGATCGTAATCTTTCGCTTTTCTAAAGATGGCGAAGGTTTGACAAAGCTCAAGGCAAGCTATGATGACATCGTAGTTCGCGATGGATCGAGCCAAAATATGGAATTGAAGCCTGGGGATCAGATCGTCGTTCCGTCTGAAACGATGGTGGTATTACCGACTCGCTAGCAAGACCAAAATGGAACTTCGATTTTCAAGAAAGCCGATGACGGCAGTAGGGTATGGATTAAACTGAGATGTTTAGAATAGGCAATACCGCGATGAGGAAAAACATTTGTACGTTGGGCGGCAATGTTCTTGTAGCAACATTGCTGCTGGCTGTTCTAGCTGGGGTAGGAGGCTGCTTGCAGCCGGACGTGCAGTACAGGGGGATGGCTACCCCCCCCACGGAGTTTCTCATCGGTCCAGAGGACATCTTAATAGTGACAGTTTGGCGCAATCAGGAATTGTCCAAAGAGGTTATTGTCAGGCCTGATGGGAAAATTTCGCTGCCTCTTCTGGGGGATATAATGGCTGCTGGCCTCACAGCTCAGGCCCTTTCAAAGCAAGTAGCTGATGGATTGGCCGAATTCATGTCCTCACCGACCGTGTCAGTTCAAGTTAAAGAGATCAATAGTTACCATGTTTTTGCTGTCGGCGAATTCGGAAAACCTGGAAAGATTGTTCTCAAGTCGTTTACAAGTGTGCTCCAGGCTATATCCTATGCAGGCGGCTTTACACTGTTCGCCTCTCGTAATAATGTCCATGTCCTCCGCAACGTCAAGAACGGGCAAGGCGAAACGAAACAGGTGATGATCCCCGTACCCTACCAGGACATCGTCCAAGGAAAAAATCTGGACGCCAATATTATCTTGAAAGCTGGTGACGTCATTGTGGTACCGTGATGCCGTCATGAAGAGACAGGGAGCGGTCGCTTTTCTCACCTTGCTTATCGTCCAGTGGGCGTTGAGCACTGTTGTATCTGCGCAAACAGCCATCATTCCGTCTCTCACGATATCTGAGAGATATGACTCGAACATCTTTTCCGCTCCAAAGTCTCTCTTGAGCCCAGACAGCAAGCCAGAGGATTTCATCACCACGGTGACACCTCAGATCAACATTACCCATGAAGGCGCGCGAATTCGCGGCAGACTTTTCGGGTCTGGACTAATGACCAAATACCTAAACAATCCCAGTCGTGACTTTACCGGTTACAACGTTGGTGGTCAGTTAGACTTAAGAGATGTAGCGCAGCAAGTATCACAGCGGATTACGTCGTTACGCATGAAGGGTACCTATCGATCTACGCCTTCCACGACTGGGTTTGGGGCGACTGGAGGCGGGCTAGGAACAGGTTTCGGATCGACCTCGGGCGGAGTATTGGAGACAGGGCAAGTGACAAATCGGGCGTCGAGGCAGATTTACACCCTTGGGGTAGGAGGCGGGTATCAACTCACAGCGCTCACGACACTGGATGTAGCGTATGACTACAGTCATGTTTCATTCGGCGAACAGCAGGGAGGCGTCACTAATCCATTGTTCGATACGACTAGCCACCGAGGATCGACGACGATTAGCACGAGGATTTCCGGGAGAGATACGGTGGGAGCGACCGCCAGAATGTCTCACTTTATTCAAGAAGACAGCGGTGGCAGTTTAGGGCGGGGATCCTTTACAACCATCGCAGAGACGCTAAATTGGAGCAGGCTATGGACACAGCAATTGAGCACTTCTCTGATGGGTGGCGCGATTTTTAAACTACCAGTAGGGTCAGACGTCCCTGGACAATCTGTCAAGTCGCAGTTTGTGCCGACGGTGGGGGCAACAATGATTTACACATCGTACTTAGACGAGATGAGGGATGCAGGGGCCTCCGAGGGCCCGTTTGATAGTCTGACGGCATTGGCTGGTAGCCTCAGTCCAGGAGGAATCATGACACCCGGAGCGTACACTACGAGGATGAGCTATAGATTTAGCCTAGTCCCTGGCTACGCGTTTGGGGCTGGGCCTCTGAAGGTGCATGTGGTAGGCCTTAATGCAGTTGGAGGAATCACGTCTAAGCTCAGTGCCCAAGTGGGTATGAACTACTCACATGGAACTAGGAGCGCACCCACCTCGACCTTCGATACCTTTGGCGCGACTGTTGGGGCTCGCTATCTCATAGGGCCTGTAATGGCGAGCTTAACCTACAATTGGTTATTTTTCTCGCGTGAGGCCGATCCATCACTTGCTAGCACACCCACCGAGTATCAGTTCTCCAAAAAAATAGTGCTATTGTCATTCTCCTATGCGTTTATGAGCCCCACCTTCTTTAACGAGGGTATTTCTCTTCCGTCGAGTGTTGGGACGGAGAGAAGCCCGTCCGGAGATGGATCTGAAATTTTGAGGAAGGAGTAGGGGGAGTGTTTACAGGCTTGAACACCCCTGAAGACTATCTCAGGGTCATAAAAAACCATAAGTGGCTGGTCATTGTTCCAATCGTGCTCTGTGTCATCCTTGCTGCGGCGCTGTGTCAATGGCTGCCAAAGACCTATCGATCCAGTACGCTGGTCTACTTCGAGGCACAGAAGGTACGGTACGTGAAAGGTGTCGATGCTCCAGAGTCAGCAGGAGCAGAGAAGCCAGACGTCGCACTGGCAGCGCGTGTCGAAGCAATGAAAGAGGTTCTCTACAAGCGGGAGCTTCTCACCCAGGTTGCGGAAGAATTTCATCTCTATGGTTATGATAAACAAACCGCCACACCTGATAAAGACAATAGTGTGGCTTCACGCCTGCGGAATAAGGTTGAGATAGATCCCAAGGACGCACCTCTCCTGAAAGTGTCCTTTACGGATGCGGAGCCCACCGTTGCAAGAGAGGTGATGGCAAGGTTAGCTGATCTTTTTGTGCAGGAAATTACCAATGCTCGTAACGTGATCACTCAAAGTTCGACAGAGTTTCTTCAGCACGAGTTGGATATATTGAAGGTGCAACTGCAAACCAAAGAACGGGCTCTTGCAGAATTCAAGCAGTCTCATCTGGGTCAGTTGCCTGAGCAAATGGAGTCAAACGTTCGGGCAATAGATCGGTTGGAGAGCGAGGGGATGTCCCAGCAGGAAATGGAGAAGGCTCTCAATCTTCGGCTGGAATCTGTAGATAAGGCCATCAGGGAATATGAAGATCCAACGAGTGACGTGGGTTCAACAGGTGCTTCAAGAGATCCACGAGTGGCAAGAATCAAAGAACTTGAAAGAAAACTGGCTGGTTTCCTTTCAGCTTATAGGGAGACGTATCCCGACGTTGCCATCGTAAGAAATGAAATTAAGAAGTTACAGACAATGACAACGGCGGATTACATCGCTCTTTTTGTAGACCAAGAAACCTCAGAGGTCGGGGACCTAAAGCAAGGAACGCGTAAGCTCGCTGACCCGTACAAGAGAGAATTGCTGAAGCAGCGTGAAGATATCTTGCGCGAGAAGGAGCTTGGTCGCCTTCGGCAATCTCGTATTGCCTCGGATATTAAGAAGTATGAATCAAGAATCGAAGGCACGACCGTGCATCAACAAGAATTCATGTCAATACAACGAGACTATGAGAACCTGCGGGCAAACTATCAATCGCTCTTGGAGAAAAAGCTCGCTGTTGGGATGGCGGGAGACCTCGACCAAAAACGCCAGGGAACGCAAATGCGTATCGTGGATCCAGCCAGCATGCCGTCATGGCCTGAGAAACCGAATCTCATGCTCGTGATGTTTGGTGGGTTGGCTGTAGGCTGCGCACTGGGGTTTGGGAGTGCCTTCGGTATTGAAATAATGCGGCGAGGCTATGTGTCTGCGGAAGAGATAGAGATTGCGTTGGGACTTCCGGTACTAGCGGCGATTTCTCAGTTTGAATCCGCTTGGCCGGGTACAGCGAAAGTGCCTGCATGGGAGGCTCGCCATCAGGAGCGACTGTTGGCTTTACCGGGGTTAGTGAAGGGAGGGGCGTCCGTTCCTGAAGAGACTCAGGTTGTTGTGGCCCCAGAACTGGTTGCAATGTGGTATCCCAGGTCTGCCGTGGCAGAACAATATCGGGTTGCAGCCACGAGGTTGGGTTTGATTGCGGGTAAGCAGAAGAGCACCGTTGTCTGCATGAGCAGTGCGCTGATGGGTGAAGGGAAAACGTCCACGGCCCTCAATATGGCCTATGTGCTTTCTCGAGACCTCAATAGGAAAACGGTCCTCGTAGATTGTGATTTGAAGAGGCCGACGGTCCGTGCTTATACCGGAATGGAGTCGAGTGCAGGGTTGACCGAGGTATTGCTTGGTCACAAGACTCTTGACGAGTGTCTTGAATACCATGACCAATTAGGAATCTGGGTTCTCAGTGCTGGCATTGAGGTGACCGGAACCACCACGCTCACGCATGTGGATCGATTGTCAGAACTTATTGAGGGGCTTCGAGAGAGGTTCGAGTATATCGTGCTCGACTCACCCCCGTTGCTGCCCGTAGCAGAGGCCATGCTGATCGTGCGCATGGCAGACGTCGTGGTACACGTCATTCGTGCACGATCTACCCCCCGTGATGTTGTAGCCAATGCAATCAAGATGATTGGGCAGGAAAAAGCGGTGGCCGTGGTTCTCAACGGTGTTGAAGCGAAGGATACTCCGTACTCGTACTATAACTATAGCAACAAGGCGTATGAGTCTCACCATCAACAACTCCTCCGATAGGACTGGGCATATCGGCACAGTTCCCTTGCCGTTTACAGTGGATCATGCCGCTAAGGCAATCTTTCGTATGCCGGGAGCGCGAAGGCGTATTTTGATTCTAGGGGTTGGCTCCCTAGCTCAGGGGCTGTCCCAAGTACTACTTTCCCGCAGCAAGATGTTTACGGATCTTGTAGGTCTCATCGCCCAGGACAATACGCAAGTGGGTAGTGAGTTGGTTGGAACGAAGATTGTCGGAACTATGAACCAACTCCTCTCCGTTGTTGAACGAGACCAGATTGATACCATTGCGGTCTGCTTGGAGGACCGGCGTGCGGTGTTGCCCGTTCAAGCGTTACTTGACTTGAAGGGAATGGGTATCGATATTTGGGATGGGCACCACCTATTTGAAGAAGAATCCGGACGTCTACCCATCGACGACTTCAAGCCTAGCGCGATCATATTCTCAAGAGAGTTCAGGCAGGGGATTGTCGTGAGGACGGTCAAGCGCTCTATGGATTTTAGTCTTTCTCTCATGGGACTTGTCCTTGTGTCGCCTCTCATGGCGGTGATCGGACTTCTCATCAAATTTGATTCGCCGGGCCCCGTGTTTTATCGGCAGGTCCGTGTCGGACTTCGTGCGCAGCCGTACATGATTTGGAAGTTCCGTTCGATGTTCGCCGATGCCGAAAAAGATGGAGCCAGGTGGGCTTCGCAAGCAGATGCTCGAATCTCACGTGTGGGTCGGTATTTGCGAAAATGGCGGTTTGATGAAATACCACAGCTCATCAATGTGATACGAGGAGAAATGAGCTTGGTTGGCCCTCGCCCAGAACGTCCGGTATTTGTTCAGCAGCTCAGATCACTCATTCCATACTACGATCTTCGGCATACTGTCAGGCCTGGGATTACAGGTTGGGCGCAAACGCAATTTCATTATGGGGCTTCGACAGAAGATTCGCATGTGAAACTGCAGTACGATTTGTACTATGTGAAGTATTTGTCGATACAGTTGGATGCGCGCATCATGCTTGAAACGATACGAGTGATTCTTCGTGGTGAGGGCGCTCGATGAGTGTTGTAGGCGGGAAGCCGATGCACTGCCTTTCGTTCGACGTCGAAGAGCATTTCCAGGTTTCGGCATTCTGGTCTGAGGCCAGAAGACAACAATGGGACCAGTATGAAAGTCGCGTTGAGAACAATACGAGAAAACTTGTAGAGTTGCTGGACCAGCATGGCACCAAAGCCACGTTTTTTGTTCTTGGATGGGTGGCTGAGCGTCACCCTGATTTAGTCAAGTTGCTGGTGGGGCAGGGGCACGAGATTGCGTCGCACGGATATGGCCATGAACTGGTTACAACCCAATCCCCAGAGCAATTCCGCCATGATGTAAGAAAGGCAAAAAATATCCTGGAAAATCTGACGGGGAGTCCTGTGCTTGGGTATCGAGCTCCGAGCTTTTCCATCACCGATGAATCCCGGTGGGCACTTGCGATCTTAGTTGAAGAGGGTTACTGCTACGATTCCAGCATGTATGATCGGTTCCAACGATCCGAGAATGCCAGTGGGAATAGCGGGCTTGTTCAAATAGATACGGTTGCCGGAAAAATATGGGAAATATCTCCTTCCACCCTGAATGTGTGTGGCTTCCAAGTTCCTGTGGCGGGTGGCGGCTATTTCCGTCTGTTCCCTTATGCGACGTCTAAGGCATTCTTGCAAAGGCTTGAGAAGCAGGGGGCTAAGCTTGTGATGTACCTTCACCCCTGGGAGATTGATCCCGAGCAACCTCGTATGGATGGGTCTTGGACATCACAATTTCGGCACTACTTGAACCTGCATAAGATGGAGACGCGCCTAGCCACATTATTGAAAGATTTTCAGTTCGGCTCAATTGTTCAAATCTTAGGAGCCGCATGGTGCAAGGAGAATGAAAAGAGTGTCATGGTAGATTGGGCTCAGCCTGGTGGCAGTCGGGTGTGCTGAACTGTGTTAGTCGGCAGAATATACTCGAGTATTCTTAGCGGGTTAGGCTGGGTAGTCACATCGCAAACTTGTCTGGCGCTGGGCACAGATCTCAGCGGGCACGATTGATGCTGCCAAAGAAATAAGGGGCAAGCAAGCCGGATTCTTTTTCTTTCCACATGTGTCCTGCCGGCAGTCAAATATTTTTCGCTCTTCTAAATACGGCAAGTTATCTCGGTGGTCACCATCATACTTATTGAAAGTTGTCCGAAGAGAAGGGTGTGCTGGCACGATTGGAACCCGTTATCTGTGTTAGCCTCCTTGCGGAGTCGATTTTGGTCCGTATCGATTGAGCCAATATGGCGGAGAACTTCCAAGAAATGAATATCGAAAATCCAAACGTGGGAGTGGGAAATCCTTTGCCCTCCTTGCATCGAACCGTAATCGAGCCAAGTAAGAGGCGG
>Ga0163144_10004810_pt1 | contig 30267 bp, 30 predicted proteins | sample OliLak19BULKMAT1_FD_123175 | JGI IMG/M metagenome (GOLD analysis project Ga0163144, IMG submission 123175) | Freshwater microbial mat bacterial communities from Lake Vanda, McMurdo Dry Valleys, Antarctica - Oligotrophic Lake LV.19.BULKMAT1 | ecosystem: Environmental > Aquatic > Freshwater >...
GAACACTACTCGTCCTGCAGGGGGGAGGCGGCGATGATCGAGACGGAAAAGGGACGGGCGGAGATAACGCGGTTCACGATCGACGTTGCGGTCCGCCTCGCACTGATCGCCAGCGTCGTCTATGTGAGTATTGCCCTGATGCGGCCCGTGGCGCCGCTGATCATCTGGGCCATCATCCTGGCGGTCGCGGTCTATCCTCTGTTCGCGGCGCTGCGCCGGCGTCTGCGCCTGCACCACGGCCTGGCGGCCGCCCTGCTGTCGATCCTGCTTCTGGTGCTGCTTCTTGCGCCCGTGGTCATCCTGTCGGCCTCCGCGATCGAGACGCTCGATGCCTATGCCCGGCTCCTGGTCAGCGGTAAACAGGTGGTGCCGCCGCCGCCCGAGTCGGTGCGCGAGTGGCCGCTGGTCGGTGCGCGACTCTACGATTTCTGGCTGAACGCCTCGCATGACATCCGCGCCCTGCTGTCGGCCCATGTCGGCCAGATCGCCTCGGTCGGCCGCTGGGTCGGCGAACTGGCGGCCGGCGTCTTCTTCGAAGTCCTGCAGTTTGCCGGCGCGATCATCGTGGCGGGCGTGCTGCTCGCCTATTCGGACCGGCTGACCAATACGGTGAGCGATCTTGCCGGTCGCGTCGCCGATGCAAGGGGGCGGCATTTCGTTGAGATCGCCGGTTCGACCATCCGCAACGTCTCGCAGGGCGTGATCGGTGTGGCCCTCCTGCAGTCGGCGCTGCTCGGCATCGGCATGCTGGTGGCGGGCGTTCCCTTTGCCGGCGCCATCACCTTCGCTTGCCTGGTGTTGGCGATCGTCCAGATCGGCCCCAACATCGTCATGATTCCGGTGATCATATGGACATGGATATACCTGCCCGCCTTCTCGGCCGTGCTCTTCACCATCTACACGGTGCCGTTGCTGCTGCTGGACAATGTGCTGCGTCCAATACTGATGGCGCGGGGCCTGCAGACCCCGATGGCTGTGATCATAGCCGGCGTGATCTGCGGCACCCTGGCCGGGGGCCTGATCGGCCTGTTCATCGGTCCGGTCGTGCTGGCGGTGTTTTATGATCTGCTGATCGCCTGGGTGGCAACTGGTGCGAAGGTCGAAGTGGGCGAGGCAGAAGGCGGTCGCCTTGAATAGGTCGTTTGGGCAGGTATTTCTTATGTATCCAGAATTCGAGATCACCGCCGGCAGCGCACGCTGACGCGGATCGTGATCCCGTAGAAGCGCTCACTTCTTCTTCTTGGGCCGGATCGCGTCCCATTGCTCGTCGGTCCAGTCGAGCATCGCCGAGGTGTTGGCGCCGCCGCCGCCCGATTGCAGCATCTTGCCGCCGTCAATGACGATGGCGTCGCCGTTGATGTACGCGGCCCCATCGCTCACCAGGTAGGCGGCGAGGTTGGCGAGCTCGATATGCTCGCCGACGCGCCGCATCGGGATCGCCTTGATCATATCGTCCTGGCCGCCGCGCTCCTTGGGCATCAGCCGGCTCCACGCGCCTTCGGTCGGGAAGGGGCCAGGCACGATGGCGCAGGTGCGGATGCCCTTGGGACCCCATTCGACGGCTAGGCTCTTGGTCATGGCGAGCACGCCCGCCTTGGCCATCGCCGAGGGCACCGTGAACGGCGCGCCGGTCAGCGACGAGACGGTGAGGATCGACATCACCACCTTGTTGCGCTCCCCGGCGTCGATCCAGCGCCGGCCCGCCGCCACGGTGCAGTAGGCCGAGCCATGCAGCACGATGCCCAGCACGGCGTCGATGGCGCGCGAGGACATCTTGTTGGTCTGCGCCAGGATCTGGCCGGCGGCATTGTTGACCAGGATGTCGAGTGGGCGCTTTTCCCAGATCTTGTCCATCATCGCCTCGACGGCGTCGGCTACGCGGACGTCGCAGCCCACCGTCTCGATCTCGCCGCCAGTTTCCTTGGCCAGTTCCGCGGCTGTCTCCTTCAACACATCCTCGCGGCGGCCGCAGATCACCACGTTGGCGCCGAGCTCGAGGTAGCGATGTGCCATCGAGCGGCCGAGGCCGGTGCCGCCGCCCGTCACCAGGATGCGCTTGCCCTTCAGGAGGTCGGGTTGGAACATCGTCGTCTCCTCAGGCCTTCTTGATCTCGGTGAGCGCGATGCCGGTGGCGACCAGCGCGTCGATCTCGGCGGCCGAATAGCCGGCTTCGGCCAGCACCGCTTTGGTGTCGGCGCCGAACTTCTTGGGCTTGCTGCGTACGCCTGCCGGTGTGCGGGACAGTTTTACGGGATTGCCAACATTCCTGTAGCCGTCCTTCTCCCACACCATGCCGCGATGCTTGGTGTGCGGATGCTCCATTACGTCGGGCACTTCCAGCACGGCGCCCGAGGGCACGCCGCCCCGCATCAGCTCGTCGGCAAAAGTCACGGCATCGCGATCCTTCAGGAGCGCGCGCAGCTCGGCCTCGAGTTCGGGTTTGTGGGCGATGCGGTCCTTGTTGGTCTTGAAGCGCGGATCCTGGGCCAGCTCCGGCTTGCCCAGCATCTGCGTCAGTTTGCGAAACTGGCCGTCGTTGCCGGCGCCGACCACGATGTTGCGGCCCTTGGTCGGGAAGTTGGAGTAGGGCGCCAGACTGCCGTGGCTGTTGCCCACGAGCTTGGGCTTCTGGCTCGCCGTGAAGTAGTTGGGCGCGTGCGGCTGATGGAGCGCGATGGCGCTGTCGTAGAGCGTGGCATCGACGAACTGGCCCTTGCCGGAGCGGTTGCGCTCGTAGAGCGCCATCATGATGCCGATCGTGGCGTTCATGCCGGTCGACAGATCGACCACCGGCACGCCGATGCGCACCGGACCGCTTTCGGCCGAGCCGTTGACCGAGACCAGGCCTGACGAGGCCTGAACCATGGCGTCGTAGCCCGGGAAGCCGCCCAGAGGTCCGTCGGCGCCGAAGCCCGAGACGCGGGCATGGACGAGGCGCGGGAATTTCTTGGCCAGCGTCGCGGCATAGCCGATGCCCCACTTCTCCATCGTGCCGGTCTTGAAATTGTCGATCAGCACGTCGGCCTCGGCGAGCAGCCTCAGCAGGACCTCGCGGCCCTCGGGCTTGGAAAGGTCGAGCGCGATCGTGCGCTTGTTGCGGTTGATGCCGGCGAAGTAGGCCGAGATGCCTTCCTTGTCGAACGGTGGGCCCCAGGTGCGAGTCTCGTCGCCTTGGGGCGGTTCGATCTTGATCACCTCGGCGCCATGGTCGGCCAGCATCTGGCCGCAATAGGGCCCGCCCAGCACGCGCGACAGGTCGATGACCTTCAAGCCGTCCAAAGCGCCCCCAATTTCGACGGGCATTTCGTTCCACTCCTCGAACCCAATGAGAGGCCGCGGTTATAGACCATGGGGCGTGGTGCCGGTACCGTCCGGCCATGATCGAACGTGACCTGGATATCGCCACGCAAGATGGCGCGATGAACACCTACACCGTGCGACCCGACGATGGCGGGCCGCTGCCGGTCGTGCTGATGCTGATGGATGCACCCGGTGTGCGCGAGGGGCTGAAGGAGATCTGTCGCAGGATCGCGCAGTCAGGTTACTACGTGCTGCTGCCCAACCTCTACTACCGCACCCTCCGCGACTTCGTGTGCGGGCCGACGCGGGATCATCCTGATGCCGAAGCGAATCGGACAAGGATGTTCGGGTTCCTGGAATCGATCTCCAACGCCAGGGTCGCGGCCGACACCGGCGTGATCCTGGACAGGCTGCCGTCGATGCCCGACGCCAGGCCCGGCAAGATCGGCCTGGTCGGCTACTGCATGAGCGGCGCCTTCGTGACGGCGGCCGCGGCCCAACATCCCGACCGCATCGCCTGCTTTGCCTCCTATTACGGAACGCGGCTGATCACCGACAAGCCGGACTCGCCGCACCTGATGCTGGGCGATATCACCGCCGAGGGTTATTATTCCTTCGCCGAGCACGACACCTACATGCCGTTGTCCGACGTCGCCAAATTCGAGAAGCTGCTGGCCTCGGCCCCGTTCCCGTCGCGCGTCGAGACCGAGACGGGCACCCATCACGGCTACGCCTTCTCCGACCGCGGCAATCTCCACGAGGCCGCCCGCGAAAAACACTACGAGCGCATGCTGGCGCTTTATCGCCGGCATATCGGGTAAGCGCCTAACCTCATCCTGAGGAGGCCGCGAAGCGGCCGTCTCGAAGGATGGGAACACCGTTGCTGTATCCACCCTTCGAGACGCGCCCTGCGGGCGCTCCTCAGGGTGAGGGGTTCAAGGGGTAACTGACATGCTGAACGGCATCCACGGACACCAGGACATCGAGCGTGTGGTCTATGGCAAGCCGGCGGGAGCGGCGCTGCGGGCCGAGGCCGAGCGGCTGGGCGCCAAGCGCGTTTTCATCACGACCACCAGGTCGGTGGCGCAGAGCGCGCTGCTGGCCGACGTGATCCGAGATCTCGGCGACCGCTACGCCGGCGTCTATGCCGGCATCACCGCCCATTCGCCCAGGCCCTGCGTGATCGAAGGCGCGGCGCTCGCGCGCGAGGCCAAGGCCGATCTGATCGTGGCGGTGGGCGGCGGCTCGGCAATCGACGCCACCAAGGTGATGCTCATTGCCTTGTGGCAGAACGCCACCACGATCGAGGATCTCGATTTCTACCGCGCCGGCAAGCCCAAGGAAGGGGCGGCGCCACCCGCCGATTCGATCAGGCCGTCGGCTGAGGCGATCCGCATGCTGGCCGTGCCGACCACGCTGTCGGCCGCCGAGTTCAATGCCTTCGCCGGCATCACTGATCCGCGCTACGGCGTCAAGGAGAGCTTCGGCCATCGTCTAGTCGTGCCGCGGGTCATCGTGCTCGATCCGGCCGCCACCCTCGCCACGCCAATGGACCTCATGCTCTCGACCGGGCTCAAGGCGGTGGACCATGCCGTGGAGCGGTTGTGCTCGCAGCAGGCCAATCCCTTCGCCATCGGCACCTCGACCGAGGCGCTGCGGCTGCTGTCGCGCGCGCTGCCTGGCCATAAGGCCAGGCCCGAGGACATGGAAACGCGGCTCAACCTGCAGTTCGGCATGTGGCTGTCGATCGGCGCCGGCACTTCAGGGGTCGGCGTCGGTGCCAGCCACGGCATCGGCCACGTGCTGGGCGCCGCCTGCGACGTGCCGCACGGTCACACGTCCTGCGTGATGCTGCCGTCGGTGTTGCGCTGGAACCTGCCCGTCAATGCCGAGCGCCAGAAGCGGGTGAGCGAGGCTTTTAGCAAGCCGGAGGTCGCCGCTGCCGACCTCGTCGCCGGCCTGGTGAAATCGCTCGGCCTGCCGGGACGTCTGGCCGAGGTGGGCGTGGCCAAGGACCGCTTCCGTGAGATCGCCGAGAAGTCGATGCACGACCGCGCCGTGCTCAACAACCCGCGCCCGATCAAGGGTCCGGCCGAGGTCATGGAGATTCTCGAACTGGCGGCATGACGGGCGACATGCCCCCATGAGTTCTTTTCATGAGCTGCGGCCGCTTGAAGGCGATATGGAACGGCACAATCTGTGACATATCATGGAGGCTCATCATGGTCGAAGCCGCCGTTAACTACCTCGCCGACCTCAGCGTCAAGCCGGTGACCTACAATCCGCCGCACGGCACCGGCCTGCCGCGCCGGGTCGGCAACTATCGCGACTTCACGGTTCGGATGCATGACGGCCGGCCGGTGGCCACGGACCTGTCGCTCGACCGTCAGGCTTTCATCCTGATCCCGCATGATACCGCCGTCGTCGACTTCTACGAAGAGCGGGAGGTCAAGACGACGTACTACGCCGAGGTCGAGGCGCTGATCGAGCGCGAGACCGGCGCGGCCAAGGTCGTGGTGTTCGATCACACCGTTCGTACGGCCGATCGCGCCGTCGAGCGCGGATTGCGGACGCCGGTGCGCAGCGTCCATTGCGACTACACGGAAAAGTCGGGGCCGCAGCGCGTGCGTGACCTGCTGCCGCCGGACGAGGCCGAGGTGCGCCTCAAGAAGCGCTTCGCCGAGTTCAATGTCTGGCGCAACATCGCGCACGAGCCCGTTGAGATGACGCCATTGGGTCTGGTCGATTCCGAAAGCCTGGCACCGCGCGACCTTGCGGTCTGCGATCTCGTCTATGCCGACCGCACCGGCGAGATCTACCAGGGCGTCTACAACGCCGATCATCGCTGGTACTATTTCCCCAGGATGACCCGCGACGAGGCAATCCTGATCAAGTGCTACGACTCGATGAAGGACGGCCGGGCGCGCTTCTCGCTGCACTCGGCGTTCGACGATCCGACGTCGCCCAGGAACCCCAAGCCGCGCCAGAGCATCGAGACCCGGGCTTTAGCGTTTTTCGACTGAAGTACTAGGCCCGTGCGATCGCCTCGAGATGCTCGGCCAGCTCCTCGGGATTGCTGAAGAAGGGCGAGTGGCCGCATTCCATCGTCAGGACCTTGCACGGCGTCATCTTGACCATCAGCCGCTGAAGGTTGATGCGGATGGCGTTGTCGTGCGTGCATTCGATGTACCAGCGCGGCACCGAGCCGAAGCGATCCTCGGTGAGCGTCACCGGCGTCGTCGAGATGGAGAGCGGCTGCGGCCGCAAGCGCTCCATGGCCCGGTAGCGGTCCTCCGGCGAGACATCGGCGTAGAACAGGCTCGGCAGCTTGTCGCGGGCGAAGCTGTAGGTCATGCCGTCGGGACTGACCTGCCGCGCCAGCCGGAACATGGCGTCGGGTTCCAGCGCGGTCATGTCCTTGCCGCACTTGCCCGACGTCGGCAGCAGGGCGCAGAGGTAGACCAGCGCCTTGAGCTTGCGCCGGCGCGCCTCTGCCACCTGGCTGATGGTGATGCCGCCGAGTGAATGGCCGACCAGGACGACCGGCTCCTCGATCTTGTCGAGCAGACGGGACAGTTTCTCGACATTGTCGGCCAGCGTGACATTGGCGGGCGGCGTGTGGTCCTTGCCGAGGCCCGGCAGGTCCGGCGCGCAGATCCTGTGGCCGTTCGCCTCGAGCAGCGGCACGACCTTTTCCCAGCACCAGCCACCGGTGCTGGCGCCGTGGACCAGCATGAACGTCGCCACGATCGCCGCTAGCCCCGGCCGACGACGGTGCGCGCGCCTGCGGCGGGCACGAAGAAGTCGGGGATCAGCGACGTGCCAGGCGAGACGGCGTACTGGTCGAAATCGGTGACGCCCTCGGCCGTCAGCACCTCGTCGTCGATGAAGAAGTTGCCGGTGGTCTGGCGCGCGGGCCGGTTGAAGATAGCGTAAGCGGCATCGGCCATGATCTCGGGCTTGCGGCACCGCTTCATCGCTTCATCGCCGCCCAGTACGTTCTGGATGGCGGCGGTGGCGATGGCGGTACGCGGCCACAGGCAATTGAAGGCGATACCCTTGTCCTTGAATTCCGCCGCCATCGCCCAGGCGTAAACCGACATCGAATACTTGGCGAGCGTGTAGGCCGGATGGTTGGCGAACCATTTGACGTCGAAATCGAGCGGCGGCGAGAGGTTCAGCACATGCGGGTTGGCCGCCTTCATGAGATGCGGGATGCACTTCTGCGAGACCAGATACGTGCCGCGGCCGTTGATCTGGTGCATCAGGTCGTAGCGCTTTATCGGCGTGGCGAGCGTGCCGGTGAGGCTGATGGCGCTGGCGTTGTTCACCAGGATGTCGATGCCGCCGAACCTGGCCACGGTCTCGGCGACGGCTGTGTCGACGCTCTGCTCGTCGCGGATATCGCAGGCGATCGGCAGCGCCTTGCCGCCGGCCTTCTCGATCTCCTCGGCAGCAGTGAAGATCGTGCCGGCGAGGCGCGGGTCGGGCTTCACCGTCTTGGCGGCGATGGTGATGTTGGCGCCGTCGCGCGCGGCGCGCAGTGCGATGGCAAGGCCGATGCCGCGGCTGGCGCCGGTGATGAACAGTGTTTTGTTAGCTAGGCTCATGACGTCCCCAAGAATTCCTTGGGCTCTATAGCCGGGTGTGAGAGAGGCGACTAGTCTCGGCATCATGCAAGGGAGGCATGCTGTTTCGAGACCGCCACCGGCCGTGGACGCGCCATACGAAACGGCAAGCTGGGTTCGCCGAAACCGCCCTGTCCGGTGTCGCCGCAATACCTGTCATCCTGAGCGTAGCGAAGGATGACAATTTATCAGGTCACTCGATCTTCACGCCGGCCTTCTCGATGATCGGTGTCCACTTGGCGACCTCGGCCTTCTGATAGGCGGTGAAGGCGGCGGGCGCCATCTGCTCCGGCGTCGGGATGTCCTGGCCGAGGTCTTCGAGCTTGCGGCGGATCTCAGGGTCCTTCAGCGCCACGACCGCGGCGGCATTCAGCTTGGCGATGATTTCCGGCGGCGTGCCCTTGGGCGCCCACAACCCGTGCCAGATCGCGACCTCGATGCCGGGGAAGCCGGCCTCGGCCGTCGTCGGCACATCGGGAGCGGCGGCATTGCGCTCCTTGGCGGTCACGGCATAGACCTTGATCTTGCCGGCGCGCACGTGCGGCAGTGAATTCGAGGACTGGTCGATCATGATCTGGATCTGGTTGGCGATCAGATCCTGCACGGCCGGTCCCGTGCCGCGATAGGGTACGAGCTGGTAGTTGGTGCCGGTGGCGGCGAAGAAGGCGAGCACGCCGATGTGCGAACCCGAGCCCATGCCGGCGGTGCCGCCCGAAATCTTGTCGGCGTTGGCCTTGAGGTAGGCGACCAGCTCCTTCAGGTCCTTGGCCGGCACCTGGTTCGACGTCACCACCAGGAGCGGATTGGACGGCAGCCGCGCGACCGGCACGAGGTCGTTCTGCAGGTCATAGTTCAGGTTCTTGTAGATCGCATTGTTCACCACGTTGGTGCCGAGATGGCCGATGCCGATCGTGTAGCCGTCCGGCGTGGAGCGGGCGAGCTTGCCCATGGCGATGGTGCCGGCCGCTCCCGCGACATTGTCGATGATGAACTGCTGGCCGAGCTCGCGGCCCATGCGCTCGCCCATGATGCGAGCCATCACGTCGGTCGGGCCGCCGGCGGCGAACGGAACGATCATGGAGATCGGCTTGTTGGGATAGGCCTGGCCGAAGGCCGGGCCGGTCGCCGCCACCGCAAGCACGGCAAGCGCTACTCTACGCAGCATGGCAATTCCTCCCTGGGTTTCTCGTTCAGGGAGAGATTAGCCGTCCTGCCGCTTCAGCGCCATCGCAGGACGGAGCGCTCCACCCGTCCCAGGCCCCAGGAAATCAGCAGGCCCAGGATCGACAGCACGACCACGCCGGCCAGGAGCTGGTCGGTCTGCATCAGGTTGCGGGCCGTCAACACGAACGCGCCGATGCCGTGCTGGGCGCCGATCATCTCGGCGGCGACCACCAGCAACAGCGCCACCGAGGCCGAGATGCGAAAGCCTGCGAGGATGCCGGGCATGGCGCCGGGCAGCACGATCTTGGCCACGATGTCCCGCGCCGGCAGGCCGAAGCTCTGGGCCATGCGGATGAGGTTGCGTGGCACCGAATCGCAGGCAGTGTAGGCCGAGATGACCGTGGGGAAGAAGACACCCAGGGCGATGGTGGCGACCTTGGAAGGCTCGCCGATGCCCAGCCACAGGATCAGCACCGGTAGCAGCGCGATCTTGGGGATCGGAAACAGCGCCGACACGATGGGCAACCCAGCGGCGCGCGCGGACGAGAAGATGCCCATGGCGAGGCCCAAGGCCAGCCCCGCCGCGGTGCCGATGATCCAGCCCGGGACGATGCGCTTGAGTGAGGCCGTCACATGCTCCATCAGCGTGCCGTCGAGCCACAAAGCGTAGAGCGCGCGCACGATGGCGGCAGGGCTCGGCATGAAGAGGGGCGGCAGCAGCCCGCTGCTCGATGCCGCCTGCCACAGGCCGATCAGCACCGCGAACACGATCCATGGCACGACGCGTCGCGGCGTCGGCGCGAAGCCGCCGCCTCGGAAGGGAACGGGGCGCCGTTCAGACATCCAGCATCTCGCGCTCGGCGGTGGCGGCCTCGTCGCGGATCAGCGACCACAGCCTGCGATGGACGTCGATCAGCAACGCGGCGTGTTCCAGCCGGCCGCGCTCGGCCACCGGCACGTCGATCCTGAGCACCTTGCGGATGCAGCCCGGCCGGCGCGACAGCACCACGACGCGGTCGGCGAGGCGGGCCGCTTCCTCGAGATTGTGGGTGACGTAGACGCGCGTGCTCTTCTCACGCGCCCAGATCGCGAGCAGGTCTTCCATCAGCAGTTCGCGTGTCTGGGCGTCGAGCGCCGACAGCGGCTCGTCGAGCAGCAGCACCGCCGGCCGCACGACAAGGGCGCGGGCAATGCCGACGCGCTGGCGCATGCCGCCGGAAAGCTGCTTGGGGTAGGCTGCGGCGAACTCGGCGAGGCTGGTCAGCGCCAAGGCCGCCGCCACCCGTTCGCGGCACTCCGCGGCGCCGAGGCCGCGGTGTTCGAGCGCCAGGGCCACATTGGCTGCCACGCTGCGCCACGGCAGGAGCGCGAAATCCTGGAAGATGTAAGTGAAGGGGTTGAGCGAATCGGCCGGCGGCGGGCCGGACAGGCTCACCCGCCCCGCGGTGGGTTCCAGCAGCCCGCCAATGATGCCGAGCAAGGTGGACTTGCCGCAGCCCGAAGGGCCGATCAGGACGACGGTCTCTCCGTCGGCAATATCGAGATCGATGTCCTTCAGCGCCTCGACGGCACCATAGCTGTGCGAGACTTTCTCAATGTGCAGCGGCATCGGCCGCCATTGTGATGAGCACGGTGCGGTTGGCGACCTGCTGGCCTTCCTGCACCGAAATCGATTCAATCCTGGCATCCAGCACGGCCTTTAGCTGGTGCTGGATCTTCATTGCCTCGAGCACGACCAGCGTCTGGCCGCGCGCGACCGTGTCGCCGGCTGCCACCTTGATGGCAACGATCCGCCCATCCATCGGGGCGCGGAGCTTGCCGTCGCTGCCGGCCGCCGCCGTCGCGGGCGGGGCATAAGTCTTGTCGGTGAAGCGCACGGTGAAGGCATCGAGATCGACGATGACGTCGTCGCCATCGATGTGGAACAGTGCGTCGATGCCGTCGCCGCTCGCAACCTGCAGCAGCCGCTCCGTGCCGCCCGCCGCCAGCCGGATCGGCGCCGGTTCCGGATTGGAGTTGCGCCAGCCGCGTAGCGGCGCCGGATAGTGCGCCGCCGAGGCGCGCCACAGCAGTCGAGCGGCCGTGTCCCAGTGAGCGTCGCTGATCGCAGGCGCGGGAAAATCGTGCTTGGTGAGGAAGGCGGTCGTGGCCTTGCCGGCGGCGAAGTCGGGATGCTCCAGCAGGCGGATCAGGAAATGCCGGTTGGTGGTGGGGCCCAGGATCACGGTCTCGCGGAGCGCGCGCACGAGCCGGCTGCGGGCTTCCTCGCGGGTGGCGCCGTGGGCGATCACCTTGGCGATCATTGGATCGTAGAACGGCGAGATCGTCGAGCCGTTCGTCACGCCATAGTCCAAGCGCACGCCGGCGCCGGAGGCTGGCCGCCAGACATCGACGCGGCCGGCCTGCGGCAGGAAGCCATTGTAAGGGTCCTCGGCATAGAGGCGGACTTCGATGGCATGGCCCTTGAACTTCACCTGCTCCTGGGTGAGCGGCAGGCTTTCGCCGCGCGCGACGCGCAGTTGCCATTCGACGAGGTCGAGGCCGGTGATCTCTTCGGTCACCGGATGCTCGACCTGGAGGCGCGTGTTCATCTCGAGGAAGTAGAACGCGCCGTCATTGCCCAGCAGAAATTCGACCGTGCCGGCGCCGCGATAGCCGATCGCCTTGGCGGCTGCGACGGCCGCGGCGCCCATGCGCTCGCGCAGGTTGGTATCGACGGCGGGCGAGGGCGCCTCCTCGATCACTTTCTGATGGCGCCGCTGCACCGAGCAGTCGCGCTCGCCCAGGTGAATGACGTTGCCGTGGGCGTCGGCGAAGACCTGGATCTCGACATGGCGGGCATCGACCACGGCCTTTTCGAGGATCAACTCGCCCGAGCCGAAGGCGCTCTCGGCCTCGGCGCGCGCGGTGCGGATGGCCTCCAGGAGATCACCGTCGCGCTCCACGAGGCGCATGCCGCGTCCGCCGCCGCCTGAGGCCGCCTTCACCATCACCGGCAGGCCGATCTTGCGCGCTTCCTTTTCGAGATTGGCGTCGCTCTGGTCCGCGCCTTGATATCCTGGCACGCAAGGGACTCCGGCATCGATCATGCGTCGCTTGGCGGCGGCCTTGTTGCCCATGGCCGCGATGGCGGCTGGCGGGGGGCCGATGAACACAAGACCCGCTTTTTCGCAGGCGGTTGCGAACTCGGCATTTTCGGACAGGAAGCCGTAGCCCGGATGGACCGCGTCGGCGCCGGATTTATGGGCCGCCTCCAGGATGCGGTCGATGCTGAGATAGCTCTCACCGACCGGCGCCGGGCCGATGCGCACGGCCTCGCTGCAGGTCGAGACGTGCAATGCGGCCTTGTCGGCGTCGGAATAGACCGCGACTGTGCGATAGCCCATCTCCCGGGCCGTCCTGTGGATGCGAACCGCGATCTCGCCTCGGTTGGCTATCAGGATCTTGCTGAAGTCCGTCATTCCGTGGCCCAGCGTGGCGGCCGCTTCTCGGCGAAGGCGCGCAGGCCCTCGGAGGCTTCGGGCCCGCGCCGCGCCTCGGCGAACTTGTCGGCGGCGAAGTCGAGGACCTGCGACAGCGGTTCGGTGCCCACCTTCATCACCACCTGCTTGGTGAGCGCATTGGCGATGGGCGCGCAGCGGTCGATCTGCTTCAGCAGTTCTTCCAGCTTGGCGTCGAGGGCGACGGAGTCCTTCACAAGGTAGTGGGCGATGCCGAGGCGCAGGGCCTCGGGGCCCTTGAAGCGCGCCGCCGTGAGCGTGAGATGGCGGGTCTGCGGCACGCCGATGCGAGCCGCGACAAAGGGTGCGATCTGAGCCGGCACGATGCCGATCGCCGTCTCGCTCATGGCGAAGCCTGCGTCCTCGGTGCAGATCGCGACGTCGGAAACACAGAGGATGCCGAAGCCGCCGGCGATGGCGTAGCCCTCGACCGCGGCCACCACGACCTGCGGGCTGGTGTTGACCATCTCCAGGAAGGTGCCGAAGCCGCGGTTCCAGACCGCGATCGGATCCTTCTCACCGGGCTTGGGCTTGTCCGTAAAACTCTGTTCCATGCTCTTGAGGTCGGCGCCGGCACAGAAAGTGCCGCCTGCCCCGCGCAGGATCACGACCTTGATGTCGCGGCGATCTTTTAGAATCTCGAAGACGGCGCGCAGCTCACCGATCAAGGTCGGGTTGAGCGCGTTCTTCACCTCGGGACGGTTGAGCGTCACGTGCAGGCGCGAGCGCTCGCGATGTAGCAGCAGCGTCTGGTACTTGTCGGCGAATTCGGCCATCGGGTCCTCAGCGATTCTCGAGCCGCGGCAGCGTGCCCATGTGCTTGGAAATGATCTGCAGCATGACCTCGTCGGCGCCGCCGCCGATCGAGGCCAGGCGCGAATCGCGGAAGGCGCGGGCCACGGGATTGTCCCACAGGTAGCCTGCGCCCCCCCAATATTGCAGGCAACCGTCGGTCACGAGCCGGACCATGCGGCCGGCTTTCAGCTTGGCCATGGAAGCCAGCATCGTCACGTCGGCGCCGTCGAGATATTCCTCGCACGCGCGGTAGCAGAGCGAGCGCACTAGCTCGACCTCGGTGCTGAGCTCGGCCAGCTTGAAATGGATGACCTGGTTGTCGAGCAATGGGCGGCCAAACACCTTGCGCTCGCGGGTGTATTCCGCCGTCTGGTCGATCAGGCGGCCCATGCCGACCACGGAACTGATCGCGCCCCACAGCCGCTCCTCCTGGAACTGCTGCATCTGGTAGACGAAGCCCATGCCTTCCTGGCCGATCAGGTTGCCCACCGGCACCTTCACCTCGTCGAGAAAGATCTGCGCGGTGTCGGAGCTCCGCATGCCGAGCTTGTCGAGCTTCTTCACGACCTCGACGCCCCTCGTCTTCATCGGCAGGCAGATCAGCGACTTGTTCTTGTGCGCCGGGCCGTCGCCGGTGGAGGCGAGCAGGCACATCCAGTCCGCCTGGGTGCCGTTGGTCGTCCACATCTTGCCGCCGTTGATGACCCAGTCGCCGCCGACCTTGCGGGCCGTGGTCTTGATCGAGGCCACGTCGGAACCGGCGCCCACTTCGGAGACGCCGAGGCAGGCCACGTAATCGCCGCTGATCGAGGGCGCCAGGAATTCCTTGCGCAGCGCGTCGCTGCCGTAGCGGGCGAGCGCCGGCGTCGCCATATCGGTCTGCACGCCGATCGCCATCGGCACCGAGCCGCAATTGATGTGGCCCAGCTCCTCGGCCATCACCATGGCGTAGGAATAGTCGAGCCCCATGCCGCCGTATTCGGTGGGCTTGTTGACGCCCAGAAGGCCAGCGTCGCCCAGCTTCTTGAAAACCTCGTGCGCGGGGAAGATCCCTTCCTCTTCCCATTTGTCGACGTGCGGATTGATGTCCTTGTCGATGATCGTCCGCAGCGTGCGGCGGATCTCGTCGTGTTCCTGGGTGAATTGCATCTAACGATTTCCGAGACGAGGCAAGGTGCCCATCAACTTCGAAATGATCTGCAGCATGACCTCGTCGGCGCCGCCGCCGATCGAGCCCAGGCGGCCGTCGCGATAGCTGCGCGCCACTGGATTGTCCCAGAGGTAGCCGGCGCCGCCCCAGTATTGCAGGCAGGCGTCGGAGACCTCGCGGCGGAGTCGGCCGGCCTTGAGCTTGGCCATCGAGGCCAGCATGGTGACGTCGGTGCCGGCGAGATATTCCTCGCAGGCCCGGTAAACGAGGGAGCGCAGCGCCTCGACCTCGCTCTTGAGCTCGGCCAGGCGGAAATGGACGACCTGGTTATCGAGTAGCGGTTTGCCGAACACCTTGCGTTCGCGCGTGTAGTCGATGGTAGCGTTGATGATGCGGTCGCAGCCCATCAGCGTGCCGGCGCCCGCCCACAGCCGCTCCTCCTGGAACTGCTGCATCTGATAGATGAATCCCGAGCCCGGCTGGCCGATCGTGTTGCGCACCGGCACCTTCACATTGTCGAAGAAGGTCTGCACCGTGTCGGAGGCGCGCATGCCGAGCTTGTTGAGTTTCTTGGCGACGGTGATGCCCTTGGCTTTCATCGGCACCACGATCAACGACTTGTTCTTGTGCGCCTGTCCGTCGCCCGTGTTGGCCAGCAGGCACATCCAGTCGGCCTGGGCGCCGTTGGTCGTCCACATCTTGCCACCGTTGATCACCCAGTCGCCGCCGACGCGGGTTGCCGTGGTCTTGATCGAGGCCACGTCGGAGCCCGCACCGGTCTCCGACACGCCGAGGCAGGCCACGTAGTCGCCGCTGATCGCCGGCGTCAAAAATTCCTGGCGCAGCTCGTCGCTGCCGTAGCGGGCGAGCGCCGGAGTCGCCATGGAGATCTGCACCCCAGTCGCCATCGGGATCGAGCCGCCGTTCACCAGCCCGAGCGATTCGGCGCACATCATGGCGTAGGAGAAATCGAGGCCCGAGCCGCCGAATTGCACCGGCTTGTCGACACCCAAAAGACCGGCGTTGCCCATCTTCTTGAACAGCGCGTGGGCAGGGAACTGGCCCTCGGCCTCCCATTGATCGACGTAGGGATTGACCTCGCGCTCGATCAGCGTCTTCCAGGTCTGACGCAACGCCAGATGCTCGGGGGTAAACTTCATCTCGTTACATCCTTGCCCCTACATACGGGCGACGCCGAAAGTGATGGGATTGAGCGGCCGCACCAGCGATTCGCGGGCGATTGACAGGGTGAAGGCCAGCACCCGGCGCGTGTCGCGCGGATCGATGATGCCGTCGTCCCACAGATGCGCCGTGCCGTAGAGCGCCGTCGATTCGCGCTCGAACTGGTCGACGATGCCCTTGAACATCTTGTCGATCTGCTCGGCCGGCGGCTCCTTGCCTTCGCGCCGGAATTTCTGCTCGGTCACGGTCTTCATCACGCCCGCCGCCTGCTCGCCGCCCATCACCGCGGTGCGGCTGTTGGGCCAGGCGAAGATGAAGCGGGGATCGTAGGAGCGTCCGCACATGCCGTAGTTGCCGGCGCCGAAGCTGCCGCCGATCACGATCGTGATCTGCGGCACCGTCGCATTGGCCACCGCCTGAATCATCTTGGAGCCGTGCTTGACGATGCCGCCGCGTTCGGCCTCGGTGCCGACCATGTAGCCGGTGGTGTTCTGCAGGTAGACGATGGGCGTGCCCTGCTGGCAGCAGAGCTGGATGAACTGCGCGGCTTTTACCGAGCCCTTGGTGGTGATCGGGCCGTTGTTGCCGATGAAGGCCGCCGGCTCGCCCTCGATCTCGGCCCAGCCGCAGATCGTCTGCTGATCGAAGAGACCCTTGAACTCGAGGAAGTCGGAGCCGTCGACCAGGCGGGCGATCACCTCGCGCACGTCGTAGGAATCCTTGTGTGAGGGCGGGACCACGCCGCACAACTCGCCGATGTCGTAGAGCGGCTCCTTGAACGTCCGGTCACGGCGCGGCGGCAGTCTGTCGTTCCAGTGCCACTTGGCGATCACCGCGCGCGCCATGCGGATGCCATCGGAATCGTTCTCGGCCATCCATTCAGCGACACCCGAGACCGTGGCGTGCATCTCGGCGCCACCCAGCTCCTCGTCGGTCGCGATCTCGCCGGTCGCGGCTTTCAGTAGCGGCGGGCCGGCCAGGAAGACCTTGGCCTGGTTGCGCACCATGATGACGTAGTCGGAGAGGCCCGGCAGGTAGGCGCCGCCCGCCGTCGAGGAACCGTGCACCACCGTCACCTGCGGGATGCCGCGTGCCGACATGCGCGCCTGGTTGGCAAAGCCGCGGCCACCGGGAATGAAGATCTCGGCTTGGTACATCAGGTTGGCGCCGCCCGATTCGACCAGGTAGACGAGCGGCAGCTTGTTCTCCATCACCACCTGCTGCATGCGCTGGCCCTTGCGCTGGCCCGACGGCGAGATGGTGCCGCCCTTCACCGCACTGTTGGAGGCCGACACCATGCAGCGCACGCCCTGGACGTAGCCGATGCCGACGATTGCTCCGCCGCCCGCGCCGGTACCGTCCTTGTCGTCGTACATCCGATAGCCGGCCAGGCTCATCAGCTCAAGGAATGGCGCGCCGCGGTCGAGCAACAGCGCGATGCGCTCGCGCGGCATCAGCTGGCGGCGCTTGACGAAGCGGGCGCGCGATTTTTCGGAGGCAGCCTGCACGATGGCCTCGGCGTCGCGGAACTCCTGGATCGCCGCCAGCATTCTCTCGCGGTTACGCTTGAATTCGTCGCTGTTGGCGTCGACCTGGCTTTCGAGGACCGGCACGGCTACTCGCCTCCAAGAACTTTAGGCGTCTTGGCGAGATGGAAGCCGTTGAAGGCCTGCGACTTGTCGGTCGCCGGTAGGTCGACCGAGCGGTTGGCCAGCGGCACGCCGCCGTCGATCCTGATCTCGGTGCCGGTGATGTAGGCCGAGGCGTCGCTCAGCAGGAAGCAGACCGCGGCGGAGACCTCGCTTTCGGTGCCGAGGCGGCCCAGCGGGCAATAGCCTTTCAGCTTGGGGATCTGTTCCTTGAAGTCGCCGGTGTAGGTGTCCATGCCCGAGGAGGCGATCCAGCCCGGCGCCACGGAGTTCACCCGCACGCCCGCGACCGCCCATTCGTAGGCCAGCGTCATGGTGAGATTGGCCATGCCGGCGCGTGCGGCGCCGGTGTGCACCATGTTGGGGAAGCCGTTACGGTAGTCGGCCGTCATGTTGACGATCGAGCCGCCGTGGCTCTGCATGGATTGCGTAAAAACCTCGCGGCTGACGATGAAGCCGCCGGTGAGGTTGTTGCGCACGACCACGTCGAAGCCCTTGGCGCTGAGGCTCGCGGCGGGCGAGGGGAACTGGCCGCCGGCATTGTTGAACAGGCCGTGGATGCGGCCGTTCTTCGCCACGATGGTGGCGACCGCTTCCTTGACCTGCGCCTCCTCGCGGATATCGAAAGTGTGCGTCTCGCAGGTGCCGCCGGCCGCTTCGATCTCGACCTTCACGACGTCGAGCTTTTCAGGCTTGCGACCGGTGATGACGACATGCGCGCCAAGGGCTGCGATTTCGTGCGCCGTGCAGCGGCCGATGCCGCTGCCGCCGCCGGTCACGACGACGGTCTGGCCCTCAAACAACCCCGGTTTGAAGACCGAGCGATACGTCATGTTTCCTCCAGACTGAACGGCCGTTTATCGGCCCGTATTTGACGTTTACGTAAAGGTCAAGTAAGCCCCCAGACCATTGGCCGACTGGAGGAACTCGTTCATGACCTTGCAGGAAATCACCGCGAAAATGAAGGAAGGTGCTTCGAAGAAGTCGGCCTTCGGAAACAGCGTCAAGTTTGCCACCGATCAGGGCTTCGTCCACATCGACGGCAATCAGACCCCGCCTTCCGTCAGTAACGACGACAAGGCCGCCGACTGCACCATCAAGATGGACTTCAGCGACTTCGACGACCTGATCAACGGCAAGCTCGACGGCATGACCGCGTTCATGACCGGCAAGCTCAAGATCGAAGGCGACATGGGCGTCGCCATGAAGCTTCAGTCGATCCTTCGTTAGAGCGAGCGACTGCCACGAACGAGAAGGGGCCCACGGGCCCCTTTTTTGTTGCCGCCGCTACTCCTCGCGGCTCTTGTGATAGTGGCGCCGCGCCTTGGCGCGGTTGCCGCAGCTTTGCATGGAACACCAGCGCCGCTTGCCGGCGCGGCTGTCGTCGAGGAAGAGGTAGTTGCATTCCGGGTTGGCGCAGCGCCGCACCCGATCGAGGCGGGGGCCTGTCAGCAGATCGCCGGCGGTCCACAGAACCGGCGCCAGCAGCGCCAGCGCCGTGCCCGACCTGACATCGAAATCCCAGCCATAGCCGCCGCGCTCGCGCTTTAGCGTCGTGCGCGCCGGCGCCTCCGCCAGGGCCGCGTTCAGGCTCTCGACGTCGCGCGCCGCCGGGGCCTTGGCCTGGGCGTGGGCATCGAACAGCCGATGGACGAGCTCGCGCAGCTCGATGGCGCGCTCGAACTCGCGCCGAGCCGGCGGCTTGGACGGTTTCAGCCCCTCGTTGGCCACCGTCCAGGCAGCGAGATCCTCGGGCGCGTTCAGCGTCTCGGTCGGAACGTCTTGCCCCCGCCAATAGCGTGTGTTGGCGAACTCCAGGCACAGGTCGGGGCGATTCATGATCAGGACTTAGTAACCGGTTGGGTGGTTGACAAGGCTGATGTGGCAAAATACCCATATAACCAGTTATAAAGTTACAGGAAAAATAGATCATGTTCGACCACGTTTCCATCGGCGTTGCCGACATCGCCCGGACCCGGAAATTCTACGACGCCGCGCTGAAGCCGCTCGGCTATACGCTGCTCAGCGACGGCGAGAGTTCGCTGGGCTATGGCGGCAAGGCGGTCGGCCTCTGGATCAGCGCCAGCACCAAGCCGGTGAAACCCGATATGGAGTCGGGCCTGCACTTCTGCTTCGTGGCGCCCGACCGCAAGGCGGTCGACGCCTTCCATGCCGCCGCGCTCAAGACCGGCGGCAAGGACAACGGCAAGCCCGGCGTGCGGGCCGACTACAGCCCCAAGTATTACGCCGCCTTCGCCATCGACCCCGATGGCTACCGCATCGAGGCCTATTGCGGAAAATAACGGAAACCTTGCACGGATCGCTGCGGTTCCCATCTTGAGGGACCGCAGCGATCAGGCGAGGGGACGATGACGAAGACGGTGATAGCGAAGACGGTGGAGACGGCGACCCCAGACGACGAGGCGGCAGCGATTGCCACGCTTACCTTGGCCTTCGCCGCCGATCCCATGACGCGCTGGAGCTGGCCTGACCCCAGGACTTATCTCGACGCCTTCCCGAAATTGGCCAGGGCCTTTGGCGGTGCGGCATTCCTGAAGGGCACCGCGCACCGCGTCGACGTCGGCGCCGGCGTGGCGCTGTGGCTGCCGCCCGGCGTCGAACCCGACGGGGAGGCGATGGGCGCGCTGATGCAGAGCACACTCAAGGGCCCGGCGCTGATGGATGGCGCCGGCATCATGCAGCAGATGATGGCCTTTCATCCCCACGAGCCGCACTGGTACCTGCCGTTGATCGGCATCGATCCGCAGCATCAGGGCAAGGGCCTGGGCGGCACGCTGCTCGATCATGCGCTCGCCCTCTCGGATCGCGACGGCGTCCCGGCCTATCTCGAATCTTCCAACCCGCGGAACATCGGCCTTTACGAGCGGCACGGTTTTGAACGCCTCGGCCGTATCCAGAACGGCAGCTCGCCGACTTTGGTGCCGATGCTGCGCAAACCGCAACGGAGGACGTGATGCTGAAAGGCGGCTGCTTCTGCGGGGCGATTCGTTACGAGGCCGATGACACCCCGACGCAGGCAATAGCCTGCCATTGCTCGATCTGCCGACGCACGAGCGCGGCGCCGTTCGTGGCCTGGTTCACGGTGACGCCCGAGGCATTCCGGATCGTCTCGGGTCAGCCCACACGCATCTCGTCGTCCGAGCACGCGACGCGCACGTTCTGTCCCGCCTGCGGCACGCCGCTCAGCTTCCAGTCCGCGCGCTATCCCGACGAGATCGATGTCACGATCTGCTCGCTCGACGTCCCGGAGCAGGTGCCGCCGCGGTCCCATACCTGGCGCGCCTCGGGCCTCGGCTGGGTGAAGCTGGCGGATGGAATTCGCGCCTATCCGGAGAAATGCCCGGAGTGAGTCTTCAGTCGGCCAGCAGAAGAGCCTGTTTGGTCAGGGCGCCGTCGGTGTCGCGCAATTCGTGGACGATGGTGAAATGGTCCGCGCCGGCGATCGGCAGCAGCGCGCCTGGCAGATGGCCCGCAGCGCGCTTGGCGTGGAGATGGCGGCTGTCTAGGACCAGCGGCGGCAGCTCCGCCGTGCCGTAGCTGATCAGCATCGGTTTGGCCACCATCGGCAGGCGCATCGGCGACAGCGTCTCGATCTCGCCGTCGCTGAGTTTCAGCTTTTCGTTCAGGTAGGTGTCGCGGATCGGTCCCAGCTCGTAGACGCCGGAAATCGCAAGGCCGGCACTGACGCGTTTGTGGCCGAGGCACATGGCGGTCAGGTGACCTCCGGCCGACCAGCCCGAGAGGACCACCTTGCCGTCGATGCCGTGTGCCCGGCCGTTGGCGGCAAGCCAGTCCAGCGCCGCGTTGATCTCGGCCACGATTTCGGTGAGCGTGGCGTCGGGCGCCAGCGTGTAGCCGGGGAGCGCGCCGGCCCAGCCGCGGGCATGGAGGCCCGCGATCAGATTGGAGAACCCGTCCTTGCTGTTGCGCTGCCAGTAGCCGCCGTGGATGAACACGATGCAGGGGGCGCTGGGATTGGCGGCCGGGAACAGATCCCAGGTATTGCGTTCCCTGGGGCCATAGCGCAGGTCAAGATGTCCGGGATGGGCGCGGCGAAATTCGGCGGAGGCCGCCTCTCGCGCAGCGTTGAGCGCGGCGCTGTTCTTCACCGCCAGCGAGTTGTTGTAGGCCGCGTCGCGCTCGGCGCGACTCATGGTGCCCCAGGTCATGCGCCAGTGATTTCCTTCAGCAGGCCGAAAAACCCGCGCTTGCGCGCGGACGAGATCGTCCAGTCGACCGGCAGCGACTGGAAGCCGTCTTCGAAACGCTCCCGGGAGCGGCGGTAGTCGAAGAAGCCCCAGCTCGCGCCGCTTTCAACGGCGGCCACGAAATGGTTGTCGGGCTTGTCGAACTCGAAATGATCATCCTCGTTGTAGACGATCGGCTGGCCGCGATAGCCCGATGCTGCGCGCCAGTTCGACACCTGCAGGCGGATGCCATGCGGGCTCGGCTGCATCACGCCGTCGGGGCCGTGAATGCGGTTGCCGTGCGGCAGCAGGAAGTCTGCCGCCGCCACGGTCCTGGCGGGCGGCGCGTCGAGCCCGATCAGGCTCGTGCTCACCAGCAACTTTCCCTTGCTGCGCTTTTGCGCGAGTTCGATCAGCTCATGGCAGCGCGCGGAGGCGATGATGGGATGGGCCCAGACATTCTCGAGGTCGACCTCGTTGCCGATCTCCATCATTACGTTGGTCGCGTCTTTTTCGAGCAGCCAGTCGACCGTGTTGGTGACGGCGGCTTTTACGGCGCCTTCGTCCTTCAGCGTCCCGCTCTGCTTGCCGTAGAAGAGGCCCAGGATCACCACCATGCCGTTGCGGTCGCAGGCCTCGATCACCGCGCTCAGGCGCGCCGCCCAGGCAGGCTTCAGCGTGCCTTCAGGGGTGAAGCCTCCGATCTTCCAAGGCTGGTGCCACGAGTAACCCTGCGGACTGCCACCCTGGATATTGAGGCAGACCGCGAGCAGGCCGTGCGCTCGGTAGGCGGGAAGTGCTGCGATGAATTCGGCCGTATTGCGCTCGGCATCCCAGTCACCGTCGGCGTACGCCCAGCCGCCGCGCGTAGAAGGGTTCTCGTCGTCGGCGATGGCGTTGGCCATGCGGCTGTTGAACAGCAGGCCCTCGATGCGATGGCCCTTCCAGCTCCGGCCGGCGTAGGTCGGGCGGCCGTTGAGGACAAAGCCGCCGTCCTGGATCGAGACGACGGTGCCGCCCATGCCTAGAAACCGACCGCGGCGCCGTCGCGGCGGCTCTCGGAAGCGCCGAGGTAGGGACCGCCGTCGGGATAGCGCCAGATGATCTGGCTCGAGCCGAAGTCATAGCTCGGCGCCTTGGTGCGCGTGAGCTTGTGGCCGCGCGCCTCGAGTCCTGTGGCGGTGTCGGCCGGCATGTGTTCCTCGGTCCAGACCGTGCCGTCGGTCTCGTGCACGCGCCAACGCGGCGCATCAATGGCGGCCTGCGGGTTCTGGCCGTAGTCGACGATGCGCGAGAAGACCTGCATGTGGCCCTGCGGCTGCATGGCGCCGCCCATCAGGCCGAAGGTCGCGACCGGGCGGCCGTCCTTGGTGATGAAGGCCGGGATGATGGTGTGGAACGGCCGCTTCTTGGGGCCGACCTCGTTGGCATGGCCCTTGGTCGTGACGAACCCCGTCGCACGGTTCTGCAGCGCAATGCCGGTGCCCGGCACGACGACGCCGGAGCCGAAGCCGGTGTAATTCGACTGGATCAGCGACACCATCATGCCCTGCTCGTCGGCAGTGCCGAGATAGATCGTGCCGCCGTCCTTGGGCGTGCCGGGTCCGAAGTCCTTGGCCTTCTTCGGGTCGATCAGCTTGGCGCGGTTCTTCAGGTAGCCCTTGTCGAGCATCTGCTTGGGCGTCACTTCCATGAAGCGCGGGTCGGCCACGTAGCGATAGATGTCGGCGAAGGCGAGCTTCATTGCCTCGATGCGCAGATGCGTCATCTCGGGGCCGTCGGGATCGTGACCGGCGACGTCGAAATTCTCCAGGATGCCGAGCGCCATGCAGGCCGCGATCCCCTGGCCCGACGGCGGGATCTCATGCAGCGTCGTGCCGCGATAGCTGAGGCCGATGGGATCGACCCAGTCGGGCTTGTGGCCGGCGAGATCTTCCTTGCGCAGCGCGCCACCGGTTTCCTTGGCGTACTTGTCCATCGCCTCGGCAAGTTCGCCGCGATAAAAAGCCTCGCCCTTGCTCTCGGCAATCTTGGTGAGGGTCCGCGCCTGGTCGGGGAACTTCCACAGCTCACCCGGCTTGGGCGCACGACCGTCCGGCAGGAACGCCTTCACCCAGCTCTCCTGGCCCTTCAGCCGGTCGATGGCACGGTCCCACTGGCGCGATATCATGTAGGAGACGCGAAAGCCGTCGCTGGCGTATTTGATCGCGGGTTCAAAGAGATCGGCGAAGGGCAGCTTGCCGTAGCGCTTGTGCAGTTCCATCCAGAGCGACACCGCCCCCGGCGTGGTCACGCTGCCCCAACCGACATTGGGCATCTTGTCCTGCCCCTTGTACTGACCGGGCGTCATCAGCCCGGGCGAATGGCCCGAGGCGTTGAGACCCACCAGCTTGTTGCCGTCCCACAGGATGCAGAAGGCGTCGGCGCCGATGCCGTTCATGGTCGGCTCGACCACGGTGATGGCGATGGCGCTGGCGATCGCCGCATCGACGGCGTTGCCGCCCTTGGCCATCATGCGCAGGCCCGCGGTGGCCGCGAGATGCTGCGAGGAGGCCACGACGTTCGAGGCGAATACCGGGAGTTTCTTGGTCGAGTAGGGGAACTCGTAATTGAAAGACGGCACTCGGAGTCCTTTCTAGGTCTTCGTCGATGCCGCGAGGGCCTCGATGCGCGCCACGAAGCGTGGCATCTGCAGGAACTGGCGGTGTTCCGCGTCGCTCTTGCCGAACAGGCGGGAGAGATCGAACACGCCGGAGCCCGCGATTTCGCCCATCCGTCCGGAGAGCGTCACGCGTTCACCGAGCCGCAGTGTTTTTAGCGCCGCGATGGCCGAGTCGGAAAGGCCCGGTGGCGGCGTTTGACGCGATCGTGTGGAGAAAAGGTCGGTCACGGAGCCCGCGAAGGCCAGCGCCCAGTCGTTGAATGCGTAGAGCGAAACTTGCGGCCCTACCTCGATGGTGACCGCGGCAGTCTGGGCGGTGCCCTCGATCTTGCGGATGGTGCCGCACCAGTCGGAAAAGGCGCCGACTTTGCCCGCCAGCGCCACGCTCTGTCGCGCCGCCTCCTCGACGGCGAGCGGGTTCTTAGAATTCAACGCCGGCTTGGCCAGCACCGACAATCCGTCGAGGAACGCCTTCTGCGCCGGATTGCGCTCGTGGCACGGCCGATCGAAACAGCCGCCGAGGACGAGGCCGGCACCGCCGAGAAGAAATACGCGTCGGCCTGCCATGCGTTCGTTACGCCGCCTTGGCTTTCGCCTTGGCGCGCTCTTCCTCCTTGAGTTCCTTCTTGGAGAGCTTGCCGACCGGCGTCTTGGGCAATTCGGCGCGGATTTCCAGCGCCACCGGCATCTCGTGCTTGCCGACGCGGGTGGCCAGATGCGCCTTCATCTCCTCGAAGGTGAGCGAGGTGCCAGGCTTCAGCTTCACGAACACCTTGGGCGCTTCCTGGCGATAGGGATCGGCAATGCCGATCACTATGCACTCGTCGACCGACGGATGCTCATACATCGCCTCCTCGATCATGCGCGGATAGACGTTGTAGCCCGACGAGATGATCAGATCCTTGGAGCGGTCGACCAGGAAGAGCCAGCCGTCCTCGTCCATGTAGCCCATGTCGCCGGTGCGCAGGCCCTTCCAGTTGCTGGCGGGATGGCTGAACAGGACCTGCTCGGTCTCCTCGACCTTCTTCCAGTAACCCTTCATCACCTGCGGGCCGATGATGCAGACCTCGCCGACATTCTCCTTGCCGGGTGGCAGCACGCGGTCCTTGTTCTCCATGTCGCGGATCTCGATGATCGTGCCCGGCATCGGCAGGCCGCACGAGCCCACCCGGCGCACGCTCTTGTCGACCGGGCAGATCGCGCCGGTCGGCGAGGTCTCGGTGAGGCCGTAGCCCTCGATCAGCGTGGCGCCGGTCAGCTTCTCGAAACTTTGCTGGACCTCGACCGGCAACGGCGCGCCGCCCGACATGCAGATCTTCAGCGACTTGAGGTCGAGGCCCTGCGCCTTGGGATGCTTCAGGATCGCGGTGTAGAGCGTCGGCACGCCGGGCAGGAAGGTCGGCTTCTTGGTCGAGAGATCGGCCACGATCATGTCGATGTCGGGCCGTGGATAGAGGATGAGCTGGTTGCCGTTGGCGACCGCCCCCAGCATGATTCCCGACAGCGCGTAGATGTGGAACAGCGGCAGCACGCACACGACCTTTTCCGTACCAGGCGTCGTGTAGGGCTTGGTCCAGGCCATGCCCTGGCTCATCGCGGCCATCACGCAGCCGTGCGTCAGCATCGCGGCCTTGGGGAGGCCCGTGGTGCCGCCGGTGTATTGCAACAGCGCCACCTCGTCCCACAGGTTCTCACTGGCGGGCTTGTGGGCCGCGTACTTGCCGTCGTTGGCCAGCAGGTCCTTGAACGACATGTGCCACTCGTCGCGCGGCCACGGCGAGAGATCCTTCTTCTTGGCGATCGGATAGAGCCAGTTCTTGGGCCACGGCAGATAGTCAGCGATCGAGCCCACGATCAGCTTCTTGAGGCGCGTCTTGCCGCGCATCCCCGCCATCTTGGGGTAGAGCGCGGTGACGTCGAGCGTCACCAGGATGTCGGTCTCGGAATCGCTGATCTTGTGTTCGAGCTCGCGGGCGGCGTCGAGCGGGCTGTAGTTGACCACGATGCCGCCGGCCTTGAGGACGCCGAAGAAGGCCACGATGTAGTGCGGTGTGTTGGGCAGGTAGAGGCCGACATGGACGCCGGGCTTCACGCCCAGCTTCTGGAAGCCGGCGGCGGCCCGGTCGGACGCCTCCTTGTAGTCGCGGAAGGTCATCACCTTGTCGAGGAAGTCGGTGAACGGCCGGTCGCCATACTGGGCGCAGCTGTCCTCGAACGTCTGGTGGATGGTCTTGCGCGGAACCTCGAGCTCCCACTTCACGCCCGGCGGATAGCTCTTCTCCCAAGGATAGTTCGACATTTTTTGGTTCCTCCCGGCGCCGACTATGTGAGGCCGGGCGGCGGGGGGTCAAGGCGGCAGGAGATACTCGTAGCCGTAGACCGTGCGAAAGCCCTGGTCGGCATAGAGCGGCAACGCGGCTTCGTTGGTGGCAACCACCTGCAGATAAGCGAAGCGCGCGCCGTGGCCCCACGCCCAGGCGTAGAGGCTCTCGGTGATCCGCCGCGCCAGCCCGCGGCGGCGGGCATGCGGCATCACCAGCACGTCGAACAGGCCCATGTGGTCGCCCTCGACCGCCCCGATCGCCATGGCCATCGGCTGGCCGGCTTCCTCGACGAGGGCGAAGCCGGGCGCGGCGATTGCGGCCAGCATGTGCTCCATCGTCTCGCGGTGCTGCGGCCGCACCGGGCTGTAGGTGCAGAAGGCTTCGATCCAGACGGGTGACGGCCGGGGCGAGATGTGGACCTGGGCGTCGGCGGCGAAGCCCGCATGAAGCGGGCAGACCTGCAGGAGGCTGTGCTCGATCGTCCGGTAGCCGCGGGCGGCCAGGAGAGGGCGGATGGCTGGTGGCGCCAGCGGCGTTAACCGCCAGGCCGGGACCAGGCCAAGCTTGAGATAAGGTGCCTCAAGGGCGGCCACGATCTCAGGATTGCACTCAGCCTGAAGCCCCAAGGCATTGATAGAATTGGCTCTTTTTGTGTAACCACCAGAGAAGCGCTGGCGCCAGCCAGCGAGGTCCTGGTTCTCCAGGGCAGGCCAGCCCCGGAAGGCCAGCCCCTCCAGGCGACGCACTTCGGCAAGATCATCCGGACGTGACATTGTTCAGCATTCGTGTTAATTTAAAAAGTAATAATAACAAACGCTTATTTTGTCCCCTGCAAGTTATACATGAACCCCGGCAGCCCCTTCGTCGACGTTCGTGTTCGCTGGCAGTCGCCCGCCGCGCTCTCCTCCCGTGCGTTTGGTCACCGACTGCCAGCAACTCTTCTCCTCACCCTTCTGCTCGCCTTGTTCCTGGCCGCTTGCGGCAGCAGCGGCTCGCTCAATGGCGGTTATAGCGAACGGCCGCCGACCGACCGCGTCGCACTCACGGCGTGGCAGGAGTGGACCAGGTTTGGCCGTTCCACGGTCGTCTATGGCGGCCAGGCCAACGGCTACACCAACCGGACCGGCGTCAGCGAGCGCAGCGAGCCACTGGCCAGCCGCGTCGGCGACTATTGGGGTGTCTGCGGCAAGCCGGACTGGAACGGCCGCACCTCCGGCAAGCCGTGGTCGGGGGCGTTCGTGTCCTGGGTGATGGCCAAGTCCGGCTACACGCCCCAGCAGTTCCCGCGCGACGGTCGCCACGGCAGCTACCTCGCCGCGCTCTACGACCGCGAAAAGCAGCGAGGCGCACCGTTCTACCTTCATGCGCCCAACGAATATTCGCCCAAGCCGGGCGATCTCGTGTGCACCGGCACGGCGGGCCCGACCTGGCGCCACGCCGATCAGCGCACCGCGCACCGGCGCATCGACAACACCGCGAACCACTGCGACGTCGTCACCGACGTGCGCGGCGGCTTCGTCCATGCCGTGGGCGGCAACGTGAAAAACAGCGTGACCATGAGCCTCTATCCCGTGGACTCACGTGGCCGGCTGCAGCCGGTCGGCGGCCGGCCGTGGCTGCTGGTGGTCGAGAAGCGCGGCTAGGCGCCCCCGACGACTCAGGACGTCCGCTCAGTTCGTGAGGCCGGCGGCGTGCATGATGGCGGCGGTCCGCTCGGCGATCATGATGGTGGGGGCGTTGGTGTTGCCGCCGACCAGCGTCGGCATGATCGAAGCATCGACCACGCGCAGCCCCTCCACGCCATGCACCAGCAGCTTGTCGTCGACGACGGCCATGCTGTCGGTCGCCGGGCCCATCTTGCAGGTGCCGACCGGGTGATAGATCGTCTCGCACTTGGCGCGGATCCACTGCTCGATCTCGACGTCGGTCTTCACTGCCGCACCGGGCTGGAATTCGTCGGCGCGGTAGGGGTCGAGGCCGGATTGGGCGAAGATATCGCGGCCCATCTTCACACCCTCGATCAGCGTATCGAGGTCGCGCCGCTCGGCGAGATAATTGGCGTCGATCAGCGGCGTGTCCTTGGGGTTCTTGCTGCGCAGCCGGATCGTGCCGGTGCTCTCGGGCCGGAGCGCACAGACGTGCAGGCTATAACCGTTCTGCTTCATCTTGGTGCGGCCGTGGTCGACCACCAGCACGGGCAGGAAATGGAGTTGCACGTCGGGCGCCGCCAGGCCTGAGCGCGTGCGCAGGAAGCCGCCCGACTCGGCGATCGGCGAGGTGCCGGGGCCCTTCTTGTTCACGACATACTGGTAGAGCGAGACCAGCTTGTTGGCCGTGTCGTAGGTGTCGCTAGTCTTGCAGAACTGCAGCAGTGCCGCATCGAGATGGTCCTGCAGGTTGCCGCCGACGCCGGGCAGGTCGATCACCGGCGTGATTCCGAGCGACTTCAGGTGATCGGCCGGGCCGACGCCGGAGAGCTGCAGCAGTTGCGGTGAGTTGACGGCACCACCGCACAGGATGATCTCGCGGTTGGCACGCGCCACCTCGTCGCGGCCGTCGATCGTGTAGCGCACGCCCATGGCACGGGTGCCGTCGAAGATGATGCGTTCGACCAGCGCGCCGGTGATGATCTCGAGGTGGGAATTGCCGCGCGCCACCGCCGGCCGCAGATAGGCACTGGCCGTGCTCCAGCGCGCCTTGTCCTTCTGCGTCACCTGGTAGTAGCCGACGCCATCCTGCTCGGCGCCGTTGAAGTCGGTGACGCGCTTGTGCCCGGCCTGCTCGCCGGCCTTGAGAAACGCCTCGTTGAGCTTGCTGGGATCGACCTGGTCGGCGACGTTGAGCGGCCCGCCGGTGCCGTGGAAATCGTCGCTGCCGCGCTCGTTGTTCTCGGCCTGCTTGAAGTATGGCAGCACGTCGTTGTAGCTCCAGCCCTCGTTGCCGAGCTGGCGCCACCGGTCGTAGTCCCAGGCATTGCCGCGGACGTAGAGCATGGCGTTGATCGAGGACGAGCCGCCCAGTGTCTTGCCGCGCGGCCAGTACATGCGCCGGTCGTTGCAGTGTTTCTGCGGCGTGGTCTCGTAGCGCCAGTTGTAGGGGCTGTTCTCGCCGAGGCTGGCGAAGCCCGCCGGCATCTTGAGCATGAAGGATTTGTCGGGGCCGCCCGCCTCCAGCACCAGGATCCGCAATCCATCTTTTGCGGCCAGCCGATGGGCCATGGTGCAGCCGGCAGATCCGGCACCAACGATGACATAGTCGTAGAGCGACAGCCGAGACATTGACGTTCCCTTGACGTTTCCTAGGGCAGGCGATTTTCAATCACGGTGAATACCGGACGGGCGGAAATGGGCGATAAAAACCCGGCGCCGTCCAGTGGAAAGACACTGCGTGTGACCGAGTCGCCCACGTTGCCGCCGATGGCATCGACCTCGCCCGGCCGGACGTCGACCACGATGTCGCAGTGCCCGGCGCCGCGGTTCAGGTTCTGCAGCGTCGTCCCGCTGCTTTCGCGCGAGGAACAGATGAGATCGCCGACCCTGGGCACATACCCGTCCGGTGCATGGGGGATGAAGACGGCCCCAGGCTTTTTCGCCCGCTCGACCATGCGCTCGACATAGATCGTATGGCGCTGGTCGGGGCAGAACAGATCGCGCGGCACGCCCGCGCTCTCGATGTCCCAGGAGATGAACGCCGCGGACCACGGC
>Ga0163144_10004812_pt1 | contig 30265 bp, 17 predicted proteins | sample OliLak19BULKMAT1_FD_123175 | JGI IMG/M metagenome (GOLD analysis project Ga0163144, IMG submission 123175) | Freshwater microbial mat bacterial communities from Lake Vanda, McMurdo Dry Valleys, Antarctica - Oligotrophic Lake LV.19.BULKMAT1 | ecosystem: Environmental > Aquatic > Freshwater >...
GCGAAGCCCACGTTCTCGAACGTGACGTCGCCCTTGAGCGTCTCCATCGCCTTCGTGCGCCGGGGATCGGCGTCCTCGCGGCTCTCGGCCATCACCTCGCGCGTGCGCTCAAGCCCGGCCAGCGCTTCGGTCAACTGCGTACCGATGGCGACGATCTGGAAGATGGGCGCGATCAGGAACCCTAAGAACATGGTGTAGGTGAAGTAGCCGCCCAGCGTGAGCGAGCCGCCCAGGATGTGCGTGGCGCCCATCCACATGATGAACGCACCGACAATGCCCATCAGGAGCGCGCTCGAGAGCTGCATCACCGACTGCGCCGTGAGCGACGACAGCACGTTATCGAGCAGGCGCTGCACGCCCTCGCCGAATACGTTCTGCTCGCGCTTCTCGGCGTGATAGCCCTTCACCGTGCGGACCGCGCCCAGCGACTCGGTGAGTCGGCCGGTGACATCGGCCTGCAGCTTGCCGCGTTCGCGGAAAATGGGCCGCATGGTGGCGAACGCCCGATTGAGCACCAGCGTGAACGCGATCAGCACGGCCGCGGCGATCAACGTCATGGTCGCATTGATGCGCAACAGCACCACCAGCGAGATGCCGGCGGTGAGCAACCCGCCCACGAACTCGACCAGTCCGGTGCCGATCAGGTTCCGCACCCCTTCGACGTCGCTCATGATGCGCGACACGAGTGCGCCCGTCTTGTTGCTGTCGAAGTAGCCCACCGTCAAATAGCTGATGTGCGCCTGCACGCGGCGGCGCATCTCGGCGATCAGGCGTTGGCCCTCCTTGGAGAGGAGTTGCATGAGCGCGAAAGACGTACCGCCCTGGATGAGGGTGGCGCCCAGTACGCCGCCGACAATCAGCGGCAGCAGGCCCTCGTTCCGCTGACCGATGACGTCGTCGATCAGGTATTTGGTGCTCCACGGCAGCACCAGGCCCGAGACGCGGTTCACGACCATCAGGGCGAAGCCGGCGGCGAGCAGTCCGCGGCGTGGTTTGACGAGCGCCCAGATCTCGGGCCACACGGTCTTGAACGTGAATTTGGGTTGAGCGGGCGCGGCGCCGGCAGCGGGGGCGATGGCCGGTCGCGCCGAAGGTGATGCACTCATGCGAGGGCGACTCCTTTGAAGGTAGGCGTGCATCGTAACGCAGGCCGAAGATGACGCCCACCCGAGGGCTCCCCTATACTGCCCGGCGCGTCATCCACCTTGGCCAGCGAAGGGAAACATCCGTGAGTCACGTATCGGAACTGCGGCTGCGCGATCCACTTGTCGATTCGGCGCGCCGAAAGATGATGGACGGCCAGAGTCTCTCCCAGGAGGAGGGCGTCGGCCTGTTCGATGCGCATGTGCTCGAATTGGGTCTGCTCGCGGATGCCTACGCGCGCGATAAACATGGCGACCGCGTGTTCTTCACCGTCAATCGCCAACTGAACCCCACCAACGTCTGCGTGCTCGCATGTAAGTTCTGCGATTACGCCAAGAAGCCCGGCGCCGAAGGCGCTTACACGATGACCAAGGAACAGATCCTCTCGCACGTCGATTCCGAGATCAGCGAGATCCACATCGTGGGCGGGCTGCACAACAAGTGGCGCTTCGACGACTACCTCGACATCATCCGCTGGGTGAAGGAGAAGAAGCCGTCGCTGAGCGTGAAGGCGTACACCGCGGTCGAGATCGATTTCTTCTGCCGCCTCACCAAGAAGCCCGCCGACTGGGTGCTCACGCAGCTGCGGGAAGCCGGGCTCGATGCGCTGCCGGGTGGCGGCGCCGAGGTGTTCAGCGAGCGCGTGCGCCGCGAACTGTTCGGGCAGAAGATCGGCGCCAAGCGCTGGCTCGAGATCCACGAGATCGCGCACCAGTTGGGCATTCCCAGCAACAGCACGCTGCTCTATGGCCACATCGAGACGCGCGCCGAACGCGTGCAGCACATGATCGATCTGCGCGATCTGGAGCAGCGAGCGCCCGGCTTCTTCGCATTCATCCCGTTGGCATTCCAGCCGGGCACCACCGGGCTCGTGCGCCGGCAGGCCTCGGCGATCGAGGATCTGAAGACCATCGCGATCTCGCGGCTCGTGTTCGACAATGTGCCGCACGTGAAGGGCTACTGGATCATGCTCGGGCAGGACACCGCCGCCGCCGCCATCAACTTCGGTGCGTCCGATCTGGACGGCACCATCGGGCAGGAGAAGATCGCGCATGCGGCGCTCGCCAAGAGCCCCGTGGGCATGGCCGAGTTGGGCATGGTGCAGATGATCCGCGAGGCCGGGAAGACCCCGGTGCAGCGCGATGCGCTCTACCGGGTGATCCGCGAGTACCCGCGCCAAGAGGCCGCCCCCGCGGTCGCGGCTTCGGCCTGACACGATGAGCCGCCAACATTCGCCGGGGTTCCTCGCGCTCGTCAACGACGCCAGGACGCGCGTGAAGCAGTTCGCGATCGAGGAGTTCTGCGCCCGCCTGCAGAAGGGTGAGCGATTCATCCTGATCGACACGCGCGAGGAGAGCGAGTGGGCCAAGGGCCATCTGCCCGGCGCGCACCACTTGAGCAAGGGCGTGATCGAACGCGAGATCGAGGCCGCCATTCCGCAGAAGGACGCGCCGATCGTGCTGTACTGCGGCGGCGGGTTCCGCAGCGCGCTCACCGCGGACAACCTGCAGAAGATGGGCTACACGAACGTCACGAGCATGGACGGCGGCTGGCGCGGTTGGAACGAGCGCGGCCTGCCGGTGGTGGCGTCCGACGAGGCCGAATCGCGCGTCTGATTCTGTGAAACGCCGGGCGCGCCGTCGCTTTCAGCTGATCGGAGGCTTGGGTCGCGTGGATCTTCCGCCCACTTGTAACGACCGCTCGGACTTGCCGAGTCGAGTGAGCGCATGGAACGCCCAGATCCATTCCCCCTGGTTCGACGCTCCGGTCTCCAGAGCGATCTGGTAGCAGAGCGCAGCGTCAGCCTCACGACCTTCGACGCTCGCACGCCGGCCCACCCAGTAGTACACTTCGACCCGGCGCTTGGGATCGCTCGCCAACGCGAGCACCGGTGCCAAGTCGCCTCCATGGAGCGCGTAGCGCGCGAGCGTGAGGTAGTACGTGCCCTCGCGCGCGTGAAGCTCACTCGCGACTTCGATCCGCTGCGCATCCGACTCGGCCAGCTCACTCGCCGCGGATGCGCGCACGAGCAGGTCGAAGTCGCGCGCGCTGCCTTCCGCCGAAAGCGGCGCCAACCAGGCCGCTCGGGGATGGCTCGCGGTCGCGATCGTCCACACGGCGAGCCGCTGCTGCAGTTCGCCCGGGAATCGCATGGTGCGCAGCCACTCGATCGCGGCATCCTCGCCACGTGCATCCGCCAGATATTCATAGGCCCGTGCAAAATTGAGCGAACGATCGAAGCCCGTGGTCTGACTCACCTGGAGCACCTGGAATGCCGTCTCGGGGTCGCCGGCCTCGGCAAGTGCCTCCGAGATCATGCTGATGCGGCCCCGCGCGGCGCCGAGATGGTCGGCCACGAGTTCCGCGGCAACGACCGCAGCGTCCGTCCGGCCCTTGAATCGTTCGACGAAGACCGGTGCGATGTCCCAGCGCCACTCCTCGAAGGACGCCGATGCTTCGGGCTCGAGCGCGGCCGCAGCGGCTTCGTCGCGCCCGTGATTCCAATGGATCTGGGCTCGCAATGCGCTGATCGAGGGTGTGCCGGGATAACGCCGGGCGGCCAGTGTGATGATCTCGAACGCCGCCGAGTCCTGCCCCACCGCATCGAGAATGCGGGCCCGTTCCATGAGGGCCGACAACTTCCAGCTTTTCGCGGGACGTTCGCTCGCGAGCAGCGCGCGTTCGGGCAGACCTTCCAGCCGGAACAGTCGAGCCTCGCGAGTGGCCACGGTGATCTGATCGAACCCGTCCGAACCCGGGTCCGCATAGTCATACCAACGCTCCAGCACGGCTCGCGCCCGTCGATATTCGCCGCGCTTCTCCAACACATCGGACCAGCCTTCGGCGAGACGATGGTCCGCGGGTGCCGCCGCGATCGCGCGCGCGTAGACCCGGTCGAGGATGGGGTCGCGCGGGTTCCCTTCCGCGATGGCCTCGAGGAAGAACGTCTTGGTGGACGAGGGCGTCACGGTATCCATCAGCGATGCGTGCATGGCCGGCTCGTCGCGACGACGGAACGCGACCCACAGAGCTGCGGTCCGTCCCGGTTCGCCGCCCGTGGGTGCCGTGGCCGCCAGCAGTTCCTCGCCGAGCGTCAGGCCGTGCAACTCGGTGAGCACGACCGTCGCGAGCCAATACCGATACTCCGGGCGCGTATCCAACTCGCGTGAGATGGCCCGCACCATGGCGGGCTTCATCTGGGCGAGTTCGGGACCCGCGGCGACATACGTGGCCAGCAGGATCCCCGGGCCGTGTTCGCGCAACTGCACGATGTCCGCGGCGAGCGGCACGGATTCCGATGATCGAGGCCACGTGCTCTCAACCAGATTCTGGTACCAGCGCACATACTCCCCGGCCGGCCCGGCGCCGGGGGTTCCGAGTCGCTCGGCGAACTCACGCGAGTCCGTGACGCTGGAGAGTCGGCGGCGAAGGTGCTCGCCCCAATTCGTGAGCGACGTGTAGAGCACCGCTCGTTCGTAACCCTCGATCAACGTCGCGTCCAGCAACGGACCGCCACCCTTGATCTGTCCCACGGTCACCAGTCGCTCGATCGAGGCGACGCGGTGCTTGCCGTCCAGCGCCACGCGCACCTTGGCGGTGTCCGCCCGCGTCCATCGCTGGGTCTCCTGCGCCATGACGTGAAACGCCACTTCGGCCACTGCCGGCCCGGCATCGAACCGTTTGAATCGAAGCCCCGTGTACAAAGCCGCCTCGCAGGGAGGGGTCTCCTTCGGGAACTGATCGCACAGGAGCTGGAGCCACTCCTTGAATCGGTCGCGCTCCGCGAGCAGGCTCAACCGGAGCAGACGGGTGTTGGATTGGCCCGAGAAATCGCGAAAGAGCGTGACCGAGTCCCCGAGCACCCATGCCCGGATCGGATCCGTCGCGGCCAGTGGGGTCGCCAGATCCGCCGCTTCGCTCGGGTAGCCCATGCCGCGAGCCAGCATCGCGCGCACCCACGGCGTGGACGAGCCGGCGGAACGCGCGAGCGCGATGCTGGCCATTGCGCGCGCCGCGATGACGGTGCTGTGGTGGGTCACATCGCCCGTGGTCAGGAACTGCAACCAGGTCAGCGCTTCGCTGGCCTGCGAATACAGGTCGGCGTCACGGACGCCGGTGCGCCAGCGGCGGTCGAGGATGTCCAGCGAGCCGAGCAGATCGTTGGCAGGGAACGCTTGCTTCGTCCCCAGCGAGCGACCGCCCGCGGCAACCACGGGTTGCCGCTTCGCCCACTCCAACAGCAGCGCCTCGGCGTCCTGGAACCGCGGCCACTGGGGGAGCATGCCCACGGTGTCGGCACCGACTTCGATGAGCCAGTGTGGATCCTGCCACGTGGCCCGACACACTCCGGCATCCGAGCGCCCGGCGAGGCGAGGAAGTTCCTCGAACGCTCGCAGGAAGCGCGCATCCGGTGCCAAGCGATAGCTGCTCCGCAGCATCTCCTGGGCATCCGCCAGCGTTGTCACGTCGCGCCAATGGAAGAACGTGTCGACCACCGCCGCCGGCCGAGCGGCCGCCATTTCGGCGTCGACGGGTGTTCGCCGGACCCCATACGTCATGTACAGCGCCGCGATTGAGGCAACGAGCAGGCTGCACAACAGAATCAGGCGCGATCGCATTGACGACCTCCATGTCGGCTTGGACAGCGGTATGTCATGGTCATCGGCCTGTCGGGCCATCGGGTTGACTCCCACAAAGCTTCGGCCGACCGGTGCACCGCGCCGACGAAGGCAGTACAGTGCGCCCCGCCAGCTTGCCCCAGCTTCCGACCATGGAGGGTTCCGTGCCCGAGTCGACCTCGCCGCTGTTCCACACCGCATCGTTCAGCGAGCCGCAACAGGTCCTCGAGGCGATCTTCGGCTACCGCGAGTTCCGTCCCGGCCAGCGTCGCATCATCGACGCGGTGCTCGCGGGCAAGGACTGCATCGGGGTGATGCCCACGGGCGCCGGCAAGTCGCTCACGTTCCAGCTACCGGCCAAGCTGCTGCCCGGCACGGTGCTGGTGTTGTCGCCGCTCATCTCGCTCATGAAGGACCAGGTCGACGCGCTCACGCGCTTGGGTTTTCGCGCGGCGTTCTTGAACTCGACGCTCTCGTTCGAAGAGCGCAAGGAACGGCTGGGCCAACTGCGCCGCGGCGAGATCGAACTGCTCTACATGGCGCCCGAAGCGCTCGAAGGTTCGCTGCGCGGATTGATCGCCGAGTGCCCGGTGAGTCTGGTGGTGGTGGACGAGGCGCACTGCATCAGTCAGTGGGGGCATGACTTCCGCCCCGCGTATCGCAAGCTGCACGGCCTGAAGCAGGAGTTGGGCGACATCCCGGTGCTCGCGCTCACCGCGACGGCCACGCGCAAGGTGGCGGGCGACATCATCCGTCAGTTGGGCATGCGCAAGCCCGATGGCTTCAAGGGCTCGTTCTACCGCAGCAACCTGCGCATCATCGCCCAGAAGAAGGGCGAGGTGGACGGCAAGAAGCGCGATGTGCGCCGCGACCTGCTGAGCTTGCTGCATCGGCATCGCGGCTCGAGCGCAATCGTTTACTGCATGAGTCGCCGCTCGGTCGACAGCACGGCGGCGTATCTCCAGGAGCGCAGCATCCGCGCGGTGCCGTATCACGCGGGTCTCTCGGATGCGATGCGCACCAAGCATCAGGATCTGTTCGCGCGTGACGAAGTCGATGTCGTGGTGGCCACGGTGGCCTTCGGCATGGGGATCGACAAGAGCAACGTGCGGCTCGTGGTGCACCGCGACATGCCCAAGAGCATCGAGGCGTGGTACCAGGAGATCGGTCGTGCCGGTCGCGACGGACTCGGCAGCGACGTGGTGGTGTACTACTCGTGGGCCGACGTGATCGGCTACGACACGTTCCTCTCCGGCATCGACGACCCCGAGCTACGCGAAGAGACCCGCCGTAAGACGGTGGAGCTTTTCCGCCTGCTCGATCGCGGCACGTGCCGGCATCAGGCCGCGTGCGCGTACTTCGACGAAACACTCGAGCCCTGCGGCGGATCATGCGACGTGTGCACAGGGGTGAGCGTGGAGGATCTGGTGGGCGCGGCGGGCGGTCTCGCAGGCAAAGCGGCCGCGGTCAAGCGCGGCGGCGCGGGCACCGCTCCCGACCTGGACGACGACGGTGTCGAGCGCTTTGAACGACTGCGCGCGCTGCGCAAGCGCTTGGCCACCGCCGAGAACGTGCCGCCGTACATCGTGTTCAGCGATGCCGTGCTGAGACATCTGGCATCGCTTCGGCCGAGCACGCCCGACCAACTGCTGCGCGTGCCCGGGATCGGCCCCGCCAAGCTTGAACGCTATGGCGAAGCGTTCCTCGAGGAGCTGTCCAAGGGCTGAAACGCCCCTGCCGAAGCAGGCTCGACGCTCCTTCGGCTGCGTTGTATCGTCCGCGGTTCATGGAACCCACCCGCTTGACCACGGCCACCGTCGCCGCTCGCATTCCTTACGCCAACGCCGCGCCGTTTTATGCGTTGTGGGCCGACGCGCCATTCGCTGTGCGCAATCTGGTGCCGCGCGAACTGGGCCGCGAAGCCGAAGCCGGCGGCGTGGATCTGGGTCTGATGGCCGCGGGCGACTACGTGCGGTTGCAGGATCGCTTCGAGATCCTGGCGCCCATGGGTGTGGCCGCACGCGGCGAAGTGCAGTCGGTGCTGCTTTTTTCGCGCCGCCCCGCACAGTCGCTGGCCAACACGGTGATCTCGGTGACGCCCGACACGTCGACGTCGGTGCGACTGCTCAAGCTGCTGCTCAATGTGCGCCGCGGCCTACCCGGCATTCGGTTCGTGCGCGGGCTCGAACCCTCGCAGGCCGATGGGCTGCTCTTGATCGGTGATGCTGCGATGCGTACACGCAAGCGCCCGCCCGAGGGGTTCGTGCACACGTTGGACCTAGGCGCGGATTGGCTCGACTGGACCGGCCTGCCGTTCGTGTACGCCGTGTGGGTGGTGAGATCGTTGCTGGAGCCCGCGCTGAAAAATGAGTTGCGCGCGTTCCTCGATGCCTCACTCGCCGCGGGACTCGGTAGTCTGCCCGAAGTGGCCCGCCGCCTGACCGAGCCCGGCTGGACCGCTGACGAGATGGAAGGCTACCTGCGCCGCTTCGCGTACCGATTCGGCCCCGAGGAGCTCAAGGGCCTGGCGCGCTACGAGGAACTGCTGCGCGGCAATGGGTTGGTGGAGTCGGACTGATTCTCGCAACCCCTACACCTCCCCGCGCGTATTCTCGACTGGTGTAATCTGCCGCCCGTGACCGCGCCCCGCGGTCGCAGCGCGCAACGACACCCCTGCCGTCACGGCGATGCCGTGCGGCGCATCGCTCTCTAGGAGCCTCATCCCATGGGAACCATGCACGAGATCGAATACGAGATCCTCGGCGACGACATGCAGTTCGTGAAGATCGAGCTCGACCCGCAGGAAGCGGTGGTCGGTGAAGCGGGCTCGATGATGTATCTCGAGGACGAGATCCAGATGCAGACCATCTTCGGCGACGGTTCGCAGTCGCAGGGTGGTGGCTTCATGGGCGCGCTGCTCGGCGCCGGCAAGCGACTGCTCACGGGCGAGTCGCTGTTCATGACGATCTTCCAGAATCAGGGCACCGTGAAGCGCAAGGTTGCGTTCGCCGCGCCGTATCCGGGCAAGATCATCGCGTTGCATCTGGCCGAGCTGGGTGGTTCGCTCCTGGCGCAGAAGGATTCGTTCCTGTGCGCCGCCAAGGGCGTGAGCTTAGGAATCGCCTTCACGCGCCGCTTCGGCGCGGGGCTGTTCGGTGGTGAGGGTTTCATCCTGCAGAAGCTCGATGGCGACGGCTGGGCGTTCGTGCATGCGGGTGGCACGCTCGAGGAGCGCACGCTCAACGCGGGCGAGACGCTGCGCGTGGACACGGGCTGCATCGTGGCCATGACTCCCACGGTCGACTACGACATCCAAATGGTCGGCGGTATCAAGACCATGCTGTTCGGTGGCGAGGGTCTGTTCCTCGCAACGCTGCGCGGGCCGGGCAAAGTGTGGTTGCAGTCGCTGCCGTTCTCGCGACTGGCGAGCCGGATCTATGCCGCGGCACCGCAGACGGGTCGCGGTGGTCGTGAACAAGGTTCGATCCTGGGCGGTCTGGGCAACCTTCTCGATGGGGATGGTCGATGACGCAGAACCGTTTTGGCAGCAAGGCAGGCGTACTGGCGATCGTGGCGGCGCTCTCTCTGGGCGCCGTCGCGGCGGTGGTGGCGCAGAACGACATGAGCAAGGTCGAAGTCCGCGACCAGAAGCTGACCCCGAGCGTGCACGTGTTGTTCGGCGCGGGCGGCAACATCGGGCTGCTGGTCGGGCCCGAGGGCGCGCTCGTGGTGGATGCGCAGTACAAGGAGCTCTCGCCCAAGGTTCTCGCGGCGATCAAGGGCGTCACCGAGCATCCGGTCAAGTACCTGGTCAACACGCACTGGCACGGTGACCACACGGGTGGCAACGAGAACATGGCCAACGCCGGAGCGCTGATCATCGCGCACGACAATGTGCGAAAGCGTATGAGCGAGGGCCTTTACGTCGAGCTGTTCCAGTCGCAGGTGCCGCCGTCGCCCACGCCCGCGCTTCCGGTCATCACGTTCAACGACACCACCACGTTCCATGTGAACGGTGAAGATGTGGTGGTGTTCCATGTTGCGCCGGCGCACACCGATGGCGACGCGCTGGTGTGGTTCAAGAATGCGAACGTCGTGCACATGGGAGACATATTCTTCAATGGCATGTACCCGGTGATCGACTACTCCAGTGGTGGCCGCATCGACGGGATGATCACGGCGTGCGACAAAGTGCTGCCGCTGCTCGCGGCCGACACACAGGTGATACCGGGTCACGGCCCGATGGCGACCAAGGCGGAGCTTCAAGCCTATCGCGACATGCTGGTGGGTATCCGCGGCGAGGTGGCCAAGCTCGTGAAGCAGGGCAAGAACCTCGAGCAGGTGGTTGCGGCCAAGCCCACGGCCAAGTGGGACGAGCAGTGGGGCAAGGGGTTCATCAAGCCCGACCTGATCACCAAGATCCTCTACATCAATCTATCGGGGAAGAAGGTCTGAAGTCCCATCTGACCCAATCTCTGGCATGACGAAGGGCCCGCTCCCAACTGGAGCGGGCCCTTCGGTTCACTTCAGGTTCTCTGGTGTCAGTTGCGTACCACGCTCACGCGCACCACGCTGGTACGACCCAGCGCCTCGATCCGGGCGAAGTAGAGCCCGGTGGCCAGCCGCACGCCGTCCTCGCGGCCGAGGTCCCAATCAAGTGAGTGCGTGCCGGCCGTGAGCCGGCCTGCGAATGGCGTGGCCAGACGACGACCCGAGAGGTCGAACATCTCGACCTTCACGTCGGCGTCTTCGCCGAGGGTCACCGCGAAGCGCACATTCGTGCGTGCCGGGTTCGGCGCAGCGGCTAACGAGAGTTGCGCCACACGCGGCTGACTGGCGAGTTCTCGCGTCACGCGGAACGGTCCGATCATGCCCTCGGGCCCGGCGCAGGAGCGCGCGCCGAGATAGTACTGACTCTCGCCGACAGGGGCCGTGGGATCGGTGAAGCCGAACATCACGTCATCCGAAGTGGTCTCGAGCACGGCTTCGTTGCCGACGAACGCCAGTTGCCCATCGACTCCGAGCCGGTAGACGTTGAATCCGTCCACGTGGTCCAGCTTGTTCGTGTGCCACGACAGGCTCACGCCCTGCTCGTCGCCCACCACTTCAAGAGCCGTGATCTTGGACTGAGGCGTCAGGTCGAGGTACGGCTCGTGGAAGTCCGCCGGCACCATGCGCGCGTACTCCTCAGGCGAGCGCGTGATCCCCGTGCCCTGAAGGTACGTGTAGGCGAACGCCATGTAGTCACCGCGCGAGGTGTAGCTCGACGTGCGCGTGTTGCCTAACACGCGGCAGCGCACCAGGCCAGCGGGCGACACGTAATTCGCCGGCGTGTTCGTGGTCCAGGTGCGAGTCACATCCGTGGTGCCCACGTTGGCCAATTGGTCGATCTGGTCCCACGCGCTCGTGTTCCAGTTAAAGGCGTAGAGCGTTTGGGTGCGCTTCGTGTTGAACGAGCCGTTGTATGTGATGGTCAGACTCGTGGCGGGATGCGCGAGTACCGCCTCCCCGTACCAGTCCGTCCAGAAGTTGGAGCCGGTGAGTGCAGAGCTCACGATGAACTTGGTGTTGTCGTCCACCGCGAGCGAGGCGGCGGAGCCTTGCGCAACCGTGCCCTGCAGCACCGTGGTCGAAGTGGCGACCTTCACGTCGTTGAGCGTGGGCGGCGGGCCACCACCGGGGATCGTGTACGTGTCGGTCGCAGCGCCCGCGGTCACGGTGTACTGACCCGTCGTGAGGTCCACCTGCACGCTCACGGTGCCGTTGGCGACTTTGTCCCAGTTCGGATCCGGCGTGGCGCCAGCGCCAGTCTCGGTCCAGTAGGTCTTGACGTTGTGATTGTGCAGCCGCGTCAGCGCGCCCACCGTGGGATGGCCATAGGTGTTGCCATCGCCACACATGATGATCCCGACTTCGGGTGTGATGGCCGCGAGGAAGTTGTCATTGCTCGAGTACGTCGAGCCATGGTGGTGCACCTTGTAAATCTCCACATCCCCGACTTCCGGTCCGACGGTCGTCTCCACGTCGGTCGTGCTGGTCCCGGTCAGATCGCCGCCGATCACCTCATCGAACGTTCCATAGCTCACCTTGTACACGGCCGACTTGGCGTTCTCGTCCGAACCGCTCACCGAGTACACGCCAGCGCCGTTCAGGTCGACGCATTTGACCAGCACTGGGTTCGCCGCGCCGGCGTCCAGCGTGATCACTTGGTTCTTGGCGATCGTCACGCGTTTGCTGCCGAGCGTGGTCACATAGGACGTGTACGTGCCACTCGAGTAACTGTTGCCGCGGTCATAGCCCGCCGTCGCGATGGTGATGCCGACGGCCGCCAGATCATCGATGCAGCCAAGGTGGTCGGCGTGGTAGTGCGACAGGAAATGGTAGTCCACCGACGTGATGCCAAGCCCCTGCAGGTAGCTCTTGATGTACGTGCAGTTCGTGTACACGCCGTCATCAAACAACGCCGTCTGGCCGTTGGGCGAGATCAAGAGTGTGCCGTCTCCCTGTCCGATCTTCATGTGGTGGATCTGCAGCTTGCCGTTGCCGGCAATGGCGAAGGCCGCTGCGGGCGCGATGGTGATCGCGACGGCAACGGCCAGGGCGGTGACACTCGACCATGAGGTGTGGAGCCTGCGGCGGAACCAGTCCATGGGACATCTCCCTCTGGGGAAGGGGAGACGCGCGGGAAAGCGCGTCGGGGGCGACGCGCACGGGGAGTCGTCAGATGACGCGCTTCCGTGCGCGACTTGCTCGATTGAGCCAAGGGAACTTTTACGGCAACACAGCAAGGCGATGCAAGGTATTTGTGAACCAGCGGACGAGTACACGCCTGCACGACGCTACATGAGCGAACCGGATTTGCCGGGCCGCCAGGTACGCGTTCGCTCGGGTTGCGCGACTTTTTCTCCCTCACCACGAACCAGTTCCGCGAGCATCGGGACGCCCACCGCTACGGTTCGTTCGCGATCTCCTTCCAGTCTCGCCGCTCGCAGTCGCCTCGTCCCGTGATCTTCGCCGGGACCCAAGCCGCGTCGCGCCCTCCCGTGGGTCGAGGGATTGCGTTCTGCATGCCTTCGACCGTGCGACTCAGGACTCCTGCACGCCCTGCGACCCTCTCGCTGGTGAACCGCGTTTATCACTCATGTTCACTGCGGTTGCGGGCGATACCGAGGACACGTCGAAAGGACTCGGCACCAACTGTCACTCCCGGAGTGTGCATGCCCATGCGTATCAACCCACGTGGTTTCTCGCTCGTCGAGCTGCTCTTCGTCGTCGTGATCCTTGGGATCGTCGTCGCGATGGGCGTGCCCGCGTACTCGCGCATCTCGCAGAGTTATCAGGTGAAGGGCGCAGCCGAGAACATCGCTGCTCAGGTCAAGCTGATGCGGTCCAAGGCGATGGCCACGGGACGCTCCGCCACGATCCACTTCGCGCTGGACTCGACGAACGCCGGTGATTATCACGTGCACGAAAACGGTGGCCTCGTGAAGTACGACCTCCCGCGCGGCGTCACCTACGCCTCGGGCAGCTCCACGGGCTTCACGGTCACGCGTGACGGTCGAGTGAGCGCCTCCAGCTACGTGATCCTGCAGAACACCCGCGGCAACCGCGACACGATCAGTGTGCAGCTCAGCGGCCTGGTGCTTGCACAGTGAGGGAGGAACCACGCATGAACGACCCGCGTCGCGGGGAGCAGGGCTTCTCGCTCATTGAACTCATGGTCACGCTCATCATCCTGGCGGTGGGCATCCTGGCGGTGGGGCAGATCTTCCCCTCGGGTGCTCGATCGCAGGAGCAGGACCGCCTGTTGACCGGTGCGAACTACTGGGCGCAGGACAAGGTGGAAGCACTTTCTCGCAGGCGCTGGTCGGATGCAGAACTCTCGGATGGCCGCCACCCGGCGGGTACCGCGACGGAGTCGCTCGAGAATGGCCAATGGCAACGCTTCTATACCGTCAGCACGATGACCGGAACGCTCACCAACCTGAAAAAGGTCACCGTCACGGTGAACTATCGGGGCGCGGGGATCACCTCGCGCTCGATCTCCACCACGACCTACGTGAGGCGATAACCATGTTCTCCTCGAAGGCCCCAAGGAACCAGCGCGGGTCCAAGGGCTTCACTCTGGTGGAGCTCATGGTCACGCTTGTCATTCTTTCCGCGGTACTCATCACGGTCACGCTGATCGTGCTGCGCTTCGGGCAGAGCAAGGAGTCCACGGCCTCGGCGATGGAGTCCGAGCAGGCGGCTCGTGCGGCGCTCGACATGATGAGCCGGGACCTGCGCTCGGCGGGTTACGGAGCGGACCTCGATTACGCCACGCCGCAGCCGGCGATCGCGTATGTGGACTCGGCCGAGATCATCCTGGCCGCGAACTTCGCGCCGTATCCGGACACGATCGGCGCCGGTCATCGGTTGCCGCTCGCCTACAGCCCGACCGGAAATCCTCGGCCGCGCCCGCTCGATGGCACCGCTTGGGCGCCTCCGATCCGCTATCGCACTGGCGCCGAGTTGGTGCGCTACACGCTCGATGTGAACAACGATGGCGCGATCGACGCCAGCGACATTTCCGCTTCGCAGGGTGCAGACGCCCGCCGTACGCGCAACCCGAATGACTACGTGTTGGTGCGCGAGGTGTATGGCGATTCGACCGCAGGCACCGCGAACAACAACGGCGGCTCGCAGGAGCGCGTCGCGCTTCTGAGCAAGCCGGGGGGCAGCGTGCCGGCCCTGTTCACCGTTTACATGAAGGGCAGCACCACGCCGTACAACTGGGCGAACGGCCCGGTGACCGCGGCGAACCTGAATCAGATCGAGCGAGTCGAGCTGCGCGTCACCGCCGCGGCGGCCGAACCGGACCAGAAGGGGCGCTACGCCACCACCACGCTCACGTCGCAGGTCAACTCCATGCGCAGCGTGCCGGACTTCGGTGTGACCACGTACACGGTACAGGGTTATGTCTACAACGACCTCAACACGAACAACGCCTTCGATGGCTCGGACGTGCCGCTGTCGGGTGTCTCGGTGCGTCTGGGCAACAGCTTTGTGTCGTACACGTCGTCCACGGGCTACTACTCGTTCCGCGCGCCCGCGGGCAACTACGCGCTCCGGCATACGCCGCCTCAGGGCTATGGCGTGTTCACCACCCCGGACTCCTTCGCGATCAATCTGGTGAGCGCGACCATCACACGCTCGTTCGCGGACACTGCCCGGCGCGGCGGCAACGTCAACGTGACCGTGTACGAGGACGTGAACAGCAGCGGCACCCAGGATACGGGCGAGCCGGCGATCGCCGGTATCGGAGTGACGCTCGCTGGTACGACCTTGTATACGAATGCTTCGGGTTTCGTCACGCTGTTCTCTGCGCCCGGCTCCTACAGCGTGTCCGTGACCGTTCCGGATTCGCTGACCAGTGTCTCGGCGAATCCGCAGACCGGCACCATGACCAATGGCGGCACGGTGGCCCACACCTTCGGACTCAAGCGCACGGGAAATGGCCGCATTCGTGGCAGGGTCTTCAAGGACGTGAATAAGAACGGCTCTCTGGATGGCGGCGAACCCGGCCAGCCGAACGTCTGGGTGGGTGCCACCACCGACGGCGGCGTCACAGTCGCCGGATTCGTCTACACCGACGCCAATGGCGACTACGACCTGGTGGTGCCGGGGAACGATCCGCCTCGCACGACGCCATACTCCGTCTATGTCGTGCCGGTGCCAGGCTTCTATCCCACCGGCAGCACGTCCTACAACGGCATCTATCTTCAGGTGGGTCAGACGTTGGCCAGCCGGAACTTCGGCATGGGCACGTTCACCGTGATCTCGCTCAATGCCAGCCGCGTGCTCAGTCTGAAGGCGGTGGACCTGATCGAGCAGGATTGGACCGGTAGCCACACCGAGGATGCGCGCGCGGACGCGGATCTGGTGCTTGGCGCCGATGCCGGCGGCACGGACAACATTTCCTCGTGGTTCAATCAGTACGCCAACTCCTCGCTCTTCACGTCGTCGCCGACGTATACGCGCAATGCACCGAACTCGGTCCTGGCGATTGCGGCCGACACGCTCGATCGCAATGCGCCGATCGCCCGTCCGGACATCGTGACCGGAACCAAGATCACGGCAGCAGGCAATCTGTTCGTCTGGTTCAATCAGAACTCGAACAACAACGAAGGGTATCTGCCCTCTGCCTACAGCGCGGGGCAGAACTACAAAACCAACGACAACGGCGATGTCCAAGTCGTGCAGACGATGAACTGCGCGGGTGGCGCTTCTCCGGATATCATCGTCGGCACCAAATCGCCGACAGCAGGTCGTGGAACAATCGAAGTCTGGCAGAGCAACGATGCCGCCACGCCGACGTTCTCGCGGCAGGAAATCTACCCGCCGGCGGGCAGTGTCCCGGGCAACTTGATGGGCGAAGTCACCGCGATGCTGCTGGCCGACTTCGACAACGATGGCCGTAAGGACCTCGTGGTGGGCACGCGTACCAGCAGCTATGCGGGCGAGATACTCTTCTTCAAGAACGTCAGCAACGTGAACGGTAATCGCTTCGTGTGGCGAAACACGGTCACGCTCTACAACGATGCGGTCACCTCGTTGGCGATCTCGGACGTTGGCCAGGATGGGTGGCAGGACGTACTCGTCGGCACCCAGACCGCCTCGAATGACGGGCGGGTGATCTACTTCCGCAACCGCGGCGCCCTGATGCCGTGGGTGTTCGACAAAACCCAGGACTTCAATGCTCCTGGCTTGATCATCTCGCTGCACACGGCTGATCTGGGCGGCAATGCCAGCATCAAGGACGTCATCGTCGGTTGGCGCGGCACGGATTCCAGCTATTCAGGCGGCGTCATGATCCTGTATCTCGACATTCTCGGGCTGCCCAACAATGGGGTCGACCCCTCGGCGGGCGCGATCGCCAGCATGGTGCCGGCCATCACGTCCGCGAACTTCAACTATGGCCTCAACACCACGACACCCCCGAGTCCGTACCTCACGGACTTCGCGGTCGGCGTCAAGACGAGCGCGACGACGGGTGCACTCGTCGTGTTCATCCGCTAGGAAAGGAGGACGACATGTCTCAGACATCATCGCGGCTGAATGACGAGAAGGGCATCGCCCTCGTGATCGCCATGCTGGTGCTGTTGGTGCTCACGCTCCTGGGGATCGTGCTGATGGCGAGCACCATCGTGAACCGCAAGGTGGCGGGACACGACCTGCGTTCGACCAATGCTCTGAATGTGGCCGAGGCGGGAGTCTCCGAGGCGATGGGACAACTGAGGAACAACACGTCACTCCTGAATACCGCGAACCCGCGTGCGACTGCACAGGTGTTCCTGGCCCCCGCCGGCAGCGTTCCGGCGCTGGGCACGGACTCCGTGGGCGTGGGCACGGGACAGCCGGCGGGCGCGTGGCTCAAGTATTCGACTGCGTCCCGCAGTCCTGACGCGTTGACCATCCGCTTCAAGACCGACGCGAATCGCACCGTCATCTACAAGTACAACCCCAGCTTGAACCCCGCGATCAACACCGCCTCGGGACTGCCGATCTACCAGGTCGAGTCGACGGGCATCGTGGGTTCGGCGCGCCGCAGCGTACTGACGGAGATCATCCAGAAGCCGTTCGTGGCGAACGCCAAGGCGGCACTCACGGCCGACAAGGACATCGGCTTCGTCGGTAATGCCGTGGTCTGTGGATTCAATCACAGCGCGGACACGCCGGAGTGGTTCGGGGAGTTTGGTCGCTTGGGCGCCAACAGCTGCATGCCTTACGAGACCCACTCGGGCGACCTACCGGGTTCTTGGTCCACGGGCACCACGACCAATGGCGGCGCTGCCACTCGCGACGGCAATCCCGCCTTCACGGACCATCAGACCGGGTTCTATCCGGGGCCGTGGACGATGCTCGGCATGCAGCAGGCCGATTTCAACTCGTGGGTGGGATCGCCGCTCACCAGCGTTCCCGGAAACCTCAACGGCATCCTGTATCTGGATAACAACACCACGGTCAGCGATCAGTCTGGCGCGTTCGGCATCCACGGTGGCGACGGCGAAGGCCTGCTCTACGTGGACGGCAACCTCACGATCAACTCCACCTTCACCTACCGCGGCCTCATCTATGTCGAGGGCGACCTCAAGATGAATGGTCAGGCGTGGGTGCTCGGCGGAATCGTGGTGAGGGGCAAGACCAGCGTCACTCAGAATGGTGGGTCGACGATCCTCTACTCGGGCGAGGCGATCACCCGCGCTCTCTCGCAGTACGGCGGGCAGTTCGTGACCCTGTCGTGGCGCGAGGTCGACAAGTAGGACGCTCTCGCACCTTTGGCGAAGGTTGCTCCGGGGCCCGTCTCGACGCTGATTCGGGCCCCGTTGTATTCTCCCGGTCCCGCGTGCTGCGCCCGTACCCGGCGCGCCACGGTCGACCCTTTCGCCAAGGAGTACCGCTGTGTGGAGCCGGATCGAGGAGAAGGTCCTTGGGGGGCAGCGCCTCACCCCCGAAGAAGGTGTGTACCTGCTGACCGATGCGCCCCTGTTGCAACTCGGCGCACTCGCGAACGAAGTCCGCATGAAGAAGACGGACCCGCGGGTGGTCACGTACGTGATCGACACCAATCCGAACTACACCAACTACTGCACGGTTGACTGCCACTTCTGCGCGTTCTACCGCAAGCCAGGCAAGCCAGTGGCCGACGGGTACACGCACGACGTCGATGGCGTGATGAACATGATGGCGGCCGCCGAGAAGCTGGGCGCCACTACCGTGCTGCTGCAGGGCGGGTTGAACCCCGAGATCCCGTGGGAGTTCTACACCACGATCGTGCGCGAGGCGCGTGCTCGCTACCCACACATCACCCCGCACTTCTTCTCGGCGCCCGAGATCCACCAGATGTCCGAGGTGAGCGGCCTCGACCTGAAGGGCGTGCTGCAGGCGCTGTATGACGCCGGTCAGCGCACGCTCCCGGGCGGCGGTGCGGAGATCCTCGCAACGCGTGTGCGCAAGCGCATCTCGGTGAAGAAGGGTGGGCCCGACGCATGGCTCGACGTGCACCGCGCCGCGCATCAGGTGGGCATGAGGTCGACCGCGACCATGATGTATGGACACGTTGAGACGCCGGCCGAGATCGTCGAGCACTTCGACTACATCCGCGCGCTGCAGGATGAGACGCACGGCTTCACCGCGTTCGTGCCGTGGTCGTACAAGCGCGGCAACACGCCCATGGAGTCCAAGGTCCCGCACATTGCAGGGGCGTCCATGTACTTCCGCGTGCTCGCGGCGTCGCGCCTGTACCTCGATAACTTCGACCACATCCAGGCCACGTGGTTCAGCGAGGGCAAGAAGACCGGGCAGATCTCGCTGCATTTCGGGGCGGACGATTTCGGCGGAACGTTGTTCGAGGAGAACGTGCATCTGGCGACGGGCCACCACAACAAGACGACCATTGCCGAGATCGAGACCCTCATCCGCGAGTCCGGGTTCACGCCCGCCCAGCGCGACACCGAGTACCACATCCTCAAGACCAGCGAGGGCCCCGAGGCGCTGGCGAACCTGTCGGCCGACGTGCCGTTGTTCGTGGAGAGCCTGCGGGAACTGCCGGCCGAGTACCCGGACCAGTTGGACGGCGAGGAGCCGCTGGTGATGCCCAGCTGAGGCAGGGGGTCGGTGCCCGTCCGATTGGGGCGGCTGACCCGCGAAGACGGGCTTGTGGGGCGCGGTCGGGACTCCGTAACATCATGGGTCCCGACCGCGCCTTTTCGATTTCCCACCCAGCCATCGCACCCGGAGGCTCCGCGTTGCTTCGTCGTATCGCGCCCGCTCTCATTGCGCTGGCTGTCCTGCGCGCCAGCACCGCACACGCGGCCACGTGGCCGACCGACTTCGTGTCGGAGAGCGCGGCGCCGGGAGCCACGTTCACGGTGCCGACCGCGATCGCGTTCACGCCGACGGGGCGCATCCTGGTGACCGAGAAGCGCGGGCGCGTGTACGCGATCCGTGGCGGCGTCAAAGAAGGTCCGCTGATCGATCTGTCCGCGGAGGTGCTTGAGAACGGTGACCGCGGCCTGCTCAGCATCGCGGTGGACCCTGCGTTCACGACGAATCGATACGTGTATCTGCTCTACACGGTCGATCCCGACTCCAATGCGATCGACAACGACAACGACGCTTTCGGCCGGCTCACGCGTTATCAGGTCTCGGCGAGTGACAGCACCGTGCTCGATCCCGCGAGCCGCACCATTCTGCTGGGTGCCACATGGCGCACGGGTATCCCGCGCGGATCCGACTCGCACTCCGAGGGCGCGCTGCGCTGGGGCCGCGATGGAAGTCTGCTCGTGAGCTGCGGCGAGGGCGCGCAGTACACCAGCCCCGATGCGGGCGGCCTCGACGCGGCGCTGTTCGGTGCCAACCGCACGGATCCTGCCGAGGACATTGGTGCGTTCCGCTCGCAGTACCTCTCGAGTCTCGCGGGCAAAGTGCTGCGCCTGAACCCCGCGACGGGCAATGGCTACCCGAGCAATCCTTTCTACGACGGCGACGTCACTTCGAATCGCTCGCGCGTCTGGGCGTATGGCCTGCGCAACCCGTTCCGCTTCGGCGTGCGCCCGGGCACGGGAAGCGCCGACCCCGCTGCGGGTGCGCCGGGCACGCTCTACATCGGCGATGTGGGCTGGGTCACGTACGAGGACCTGAATATCGCTCGCGTTGGGGGGCGCAACTTCGGGTGGCCCTGCTTCGAGGGCATGGGCCCGAATGCTCCCTACCAGAATGCGAGCCCCTCGCACGAGGGCTGCAGCAGCATCGGCACGCCGAGCAATCCTTCGCCGCACACGCCGCCCGTGATGACCACACACCACGTCGGCGCGGCGCTCTCGAGCCCGCCGGGCGTGATCGGCAACAGCATCATCGGCGGCACGTTCTATACCGCCGACCGCTATCCGAGCACTTACTGGGGCGCGTACTTCTTCTCGGACTACGGGCAGAACTGGGTACGCGTGGCGCGGTTCGATGCGAATGACGAGCTGATTTCCGTCGAACCATTCGCGACGGGTACCGAGGGCGCGGTCGACTGGGTTGCGCATCCCACGAGCGGCGACCTGTACTACGTGGCGATCTTCTCTGGCGAGGTGCGGCGCCTGCGCTACACGGGGCCACAGCCGAATCGAGCGCCGATCGCCGTGGCGAGTGCTTCACCTCGTGCGGGTGCGAAGCCCTTGGCGGTGGATTTCAGCAGCGCGGGCTCGAGTGACCCCGATGGCGATGCGCTCACGTACACGTGGCTGTTCGGCGACGGTACGGGCGCAAGCGGAGCGACGGTCTCGCATACCTACACGTTCCCGGGTCACCACTACGCGATCCTCATGGCGGACGACAACCGCGGCGGCGAATCGCGCGACACGCTGGCCATCGTCGTCACCGCATCGTCGTCATTCCCCACGAGCGCCGTGCTCGATGCATTCAATCGAGCAGACGGCTCGCTCGGTGCGGCGTGGGGAGGTGCGACGGGAGCACTGACGATCACTGCGCAGCGCGTGGCCAGCAGCGGTCCGAGCGCGGCGCTGTGGAACACGCCCGCGGGTGCGGATCAGGAAGCATTCGTCACGCTGGCCACGAGCACGCCGGGAACTCTGATCGATCTGCTTCTCAAGTCACAGGGCGGGGCATTGGATGCGCCGCGCATTCGCGTGCGACATGCAGTCGATGCGGGCACCACACAGGTGAGCGTATGGGATGCGGTGAATGGTTGGCTGGCGCAGGGCGCGCCCATTCCTGGCGCGATCGCGGCGGGACAGCGCTTTGGCGCGCGTGCGCTTGGCAATGGCGTGGTGCAGGTCTGGCGCGATACCACCCGCCTGGGCAGCGCCGAGTTGACGGATCTGCCAATCGCTCTCGGCGGCGGCGGGATCGGCTTCGGTCTCTCGGGCGCGGCCGGCGCGCGGCTCGATGACTTCGGGGGTGGGGATGCGATCGTCGACCCGGACCAGTCGCCGGTGGTGGATATCACTTCGCCGCTCGCCGGGGGTTTCTTCGTCGCGGGCGACACGCTGCGGCTGCGCGGCGTGGCGAGCGATACCGAGGAGGCCGCCGACAGTCTGGCGTGGGCGTGGAGCATCGATCTGCTGCACAACAACCACGTGCATCCCACCGTATTCACGAGTCTCTCGCGCACTCCTGAGACCATCGCCGAGGACCACGACGACGGCACGGGCGTGTCGCTGCGGGTGAAACTCGCCGTGAGCGACCATGCGGGGCACACGTCCACGGCCACGGCGCTGGTGCACCCCGAGGTGGATCTCTCGCCGGGCCCGCTTCGGGTCACCCCAGACACACTCGGGACCAGCGGGCTCGCCGAGTACCAGTTCACGGTGCGGAACCTGGGGCGCATGCCCGCGCCTCGTTCTCGCTGGCGGGTGATTGCGCCGGGGGTGACCATCGCGCAGGGCGACACTTCGGTGGCGGCGGGGGACAGTGCGGTGGTGCGAGTGCGTGCATTCGCGCCGGTAGCGGCCGGCACCACATTCCTGCAAGTGGTGCTGGACACACTCGGGACGGTTTCCGAGCCGAACGAAGCCAACAACTCCTCGCAACTCGCGTTGACCGTGCTGAACGGCCCCACGCGCGACGCGCTCGGCCCGCTCTTCACGTTGGGCCCGACGGCTTCCCCCGCGGCCTCGCAGGCATGGCTGCGCTGGCGCACCGATGAGCTGAGCCACGCCACCGTGTACTACGGGCTCGCGCCCTCGCTCACGGACTCCGTGATCGCAGCACCGAATCAGCTCGAGCGCGACTTCGTGCTCACCGGCCTCGCGCTCGGCGCCCGCTACGTGTACCGAGTCGTGGTGCGGGATACCCTGGGCAATGCCACGGTCGCCGCGATCGATTCGTTCCAGACGCAATCCAGCGCTCTCGATGTGGCGGCGGTTCCCCCTGCGCTCGCGCTTTCGAGTGCATGGCCGAATCCGGCGCAGGGCACGGTGAGCTTCGCGCTCGCCCTGCCGCACGCGAGTGCAGTGGAGTTCGCGATCTTCGATCTGGCGGGCCGCGAAGTCTGGGCCACCCGCCCGCGCTTGGTGGCGGGGCATCACACGTTGAAGTGGGATGGACGTGCGACCACTGGCGGCGCGTTGGCGCCGGGGCTTTATCTGGCCCGTGTCCGCGCCGATGGGCTGACTCGCGTGCGGAGATTCGTGCTGGTGCACTGACCGTGGCGGCCGCTAGGCTGCCTCGCCATGTCGACCTCCCCGCTCGCCCCGCCGGACGAGGACACCCACACGCGTTTTCGACTGATGCCAGTGCTGGCCATCGCACTGGCGGCCATCGTCGTGGGCCTCGCTCCTCTACCACTTTCATTCGCGGCGCAGCGCACGTTGGTCGTGCTCGTGGTCGCGGCCGGCCTGTGGCTCACCGAGGCCGTGCCCGTCGCGGCTGCGGCGCTGACGATTCCGGTGCTGGGCGTGATACTCGGAGTGACCGACGCCAAGGGCGCGTTCGCAGGCTTCGGTGATCCGATTGTTTTCTTGTTCTTCGGCACGTTCCTGCTCACGGAGGCGGCCAGCACGCATGGGATGAACAAGCGGCTCGCGCGCGCGGTGTTGGGCTCGCGTTGGGTGAGCGAAAAGCCCGGACGACTGCTATGGGCGGTCGCGTTCATCGGGTGCGGACTGTCGGCGTGGATGAACAACACCGCGACCACCGCAATGCTGCTGCCGCTGGCGCTCACCGCCACGCGCTTCGCCTCGCCGCGGTTGCTCACGGGGATTCTGCTGATGACTGCTTACGCCCCCTCGCTTGGTGGACTCGCCACGCCCGTCGGTACAGCACCCAACCTGATCGGGTTGCGTCTGCTCGAGCAGGTGACTCACTCGCGTCCGAGCTTCGCACAGTGGTGTGCCGTGTACGCGCCACTCGCGGTCGGGTTCACGTTGCTCACGGGCCTGTGGCTGCGACTGTGTGCGGGTCGTGACGCCTCGCCGCCGCCGCTGCAATCGCATCTGGTCGATCGTGAAGTCCGCGCATGGACACTCGCCGAGCGCATCCTGCTGCCCATGTTCGTGGTGGTCATCCTGCTGTGGATCACGCCCGGGATCCTCGCGGCCACCTCGCTCAACGGAGCGCCGTGGCTCAAGCTCTGGCAGGCGCGATTGCCCGAGCCAGCGGTGCCGCTCCTGGGAGGCGTGCTGTTGTTCCTGCTGCCCGCGGGCTCGCGTGATGGCGCGCGCATCCTCGACGCGGGCGTGTTCCGTCGGATCGACTGGAACACCATCCTGCTGTTCGGCGGCGGGTTGTCGCTGGGCGCGATGATGTTCGAGTCCGGGCTCGCGCGGGCGATCGGCGAGGGGCTCTTCGCACTGTTGCCCTCGCACACACTCTTCGGTGTGGTGTTCGCCGCCACACTCATGGCCGTGTCGATCAGCGAACTCACGAGCAACACCGCCAGCGCAGCGCTCGTTGTGCCGGTCGTGCTGGCGCTCGCGCAGGCGGCGGGGATGGATCCGCTCAAACCGGCCCTTGCGGCGATCGTGGGCTGCTCGTTCGGGTTCATGCTGCCGGTGAGCACGCCGCCCAACGCATTGGTGTATGCGACCGGGCATGTGCCCATGCGCACCATGATCGCGCGTGGGTTGGTGCTCGATATTGCCGGCGTCACGATCGTGTCGGTCTGGGTGACACTTCTGGGCTGAAGCCCCCGCGCCCGCAAACGCCCATGCATCCTGCACGGAGCCGCGCGCGGTGGTATTTCGGGGCGGGCAGCGCACGAGGTTGGGCTCGCACCCCCAGAACTTCCAAGGCCTTGCGGCAGCCGCGATCGGCGGGCCTTCTGGCGTGTCCCCCACGGCGCCGCAGGAGGCTGCGGGATTGGCGCGGACCATGCATAATATGAGGTCGGCGAGCCATGCCCGGGGTATCACCCCACCACTCCGGGTTGCAGGACGCGCGCTCACTCGACACCCCTGGAGGTCGTTCCTTGTTGTCCCCCCGATTGTTCGTCTCCATTCTCGCCACCGCCTTGTTCACGTTGTGCCTCGGCGCCGGTGTGGCCTCCGCCATCGTGCTGCCGACCGGGTTCTACACCGAGAACGTTGCTCCCAGCGCCACATTCGATACCCCGGTGCAGGTCGTGTTCATGCCCGACACCACGGCGGGGATCAAGCGCATGCTGGTGGTGGAGAAGCGCGGCGTGTTGTGGCAGGTGATCAACGGCGTCAAGTCCGCCACGCCGATGTGGGATGGCCAGGTCGAGGTGCTCAACAGCGCTGACCGCGGATTCCTCTCGGTCGCGGTGGACCCGGACTTCGCGACGAATCGGTTTCTCTATCTGCTCTACACCGTCGACCCGGATTCCAACTCGGTCGACTCGAACGACGAGGCCTGGGGCCGGCTGACGCGATACCAGGTGGATGCGAACGATCCGAATACGCTGGTGCCATCGAGCCGGACGATCCTGTTCGGGACCAGTTGGGCGGACGGTCCGCTCATCGCTTCGCCCTCGCACACGATCGGCACCGTGCGCTTCGGTCGCGACAAGACTCTGCTCGTCACCATGGGCGATGGCGCGAACTTCGACCGTATCGACTTCGGTGGTCTGGACCCCAACGCGTTCCTGCCCGGCCGCGTGCCGGCCGATCAGGACATCGGCGCGTTCCGATCGCAGTACATCAACTCCCTGTGCGGGAAGGTGCTGCGTCTCGACAAGACCACGGGCCACGGACTGCCGAGTAACCCGTACTGGGACGGCGACCCCATGTCCGTGCGCTCGCGCGTATGGGCGTACGGGCTGCGCAATCCCTATCGCTTCACCGTTCGCCCCAACACGGGCAGCACGAACCCGGCGGACGGGCGGCCTGGCCAGCTGTTCATCGGCGAGGTCGGTTGGTATCAGGTCGAAGAGGTGAATGTCTCGGCAAATGGGGGCGAGAACTTCGCCTGGCCCTGCTTCGAGGGGTTCGGGTCCACCGACCAGTACACCAGCCTGCCACAGGCGACGCGTTGGCTCTGTGATTCGATCGGCACGGTGAACAACCCGGCCACGGGCTACACGTTCCCGCAGCTCGCCATGCATCACTCGACGACAGCGCTGTCGACGCCGCCGGGATTCACGGGCAACGCCTCGATTGGCGGAACGTTCTATCAGGGTTCGCTCTATCCCGTGAAGTACCGTGATCGCTATTTCGCGCTCGAGTTCGGTCAGAGCTGGATGAACACCATGCGTGTGGACTCGCTGGGTGTGCGGCAGGACTTCCAGGACTTCGCCATCGGTATGCAGGGACCCGTCAATGTCGAGACCGAGCCGGGCACGGGTGATCTGGTCTACGTCTCCATCTACGACAATCAGATTCTGCGCATCCGCTACAACGGCGAGGTGCCCACAGGTAACGTGCCGCCCGTGGTGGTGGCGAACGCCACGCCCAACGTGGGCATCGCGCCGCTCTCTGTGGCCTTCTCCGGCGCAGGCACGTTCGACGACAACGGCGACCCGCTGACCTTCAGCTGGGACTTCGGCGATGGCAATGGCTCGCCGACCGTGAGCGCGAACCACACGTACACCATCGCTGGCGACTACGCAGCCGTGCTCACCGTGGACGACGGCCAAGGTGGTGTGGGCCGCGACACCGTGCACATCTCGGTCGCGCTCACCACGGATTTCCCGAGCAGCGCCGTCCTCGATGACTTCAATCGCGCGAACGGCCCAATCGGCGAGGCATGGGGCGGGGACAAGAACGGCATGGTGGTAGTGGATAGCGCATTGGTGCAGCAGAACGGATACAACTCCTTCGTGATGCTCTCCCCGGTGCTGGGCCCGGCTCAGGAAGTGTACGTCACCATCAAGCGCACGACGGTGAACGCGCCTGAACACGATCTCATGCTCAAGATCCAAGGCACCACGTGGGACGCGGGTCACATCGAGGTGCGCTACGACGACACCGAACAGGGTGTGCGTGTGAGTACGTACTCGCCCGGCACCGGCTGGGCGCCGCATTCAGGACTGATTCCCATGGTGCTGCAGAATGGGGATCAGTTTGGCGCGCGCGCATTCGCCAATGGTCTGGTCGTGGTCTACCGCAATCACGTGCAAATCGGCATCGCCGACTGCTCGGGATGGCCGCAGGCCACATTGGGTGGTCGCGTCGGCCTCACGCTGGGCGGGGTTTCGAACTCGATCTTCGATGACTTCGGTGGTGGTAACGCCAACCTCAACGTGAACACACCGCCCACGGTGCAGATCTCCATGCCGGACACGAGTTGGGCGGTGGCGGGCGACACGCTGCATTTCGCCTGCGTCGCGAGCGACGGCCAGCAACCCGACAGTACGCTCGCCTATCGCTGGGACGTCGATCTGCACCACAACACGCACGTGCATCCAAGCTCCTACGTGAGCAACGTACGCACCGGCGAGTATGAAGTCGCGGACCACGATGATGGCACGGGTGTGAACTTCCTGGTGCGGGTGCGCGTCACCGACAACAGCAATGCGACGGCCTCGGACACGGTGTATGTGTTCCCCGAGATCGACCTTGCACCCCGCGATGTAACGCTGCAGCCGAGCACGCCGAGCGATGTCGTGCCGGTCACGATCGGCGCGTGGATACACGATCTGGGCCGCCTGCGGGCGCACCGCTCTCGATGGCGCATGCTGCTCGATGGTGCAGTCGTGGCCGAGGGCGACACGATCGTGAATCGTCAGGACAGTCTGTTCGTCTTCACGACCGTGCCACCACTCACCGTCGGCGCGCATGAGGTGCGAGTGGTGACCGATACGCTCGGTGCAGTGGTCGAGACCAACGAGACCAACAACGCGGTGGTGTTCTCGTTCAACGTGGTCGCTGCCACGGCGGGCGTGGATGACCTGCCGTTGACATTGGCACTCTCGAGCGCCTACCCGAACCCGACCGCCTCCGTCGTGTCATTCGCGTTGGCGCTGCCCACAGGCACCGATGTCTCGCTCGCCATCCTCGATCTGCAGGGCCGTACGATCTGGAGTAGTGGCACGCGCATGTATGGCGCGGGTCGCCACTCGCTCTTGTGGCCGGGACGGCTCAGTGATGGGCGCGAAGCGGCAGCAGGGATGTACCTCGCGAGCGTACGCGTCGGCAGGGAGAGCTTCACGCGGCGGTTCGTGCGGTTGCATTGAGGCGTTTCGGAGTGACTCAACCCGCTCCGCGCGCATGCCGATGACCTTGAGGACGGCTGCTCGCATCGCCGACACGACCATGCCCATTCCATTCCGATCCTGCCGGTTCATGCCGATTCTGCTCGCCGCGATGTTGTTCCCTCTCGCGGCAGGCGCCGCTGCGCCCGCGCGCCGACCGGTGCGCACGGACGCCGTCGCCACACCCGCGCCCATGGCGGCCCAGCCGTGGCGACCGGCACTCGTCGTCATGCCGTTCACCGATCGCACCGAGGGCGCGTGGCTGCTGTGGACAGGCCGCGACGTGGGCGAAGGCCTGGCGCAGTGGGTGGCGGATTCGCTCGGACGCATGGACCGCTGGCGTTTGCCCGACACCGCGCGCGTGAGTGGGGTCTTCGTCACGCGCCGTCGTCAGGATCGCTTGAGCGACGCCAACGCCACTGCACTGGGCAGCTCACTCGGCTCGGAGCTGGCGCTGACCGGCATCGTCACGAGCTTCGCGGTGACTGAAACGCAGCCGGATCCCAACTTCACCCGCTGGGGCGTGGGAAGCGGCCGGCGCCGCACCACGGCCACCGTCGTGCTCGAACTGCGGCTGCTCGATTGCGTGAGCGGTTCCGTGGTGCGGACCTCGGTGCTCAAGCGCGAACAGACTTCCCAGAGCAGTTCCTCGGTGGGAGAGAACGGACGCCTCGAGCGCGCGGGCTTCGTGGATACGCCGCTCGGCCGCGCCGCGCACGATGTGGTCGCAGCAGCGGTGCAGTTGCTCGAAGATGAGTGGACCTCCCGTGCCAGCGTGCGCGTTGCGCGCGTCGAATCCGGCGCGGTCTGGCTCGACGCCGGTCGCGCCCGCGGGATCGCGGCGGGTCAGCGCCTGGTGGTGATGCGCCCCGAAATGGTGACCATGGACCCCGAGGAAGGCGTCCTGACGCCGCTGACCGAGCGCGTCGCTGCCGAGTTGGTGGTGACCGGATTCGCCGAGGGAGCAGGTCGTCCGGCTCGCTGTCGAGTGCAACGCGGTCGCGTCGAGCCCGGCGACGTCGTGCGGTTGCTCAGCGACTCGCCAGTGCGCCCGTCGGTGGGGGCTGTGGCGCGGTAGCCATCGCGGGCGGAAGTGGACCCAGCTGCAGCCACACCACCACGAAGCCGTCGTAGCTGGTGAAGCGCTTCTCGGTGATCACGTGAAGTCCGTCGATCGTCGCGGCTGCGCCTTCGCGATCCACGATCTCCTCCCAGCCGTTCCATGCCCGTTTCCCGCTGCGGAACGACAGCAGGATGTGGCGGAACTCATGTCGTCGCCGGCACGCCATGACGTCGGCGGGCGTTAGGGCCAGATGGATCACGGAATGGTTCGTCTGCCACGCGAGCGCGGGACCGAGATTGCTCATCACGGTCTCACCCGGGGTCAGCCGTTCATTGAGCATGATCGATATCGCGGTGAGCGTGGAACTCGAAGGCACACCGCGCTCCTGCGATGCGGTGCGCGCCTCTGCGAGCCCGTGCACGGTGGACCAGCCGCCCCAGGCCAGCACCAGCACTGCCACCGCGATCTGTAACGCGCGCTTGCCGGCATCGCCCAACGTGGTCGTGGGGATGCGCAGGACCAAGGCGCCGAGCGCGAGCAGCGCGAGTGGCTCCAGAAGGATGCGCGTGGGAAACAGGTAGCGCAGCCACGGGATGCTGAGTGAGGCGGTCGCCACGCCCATGGCGGCGGCGAGTACGCCAACGATCCCGGCGGCCATCAGCGGCCGCGGTGGGCGTGCCAGCGCGAGCCATGCGATGAGGCCACCGAGCAACAGGCCACGCGGCCCGAGCAGCATCGCGGTGGTCATCAGCGGCAGGTTCGTGGTGAACTTCTTCCACAGCAGGGCGGCAGCCTCGCTGCCCCGTGGCAGTTCAGGATATTCTGGAAGATGGTAGAGGTTGAACCAGTCGAACCCCTTCACTTGATCCCATACCACGAAGCGCGTGAGGTCCCATGTGGGGGAGCCGAACATGCGCCATTTATAGAACCACCAGCCGCTCAGCACGAGCATGAAGCCTGCGATGAGTAGCGCTCCCACTCGCACGCGGCGTTCGCGCGGGGCGCACCACAGCGCGCTCAACACGAACAGAGGCGCCAGCCACAGCATGTTCGCGCGGAACAATCCGGTGATCCCCATGACGAGCCCGAACACGAACGGCCGCCGGATCGGTGCTTCGAGCGCGAGACCGAGCAGCAGGAACAGCAGCCCGAGCGTGAAGGGCAACTCGGTGAAGCCGCCGATGGCGAAGTGCTGCGCCTCAGGGTCGAGTGCGAAGGCGAGCCCCAGCGTGAGAGCAGCGCCATGCCGAGTCAGGCTCGGCGCGTCTGGCCACCAGCGCTCGAACAGATGTCGTACGGACA
>Ga0163144_10004815_pt1 | contig 30246 bp, 28 predicted proteins | sample OliLak19BULKMAT1_FD_123175 | JGI IMG/M metagenome (GOLD analysis project Ga0163144, IMG submission 123175) | Freshwater microbial mat bacterial communities from Lake Vanda, McMurdo Dry Valleys, Antarctica - Oligotrophic Lake LV.19.BULKMAT1 | ecosystem: Environmental > Aquatic > Freshwater >...
CCCCCGGCACCGCGCCTTGGCCCGTAAGCCGCGGATGGGCAAGGCATTATCATCCCCGGCCCCGTTGGGCCGGTGGGTCACTCTCCGTGAGCATACCCGGGTAATTTCTCGCGAGTGCCGAAGGCAACAATCAGTGAACGCAATAGCTTCGTCAAATTCTCAGTCGAAATGTGTTTGGGAGCGCCGCGCCACTCATTTCACGGCGAAGGAAGTGAAGGACCGTTCACAACGCCGGAGAATCTGACGGTGAAGCGCGGAGAGACCGCAGTGTTATAGGTGCATTTGGTGCGGGAGTCGGGCTTTGCCGGAGAGGTGGAAGTTTGGGTCGAAGGCGTGGCCGGACTGCGTGGAAAATTCCGGACTGATCAGCTATTTGAACCGAACGCGGACGGCGCGGATATGTTGATTCCAGAAATGGAACTGCGCGTTTCGGAATTGGATAAAGTGGGTGTCGTACCGTTACGGGTATGGGGCCGGGGCGCGGATGGGACTATTGTCGAAGGGCACACCGCGACGATGATCGGGCCGATCTGCCAGGGGGATTGCAATTTTTATCGGCGGCCAGTTGGAGCGATCACATTAACGGTCGTGGAGTAGCGACTGTTAAGCCGATAGAATAGCGGGAAATGGATACAGCAAACATGCTTCGGCTGGGAATTGCGGGATCGGGCTTCGCAGGCAAGTTTCATCACCGGAATCTGCGCGGACTGCCGGCCGTGACGGTGGGCGTGACGAGCCAGCGGGCGACTTCGCGGGAGGCGTTCGCGAAGGAGTTTAACGTACGGGCGTATGAGTCTGTCGAGGCCATGCTGCCGGACATCGACGTTCTTGATATTTGCACGCCGCCCTCCTCGCATGCGGCCTACATCCGCATGGCCGCGGCCGCGGGGAAGCATGTGATTGTCGAGAAGCCTTTTCACGGGTTCTTTGGCTCGCCCGAGCAGTTTTCCAAAGAAGAGATGCTGGCGACCGTCACCGCGGAGTTGCGCGATATCCGGCGCGTTGTGAGCGAGAGCGGGATACTGCTCGGCTATGCCGAAAACTACATCTATGCGCCGTCGGTACAACGGGAGCGCCAGATATTGGAGGCGACGAAGGCGCAGATACTGCGAATGACGGCGGAGGAATCCCATTCGGGGTCGCACTCGCCGGTGTATGGGATCTGGAGTGAGCAGGGTGGCGGGTCGCTCATCGGGAAAGGGTGTCATCCGCTGGGCGGCGTCCTGTATCTGAAACGGAAGGAGGGATTGGCTCGAAATGGAGCGCCGATTCGTCCGGTCGCCGTAAGTTGCCGGACCCATGCCATCACCAAGCGGCCGGCGTTTGAGGACCGCGGGTATCTGCGGACCACATACAAGGACACCGAGGATTACGCGTTTTTGCACGTGATTTTCGAGGACGGAATGATCGCGGATGTAATGACGAGCGAATTGGTCCTGGGCGGCGTGTACGACTTTATTGAGGTCTATGCGAACAACCACCGGACGCGGTGCCACATCCAGCCGGTGCGCGTGGTCGATCTGTACAGCCCGGACAAGAAAGAATTCGCCGGCATGGATCTGATGGAGAAAATTAGCTCCAATGAGGGCTGGATTCAGGCGTATCCCGAGTTCGGCTGGAGCAACGGGCAGTTCTACGAGATGCACGACTTTGTGCATGCGATGCGAGATGGCCGCCAACCGGAGTGCGATCTGGAGTTGGCGATTGATACGACCCTGGCAATATACGCCGGCTACGTCTCGGCGGATCGGAAAGGCGCCGAGGTCGCGGTGCCGCGAATCTGATGAGCCACGGCTGGTAATGTGAATGAACGTGCCACGAATTCTACTCATCCTGCTCCTCGCCACATTCGCCCTCGCTGGGCAGGCTAAACCTGTCTACTACCTCCTCTGGTTCGACACCGAGGATTATGTTGACCCTGCGTCCGACGGCGCTGCTCTTCGCCTTGCCACCACGCTGGAAAAGATGGGGGTTAGGGCCACCTTCAAAGTGGTTGGCGAAAAGGCCCGCCGCCTCGAAAAGCGGGAACGGTTCGATGTCATCAACGCGCTTTCCCGTCACGACATCGGCTACCACACGAACTACCACAGCATCCCGCCGGCCCCTGCCGCGTATCAACGCATCCTGCACCCCCTCGAAGCCATCGAGGAGTTCTCGCGCCGCGAGGAACCCGGCCTCCGCGATGTCCAGCGCATTTTCGGTATTCTCCCCAGTTGCTACGGACAACCCGGTGACTCCTGGGGCCCAGCGGCGAATGTGGCCCTTCGCCGCTGGGGCGTGCCCGTCTACATGGACGATGGCGGCCAGATTGGTCTCAACGGGCAGCCATTCTGGCTGGGCGGAATGCTATACGTGTTCAATTTGAAGGGCTATACTCTCCGTCCGGATATCAACCGCCCGGCGACCCTGCAGACCACGAAGGATTCATTTGACGGAATGGTCTCTTCCCTTACAGCCAAGGGAGGCGGAGTCATTCAGACTTACTTCCATCCAACTGAATTCTCCGCCACGGAATTTTGGGACGCAGTGAATTTCCTGGGCGGCAACTACACTCCACCCGCCGAGTACAAAATGCCGCGGCGGCGAACCGCCGAATCCGCCGAGCAGGCTTATGGAGCCCTCTTTGAATTTGTCCGTCATATTCAAGCCAACCCCAACGTGCGCATCGTGACCGCCCGCCAGTTGCCGCTGCTGTTCGAGAATCCGGTACAACTTCCGGATTCTGCCACGGCCCGCCGCCAGTTCCGGACCGCCATCGACATACAGGGGCAATACTCCGCCGCCGACCAGTTGCTCGCGTTGCTTGGCCTCGACGCACGCCACGTCGATGGTCCGGTTGCTCGCGGTCAGACGGTGGTCAGTGGGACGACGCTTTCCCGCGTGGTTTTCGATCGCGCCAAACTCGACGCCATCGGCTATATTGAAACCCACGGACGCCTTCCCCACACCATCTGGGCTGGTGCCCAGCGGCTCTCATTGCCGGATTTTGCGGCCACTCTCGCGCATGATGAAGGCGGTCCCGAGGTGCAACTCCGCAAGGGCGAAACCGCCTTTGAGCGTTTCGTAGCCGCCGATACCGACAAAAACTACGGCTGGGTCATTCATCCAAAAGGCTTCACTGCTCCCGAACTCCTCGAACAGGCGCGGCTGCAAGCCTGGACATTGAAGCCGGCTCGACTCCGCTAGCCGGGCACTGCTGGAAACAGCGGGAACAACCCAAAAGTTTTGAACAGATACGGAATCCGCTGAAGTACGTTATACGCCCAAACTTTGGCGCCGGACAGCTCTCGATATCGCGCGCCCCGAGAGCCGCGCGGCGGTAGGAAGTAACTGCTTTCGGAAATAGCCGGTTAAGCGCCCTGAAACCGCGTAGCTAGTAAGAACGGCAATCCAGGCGGCCTGAAAATGGGGATACTGGCTCCATCCAGCGCCCCTCAATGCCGGAATCGCCAGTTGAAACACGGCCGGAGCCAGGATGTTGCCGGTTTCGCCCCAATAGGGGTGCGGGTGAGATATCACAAGCTCAATCCCGCTAACTGGCAGCGCGAAGAAGCAAAACGTGGTTATCCAGTGAGTAACCCGACCATCGCGATGGGGGAGGCCTATTCGCCGCGTATTCGCCGGCGGAGGCAAGTCTCGGTCCCAAAGCGGAATCGGCCCCAGACGTGTGCCGCCAGATAAGCATTTGCTGTCCTTTGCCGGACTCTAGCGAATTCCCGGCAGATAGCGCCAACGCGTCCGTTGTTGATACTGGGCGTAGGCGCCGGAGAATCTTTCGGCCAGTTCCTCTTCCTCCACCGCAATGCGGACCTCCGAGCCCGCGAGGTACATGATTGCCGCCGCGACCAGCGGAAAGCGCGCGGACGCAACCAGGCCCGTGGCGACTAGCATCGCCAAGAACGCCAGGTAGATCGGATGCCGCACCCACCCATACGCGCCCGTTGTCACCAGTCCATCGCTCGTGGCGTTGGCCGCAGCCGAGCGGAGAGACCATGTGAACAGTCCGGCGGCGAATGGCGCCAGGAGCAGGATCCCAATCGATTCCGCGGGCTGAGGCCGCAGCGGACTGTCGCTCATAGACAACGTAATGAGCATCGGGGAGAGGGCCTGAAGGATTGTGCCGCCCATAACCCTTCCGCTAAGCAGCGGCTGAACTGCCACGCTTCGGCCGCGCCGCGATATTGCGCTAAACGCGGCGGCCAGGCCCAAGCCCAGCCACGCGGCCAGATAGGCCGAGAACGCCGCTATGCGCAACTTTTCGATGGACATCCTGAGCTATGATAGCGGGTCACCGCGCGGTTCCATCGCTTCTACCCGCTCAGTCGCATGCACGAAGTCGGTCAAGCCAATTTCGCCCGCTGCAAATACCGCGCGCGGGTCTCTTCCCGCCATCGCGGACGGAACCAACGTCATACCGATTACGATGTAGTGTAGCCGTGCAGAGCATGAAACCATCCGCCATCACCCGTCGCGCCGCATTCGCCGTCGCCGCTCCGTTCTTTTCAGCAAGTGCTCAAGAAAATCGGGCGCAGCCGAATATTCTCTGGATTCTCGGCGACGATTTGGGTCCCCAACTCGGCTGCTACGGCCACCCGCTGGTTCACACGCCCAATGCCGATCGCATTGCGGCTGAAGGCGTTCGCTTTACTCACTGTTTCACTACGGCGCCCGTCTGTTCGCCGTCGCGTTCGGCATGGAATACCGGGGTCTACCAGACCACCATCGGCGCCCACCATCATCGCAGCCACCGGCGGGATGGCTACACGCTTCCTGAAGGGGTTCGGCTGGTCTCCCATCGGTTGCGCGACGCCGGTTATTTCACGGCGAATGTCACCGAAATCACGCCCACGCTTCGAACGAACGCAAAGACGGATTTCAATTTCAAAGTGGACAAGCCGTTTGACGGCGCCCACTGGAACCAACGGGCGAAGGGTCAGCCCTTTTACGCGCAAATCAACTTCACCGCGCCCCACAAGGGCCCGCAGTGGCCACTTGCCCGCAAACAGCCCAATCTAGTCGATCCTGCCAAAGTCGAACTCCCGCCCTACTATCCGGACCACCCCGTTATTCGCGACGAAGTCGCCAACTATCTCGATGCGGTCAACAATTGGGATCGCCAAGTTGGCGTGGTTCTCGACGAATTGAAAAAGGACGGCCTGATCGAGAACACCCTCATTTTCGTTTTTGGCGACAACGGCCGCTGCCTCCTTCGCGGCAAACAATGGCTCTACGATGCCGGAACCCACATCCCGCTGCTCGTCCGCTGGCCGGGCCGCATCAAGCCCGGTACCGTACGCCGGGATCCGGTGATTTCGCTCGACATCACCGCGGCGACGCTCGATGCCGCGGGGATCGAGCATCCGAAACTCTTCCACGGCCAGTCGCTTTTCAAAAACGCCAAACCGCGCACGGACATTTTCACCGCACGCGACCGGTGTGACATGACCGTTGACCGCATTCGCGCCGTCCGCGACGCGCGCTACAAGCTCATCCGCAACTTCTATCCGGAGCGCTCCTACTCCCAATTTAACGAATACATCAAGACCAGTTACCCGGCACTTACTGTGATTCAGGATCTGGGGAAGCAAGGCAAACTGAACGAAATACAGGCTCGCTGGGTTGCTCCGTCGCGGCCGGAGTATGAGTTCTACGACCATCAGGCGGACCCGCACGAAGTCGACAACCTGGCCGCCCATCCGGCTCATAAGAAGGCGTTTGACCGGCTTCGAAAGCGCCTCGATCAATGGATCGCCGATACCAACGATCAGGGCCGAACGCCTGAACCGGCCAGTGTGATTGCGAATGAAGAACCGCGCGCGACCGTCGTAAAATAGAGAATTCGATGCCATTTATCCACGAAGATTTCCTCCTTCCGACCGCCGCCGCGCGCGAACTCTATCACGATTACGCCAAAAACGAGCCCATCCTCGATTACCACTGTCATCTCCCGCCGCAGGACGTCGCCGCCAATCGCCAATTTCGCAACCTGCATGAGATCTGGCTGGAGGGCGATCACTACAAATGGCGCGCCATGCGCGCGAATGGTATCCCGGAAGAACTGATTACGGGCTCCGCAAGCCCGTTTGAAAAATTTCAGGCCTGGGCGCGCACCGTGCCCTTCACACTCCGCAATCCGCTGTATCACTGGACCCATCTCGAACTTCTCCGTTACTTCGATATCGACGACATCCTGAACGAAGATTCCGCCGAATCCATCTGGAACCGGGCCAACGAGAAACTCGCGACCGCCGAACTTTCCGCTCACGGCATCCTCGCCAAGTTCAACGTTCGCGCCCTCTGCACCACCGACGATCCCACGGACTCGCTCGCCGATCACCAGCAAATCTCGGCTTCCGGCCTAGCCACCAAAGTTCTCCCCGCTTACCGGCCCGACAAGGCGTTGAACGTCCACGACCCGGCTGCTTTCAATGCTTGGAACGCCAAACTCGAAGCGGCCGCCAACATCCCGATCCGCGGATTCCAATCTTTCCTCGACGCTCTCGCCGGCCGGCATGACTTCTTTCATTCCATGGGCTCCCGGCTATCCGATCATGGACTGAATACCGCCTTTTCCGAGTCTTGCTCCCACGAAGACGCGGCCAGTATCTTCGACCGCGCCCACAACGGCCAGCCTGCCGATGCCGCTGAACACGCCCAGTTCGCCAGCTACCTAATGCATTTCTTCGGCCGCTTGGATGCGGCCAAGGGTTGGACCAAGCAGTTGCATCTTGGAGCGCGCCGCGCCAATAACACGAGAATGTTCCGTCAAGTCGGGCCCGACACGGGTTTCGATTCCATTGGGGATTGGCCTCAAATCGATGCGGTGGCCCGCTACATGGATCAGTTGGACCAGACCGGCGAGTTGCCGAAAATGATTCTCTATAACTTGAATCCAGCCGACAATTACGCGTTCGCTACCGTTATCGGCAACTTTCAGGACGGATCCGTCCCCGGCAAAATCCAGTTCGGCAGCGGTTGGTGGTTCCTCGATCAAAAAGAAGCGATGGAGTTGCAGTTAAACGCCCTCTCTAACTGTGGCCTGCTCTCCCGGTTTGTCGGCATGTTGACCGACTCCCGCTCGTTCCTGTCCTACCCTCGCCATGAATATTTCCGCCGCACATTGTGCAACCTGCTGGGCCGGGATATTGAGAACGGCGAACTGCCCCGCGACATGGCGCTGGTAGGCGGCATGGTCAGGAATATTTGCTACACCAATGCGGAGCGCTACTTTGCCTTACCCGGTTAAACATTTATTGCGCAATATGTTTCCACGCCTATCCTGCTATCTTGTCTAATAGCCATGCTCGCCGCTATTTTGGCAGGACTCTTCGGGCTTCTCATCGGCAGTTTCTTGAACGCCTGCATATTCCGTTTTCCTAGAGACATTACCATTTGGGATCCGCCCCGCAGCTTCTGCCCCGCGTGCGAGAAGCAAATTGCCTGGTATGATAACGTCCCGGTTCTCAGCTTCCTGCTGCTTCGCGGCAAATGCAGGCAGTGCCAGTACGCCATCCCCATCCGGTATATTTTAGTTGAAATACTTTGCGGTATAATGTACTTTCTAATTGTGTACCGCTTCGGCCCCACTCTGCTTGCCGCCAAACTTGCCGTTTTCGGGGCGATAAACTTGGAACTGATAGCGACTGATTTTGAAGAGCGTATCCTGCCGGATGAGTTCACCAAAGGGGGCGTGATCGCGGGGTTGCTGTTTGCTTGGTTTTACCACCTTCCAATCACTTTTTCCTCGCTCCTCGTTCCAATGGACATGTCGCCCGCTGTACATTCGGTGGCGGAATCCGCGCTAGGCGCCGCTTTTGGCTATGGGTCCTTTTGGACAATTGCCTGGCTGTTTCTGAAGATTCGAAAAAAAGAGGGTATGGGCATGGGAGACTTCAAAATGGCCGCCATGATCGGCGCATTTCTCGGGCTTCAACCAATGCTATTGGCGGTCATGATCGGGTCCCTACTCGGTTCAGTTTCCGGTTTGGCCTACGTCTTTTGGGCAAAGGAAGACGTTTGGAAGTACCATTTACCCTTCGGATCGACTTTGGGCGTCGGCGCCTTCGCGGTCGCCTGGTTCGACGCGGTACGAGGATTAGCCGATGCTGTTGTACACTGAGGAATTACGCTGATGAAAGCGCTCCTGCAGAGTCTCGGTCCCAGCGATCCGGACCTGGCTCTGGCCTTGGCCATCGATCCGCAACGCCTGCCCGCTCACATTGCTGTCATTATGGACGGCAATGGCCGCTGGGCTAACCGGCGCTTACTGCCCCGTGTCGCCGGGCATCAGGCGGGCATTCAGCCCGTACGCACGATTGTAGAATCCTGCGCGGCGTTGGGCTTGGAAGCCCTTACCCTGTACGCGTTCTCGGTCGAGAACTGGAAGCGGCCGCGTACCGAAGTCGACACGCTCTGGAGCCTCTTGCGCGTTTATTTGCGGAAGGAACTCAACACTCTTCAACAGAATAACGTCCGATTGAACGCCATTGGCCGAATTGAGTATCTGCCCGCGACGGTCCGTGAAGAACTCGAATCTACGATTCGGGCCACTGAAAGCAATACGGGACTGCGACTCAACCTGGCGATCAATTACAGCGGCAAGGCGGAGATCGTTGACGCCGTTAATCAACTCATCTCCCGGGCGCGCGAGTCTGGAACTCTGGAGTCCCTCCGTATTACCGAAGACTCTCTCGCCGCCAACCTTTACACGGCCGGTCTTCCCGATCCCGACCTCCTCATTCGGACGTCGGGCGAGTTGCGAATCTCCAATTTTCTCCTCTGGCAGATTGCATACTCCGAAATATACGTTACGGAAACGTTTTGGCCCGATTTCAAACGCCGCGATCTGCTTAACGCCATCGTGGATTATCAAAAACGCGAACGCCGTTTCGGCGGCCTCGGCGCGGTTGACGCGCCGTCGCTAGCCGAAGCGGTGCCAGCCCGATGAAGAGGGTCGTTACCTCCAGCATCCTCGTTCCCCTCATAACCTGGGTCGTACTTTTCGCCCCTCGTCCTATTTTTGCCGCTGTAGTCTGCATCTTTGCCGCACTTTGTTGGATGGAGTTCGCCGGGATCGCCGTGCACTACGGAGCTAAATTCAACCTGCATACAGGCTGGATTCCAGGGCTTGCCTTCCTCTTTCTACAGCGCGATGAATCCCTCTTGCTGATCGCCATTGTCCTGTCGGCGCTGGCCGTCTCCTTACGCACCGGAGATATTCGGGATGCCATCCCCTCCGCCGCACTCTTTACTCTGGGAATCCTCTACGTCTTTGGTACTTGGCGCTCCGCCATCGCACTGCACGACGTCAGCCAATACTGGCTGCTTTTCGCGCTGACGATTAACTGGATCGGTGACACGGCGGCATTCTACGCCGGCCGGTCGTTCGGCAGGCATAAGCTCGCTCCCGCGGTCAGTCCCGGAAAGAGCTGGGAAGGGGCAATCGCGAGTACCCTCGCGGCCGCCATTTACGGCGTGTTCTTCATCCGTTGGCTTCTGCCCGAGGTTCCACTACCCTTTGCCGGGCTGATTGCAATTGCCGGGAACGCCGCTGGACAAATGGGCGATCTCGCCGAATCCGCCCTGAAGAGAGGCGCGGGAGTTAAAGATTCCGGTACCACTCTTCCTGGTCACGGTGGATGGCTTGATCGACTCGATTCCAGCCTCTTTTCTATGCCAGTCGTCCATATCCTTATCCGTATCATTGGATTGCCAATTTAGCATTTTGCTTGGTACGATGCCGTAAGCATGATCCTAAACTTCGGCGAATTCAGACTGCAAATCGCCGACCGCCGCCTGTGGAACGCGTCGACTGAAATCGTGCTGGCTCCCAAGGCGTTCGACCTCCTCGCCTATCTCGCTCAACGCCCGTCCTACGTCTGCAGCCGGGATGAACTGTTTGCCGCGCTTTGGCCCAATACGTTCGTCGATGACCATGCCCTCTCGGTGCAGATCGCCGATGTCCGTCGCGCGCTCGGCGACTCTCCCAAGGCCCCGCAATATATAGAAACCCGTTCCCGCCGCGGCTACTGTTTTGTAGCACTCGTGAAAAATAGCGAGGCGGCGGCGGTATCGGTTGCCGCCAAACCGGTAGAACCGCTTCAGCCTTTTCCGGAAACGCGTTATGCCGCCAGTGGAGACGTCAACCTCGCCTATCAGGTATTCGGCGCCGGTCCAGTGGATCTTGTTTTCGTAATGGGTTGGGTCTCGCATCTCGAATACTTCTGGCGGGAGCCCCGTTTCGCCGCGTTCCTGCGACGCCTCGGGACTATGGCCCGTGTCCTTCTATTCGACAAACGCGGTACCGGTCTTTCCGACCGGGTGCCTCTCTCCCAAATGCCGACCCTCGAACAGCGCATGGACGATGTCCGCGCCGTTATGGAAGCCGCCGGATCCCATCGCGCGGTTCTGTGCGGCGTCTCGGAAGGTGGTCCCCTTTGCACCCTCTTTGCCGCCACCTATCCGGAAAAGACCGTCGGGCTAATCATGATCGGCAGTTACGCCCGCCGCCTTCGCGACCATGATTACCCGTGGGGTCCCACACGCGAGGAACGGGACCAGTACTGCCGGGATATTCGTACCCATTGGGGGGGGCCGGTTGGTATCGATACGCGCGCGCCATCGCTCGTCAACGATCCGGCTTTCAGTGAATGGTGGGCGACCTATCTCCGGATGGGCGCGAGTCCCGGCGCCGCTGAAGCGCTCACCCGCATGAATGCCGATATCGACGTTCGCCCAATCCTCCCCACCATTAGCGCTAGAACCCTCGTTCTCCATCGTCGCGACGACCATTGCTTGCTGATCGAGGAGGGGCGGTTGATGGCGAGCCTCATCCCCGGCGCCAGATTTGTAGAACTTTCTGGCGCCGATCACCTTCCTTTCGTCGGTGAGCAGGAAGAACTGTTCTCTGAAATCGGCCAATTTCTCTCTACCAGCGCTCGCGCCGTTGAGCCGGAGCGTTCCCTGGCGACGATTCTCTGTGTGGAACTCCCGCCACCCGACCTCGGCCGGCTCCAGATTCATTTGCGCCGGGAAATCGGCTGGTTCCGCGGCCGCCCCGGAAACCTAAGTAGCGGCGTTCCGCTGGCGAGTTTCGACGGTCCGGCCCGCGCCATTCGCTGCGCTCACTCAATCGTCACCCACGCCGGCGGCTTCGGCGTCAGTCTGCGGGCGTCTCTTCATACCGGCGAATGCGAATTCGACGAGGATGGTCTCCCGGGCGGCAGCGCGGTGATTTCGGCTGGGCAACTCCTTCCTCACTCCCCGCTTGGCGGCGTCGTGGTTTCGCGGGTCGTTCGCGATCTGGTTGCCGGGTCCGGCATCCGGTTTTCAGAAGGCAGAAAGATTTCCGTCCCCGGTCAATCCGATTCCTGGGATCTTTTCGACGTCAACGGCTGCTGAACTAACGGTTACTTACAACTAATTGAGAACTTCCTGACAATCGCATGATCATTTTGCTCCTTCGAATCCGTAATGTTGTGAGCAGAGGAAAATGCAATGAACATTCCGGAACACGTGAAGGGCGGCAGGGAGTTGATTCCCGGCCAGTCGTTTGATTTGAGCCTCCCCATCGGCCGCCAGGGCCGGATAACGGTACTGGCGTCGGCGCGACGCCGATCGCTGGCGTTGGCTACCCCTGCCCACTATTGCGTGGAGTTGTTCCCGCCGGGCGCGAATCAGCCCATCGCGTTCCGTGAGATCGAAGGACCGGGCCTTCTCGCCATTCTGGAGCATGACGCCAAGGCAGGCGCCGGGATTTGGACGGCCCGGATCACCAATTGCAATAGCCACCCCCTCCAGGTCACACTGGAAGCCACCTATCCAGGCGTCGGCGATCTTCAGCCCCGCACACTCCCCGCCCATTTCCTGGAAGCGATTGCCAGCCGGCTGTTGGCCGACACCGCCGTCTCCCTGCAGCACGGTCGCAACGCCTGCTCCGTTCGCTTCGCGCCGGCACTCGGATTGCGCGATTTCCGGTTCTCAATTCCCGCTCTCGACAGACGGGTCTCCCCGCCGCTGCTTCCCGAAATTCAGATTGTCGAACAGGTGGCCGATATCTCCAGCGACTCCCTTCGGCTCCGCCTCCTGCCCGGATCCGTCGCCAATCCCGGCGGCACGCTGCGCTTGGAGATCGGCTTCGAGGAGGAGGGACCCGAACTCATCGGTAGCTTCCCGATCCACCTCGCACGGATGAAACTGCTCATCGAACTCGATCTTGGCATCACCGACAATCGGATCTCTTACAATAACGTCCGCGCGACCTTTGATTTTGATGTCGACATTCAGCCGCTTCCCGTCTGGATGTACAACCCGATGTTCGATTTCCGGGACCGGCTGCAGGACGCGGTCTGCGAAGGCGTCCGCGCGGCATTTGGCGACATCGATACCTGCGAAGCGGTTACGATTGGCTTCGCCCTCGGAATGGAGTCGGTCCTCGGTTTCGGTGCCCGCACGGCCACTGTACAAATGGAGAATGGGCAGATTTACCTCGGGCTGTTTCGCCAGGCGCAAGCCGCCGTTGCTTGATACCATGGGCTGCAACGATAGCCCATGTCCCATCCTTTACTGCTCCACTCCGTCAGCTACGCCGGCCTCTGGGGGCAGGCATTCCTGGCTGTAGATGCCTTTGTCGCAAAGGCCGCCACGCTTGGCTACAACGGCGTCATGCTCATGGCCAAGCGCCCGCATGTCTCTCCTCTCGACTACGGCCCTGGCCGGCGAGCCGAACTCCGCGATCTACTGAACGGTCTCGGTCTGAGTCAAAACGTCCTTGCCGGCTATTGCGATTTGACGGCCGGCCTTGACCGCCGCGAGATTCCCCACAAAGAGATTCAGCTCGCCTACCTGACAGAACTCTGCCGTCTCGCACAGGACCTCGCCATTCCCGTGGTTCGAGTTTTTACCGGCTACGAATCTCCTCACGCCGGCTTCCCGGAACAGTGGAATCTGGTCATTGATACTTTGGCCGAAGCGGCCAGGCGCGCCAGCGATTTCGGCGTCATCCTGGGCCTCCAAAATCATCACGATATCGGTGTTGGTTTTGAGGCAATGCACGATATCTTGCACGCCATCGACTCGCCCAGCCTCAAGGCGCTCTATGATGCTTGGGCTCCGGCGCTGCAAGGCGTTGATATTGAAATCGCCGCCGCCTGTCTCGGAAGCCACACTGTCCATACGACCATCGCCGACTACCAACTCCGTCCCCGATACAAATACCACCCGGCGTTGATCAATTACGAAGCCCAAACGCCCGCGGTGACCGCTGTTCCCATGGGGGACGGCTTCATCGACTACCGGGCGTTCATCCGCGCGCTCCAAGCGAACGGCTTCCAGGGCACCATCGCCTACGAGATGTGTTCTCCCCTGCAAGGCGGTGGCGGAATGGACAACCTGGATCGCTGTGCGAAGCGCTTCCTGGAATGGGCTATTGAATCCGGGCTTCGATAATTCGTCTTCCGTCAGATACCGTTTGCGTCGGGCCGTTTAAGCATTTCGATAAGAGCGGGAAGCTCGTCAATCGAGCGCTGCCCCATGTCATTGGTAGCCGACGCCGAGATCCAACCGCCGCTTCCATCTTTGCGCAGATACCAGATGCTCGGCTTGTAGTGATCGGCGTGCAAGTGCCACACGTCATTGGCGCCACACTTTTGACACCGAAAACAGTAAGCAAAGACGGTCCCCGCTTGCACATTTCCCTTCAAAACGCGCTCCACCCGCAAAGTACCCCGCAGATGCCAGCCGTCAAACCAGGGCAGTCGCCAAATCCTGTTTATCCGCCCGCGGACGATCGCGTCCGAACTTGGGATCAAAGACCACTTTTCTCGGCCGCCTAATGGAACAGCGACAAGTCCCGGCAGAACTGCCAGGACCTGTCGTCTGCCTGATTTCGGCATCACGCCCCCCGAACGGGCAATCCCTGGCTAGAATGAGTACAACTCCGCCACAATTGGGGCCGCGGAACTTCCAACTCCGACGGCAGCCTCTTCCAGCACCAGTTGCCGGATGAAGATCCCGGTGTCGCCCAGGTACACTTCAAACTCCGCCGGATGCGGTAGTGTCCCCTGAATGATCGACTCTGACAGCGGATCCTCAATGTATTTTTGAAGTGCCCGGCGTAGTGGACGCGCACCATAGCTCCGGTCCACCAGCGTCTTTTCCAGAATGAACTTGGCGGCGTCTGGCAGCAGCTTGATTTTGATCTGCTTGGCCGCCAGATTCACGTTCACTTGAGCCATCAACAAGTACATAATCTGCAGCAAGTCTTCGTCGCCCAGCGAAGTAAAGAGGATGACTTCGTCCAACCGGTTCAAGAATTCCGGATTGAACGCTTTCTTAACCTCGTTCATTACTTGCTCTTCCACTTTTTGCGGCATACCCGCCGATGGCGCGGCAAACCCCAACGTGGCCTTTTTGTCCAGGAAGCGGGCTCCGAGGTTCGATGTCATCACGATCATCGTGTTCTTGAAGTCCACGGTATTGCCGAGCCCATCGGTCAACTGGCCGTCTTCAAATACCTGGAGCAGGATATTGTAAATGTCCGGGTGCGCCTTCTCAATTTCGTCGAGCAGGATGATCGAATACGGTTGCCGTTTGACGCGCTCCGTCAATTGGCCGCCTTCCTCGTAGCCCACATAGCCAGGAGGCGAACCAATCAACTTCGAAACAGAGTGCTTCTCCATGTACTCCGACATGTCAAAGCGAATCAGCGACTTCTCCGAACCGAACAGGAAATCTGCCAGCGCCCGCGCTACTTCCGTCTTTCCCACACCGGTCGGACCCAGGAACAGGAACGAACCTGCCGGGCGTTTCGGCGATTTCAACCCTGCGCGCGAACGCCGGATGGCGCGTGCCAAAGCGTTGATGGCCTTTTCCTGGCTTACCACCCGCTTGTGAAGTTCTTCTTCGATCCGCAACAATTTCGCTACTTCTTCTTCGCGAATTGCGGTCATCGGCACGCCGGTCCAGCGGGCGACCACGTCCTCAATATCGTCCTTCGTCACCACACCGGTCGAGGTGTCGTCCAGGTTGTACTTTTCGCGTAACGCCCGCAAATTCTCGCGTTCCTTGCGCTCTTCATCCGAATAGAATCGCGCCTTTTCAAATTCATGGTTCGCAATCGCGTTTTCCATCCGGTGCACGATGAACTTGATCCGCTTTTGCACTTCGGAAACATCGGCCGGCAAAGTTGTTTGCTTCAGTTTCACCCGCGCGCCGGCTTCATCGATCAAGTCGATCGCCTTGTCCGGCAGGAAACGGTCGGGAATGAAGCGGCTCGAAGCGAACACCGATGTTTCAATAGCTTCATCCGTATACGCCACGGCATGGAATTTTTCGTAGCGTTCCTTGATGCCGTACATGATCTTGATCGCGTCGCTCTCATTCGGCGGCGGAACCTTCACGGCTTGAAAACGCCGTTCCAGCGAACGGTCTTTCTCAATCGACTTCCGGTACTCCGACGGCGTTGTCGCGCCGATGCACTGGATCTCACCGCGGCTCAAGGCCGGCTTCAGGATGTTGGCGGCGTCGAGCGAACCTTCGGCCGAACCCGCGCCAACCAGCGTATGCAACTCGTCAATGAAGATGATGGCGTTCTGATTCTCCATCAACTCTTTCATGATCGTCTTCAGCCGTTCCTCAAATTGCCCGCGATATTTCGTGCCGGCGACGATCAGCGAAAGATCCAGCGCCAGAATTCGTTTCTCGCTCAGGAATGACGGCACGTCGCCATCGGAAATCCGCTGTGCCAAACCCTCAACGATTGCCGTCTTACCCACGCCCGGCTCGCCGATAAGCACCGGATTATTCTTCGTGCGCCGGCACAGGATCTGGACAACGCGTTCCAACTCGTGATCCCGGCCAATCAGCGGATCCAACTGGCCGTCCACTGCCGCCTGCGTCAGGTCGCGGGAGAACTCAGCCAGCAGGGACGACTCTTTCGGGCGGTTCGTCGTGATTTTTTCCGAGGAACTTCGCGAAATCTCTTCCCGAACCTGCGAAAGCCGCAGCCCGCGCTCATGCAGGATCTCGGCCGCGAAGCACTTTTCCTCACGCAGCAAACCCAGCATGAGGTGTTCGGTACCGATATGTTTATGGTTCAACCGCTCGGCCTCTTCCGCGCCGTAGGCCAGAACACGTTTGCATTCGTGGCTCAGCGGAAGGTCCACCGAAGTCGAGACTTTTTCCCGAATAGTCGTGTGCGCTTCGATCTGTTTCCGGATCGATTCGATGGCCGCGTTCGACCGCAGAAATCGGTTTGCCAGAGCCTTGTCTTCCCGCAGCAGTCCCAGCAATAGATGTTCTGTTTCTATATAAGGGCTGCCAAACTGGGACGCTTCATAGCGGGCGAAGAAAATCACCCGGCGGGCTTTCTCGGTGTATCGTTCAAACATGGCTACTCCCCGGCCGTAACATCGGCCAGACCTCCGTGCTGTAGACGCAAAACCCGGTCGCACGACCGGGCGAAGTCACGATTGTGCGTGACGTAAATCGAGGTGAGTTGATGCGTCCGGTGCAACTCCCCAAGCAGGCTCGAAATCATCGCGCCCGTCCGTTCATCCAGATTTCCTGTAGGTTCGTCGGCGAACAAATACTTCGGCTGTCCCACAAGCGCCCTCGCCAGCACCACTCGCTGCTGTTCGCCGCCGGAAAGTTCACCGCTCCGGTGGTGCGCTCGTGCTCGCAACCCAACTTCATCTAACCTCGCTAACGCAACCGGCGCCGCCTCTTCGTACTGATCTCCCCGAATTAGGAGCGGCATCATGACGTTTTCCTGCGCTGTAAACTCCGGCAGCAAATAGTGGGTTTGCCAAACGAATCCCAGCTCACGGTTCCGAAAATCAGCCAGTCCAGTCTCTGATAGCGCCTGAAGGTCGTTATGTCCGAAGTATATCTTACCCCTGGAGGGCCTGTCCAGACCGCCTAAACAATGCAAAAGACTGGACTTCCCCGTTCCTGATTCTCCGATCAAGGCCACGCGCTCGCCGTTTGCGATTGTCAGGTTCAAATCGTTGAAGACCGTAAGTGTCTCATCGCCGGATTTGTACGATTTCGTTAGGCTTTCTGTACGAATGGCGGGGGTGTCCACAACTTCAGGCTATCACCTCCCCGCGAGAATCTCTCGAGCGAGCATGGCGATGTCTCCTTCTTCATATACAGATGTCGGATCGCTCGCTGCGGATTCTAAAGCTGTGCGCAATGCCGGCCACCTCGGGCGTCCATGCAAACGGCCCGCCGCGCACAGCGCCGAATACTTTACGTAAGGCAAGGGATCGACCAGATATCGCGCGGCGGCATCCTGCGCGTAGCGTCTGCCGATACTCATGCCGAGAGTCCCTCGACGGCGATCATCCGGGGCCTTTCCGCTTCCCCCGCGAGGTTTGCCGCCACCGCCAGACAGATCTCGGTCCCGCGTGGATCGGTCAAGCGCCATACGGCTTGGAGGGCCGCAGCCCTCCGCTCAACCTCACGGGCATCTCGGGCAATCGAAATCAATCCGCGAGTCGCCCGCCTCGAATTAATTTGCGCCAGGGCTTGCGCACTCTCCCAGTACTTCATCATGTCGGGACTGTCGCGAACATCCTGAAGCAATTCCGCGACGTTTCCGGGAACCGTAGTCTTCGCCAAAATTTTCTCGGATCTCCACGGGCAGCAGTCGCGCACCGCCAAACATTGCCGCCCCTTCGTTCTCCGAAACATCCCCCAAAACACGAACGGCCATTCCACCAACTCGCGGAAACGTCAACCCCTTACGTTCGGTAGCTCCCATTAATCTGAATATACCCTTCGGTAAAGTCGCAGGTGTAAAACCGCGCCTTGCCTTTCCCATCCCCGCGAATGGAAAACGAAATATGGCAGTCCGGTTCGTCCAACAACTTCGTCAACTCCGCCTCTGAGAAATCCTTCGCCAGCCCGCCCTTGCAAACCAACAACCCCTGCATCCGAATATCCACATTCTTCAACTCGAAATCGACGCCCGCATTCCCCGCCGCCATCATAATACGGCCCCAGTTCGGGTCGCTCCCGGCGATAGCCGTCTTCACCAGCGGCGAATTCCCAATAAAACGCGCAATTCGCATCGCTTCTTTGTCGGACCGCGTTCCCTCAATATCGATCGTCACCAGCTTCTTTGCACCCTCGCCGTCCCGCGCAATCTGCTTGGCGAGATCCTCCATCAACACCGTCAATGCCTCTGCGAATAGCCCCTTATCACCGGCCGACATCGTCAGTCCGCTCGCCCCGTTTGCCAATAGATACACCGAGTCGTTCGTCGACGTATCTCCGTCCACGCTCATTGCGTTATAACTGCGATCCGCCGCCCGCCGCAGCATTTTCTGCAACTCGCCACCCGCCAACGGCGCATCCGTCATAATGTAGCCCAGCGTCGTCGCCATCAACGGCTGGATCATCCCCGAACCCTTCGTCATCCCCGCCAGATGAATCACGCCGCCCTTCACCGCCAATGACGCATGCGCCCTCTTCGGCGCTAAATCGGTCGTCATAATGGCCTGGACCGTATCTTCAAACCGCTCCGCCGAAAGCCCCGCTACCAACGCCTCAACGTTCGAAATAATCTTCGACCCATCCATCTCCACGCCGATCACACCCGTGGACGCCGGCAATACCTGATTCGCCGGAATCTTCAACGCCTTTGCTAACGCCCTCGTCGTGGCCACCGCCACTTTCATCCCCGTCTTTGTCGCGCAATTGGCATTCCCGGCGTTCGTCATAATCGCCCGCGCCGTTCCGTTGGTCGCCGCCAAATTCTCCTTCGACAGGATTACCGGCGCGGCCATCGCCTTGTTTTGCGTGAACACGCCCGCCGCCGCCGCCGGAATGTCGGACACAATCAGGGACAGGTCATCCTTCTGCGCCTTGCGAATGCCGGCATACAGAGCCGAGTAGCGAAATCCAAGCGGTAAGTTCACGTTATATTCCTAGCACTTCATTTTCCGACAATCGCGCGCCATTGGCGAAACTCTCGCCACTAATCCGCTTCCGCCCCTCCGGCTGGACATCGATAAGTTCCAATGCCGTTCCCCCGCCGCATCCCGCCAAAAGCCGCCGCCCTCGTATCGCCAGTCTGCCCGGTCCCAAATCCGTTTCGCTCGAAACCCGCGCCGCTAAGATCTTCAATCCCGCGCCGCGCAACGCCGTCGTCGCCCCCGGCCAAGGCATAAATCCCCGGAACCGATTATAGATAACGGACGCCGTCAGCGACCAATCGATCGCCCCGTCTTCCTTTTTCAAAATCGGCGCCAGACTCGACGCAGAATCATCCTGCGGCTCAGGCACAATCTGACCCCGCTCCACCATCTCCAAGGTCTCAATCAACAACTCGGCGCCCATCGCCGCCAAACGCTCCGACAATTCCGGCGCCGTCTCATCCGCGCCAATCGAAGTTTCCGCCTTCCGCAACATATCGCCCGTGTCCAGCCCCGCGTCAATTTTCATTGTCGTCACGCCGGTTTCCGTTTCCCCGTTCGCGATCGCCCATTGAATAGGCGCCGCTCCCCGGTACGACGGCAGCAACGACGCATGTACATTGATAATGCCCAACGGCGCAAGATCGATGATCGCCTGCGGCAGGATCTGCCCGTAACCAACCACTACCATCGCCTTCGCCCCAAACGCCGCCAACTCCGCACCCACTGCCCGGATCCGCTCCGGCTGGAACACCGGTAACCCCAATCGCAGAGCCGCTTCCTTCACCGGCGAAACGCTCAATTCCTGACTTCGGCCCTTCGGCCGGTCGGGTTGCGAGTACACCGCGGCTATCGTATGCCCCGCCTTCACCAGCGCTTCCAAGGAAGGCGCCGCGAATTCCGGTGTACCCATAAATACGATTACCACTCGCCCGCCTTCACCAATTTCGAAATCTTTCGCCGAATCAAGTCCCGCTTCAACGGCGACAGGTGCTTCAAAAACAGAATTCCGTTCAAATGATCGATTTCATGCTGAAACGCCCGCGCCAATAGCTCCTCGCCGGTGACTTCGAACGCCTTGCCTTCCACATCGAAAGCCCGCACCTGCGCGACCATTGCCCGTCGTACATCCTCGCGAAAGCCCGGGATGCTCAGGCATCCCTCCTCGCCCAGTTGCTGCCCTTCCAATAAAATAATCTCCGGGTTAATCAGCACCAGCCGCTCATCCTTATGCTCGCCCGCGGATGTATCGATCACCGTCAATTGCAACAACTCGCCAACCTGAGGCGCCGCCAACCCCACGCCTTTGTTCGCCCACATGGTCTCGAACATATCGATGACCAAAGATCTCAACCTTGCGCTCCCAAAATCCGTCACCTTCGCGCAAGGGGTCTCCAGAACCGAGTCTCCGTATTTCTTAATCTCCAGGATCATTAGAAGTTCCGCACCTGCTCCAGATAGCCATCATAATTCCGCCGCGTTTCTTCCATCGAATCGCCGCCGAACTTTTCCAAAAACACCTGCGCCAGCACTATCGCCACCATCGCTTCGCCGATCACGCCCGCCGCCGGCGCCACGGCGACATCGGACCGCTCATAGGCCGCCTTTTCCGCGTCCCGCGTCAAGATGTCAACCGACTCCAGCGGTCGCCGCAACGTCGATATCGGCTTCAGAAATCCGCGCACCAACAGATCCTGCCCATTCGTAATTCCGCCTTCCAATCCTCCGGCGCGATTGGCGCCCCGGAAGAACGCGCGATCCTCTTTGTTGTAGTGAATCGTGTCCTGCACCTTGGAGCCGAACGCCTCCGACCCTTCGGCGGCAAATCCAATCTCCACGCCCTTCACCGCCTGCATCGAAACGATCGCCTGCGCCAGCTTGCCATCCAGCCGCGAATCCCAAGTAATGTGCGATCCCAACCCGATCGGCAAACCATGCGCCACCACTTCAAAAACGCCGCCCACCGTATCGCCCGTCCGATAGACTTCATCGACAACAGCCTTCATTCGCTGCTCGGCCTCCGGGTCCACGCACCCCAGCAATACCTCGTCCTTCAGTGATAACGCCACCAACTCATCCCATGTCGCCTGACGCCCCAACTTCTCCGGTCCCACTCCAATCACATGGCTCAGAATCGTTATCCCGAACTCGCGCAATAGCTCCTTGGCCACCGCTCCCACTGCCACCCGCGCCGTCGTTTCCCGCGCACTCGCCCGCTCCAGAATGTACCGCGCATCGTGGTAGTTGTACTTGATCATGCCCGCCAAATCGGCATGACCCGGCCGCGGCCGCAGAACTTTCTTCCGCTTCTCCTCGCTCCCTTCGAAGTCCTCTACCGCCATCGGTTCGGTCCAGTTCTTCCAGTCCTTATTCCGGACGATCATCGCAATCGGCGCGCCGATCGTCTGGGAATGACGCACTCCGGCGACGATTTCCACCGTATCGGTTTCAATCTTCATCCGGCCGCCCCGCCCGAAACCCTGCTGGCGCCGCCACAATTCTCGATTTATGCGCTCCAGGGATACCGGAACGCCGGACGGTAGTCCCGTCAGGGTCGCCACTAAACATTCGCCGTGCGACTCGCCGGCAGTTTCAAAACGGAACATGAACTCTCTATTCTCTCAAAAAAGGACAATGTTTCCTACCCGTTTTCAATCCTACAGAAAACTTCGCCAAAAACCGATTAGAATAAAAGACTCACCCATGCCCGCCCGGTCGCCGAAAACCAAAACGGTCCGAATAGGCCACATCTCGATCACGCTCCTGCCCGGCGAGACGGCGAAGCGCATTGAGGGCTTCTCCCGTCAGGTTCGGGAGCAGTGGAACCCCGAGAACATCGTCGAAGAGTTCGACTGCGACACCATCATCCACGCGCTCTTTAAGCTGGAGCGCTATCAGCGCTTTTTCGATCACTTCGTTCGCAGCGGCATCAAGGCCGAAGATATACGTGGCGCCGAATCCACCTACCACGCCGCCATTCGCTCCGCCGAACGTTCGCTCGCCATCGCTCGCGAAGGCCTTCGCCGTAAACCGCCCGCCCGCGCCATGGACGACGACTTCGCCACCATGCCCGTTCAAAGCCGCGTACAATAATCGCCATGGGCGGAGTTCCTCCCCTCGGCGGCTTGCTCGAATCGGCACTTTATGTCGACGACCCCCAGCGTTCCGTCGCTTTCTACAATAAGATCTTCGGCTTTGAATGCATCGCCGGCTTTGACCGTCTATGCGCCATGGCCGTTCCCGGCGGCGCCGTTCTTCTGCTCTTCCGGAAACACGGCACGACCGATACCGACGGCGACGGTCAACTCCATCTGGCGTTCTCTATCCCCGCCACCGCGCTCGCGCAATGGGAATCTTGGTTAACCGAAAACGGCATCGAAATCGAGAAGCGCCAAAAATGGGATCGCGGTGGCGACAGCCTCTACTTCCGCGACCCCGACGGGCACTTGGTCGAGGTCGCCACCCCGGGCGTCTGGTCAACCTGCTAAGCCAAAATATCTTTCACGACTTCCCCGCTAATCCCGGTCAACCGTGCGTCCAGCCCCTGGAACTTCACCGTCATCCGCAGGTGGTCGATCCCCAGCAGATGCAGCATCGTCGCATGGAAATCGTGCACGCTCACCGGCTTTTCCACCGCTGCATACCCCAATTCGTCGGTCGCGCCATGGGAAATGCCACCCTTGATTCCGCCGCCGGCCATCATATAGCTGAAGCCTTTGATGTGATGATCCCGCCCGTCGCCGCCCTGCGACATTGGTGTCCGTCCAAACTCGCCGCCCCAGATCACCAGCGTCTCGTCCAGCATGCCCCGCTGCTTCAAATCGTTGATCAATGCCGCCGTCGCGCGATCCACCTCCTCCGCCTTCAAAGCGACGTTCGCCTTCACGCCGCCGTGGTGATCCCAATCGCGATGATAGAGCTGAATAAATCGCACACCGCGTTCGGCCAGTCGCCGCGCCAGCAAACAGTTCGACGCAAATGAGCCATCCCCCGGCGTAGCGCCGTACGCCTCCATTACCGACGCCGGCTCATTCGACATATCCACTAACCCCGGCACCGAAGTCTGCATCCGGAACGCCATCTCATACTGGGCTACCCTGGTCAAAATCTCCGGATCCTGCAGCGTCTTATACGCGGCCTTATTCAACGCGCCCACCGCGTCAATCGAGTCCTTCTGCAAGGCCGCGCCCAACCCCGCCGGATTCTGAATGTACAAAACCGGATCGCCAATCGAGTTCAGTTTTACGCCCTGCAGCTTACTCGGCAACAAACCGGCGGACCACTGGCGCTGGGCAATCGGCTGCATCTGCCCGCCGCGTCCAGCCGACATCAAAACCACATAACCCGGTAAATCTTCCGTCTCCGCTCCCAATCCGTACAGCACCCACGAGCCCATGCTCGGGCGGCCCGGCAGGATCGATCCCGTGTTCATCAGCGTATGCGCCGGATCGTGGTTAATCTGCTCCCCCCACATCGAACGAATAATGCAAACCTCATCGGCCACCGAGCCCATATGCGGGAACAGTTCGCACATCTCCTGGCCCGACTTCCCGAACTTCTTGAAACTTAACTGCGGCCCGTAACAGATCAGCGGCTTGCCCTGTAACTGCGCGATCTGCTGGCCCTTGGTGAAGGACTCCGGCATCGGCTTCAAATGCATCTCGGCCAGCCGCGGCTTGTAATCAAAGGTCTCCAAATGCGACGGCCCGCCTGCCTGATACAAGAAGATCACGCGCTTCGCCTTCGGTGCATGATGCAGCGGCGAAATGGCGCCCTTGGCCATTAGTTGATCGAGCGCCGTCATCCCCAGCGCCCCGGCCATCGTTCGATTTAGAAATGCGCGTCGTGTCTGCATGGCTAGTTCCTCGTAATCGTTTCGTGCAGGTTGAGAATGGCGCGAGTCACGGTCATGGTCGCCGCCAGTTCGACTGGATTGGCGCCGGCCAGGGCCGGTGCATCGCCCGATTGAATCATCGCCCGCGCACCCGCCGGGTCGGCATCGAATTGCCGCATCGCCCGTTGATAGAGCCCCGTCAGAATCGACAGCTCTTCACTCGAAGGAGCCCTTCCCAAAGCCCGCCGGAATGCCCATCCGGCCCGCGCTTCCGCCGATTTCCCCCCCGCGCCCCGCACCGTATTCTGCGCAAAAACGCGCGCTGCCTCCACAAAACTCGGATCGTTCAGCAACACCAGCGCCTGCAGCGGTGTGTTCGAAACGGACCGGTTGACCGTGCATTCCTCTCGGCTGGCGGCATCAAACGTCATCAGGCTCGGCAGCAGAAACGTCCGCTGCCAGAACGTATAGAGTCCGCGACGATATTGGTCCGCGCCCTTGCTAGCCGCATACTCGCGCTTCGGGAAATTCAACGCCGTCAGATACCCCTCAGGCTGATAAGGCCGAACGCTCGGGCCGCCGAAGGACTCGGCCAACAACCCTGAAACACTCAGAGCAATATCCCTGACCACTTCGGCATCCACTCGCAGCCGATTCTGCCGCGTCAACAGGCGGTTATCCGGATCGGTCTCGCTGGCCCCAGCCGAGCTTTGCCGGTACGTCTGGCTCATCACAATCAGCTTCGTAATATGCTTCCGGTCCCACCCCTTGTCCATAAACTGCGAGGCCAAAAAGTCCAGCAAATCCGCATGGACCGGCCACTCGCCCTGTGATCCCAGGTCCTCCAGGACCTTCGACAACCCCACCCCAAAGAACAACCGCCACTGCCGGTTCACAAAGGTCCGTGCCGTCAATGGATTCTCCTTCGACACCAGCCAGTTTGCCAAATCCAGCCGCGTCGCCCGGCCCGCCACCGGTAGTTTGCCCAGAAATCCGGGAATCGCAGGTTCCACCACCGGACCGGACTCATCCAGGAAATTCCCCCGCCGCAAAATGCGCGTATCCTCAGGAGCCGTCGCCTCAGTGACCATCACGCGCGGCACACTCAATTCGAATCGATCCAACTCCGCCTGCGCTCGCTGCCGTGCCGCCACCAATTCCACGCGTCCGGCGTCGGTCCAGTCCAAAACCTTAGCGATCAACTCCTTTTCGTCGTTCGATCGCTTATCGACAGCCTTCCGCAGCGCGTCCATCACACCCGTGGAAAGGCCCTTATCAATCTGCTCATTCTTTTTGTTCGTGCCGTCCATCGCCGGCGCGGCCGGCCCCGGCGACAGAGCAAGCCGAACGCGACCGGTTGTGGCTCGCCGATACGGTGTCTCGTGCCGCAGCCGAATGACAATTTTCGAATCCGCCGCCGTCGTCACCGGCTCGGAAAACCGCAAAGCGAGGAAGGGAAGTACGCCATCGTGATACGGCGACCCGCCCCAGCCCGTACCCCCATCCCCGTCGATCGCGTTCAATGGATTCTGGTCCGCATTCTGCAGTCGGATACTGGAAGACGCCGTCACGAAGCGCAGCTTGCGGCCCGAAGGCAGCAACTCAGCTTCAACCTCCGATATCATCAACCGGTCCGCTCCCCGCGCCACGCCCAGACCCGGCAATGACTCATCCTGCACTGCCTGGACACCCAACTCCATCCACTTCCCGGCGCCTGGCGCGAGCGTAATCGTGTATGTCTCCGTCTCTGGATTCTCACCCGAAGCCACCACCAGCCCGTTCCCCGGACGCTCCTGCTTCGGAGTATTCGACATGGGAGGAATCTCGTCGTTGTAGACGGTCAACTTCGCCCGCGATGCCGTCGCCGCGACCGGACGCTGATACACCCATTGCAACTCTCCCGCCGTGTTCCGCTTCATCAATCCCGCCTCCGCCGGCCTCGCCTTCAACAACTCCGCCGCCTTCGAAGCCACCGCCGCCCGCAACTCCTCGCGTCTCGCCGCCTGCTCCGGAGTGGCCAGGTCTAACTGCGATCCCCAAGCCATTGGCCCCTTATCCGCGACCAGTCCGGTTTCTTTGATATCGGCGAAGAACGCCTTCATCGAATAAAAGTCTTTCGCCGTAAACGGATCGAACTTATGGTCGTGGCACTCCGCGCACCCCAGCGTCGAACCCATCCAAACTCCCGTCGTCGTTCGCACCCGGTCCGCCCCGTACTTCGCCAGATACTCCTTGGGCTGCAACCCGCCCTCCGCCGAAACACGCAGAATCCGGTTATAGGCCGAAGCTGTCTTCTGCCGCGCCGTCGCGTTCGGGATCAGATCGCCCGCCAACTGTTCCCGCGTGAACTGGTCGAACGGCTGATTCTCATGAAACGAGCGCAACACGTAATCCCGGTAAGGCCACGCCGGAAAAGGATTGTCGCCGTGAAAGCCCGCCGTGTCGGCATACCGCACCGCATCCAGCCAATGCATGGCCTGTTTCTCGGCGTACCGCGTCGAAGCCATCATCCGGTCCACCAGCTTCTCGTAAGCATTGGCCGAAGCATCGTTGACGAACGCCTCAACCTCCTCCGGCATCGGCGGAATTCCCGTCAAATCCAGCGCCACCCGTCGAATCAGCGTCCGGCGGTCGGCCTCCGGCGACCGCTTCGCAATAAACCCGTCAATGGTGGTCCCCGCCGGAAAGCGGCGGACCGGCTCATACGCCCAATGGCCTTCATATTTGGCGCCCTCGGCCACCCAACGTTTGATCGTCTCCTTCTGCGCCGCGGTCAATGTTTTGTGCGACGCCAACGGCGGCATTACTTGCCCGTCATTCGCAAAAATTCGTTGAATAATGTAGCTCTTCGACGGATCGCCCGGAACGATCGGCCGCTGGCCCAATCGATTCGGCCGCAGTGCGTCCGTCCGCAAATCCAGCCGCATGTTCGCCATTCGGCTCGACCGGTCCGGCCCGTGGCACCGGAAACACGTATCGGACATGATGGGCCGGATGTCCCGGTTAAAACTCACCGGCTCCTGGCCCAACAGAACCAAACCGAAGGCAATAAAAAAGAGGGTCCGCACGTCCCCAGCATATACCGAATCGCATATCCTGGAACGATGCAAAACAATGGCAAAGTTGCCTTGGTAACAGGAGCCGGCAGCGGCATCGGGCGCGCCGCCGCGTTGCGTCTCTCCGGCGCCGGCTACAACGTCGTCATCGCCGGCCGCCGCGCCGTCGAATTGGAAAAGACCGCTTCGCTCGGCACGGGCATCTTGGCCGTGCCCACTGACATCAGCGACCCCGAAGCCGTGAAAGAACTCTTCGCCAAAACGAAGGAAGCCTTCGGCCGCATTGATGTTCTCTTCAACAACGCCGGTATGGGCGCCCCCGGCGTGCCGATGGAAGAAGTGACCTTCGCCCAATGGTCCGCCGTCGTCGCCGTGAACCTGACTGGCGCCTTTTTATGCGCGCAGGAAGCCATGCGCATGATGAAAGCGCAGGATCCGCAAGGCGGCCGCATCATCAACAACGGCTCCATCTCCGCCCAAACCCCACGTCCCAACTCCGCTCCCTACACCGCCACCAAGCACGCCATCACCGGCCTCACCAAAAGCATCGCCCTCGATGGCCGCCCCTTCAACATCGCCTGCGGCCAGATCGACATCGGCAACGCCGCCACCGAGATGACCGAACGCATGCAGCAGGGCGTTCCCCAAGCCAACGGCGCCATGATGATTGAGCCCCGCATGGACGTCCAACACGTAGCCGACGCCGTGCTCCACATGGCCAATCTCCCCCTCGAAACCAACATTCTAACCATGACCATCATGGCGACGAAAATGCCTCTTGCAGGCCGCGGCTAATTCATATACTATGTATATCAAATGCCCAAAGGCGATGCCCTCGGCGGTTTCGAACAGCTAATTCTACTGGCCCTCGCCCGCCTCGGCGAGGAAGCCTACGGTGTCTCAATCCGCAAGGAAATCAGCGTCCGCACGGGCCGCGATGTAAACATCGGCGCGGTCTATGCGACGCTCGATCGCCTCGAAGCCAAAGGCCTCACCTCCTCTCAGACCGGCGAACCAACCGCCGAACGCGGTGGCCGCGCCAAACGCTACTTCCGGCTGACCGGTGCGGGCGCCGGCGCGCTCGAGGAATCGTGCCGCGCCTTTGCAGGCATGGTGAAGGGTCTCAATTGGGGAGGGCTGGGATGAGGCGAATTCTCTACGCGATCCTGCTGCCGGGTGCTTCGGAGCATTTGATAGGAGACCTGGAAGAGGAAGCTCAAAGCCACCCCCCGTTCTGGCTCTTGCGTCACGTCCTTCTAGCCGCCGCCTATCAGGCCAATCTCCTCGAAACCGCCGCTGCCACGGCCTTCCTTGTCGGCATTCCGCTGCTCGTCACTTTTGAACTACGGCGCTTCGCGCTCACCATGATTCCATTCCGCGAATCCGCTGATTTCTCCAACTTGTCCCTGCTCACCGGAGCCCTGGCGATCGCCACGCTCACCGCCTGGGAAACGCGCCTGCTCGGCGGCCGCTGGCTGCCAGTCGCCGGAGCCACCGCGCTGACATTCGCCATTACCGCCCTCACCAACGCCCCTGCCGTCCTGACCGTCGCCGCGTTCCTCGGCGGTTCACTCGCAACCCTTCACCGCCGGGGAAACATCGCATGAAATGGTTAAAGTACGGAGCCGGAGCCTTCATCGGCATCATCGCTCTCGCTGTCCTCACGCTGCACGGGATGAGCTATCGTGCCGGCGCGGGGAAGACCTCGGTGACGACCGAGATAAATCGCCCGCCTGCCGAAGTCTGGCCCTGGCTCGAAGAAAAGGACAAATTCAAACAGTGGGTCAGTTGGACCGTGGATGTGCAAGACGAAGGGCCCAACGGCGTCGGCGGCAAACGCCGTATCACCATGCGCGACCCCAATATGGACAATCAGCTCATCTATGTCGATTCGGTCACGACGGAATTCGTCCTTCATAAGCACATCAAAGTCGCCATGTCGTCGCCCGTGGGTTTCGACGGCACGGTAGTCTATGACCTCGAAGATATCGGCGGGCGCACCCGCCTCTCCGTAAGCGGCGAATTCAAATATGGTCATTGGTTCGCGACTCTCCTGGAGCCCATCATTACCCCGCAAGCGAAAGCCAAGGAAGAATCTGACCTCGCCACTCTCAAGCGTCTTATCGAAAAGCAGGGATGATCCATCCGCTTTCCGCTGACGAAATAAAACGCTTCATCCCCCTGCAAACCCCCGGTCCGTTTGATCACGACCAACGCATGCCCGGCCCGCCAGTGACGATTGACCTATCGCTCCCGGACCGCTGTATCGCGCTGCTCGGCGACCGGGGCTCCGGGAAGACGACATTGCTTCGCTGGCTGGCCGCGACGGCGTCGAATCAGATCATCCTCCTCGACGACGTCGACTCCGCCGAAACGGAAAGCTGGGCGCGGGAATTTCCCGCCAGCCGCATTTTCGCCACCACCACCACGTGGATTCCCGGATTCATCACGCGCGAGATCCTGCCGTTCGGTCAGCCCGAGATCTGGACTTATTTGCAGTCGCAGCGCGAACTGCGCGGTGTGCTGGAGCGGAATCCGGAACTGATGGATCTGGCCGCCACGCCGGCAATCTTGGCGGAAATGGCCAACATGGCTGCACGCGCCGTCCAGTTCCCGCACCAGCGGGCAGAACTTTACGCTTGGGTCGTGAAACGGTTGGGACCAATCGCCCATCCCGCCATTCGCCTCTTTGTCGAGTGCTGCCAACTGAAAACACCTCCAACGGACCGCGAGCGCCTGTGCCTGTTCGGCGCCATCGAATGGGCGCGCGGCGGCAAGACCGCCGTCGACCAACTCGTAGCAACCGCCTGCGCTGCCATCCGCCCGCCAGTCGAATGCGTCGCCAATCTCTACGCCTTGGAATCGGATCTCATTCCCGTTGGTTATCGGATCGAGTCCGATGAATATCGAAGCATGGTCCTCGAAATGACTGCTCTGTTCGGGGACACTCTGGAAGCAGCCGCCATTCCCTTACGAACCAAAGTCGCGGCCGCCGAAGCGCTGGGAAGGGCCGGGGACCCGCGCCTCCGCCTGCCATCCGCCCCCGATTACTGGGCGCGCATCGATTGCCTCGAATTCGGCCGCTTCCCGGTCACCGTTCACGAATTTGCCGAATACGTCCGAGCCACCGAATACAACCCGGACCACTGGGCGAAACAGCAGGCGCATCCCAGCCGTCCCGTGACCGGCGTCAACTGGTTCATCGCGCAGGATTACTGCCACTCCATCGGTGGGCGCTTACCCGAAGAAGCCGAATGGATGCGCTCACTGGCCGGCCGTTACGCTTGGGGCGATGACGAACCAGACCCCGGCCGCGGTAACTTCAACAGCCTCGGCCTGAATGTGCCCACGCCGGTCGGGCTCTTCCCGCGCGGCAATAACCGGGTCGCCGGCATCTCCGATCTCCAGGGGAATGTATGGGAGTGGACCGCCACCG
>Ga0163144_10004816_pt1 | contig 30243 bp, 35 predicted proteins | sample OliLak19BULKMAT1_FD_123175 | JGI IMG/M metagenome (GOLD analysis project Ga0163144, IMG submission 123175) | Freshwater microbial mat bacterial communities from Lake Vanda, McMurdo Dry Valleys, Antarctica - Oligotrophic Lake LV.19.BULKMAT1 | ecosystem: Environmental > Aquatic > Freshwater >...
AGTTGGGATTGCCCCTGTCACGGCAGCCGCTTCACATACGAAGGAAAAGTAATTAACGGGCCTGCTAATTTTGATCTTCCTGCTTATCGGGAAACGGAAGGCACAGTAGAGAAAAAATAATTTAGAAATATGGGAACAATTTATTTTGCAATAGCAATTTTCGGGCTGACCGCTATAATAGGTATGTATCTGTTGTCACTAATATTGCGCGACAAGCAAATTCCTAAGGGAGCTGCGATCATTCATGGTTTATTTGCTGTGATCGCATTGGTATTATTGATTGTTTACTGTGTAGGTAATGAACCGGGGCCGCTGGTGAGTATTGTCGTGTTTTCAATTGCCGCGTTGGGAGGCTTTATAATGGGATACAGAGACATTACAGGACGTAAAGTTCCTAAATGGCTTGGCGTAGTGCATGGTTTAACTGCACTAGTTGGTTTTATAATTTTACTTATGTTCGCTTTCTTTTAGTGCTATAAACATTTCACAGATCCAATCCTAGATTTCTTAAACATGTGGCTTTACACAGCGTTGCTCCTTTTTTCACTGACCACCATTTTAGGCTTATACTTATCTTCCTTGGTGCTGCGAAATAAAGTAACAGCCAAAGGCGTAATAGTAATTCATGGCTTTTTTTCATTGGCAGGCTTTAGTATTTTATTTTTTTTTGGCCAGCTAGTGAAAAAAGTATCTTATTTTTTACAACAGCTACGCTTTCCGGTTTGGTTTTATTATACCAGGATCTTACCGATACAAAATTCTCTAAATGGCTCTGCTATGTACATGCTGGTTTGACCCTTATCGGGTTGTTCTTTTTAACAGGCCTTGCCTTTGGCATATAAGTACTCTGCTCATTTTTTACTACCTGTGAAATATGTAACTTATTGTTACATATGTGTAATGCGTTTTTTATAAACAGGGCGCATCTTTGTCTTAAGGATTATTTAAAATACTATTTAAAACCATTTCTATGAAAACTCAATCACTCAATCTGCTGATAGTGGACAAAAACAAAATGCTTGTTGATAGATTAAGTCTGTATTTAAAGGACAAGTTTGGGATCAAAGTTAATATATCTTCGTTTTTTGATGCGGAAAGCTGTGCTGTAAAAGTGGATGAAGAATCCCATGTCCTTGTGCTGGATTACTTCATCAATAAAGAAAAAACTCCCGATAAAGAAGCTTCCCGGATATTTGATTCGTTAAAGCAAAAAAATCCGAATGTTAAAGTAACTATGATCAGTTCGGAAGAAGAAGCTGCGAAAGCTATGGAAGAAATGAAGAAAGAAACAACTAATTATATTATAAAGCAAGAGAATCAGCCGGAGAAAATGCTTAGCTTGTTGAATCGTATGACATTATCTCCAGCATATACAATGGTTGTATCTCCTATAAAGATCCGGATTATCTTACCTATTGTTAAGATCATTTCAGAATACACATTGCGGGATTATCTCGTAATGTTTATTATCGCATTCGCAGTCGTTGGAAGCTTAGTATACCTGGCACTGAAGATTTTTTAATTAAGACTTCCTTAATTCTCTCCTCGATTTTTTTATAATAATTACATCAATGACATGAATATGTGAATGATGTAATTCTTTTTTATGGAAGTGTAACATGTATGGCTGCATGTATGCGCATCTTTGTTACGTAAAACAATAAAAACAAATTTTTAAATAAACTTTAAACGAACATTATGAAAAACTCAAAACATATTGCAGGAAAAGCACTAGGTGCGTTTTTTGCTCTTACTCTTTCAACAGCAACTTTAAAAGCACAAGACAGTATCAAAGCCCCGGAAGAATACCCGTTACGCCCAATGGAAATAGGATTGAGGTTCATGCCTACGGTATCATCGTTTGACATGCGCGCTACAGATGGAGGTATAGTTGAAGGAAAATCCGTACTTAGTTACGGTTTTGGAGGAATGCTTGCAGTTAACTTCAGCAAAAATATAGGTATGCAAGCAGAAGTTATTTACAATTCCGCCTCACAGCAATTTAAAGATCAGCAGCTGGAAAGGAAAATCACTGTTAACTACATTAATATTCCGTTGATGTTTTCTCTCAATACCAGTAAAACGGAATGCGTTAATTTAAATATGGTAGTGGGTCCTCAGATAGGTTTGAATGTAGGATCCAAATTTGAAACAACTGGTGGAGGTGGAGAATCTGATACAATTACAACCGTACTGGCAGTACGACAAGGCGATCTTGGTTTCGCATATGGTGCAGGCCTGGATATCTGCCTGAATAAAGAGAGGACAGTACGATTTGATATTGGTTTCCGCGGAGTGTATGGCCTGTTGGATATAAGTAATAACAGCCAGAATACTACGGCTCAAAATTATTATCTTTTAGATAGAACCCATATTGAAACGTATTCCCTGTATGGTGGTTTAACTTTTCTGTTCTAACTGAAGTGTGAATTATGTAACATATTATTAAAGTTGTGTAACAGCTAAAACCGGCATCATACGCATATTTGAAATATAGACTGATAACAGATAAATAACTAAAAACAATTAATATGGAAAATTCAAGTTCGGGCAAGATCATAGGAGCATTGCTTCTGGGTGCCGTAGTAGGGGGTGTATTAGGAATATTATTTGCACCGGATAAAGGGGCTAAGACACGGAAAAAGCTTTTTGTCCGTGGTCAGGATCTTACGGATCAGCTTACCGATAAATTTAACAGTTTAGTTGATAGAGGCGAAGAAGAACTGGAAAAAATAAAAAGTAAATCCAATGGATATGCCCACAATGGCAAATCTAAAACTGCTGAATCAAAGGCATAAGAGAGTTTATGTAAGCTCTTAATATTCTTACAACATACAAAACGATCGGGGCAATGTCCCCGATCATTTTCTTAAAATACTTATCATGGAAGACAAAACAAATTTATTCAGCTCCGTAATTGAAAGAGCGGAAGAGTATGGAAAGGCAACTATGGAGTTATACCAGCTGAAGGCGATCGATAAAGCTGCGGACGTTGTTTCATCTGCAACTGCAGCTATGGCAGTTAGCATTCTGGGGGTATTTTTCTTTTTGATCCTTAATATTGCATTGGGCTTATGGATAGGCGAGGAAGTTGGAAAAACCTATTTGGGATTTTTCATCCTCGCAGGAATTTATGCGATTCTTGGCATCATTCTGTACGTATTCCGTAATGAATTGATCAAGACTCCGGTAAATAATTCAATAATCAATCAGGCACTTAAATAATATTGCAATGAAATCAGTTAACGCGACAACCCGCCTAAAGGATGCAATCCTGGTAAAAGAAAGCCAGCAAGCGGCTTTAAAAAAATTATTAAAAGAAGATTTTGAACAGCTTAAGGAAAGTCTTAAGCCTGGGAATCTGATAAGGAGTTCTGTAAACAAAATGGTGGGATCCCCAGGTTCGCTCCTAGATACTTCCCTTGGATTAACTGCGGGTTTCCTTTCTAAAAAATTGGTAAATGTAGTGTCCCATAATCCTTTAATAAGATTAGCAGGTACATTTTTGCAGTTTGGAGTGTCAACTATGGTAATGAATAATCCTGAAATGATCAAATCCATAGGCGGGCGAATTTTTAAAAGCATATTTCGGAAAAGTGAACGGCACCCAGAACCTGAACCAGAGCAATCTACATGAAGAACACGTTAAAACTTCCATTTTATCTTAAGTTGCTGTGTATCTTATTGATCATATCTGTTCTTACTGCAGCTTTACATATTGGCCATAATATTTTTGTTCCGATATTTCTTGCGGTTCTCATTGCTATCTTGCTTAGGCCGGTAGTTAAATTTTTAAATAAAAAATTAAGATTGCCTCATGTTATAGCTGTAGTCTTCGCGGTTATATTATTTGTATTATTTATTGCGGGCATTATTCTATTTGTATCCTGGCAGATAGGAGATATTACTAATGATTGGGGGAAAATACAGGAAAATGTCAATATGCATTTTCATACTCTTCAGGAATGGGTGAAAAAAAGCTTTAATGTAAGTTATAAGGAACAGAATAAATATATAAAACAAGCCACCCAGGATTCGCTGAACGGAGGCAATGTATTGTCAGGTGGAGTACTCAATTCTTTTACAAGCACGATTTTTACTCTCATTTTAATTCCATTCCTGATCTTTCTTTTTCTATTATATAGAAATCTTTTGTTAAAATTCTTGTCAAAATTATTAAAAACAGATAATGAAAAGAATACACTACAGGATATACTATTTAATATAAAGATTGCAATACAAAGTTTTCTCGTAGGCTTACTTATTGAGATGGGTGTTGTTACTGCATTGACTAGCATAGGATACATGATCATGGGCATTCAGTATGCTGTGTTGCTGGGAGTCATTACCGGCATATTAAATCTTATTCCCTACGTAGGTATTTTAGTCGCAGGCTTATTAAGCATTTTTGCCACCCTTACCAGTACAACGGATATCTCAATAATTGTAAGTGTGATAGTAGTAAATGCTGTTGTCCAGTTAATAGACAACAATGTGTTGGTACCTATGATAGTAAGTTCCAAAGTAAAAATTAATGCACTCGTATCTATTATTGGTATTATGATAGGGAATGCAATTGCCGGTGTGCCGGGTATGTTTTTGGCAATCCCCATCATAGCTATTTTAAAAGTAATATTCGACAGGGTAGAATCACTGGAGCCCTGGGGATTCCTGATGGGAGATAACCTCCCTAAAACATATGAATGGGGGAAGTTAAAACTGCCATCATTCCATGCAGGGAGTACAGATAAGAACGATAAATCCGACATATAAACACAGTAATATTTTTACATGAAACCAAACATAGGCATCTCTGAAAAAAATCTGCATCAGGTTATTACATTGCTCTCAACTGTTCTGTCAAATGAAATGACCTTGTATGTGAAAATAAGAAAAGCACATTGGAATGTTGCAGGTGAAAGCTTTATGGAGCTTCATAAATTGTTTGAAGGCCACTATACCCAATTGGAAAAAGCCATTGATGAGATAGCTGAACGCATCAGTAAATTGGGAGGTAAAACAATCGGGACCATGGAGGAATTTTCAAAGATTTCTACGCTTAAAGAATTTCCGGGAAAATACCCTTCTTCAATGGATATGATTAAAGAACTTTTGAAGGATCATGAATCAGTTATTGTATTGCTTCGAAAAGATATAGAAAGTTGCGATGAAAAATACAATGATGCAGGTACCACAGATTTTCTTACAGGCCTTATGACAGAACATGAAACCATTGCATGGACGCTTAGGCGATATATTAATTAATCCGCTTTTATATTAAGTAGGATATAAATACATATCAGCTGAACATTTAATCCTATCATGATCTCAGAAACACATACAAAAGAACAAACTGCCGTTACTCCGCAAAAGCCGGAAAGCAGTGATAACTTTTTTATAGGTGTGTCGGACGCATTTTTATTTGTTATCCGCACATTCAAAGAAACGTTTTCCACAGATTTCGAGTTCAGGGAATTTTTACGCCAATGTTATCAGATCGGCAATAAGTCACTCCCATTAATATCTATAACCGGTATTATTATGGGTTTGGTTCTTACCATACAATCCAGGCCGGTCCTTGTAGATTTTGGTGCAGTCTCCATGCTTCCCGGCATGGTAGCGGTTTCTATAATCCGTGAAATGGGCCCTATGATCACTGCTTTGATATGTGCAGGTAAAATAGGTTCAGGCATGGGGGCAGAATTAGGTTCTATGAAAGTAACCGAGCAGATAGAAGCGATGGAAGTATCCGCAACAAACCCTATGAGATTTTTAATTGTTACACGGGTTATTGCTGCAACGCTTATGATCCCTCTATTAATATTATATGCGGATGCATTAGGTATAATGGGAAGCTGGGTAGGTGCAAATATTAAAGGAGATGTTGCATTCGTTTTATTTTTCTCACAAGCATTCAGTCATGTAGAATTTATTGATTTTGTTCCGGCTACAATTAAATCATTTCTTTTTGGTGCTATTATAGGTTTTGTAGGATGCTATAAAGGGTATAATGCAGGCCGCGGGACAGAAAGCGTTGGTGTTGCTGCGAATTCATCAGTAGTATTAGCCTCGCTCATGGTAATAATTGCAGATATGATAGCAGTACAAATCACGGATATGTTTATATGACAAATGATGTCCAAACGAAAGAGGTCAATACAGCTTCATCCAGATCAAGTGGAGAGGCAGTTATTGAAATATTAAATCTCCGGAAGAGCTTTGGCAGCCAGGAAGTATTGAAGGATGTTTCATTCAACTTGTACAAAGAAGAAAATTTAGTGGTGTTGGGTAAGTCGGGAACCGGAAAATCCGTACTTATAAAATGCATTGTGAACTTACTGCAGCCCGATTCGGGTACGATCAATGTTCTTGGAAATAATGTACAGGAACTGAACAGAAAAGAGCTTGCAAAATTAAGGCAGAAGATCGGCTTCTTGTTTCAGAGCGGTGCGCTGTACGATTCTATGACTGTTAAGGAAAACCTGGAATTTCCATTACGCAGGATCAAGAAAAATTATGGAAGAAAAGAATTGAACGAAAAAATAATTGAAGCGCTTGAAAATGTAGGATTAGCGGATGCAATTGATAAAATGCCTTCTCAGTTATCAGGGGGAATGCGCAAGAGAATCAGTCTGGCACGCACTGTTGTAGTGGATCCGGTGATCATGTTGTACGATGAACCTACAACAGGCCTCGATCCTGTGACATCCGATGAAATAAGCTTGCTTATCAACGACATTAAAAAAAAATATAAAACTGCTTCCATTATCATCACTCATGATATAGAATGTGCCCGCAGCACAGCCGATAGGATCATTATGCTGAAAGCAGGGAATGTATACAAGGAAGGTAAACTGGAAGATTTTGAAGAATCACCTGATCGATTAATTAAATCATTTTTTAAATAATTATAGTTATGAGTACTAATAGTTCAAAATTTAAAATGTTCCTGGGATTATTTGTGTCAGGAGGGCTTGTGCTTTTTTTGGTTGCCATTTTTATTATCGGAAGACAAAAAAATTTATTTAACCCCATTTTCAAGTTAACAACAACATTTTATAACGTAAGCGGATTACAGGTGGGTAATAATATACGTTTTTCCGGCATTAATGTGGGTACGGTAGACAACATCATCATTATTAATGATTCTACTGTTCAAGTGGATATGGTAATTCAAAAAGATGTTCAAAAGTTTATTAAAACAGATTGTAAAGTGGCACTTGGGTCGGAAGGTATCATTGGAGATAGAGTCCTGATAATTACGCAAGGTAGCAGCAAAGCGCCCAATGCAAAAGACGGAGACCAACTTTTGTCTACAGAACCTATCGAAACAGATGCAATCATAGCAACTTTAAAAGTCACTATTGATAATACAGCACTTATCACAGATCAGATGGCAGATATCCTGGTTAAAATAAACAGCGGTAATGGAACACTGGGAAGATTAATCCAGGATTCCACAATAGCAGAAAATATTAACCAAACCATTGTTAATCTTAAAAAGAGCAGTAAAGGATTGGATGAAAATATGAATGCAGCCAAGAGCAGCTTTCTGTTAAAAGGATATTATAAGAAAAAGGAGAAAAAGGAAGCAGAAGCCAAAGAGGCGGAAGAAAGTAAAACACGTGAGAAGGAAACAGGTAAAGAAGAATCCAGAAGAGAAAAAAGAAGGAGAGAAGCAAAAGAAAGGAAAGCCGAAGAGGCACAAAAGGCAGTAGACATAAACACAAATAAATGATTTTTAATTCCAATGACTGCAACTTCAGCTGAAAGTAAGCCAACAGGGAATGACATATACATCAAATCAAATGGCATTTCTGTTTGTTACGATGATCTGGGTACTGGTAATATTCCTATAATATTTATTCATGGGTTTCCCTTTGATAAGTCTATGTGGAGGAATCAGCTAGCTCATATGAGCAGGACCCATCGTGTAATTGCCTATGATGTACGTGGCTTTGGTAAATCAGAGTTGGGTGCTGAAGAAGTAACTATAAATCTTTTTGCGGATGACCTGGTAAAATTTATGGACGCATTGGAAATAGAAGCAGCTATCATCTGTGGATTATCCATGGGAGGATATGTTGCCTTAAACGCCATACATCGCTATTCCAAAAGATTTAATGCACTTATTTTATGCGATACTCAATGCATTGCTGATTCAGAAGAAGCGAAAGAAAAACGCAAGAAAAATATTCAAGTGATAGAAAAAGAAGGATTGGTACAATTTGCCGATTCTTTTATTCCGGCAGTTTTTAGTAAGGATACATTGATTAATAATAAAGAAGAAGTAGAAAGCATACGTAAAACGATCCTGTCCACTTCTCCAAAATCCATTACAGCCACATTAAAAGCCCTTGCGCAGCGATGGGAAACATGCTCTTCATTAAAGGAAATATCTGTACCGGTACTTATCCTTTGCGGAAAAGAGGATGTAGTAACCCCGGTTGCCCAGTCAGATTTTATGAGTAAGAATATTTCAAATTCGGTATTTAAGATAATCGCCAGCGCAGGGCACATGTCTAATCTGGAGCAGCCTCAGCAATTCAATGATCAACTACTATCATTTATTTCAAATACCGTAAAAAGCGAGGAAAACTTTCCGGGACTTGCCGGCATGCAAACACCATAGATACCATGTGGCGGTACATATTATTTTTTATTGTGAGTTTATTTTTTATGCTTCCAGCCGGGCATGCACAAAAAGATACAAAAACAAAAAAGGATTCTTTAAGGATATATCGTAAGATCGAGAATTTCTCAAAGAAGAACAAAGTATCCAAGTTTATTTATAAGCAGCTTTTCCGGTCATTACCTTCCAATGAGCCTGCACCTCCTATAACTGAAGTAAAAGCAAAAATAATCCGGGATGATTATTACAGGCGTTATGAAGGCAAGGTGATCCGGAATATTTATATAAAAACGTATGATCCTTTTGGTTATAAGCATACCGATACAACAAGAAGACCCAGAAGCATTTTGGAGAAAGCCGGCAATGCCGTGCATATTAAATCAATGAACCAAACTATCCGGAAACTTCTGATTATACGACAGTATGATACCTTTGATTCGTTGCGTGTGCGGGAATCGGAGAGATTGATTCGCAGCCAGAGTTTTATTTACCAAGTTACATTTCAACCAGTATCAATCAAGAGGTCAGATTCAGTAGACATCTACATCCGGGCATATGACTTGTGGAGTATTATCGTAAATGCTTCTGTTTCAAAAACAAGCTTGTATCTGGATGTGAAGGACAAAAGTTTCCTGGGATCGGGCCACCAGTTTCAAAATATTTATAGAAAGCAATACGATTCAAATCACGAGAGTTATACAGTAAATTATTATGTGCCTAATATTCACAATACATATATCAGTGGATTAGCATCATTTGATATTGATGAAAAAAATAATTACAACCGCAGCCTCAGTTTTAACCGGTCGTTCTTCTCAGCGTTTACTAAATGGGCTGGAGGGATATCGTATTTACAGCATTATAATTCGGATATTTTATACGATCCCGATTCTATTCCCTTTAATCAGAATTATAAATACGATGCGCAGGATTATTGGGGAGGTAAAGCTTGGAGAATTCAGCATGGCCGTTCGGAAAATGAAAGAACTACCCGTTTGATCCTTTCCGGAAGAGTATCAACTATTCATTATAAGGACAGGCCGCTTCCATTGTATGATTCATTGGGAATTTTCGCAAATGAAACTTTTTATTTGATGGGACTCGGACTTTCCAGGCGAAGGTATGATCAGGACCGCTACATTTTCAGATATGGACAGACTGAGGATGTACCCGTAGGGAAGGCCTATTCCTTTGTGCATGGATACCAGATAAAAAATGATATTGGCAGGTATTATCTGGGGGCGCGTATATATGCAGGCCAATATTACCCCTGGGGGTATTTCAGCACCAACGTGGAGTACGGAACATTTTTTCGCAATGCAAAAAGAGAAGAAGGAAGTGTAACGGCTGGAATAAATTACTTCACCCACATTATCAAGATCGGTAAATGGAGGATCAGGCAATTTGTAAAGCCCCAGTGCACCATTGGATTTAATCGCTTACCCTATGATAACTTAAGTATTAATAATGAACTGGGCATCCGCGGATTTAATGGTACGGGGCTCACAGGGTATTCTCAAAAAATGGTGCTTACGTTGCAAACACAATCCTATGCCCCCTGGAACCTGGTTGGTTTTAGGTTTGGCCCGTATTTAATAAGCTCATTTGCTGTGCTAGGAAATGACGAGACAGGATTCAGGAACAGCAAAGTATATTCCCAATACGGAATAGGATTTCTTATACGAAATGAATACCTCATTTATCGCTCCCTGCAGATTTCAATTGCCTTTTATCCAACTATCCCGGGAAGCGGAGATAATATATTTAAAATTAATCCGGTTAAAACAACAGATTTTGGGTTTAGCGATTTTGAAGTAGGGCGCCCGGGTACTGTATCATATCAGTAATCATTTTTAAAAATAAATCCAATATCATGAATATCAAAGCCACTTTTAAAGATACTATAGAGATATTTAAAGAAACATTTAAAGAGTTTATGGCTGACAATTCCATGAAGCTCAGCGCATCTTTATCATACTATACTATTTTCTCATTGCCTCCTCTTATTATCATTATCATATCTCTCTCCGGTATATTTTTAGGAACAGAGGCTGTAACCGGCCAGTTATTCGGCCAGATTCACGGACTGGTAGGGAACGAAGCGGCAAAGCAAATACAAGAGATGATAAAGAATGTGAAGCTCTCGAACGGAGATAATATTTTTGCTACTATAATTGGTGTGGTTATCTTGCTGATGGGCGCATCGGGTGTGTTCGCTGAGATACAAAGTTCTATAAATTATATGTGGGGAATTGAAGCGAAGCCTAAAAAAGGGCTGCTTAAATACTTTAAGAACCGCTTGATGTCCTTTTCAATGGTGGGTGCACTGGCATTTTTATTGCTGGTAAGTCTTACCGTTAATTCCCTGATGGATATTCTTAGTGACCGTTTGACAAATTTTTTGCCGGTAATCACTGTCTCTTTATTATATGTGCTGAATATAGCCCTGATGTTTGGTATTATTACCCTTTTGTTTATGGTTATTTATAAAACTCTGCCGGATGGTAAAATGGTATTTAAAGATTGTCTTATAGGTGCTGCTTTCACTGCAATTCTTTTTATTCTTGGAAAATTTGCAATAGGGGCATATTTAAGTAACTCTTCTATTGCATCCGGATATGGAGCAGCAGGTTCTATTATTGTTATTCTCGCCTGGGTGTATTACTCAGCTATAATCCTGTATTTCGGAGCGGAGTTCACAAAAGTCTATTCTTTTAAACGCGGGCACAAAATTACGCCTAATGAATATTCAATTGAAATAAAACAACAAAAGGTGCCCGTGGATCCAAAGGAGAAAAGGGATACCAAATCCTGGTAATCGGGAACGCCTCTCCCGGAGGCAATATGTGAATTATATAACACTTACAAGGAGTTGTGTAACGCTTTATAAAGCAATGTGTCCATCTTTGGCCTTTAAAAATTATTTACCGGACCTATCAGTAAATGAAATACATATAATCGGTGAAGCCGAAACTCAAAAAGACACTTATTATTTTATTCGCTTCTATTCTATCCTTAGTAGTTGTAATTATTCTATTTATATCCCCAATTACCAAATACCTTATTGAAAAATACGATGAGAAATTAATAGGAAGGCAGGTTAAAATGGATTGGGCATTTGTAAATCCGCTTAGTGGATATATTTACCTCAGCGGCATTAAATTTTACGAATCCAAAAGCGATAGTATTTTCATTTCTACTAAAGGATTAGGCCTCAATTTTTCCATCTATAAACTATTTTTCAAGGAATACGAGATAACCGAGCTTACTTTACATGAGCCGGTTGCAACATTTATCCAGAATAAAACCAAATTTAATTTTGATGACATTGTAGATAAGGTTACTCCTGACAAGAAAGATACCCTTAAGGAAGAAACGCGCTTTAGTCTTTTAAATATTACCATCAAAGATGGAGAGTTTCATTACCGGGAGGAAGTTATACCGGTGACATACTTTATTAAAAAAGCAAATTTCACCAGTGCCGGAATGAGTTGGGATGTGGATACCATGGTGGTGGATTTTTCATTTTTATCAGGGCCGGCCACTGGAAGCATAAAAGGCAGTTTTACACTCAACACTAAGAGCATGAAGTACCGTTTAGCTGCGGTGGCAGATAAATATGACCTGAAATTCCTGGAACAATACATTGCCGATATGTCAAATTATGGAAGTTTATCCGCTAACTTGGATGCGGACATGCTATCCATAGGTGATTTTAAAGATGCGCTGAATGTCACTACTAAAGGCAAACTGATAATCAATGATTTTCATTTTGGTAAAGACCCCAAAGAGGATTATTTGTCTTTTGAAAAATTAGCAATTTCAATTCACGAGGTCAGTCCCAATAAGCGCATGTATTATTACGATTCTATTTCATTGGTACACCCTTATTTTAAATACGAGAAATATGACTCGTTGGATAATCTACAGAAGATGTTTGGAAGTAAGGGGTCTAATATTAACGCAGCCACCTCGGATCCGGAAAAATTTAATTTGCTTATTGAAATTGCCAGGTATGTAAAAGTTCTTGCAACAAATTTTTTCAAAAGCAACTATAAGGTAAACCGCATTGCTGTTTATGATGCTGATCTGAAGTATAACGATTATTCAATAAGCGAAAAATTTTCTGTTTCATTGGATCCTTTAAATATTACTGCCGATTCCATTCACAAGACAAAAGATCGGGTAAAAATAAAACTTACATCAGGTGTTAAGCCATATGGAAGCATATTAGTAAATGTCAGCATCAACCCCAAGGATAGTTCCGATTTTAACCTGAGATATCATTTTGATAAGGTTCCCCTGGCTATGTTTAATCCTTATATAATTTCCTACACTTCATTTTCATTGGATAGAGGCGCCATGGAATTTAAAGGAAACTGGAATGTAAAAAATGGCATAATAGATAGCGATAATCATTTATTGATTATTGATCCAAGAGCCAACAAACGAATACGCAACAAGGATACAAAATGGATCCCAGTACCTCTGGTGATGGCCTTTGTGCGCGAGCGGGGAGATGTGATTGATTACGAAATTCCTATTACAGGTAATTTGAAGGATCCAAAATTCAAATTACGGGATGTTATCCTTGATCTGCTCAAAAATATTTTTATTAAACCACCCACCACTCCTTACAGAATACAGGTAAAAGCGAATGAAAATGAAATAGAAAAGTCTCTGGCTTTCAAATGGGCTATGAGACAGAACACTCTTTTGAAGGAGCAGGAAAAATTTGCTGAGAGAATGTCGTATTTTCTTGAGGATAACCCCGGTGCCTCTTTAAGTATTTATCCGCAAACATATGCCGTAAAGGAAAAGGAGTACATCTTATTATTTGAAGCAAAGAAAAAATATTATTTGTCCAATCACAAAAAAGATGGCTTTGGTGAAAATGATTCTTTAGAGGTGGATAAGCTGTCTGCAAAAGACCCTCTGTTTTCTAAATACTTAAACAAGCAGGTGCCGGACTCTATGCTTTTTACTGTGCAGGATAAATGCCTGAGACTAGTTGGAAATATGCTGCTTCAAACTAGGCTAGGCCAATTAACTAAGGAACGTGAACAGGCGTTCATGATTTATTTCAAAGAAAAGAAGGTAGATGGGCGGATAAAATTCCATGCCTCTGAAAATGTTACTCCTTACAATGGTTTTTCATTTTACAAGATAGATTATAAGGGAGAGATCCCTGATTACTTGCAGAAGGCGCATCAGAAAATGAATGAATTTGATGATGAATCTCCAAGAAAGAAGTATAAAAAAGAACGTCTTAAGAAGAAAACTGCCGTTCAATATAAATGATAAGTGCTTAAATGTGTGAATGATGTAACTTATTTTTAAACAGATATAACAAGTACTCGAGCATCCATACGCATCTTTGGCGTATAAATTAACAATAACAACTTAATCTTATCCTAATGAAAAAATCAATTTACCTCTTTGCTGCAATCATGTTTGCTGGAGGAATCATACTAACAAGTTGTGAATCTACTTCCCAGCAAAAGGTAGAAAATGCCGAAGAGAATGTATCTGAAGCAAAACAAGACCTGCATGAAGCGGAAATGGATTATTCTGCGGCTATCCATGATTTCAGAAGAGAAACAGATGAGAGAATAACTACGAATGAAAAGTATATTTCGGACCTTAAACTTCAAACAGAAAATGAGAAAAAAGAGCTTCGGGAAGAGCGTAGAAAGAAAATTGCCGAGCTGGAAACCAGAAACAATGATATGAAAAAGAGAATGAACGAATACAATGATAACGGAAAAGATGGTTGGGAATCCTTTAAGCGTGAATTTAACCGTGATATGGATGAATTGGGCAACGCACTCAATAATTTAACTGTAAATAACAAAAAATAAAACATAAAAACAAACAATAACAATTTAAAAACTAAAAAATCATGGGAAACATACTTTATATTCTAGCAGTAGTATTAATCGTAATATGGGCAATTGGATTTCTGGGCTATCAGGCAGGTGGGATCATTCATATTCTTTTGGTCATAGCCGTAATTTCAGTATTACTTCGTTTGATCAGAGGAGATAAATCAGTTTAATAATAATATTAAAACCAAAACTTATGAAAACATTAATTTTAAGCGTGCTGACAACTTTTTTGTCAATAGCATTTGTTCCGAATGATGTAAAAGCAGCATCGGAACCTGTAAGAACTCACAGTTCCAGCCAATCTGAACAAGCAGAGGTATTACTTCAGAGATTAGAAGTGATCAAGAACATGGATAAATCTACTCTTACCAAAGCTGACAAAAAGGCATTGAGAAAAGAGGTGCGTTCAATTGATAAGGAATTGCACAGAATTAGCGGTGGGGTTTATATATCTGCAAGTGCACTTATCATTATACTCATCTTGCTGATCATCTTTACATAACAGCCCAATTCACCATTAATAAAATATCCTAATAAAATCATGAAAATATCTTTTATCATACCTGTAGCGATCGTAACCGTGTTGTTAGCAATGACATCATGTAACCGTGAGGAGCTGGCAAGGTCAAACCAACAGAATGATTCTCTTGTTGCTGTAATCAATCAGCAAGATGCTGAGATCAATGGATTTATTTCTTCTTTCAATGAAGTAGAAACCAATTTGGATTCGGTAGCTGCCAGACAGCAGATCATTCATTTTAATGTTAAAGACGGGGAATTAAAGGCGGGTCAGAAAGAACGCATTAATGCAGAGATTGAAGCTATTAATGAACTGATGATCCAAAACCGTAACATGATCACGGAGTTAAGTGATAAACTTAAAAAATCATCCAGGAAGAATGCGCAGATGGAAAAAACAATTGCTACACTGAATCGTCAGTATTTTCAAAAAAATCTTGAGCTGACTAATTTAAATGACCAGCTCAATCTTTTGAATTTACAGGTGGCTAAGCTGCAAACAACTGTAGACACTCTTACTACTCAGAACTTTGCCCAGTCAAATACAATTATGGAAAAAAATAAGGACCTGCACACTGCTTATTACATAGTGGGTAAATCAAAAGAACTGCAGGAGGCAAATTTGATAGACAAACAAGGCGGGCTACTTGGAATTGGCAGGACTTCCAAGCTGAACTCCGATGTTGATAACAGTAAATTCTTCCGGATCGATTATACTCAAACAAACAACATCGTTATTAATAGCAACAAAGTAAAGATCATTACCAACCATCCATCCGATGCGTACACTTTAAATAAGGATGCTGAAAATAAGGATGTTGTAAAAGAGCTTCAGATCACTAATCCTGAAAAATTCTGGAGTGCTTCAAAATATTTGGTAATTGTGAATAATTAAAATGTGTCTGGCAGATTGGTAACTATTAATCAGCTTATAAAAACAGAATGGGATACAGGTCAAATCTGTATCCCATTTTTATTTGCAGAAAATGCATCTGTAAAAGATGTAAATTATTTTTCGGGTTGTGTAACAACCAGTGTTTTATTCTTGGCCATATTTGCTTATAATCAATAAGCAATTTAATATTCAAAACATATGGAAATAATTAGCAAAACAAAACACACAGACCAAACATTCATAGATGCTCTCAATAACTTACTCGAGATCAATAATGACAGGATTGATGGCTATGATCATGCTTCGAAGGAAACAGATGAATCGGATCTAAAAACATTATTCGGTAAATTCAAACAGACCAGCATGAAATGCAAGAAAGAACTGGCTGTAGAAGTAGAAAAGCTGGGTGGAAAGCCAATTGAAGGCACACGTACTACCGGTAAGCTTTACAGGGCCTGGATGGATATTAAGGCTGCTATTACGAACAAGAATCGGAAAGCGATCTTAAGTTCATGTGAATTTGGAGAGGATGTTGCTGTTAAAAATTATGAATTGACATTGAGAGATATTTTTCCAAGCAATTTCAGTGCATATCATCAGCTGATCAGCAAGCAATACGATATGATAAAAGCAGAACATGATAAAGTAAAGCACATGAGGGATATTGCAGGTTAATATAAAAAGTAAAATAACAATTAAAAACCCAAAAACATGCAAACAAAAACAATAGGAATAATACTCGCTGTGATCGGATTGATCATGATGATTTATACCGGATTTACGTATGTTACTACTGAAAAAGTTGTGGATCTGGGGCCTTTGGAGGTGAATAAAGAAGAAAGCCATCCGGTTCAATGGTCTCCTATAGTGGGAGGGATATTGCTGGTAGGAGGGATTGTTTTGATTGCAACGAATAAAAAGTAGGTTCTGAATGCAATTTTTGAAGCTTTTTTCATGAATTTGAGCAATTTAGTACTTCATGTAAAGTGGGAATTGTGTAACATATTTTTAACAATATGTAACAACAGATTTGCCAACGATTCTCATCTTTACTTTTTTAATTGTAAGCGATAATTGCCTTTTACGAACCAGCATAATTATATTTGCCACTTAACATCTAACCTGAGCTTAAACCAAAGAAACAATGAATTGCATTGTAGTTGACGACAACAAAATGGCGAGAACTGCTATTAAGTTATTGATAGCACAAGTTGATTTTCTCCATTTAAAGCAAGAATGTGCCACTCCGGTGGAAGCATTTAATTATCTGCAAACAGAGGAAGTAGATCTTGTCTTCCTGGATGTTGAGATGCCCGGGATGACGGGTATTGAACTGGTAAAAAATCTGGAAAGGCGCCCAATCATTATATTGATAACGTCTAAAAAGGACTATGCAGTGGAAGCATTCGAGTTGAATGTGGCAGATTACATAATTAAACCGGTTAATTTAGCCCGCTTTACAATGGCTGTTTCAAAAGCAAAAGAATTATTTGACAATAAAGATCATGTTGTTGAGGCGAATGAAAAAGATAAGGATTACATTTTTGTACGTGCTAATTCTATCCTCACCAAAATACAATTAACGGATATAATTTACATACAGGCCTTGGGCGATTATGTAAATATTTATACAGGAGAAAAAGATAAACGCTTCACCATCCATTGCACATTGAAAAGCATGGAGGAAAAACTTCCTGCAACTAAATTTTACCGCCTGCACCGCTCGTACCTAGTAGCGCTTGATCATATAGATACTGTAGAAGATAATACAGCCTATGTGGGGAAAAACTATCTGCCTATAGGAGAGCAATTTAAAAAGGATCTGCTTAAAAAGCTTAATTTGGTTTAGTCGAAGATATTTGGCACAAAATGTGATTTAACAGTCTTAATCTTATGCCCTTTCGGCTATTGTTTATTAGCTATTACCGAGTAATGCAATACAAATTGACTGGCATCTTTAATTTTGAAAGTAAAAATCATCAATAACATTAGATTATGACAATAACAAAGAATAAGAAATCTATTGCTCCCCTGACGAACATGCAGGCGAATCAATATATATTGTTATTGTGGATCTGTTTTCTTCAAGTTAGTTTTTCATTTGCACAATCGCAGACATACGATAATTTTGAAGGGGCCAAGTTCATGCGGTACGGTGCCAGGACTGGAGTGCTGGACACACTTGTAAAAAACCCGGCTCCCAATGAAACAGACAGTACGAAAAAATGCGCTTTATACATTCGTAACAGCACAAAAAAATTCGATAACATTAAAATGAGTTTCTTCGGAAAATTAGCGGGCGTAAATGAATATGCAACGTATGTAGGCGCCCCCCCTCAAATCAGCATGAAGATATATACTACTGCTCCGGTTGGAACCTTGGTGGAAGTACTATTAGGTTCTAAAGGACGCAATAATGAATATCCTGCCGGTACCCATAGCCAATATCAGGCGTATACAACCGCAACCAATGTTTGGGAAGAATTAATATTCAAATTCTCACAAGTGCCGGAAGGAAGCGAAACATCAGCTACACAGATAGATCAGATAACATTACTATTTAATCCAAATTCTTCTACTTCCGATTCATACTATTTTGATGAAATTACCGGTCCGGTTTTAGTGCCTGATACAGGAACTCCGGTTCCGGGAGACCCTGGAAAAAAATAATATGTCATTGACTATCCAACAAAATCCTGAGCCTATAAATAAGATCCAGATGTATAGACATGAGAAATTTGCCTTTGGATGGCCCGGAATAGATGCAACATGGACTTCAAGCGCTAAGAGCGGTGTGGGTACATCGCTGAATTCATCCAGTAAGGTGTGGTATTCAATAAATCATGGTATTTTAAATGAGATATATTATCCCCAGGTAGACCAAGCTTGTACCAAGGACTTGAGCATGATTGTAACAGATGGGAAAGAGTTTTTTTCTGAGGAGAAAAATCATACTACTCATCATATAAAAAATATCGCCAGTGGTGTTCCGGGATATATTATAACCAACTCGTGTAAAAACAATCATTACAGAATTGAGAAAGAGGTCATTTCCGATCCGTTCCGTGACACGCTGCTTCAGCGCATCCAGTTTTTTCCGACAAACAAAAAAAGAAAAGATTTTAAATTATTCATGCTGCTCGCTCCGCATTTAGGAAATAGAGGAGCAGAAAATACAGCATGGGTTGGTAATTACAAAGGGCTGCCAATGTTATTTGCGCAGCGTGGCGATACCTCCCTAGCATTAGCTTGTTCTGTACCCTGGAAAAAAACTTCTGCTGGATTTGTGGGAGTTTCCGATGGATGGCAGGACCTGATGCTGCATAAAGAAATGGCCTGGCAATTTGAGCGGGCAGAGAATGGGAATGTTGCTTTAACAGCTGAGTTTGATCTGGCTGAAACCAGTAATAATAGTTTTGTTGTGGCGCTTGGTTTTGGAAGAAACTCGGAAGAAGCCGGCCAGCGCGCAAGAGCCAGCATCTTTGAGGGATTCGAATCTGCTAAATCTCAATTTATAAGTGAATGGGAGGGATGGCAAAAAAAATCCTTTGTCCCAGACAAAATGCAAAAAAGTACTGAGCCAAAATATTTTGCTATCAGTGCAGCAATGCTCAAGTCACACGAATCAAAACGTCATCCGGGTGCATTGATAGCCAGCCTTTCAATTCCATGGGGATATAGCAGGGGAGATGATGATCTTGGAGGTTATCATCTGGTATGGCCCAGAGACATGGTGCAAACTGCAGGCGGCCTATTGGCTGCTAATGCATTTGAAGAAGCAAGAAGAGTTTTGAATTACCTGATGGTTACACAGGAAGATGACGGACACTGGACACAAAACATGTGGCTGGACGGTTCACCGTACTGGAAAGGGATTCAAATGGATCAAACCGCATTGCCTATTATGCTGGTGGATCTTGTTAACCGCGAAACTAAGCTTACGGAATCCGATCTGAAACATTTCTGGCCAATGATCCGCAAAGCGGTAAGTTATCTGGTAACGTATGGTCCTATTTCAAATCAGGACCGCTGGGAGGAAAATGCAGGATACTCAACCTTTACGCTGGCTGTTGAAATTGCTGCGCTTCTGATTGCAGCCGATTATGCCGAATTGAATAATGAACCTCAGGTTGCAATCTATCTGAGGGAGACTGCTGATTCATGGAATTCCAGTATTGAAAGATGGACCTATGTTACAGGTTCTGACCTAGCCGAATTTGTTGGAGTAGAAGGATATTATGTGCGGATAAATTCAAACGAGCAATTGGAAACTGATCAAAGCGGGTCAGAGTTGTTAACTATATCCAACCGGCCGAGGGGAGAAAATGTTTGTCCTATCAATGAGATGGTGAGCCCCGATGCATTAGCGCTGGTACGTTTCGGTTTGCGTTCAGCAGACGACCCGCGTATATTGAATACGATCAAAGTGATTGATGCAACGTTAAAATATGATGCTCCCCAAGGTCCTGTATGGTACAGATATAATCGGGATGGTTATGGTGAGCATATGGATGGAAGGCCTTTTGATGGCATCGGTATTGGCCGCCCGTGGCCTCTGCTGATAGGCGAGCGCGCGCACTATGAAATAGCTGCTGGAAATTTTACGGAGGCAAAAAAATTGTTAAAGGTGTTTGAAAATTGCGCCAATGAAACCGGATTATTCCCGGAACAAATATGGGATTCGGAGGACATACCGGAACTGGGATTGTTTAATGGGCAATCCACCGGAGGAGCGTGTCCCTTAGTATGGGCTCACTCGGAGTATATAAAACTTTGCCGCTCCTTGAAGTCCAAAAAGATATTTGATATGCCTCATCATACGAGGGAAAGATATTTAGTGCGTAAAACGGTTTCCAAAATTTTCATTTGGAATTTCAGTAACAAATACAAATACATTCCCAAAGGCAGGATCTTAAGGATACAATGCGGGGCTTCTGCTACCGTGCATTTTTCTACCGATGGCTGGGCAACTACCAGGCATATTCATACATTGGATTCCGGGTTAGGTATTCACTTTGCAGATCTCCCCACGGATCATTTGGATCATGAGCAAACAGTGGCGTATACTTTCCATTGGGATGAGGCAGGAACCTGGGAGAATAAGAACTACACGTTAGCAATAGAAAAACCTGCTGAGGCAATGCCTGCAAAAGAACGCAAGAAAAAGGCAGCTGAACGCGATAAAATCAAAGTTTTCCTCCCTTCTTAATACCCTGTTTTTAGCATCAAAAAAGGGTTAATTACAAGGTGTTTTAGGTCATTACAAAAATGTCAAGCTAATTTTTCCCTGTTTGGGCTACGAAAAGTGCCTTGTGAACGAATAACCTTGAAATTATCTATGAACTAGGATAATTTTGAATTATAGAATAGAATAAAATACCCACAGCATGTCAGCCAGAAAACCCAAGCACATATTCATTGTGGATGATAATGAGATATATTCAATGATGTTGGATTATATCTTGTCGAAAGATAGTATTTACAAGTTTGTAAGTTTCCGATCCGGAATAGAGTGCCTCAAAAATCTGTATTTGAATCCCGAAATAATAATCCTGGATTATGAAATGCCCGGATTAAACGGTTACGAAACCCTACTGGAAATTAAAAAGAAAAATCCGAACATACATGTGGTGATATTAACAAGCCACGAAGATGAAGAATTGAAAGCAAAATTATTGGAGGCCGGAGCCGATGATCATGTATTGAAGCAAGGGCATGGGGAAACAAAACTTATCGAAAAAGTAGAAAACATTTTAAAAAAAGAAGCAACAAGCAGCGCAGATCAGGCAGGAATGAAGAATAAGGTATTGTATTTTATTGTAGCAGCTATCCTGTTAGCGATCGGTATTTATTATTACACGTAAAAAGCCTGCAAGTAAAGTTGATTGTAAGGGATGATTTTCAAAGTAGAAAATAAATATGAGCAAGTTCAATATATTAAGTATGTTATTTTTTATACTCTGTTATGGCTCTGTTAATTCAGAGATAGCAGCGAAAGAATTCTCCTTTTCTGCTTTACAGGTATATCCGGATTCTTCAAAAAAATATTCACCCAGGAAAGATTCAGCAATGGCATACTATACGCAAGGTGTTTTAAAGAACAATGCCCGGGAATATGGAAATGCGGTAGATCTTTTTTCAAAGGCAATCAAACTGGATTCTACGTTTGCTGCCGCATATTTAGGCAGAGCACAAGCGAAAAATAAACTAACCGATTATAAAAGTGCATTGAAAGATTACGACAGGGCTCTTCTGCTGCCTCTCACGTGGGAAGAATCATACGAAGCTTTTTTTAACAAAGGCCTCACACAAACGTTATTGGATAACCTGAAAGCGGCCATGTCGAATTTCAATTCAGCAATAAAAATCAACCCGGATTATGCGGATGCTTATTACAACAGAAGTATTTTAAAGGGAAAATCAGGCGATTATGCAGGAGAGCTGGCAGATATCAATAAAGCCATTTCTTTAAAACCCGGAGATTCGCAGGCGTATAACAGCAGGGGCATCCTGCGCTCTGTGATGGGAAGCTATAGGGAAGCACTGGCGGATTATAACCAAGCCATATTGTTGGATAAAAATAATGCAAATGCTTATTTTAACAGAGGTATTGTTTACTATGAGCAGCAGGAATACCTGGCCGCGCTCAATGATTTTACTTCTGTAATTCAGATCAAGCCGGACCCGGATGCTTATAACCGCAGGGCCAACGCCAAATGCAGATTGAAGAATGTACGCGGTGCTTTTGAAGATTACAGCGCAGCAATAAAAGTAGCCCCCAAACATTACGTTGCGTATTTGAACAGAGGGCAACTTAAATATGAGCTTAAGGATTATCCATCGGCCATAGAGGACTTTACAGCAGCATTGAAAATAAGGGGAGACCTGTACATGGCTTATTACACCCGCGGGTTGGCTAAAGGACTATTAAAGGATTATAAAGGTGAAATTGAAGATTACACTCTGGCTATTGAGTTTAAACCGGATTTTGAAGATGCTTATTACAAAAGGGGAATTGCGCGATATAATAATACAGATGACAAACGAGGCGGATGCGAGGATCTGAATAAAGCCGTAAAGCAAGGAAGTACAGTGGCTTATGACTATTTAATTGTGCACTGCAAATAAAAAATGTAAATAATCAGGCGTAATGTATTTTAGAATAAAAAATTGTTTTTTAACAACAAAAAAAATCTATAGTAAGAAAAAGCTCCAGCTTCTAGTTCTCTCTTTTTCATTATTGAGTCTGGCTCCGGCATTTGGACAGTTCATCCTGGAAGAAGAACCCAAAAGACTTTACTTTGAACGTATTTCCCGTGTAAAAAAATTCAAGGACATGAAGGATTTCAGGGATGTTTTCCATTACAACAAGCTGCTAATGGGAAAGAACAGAATCAGCGGCCACATTGCATTTAACATGGGCCGGGTGGTGATAGAAGATGCAGACCATGTGAAGCACAATGAAGTAAGAAGTGCTATCAGCTTTTTTACACGTATCCGTTTTTTTGAGCAATTCAGCCTCAATACTACTTTTTACAAAGATTTTAATCCCCGCGCTGCCGCCCGCTGGACCTCTAATTACACATACTCAGTTGCAAGGTATAACTGGAGGCCTAACAAATTTAATTACGGGTATGAAAATTACCTGAACAACCGGTATACGGATAGCTGGCAGCAGATGAAAGAAAAATTTATGGAAGGGTATTATTTTATTTCGTATGGCCACAATGCTAAAAAACTTACGGATAAAATTAAGATAGACAGCACCAGTAATATGAAGTTTCTCTATTTTGCCAGGTATGCTGTGAAATACAGGCTTCCCAATGATTCCTTACTTGGCGGACTTACCTCGGGAAAACCAACAGTAGGGATGGGTTTACGCATGACTCTCTTCTGGAATATTTACATTGAGTCTGCGGTTTACTACTATTTCCAGCCTTTTATTAATAAGCAACAACCCTGGGATCCTGATTATTCATACGGATTTGGCTATTTTGACTGGCGTTCTTTCCGTTGCTCTATTTCGTATGGGAACTGGGCCGTAAATCGTTTTCCCGGACGCAAAGTCGACTATCCTAATTATGGTTTCCTGGATGGTAATTTCAGGTTTGCTATAAACTGGATATGGTAGGTTGCAGATTACAGATCATTTCAGATTTACAGATTAAAATATGCAGAAAAACATAAAAGTATTTAACTCATGATCAGAAAGTCCATAATCAATCTGTTATTTCTGCCTTTTCTACTCATTTGTTTAAATTCAAATGCGCAATTAAAATTTGTTGTGGAGGATTTTGAAGGCTTTGCCGATGGTGGATCCGACCTTAAAGCAAACGGGGTATTTACCTATGGCAATATCAAAGCCAATATTGATTACCAACAGAATGCTCAGCAAACCTATTCAGGAGAAAGATTTCTGCGATTATATAAGGATGGAAAATCAGATTTTGGCGGCTGGGGCAAGGGCACCAGCATCAATATAGAATTGGACGTGAATAAGGACTATCTGAATTTTTATGTATACCAGCCAACCGGTAATGCCAGCGATAGTATTAAAATAGAATTGCAGGAGGATGATAATAGCAATAATATTTATGACAAGGACTCGGACGATTCATGGACGTATTATCAGAAGTTAGGCAATAAGAATTTATGGGAGTTGATTTCTATCCCATTAAATAAATTCAAGGATTCTAACAAGGGAGGAGACGGGATTTTTAATGTAAATTATAAGCAGGGAAAATTATTATGCTTCATAATCAATTTTGCAGATTTTAAGCAGAATAAGCCTAATCAAACCTGGTCATTTGATTTTATTTGCTTTTCTCAGGGGAAATTACCCGTTAGTCCCGGATTGTGGGATGCCCCGTATGCTTCAGCGGAAGACCATTGCAGCTTAGGTATTTGGTCGAAGGAAGGTAATGCCGGAAATTTTATTGACATTGCTTCCGGTTTTGAGAATGAGCTGAAATACGGCTCGGAAAAAAAATTGGGCATAGTCCATTTCTTTCAGCCATTTTCTGTGGATGGAAAAAACCATACAAAGCATTATCCATCGGTAGAGAGGATTAATAAAGTGATCCAGGAAGGATATATTCCCATGATCACACTGGAAGACCACTTTGTGAATGCTGATCCTAAAGTTAAGCAACCTAATTTATACAGTATAGTTGAAGGGCATTTTGATATTTTTTTTGCCGATTGGGCAAAGCAGATAAAGCAAGTAAAGGGAATAGTGATGCTTCGGATACTTCATGAATTTAATGGAGACTGGTATCCCTGGTGCATTGTAAATAATGATAAGAACCCGCAGCTGCTGATTAAAGCATTCCAGCGCATTCACACTGTTTTTAAGGCCCAGCAGGTAACTAATGTGAAATTTATCTGGTGCCCTAATTCCATGTCATTCCCGCAGGAAAAATGGAATTTTATTATGGATGCTTACCCCGGAGATGCATATGTGGATTTTGTGGGGTTGGATATTTACAATGGTGCAGGTAAAGAAGAATCTGTATGGCGTTCGTTTAGAAAGGAAGGCATTGAGAATTATTTTATTTTAACCCAAAGGCTCCCGACTAAACCTTTGCTTATTTGTGAAGCTGCTTCCCGTGAAAGAAGACTTTCCGAGCCTAAATCCGCTCAGGATAAAGCAGCATGGATAAAGCAGATGAGCATAGCGCTCTCTACAGATATGTCGAAAGTGAGACTGCTTACCTGGTTTAATGAAAAGGAAACTTTCAAGATAAATTCTTCTCTTGGATCACAGGGAGCTTACCTGGATTTTATTCTGAAGAATGATTATTTTAAATCGGGATCAAAGCACATGCTTCCTTTGTTAGCCCCTTAAGGCCAGCTATAGTTGTACCTGGAAAGCCAAAGCACTCATTCAACATAGCTAACGTGTATCTGTACACGTTCATCATCTGGGCCGGTCATAGGTTCCACCATGATCTTGGATTCTATCTGGTAATACGCAGCAAGTCCTTTGATAATACCTACTGCCAGGCTGGATAATTTTCTTTTGGAATAATAATCAATGATCAGCTTATGATTATTTACCCGGCTTATATTTAAAACAGGAGGAGTGGATTTCGAATCATGTCTTTTAACCGCAGCGTGCATCACCTTTTCGGTATGCTCCAGCATATCCAGTGTTTTCCATTTTGGATCCACATACTGGTTATAGATCAGTAACAGATTGGGAACCAAAGCTTCGCCAAATTTTTCTTCCAGCTTTGCTGCCGGTATCATGGTCATTTCAGATGCTGCCTGAACGAGCTTGTGCAGATCCTGGTCAGGATAAACTTAATGCATGTCGTACGATACCCTTTCTGTATTGGACCTTCTTACCAGCTCCGTCCATGTATTGAAATCGTATTTTGTTTCGATGAAACGCTTGAAAAAAACAAACATAGATCCGTTCATCCGTTGAGTTTAAAAAATGAAAATAAAAAGAAGCATGGAACAGTCAATTCCAGGTTTTTGCGACCGCCCCCCCCCCAAATTACATTCTTTCCATATACCAGCTCAATTCTTTCTCAGTTTTTTGGCTTTGAAGGATGCCGGCAATGGCTTTTTGCAATCTTAAAAATGCAGTCTCGCTTTTAATGATATAATCAAAGGCTTTATGCTTCATGCAATTGACGGCTACATCAATTTTATCCTGGGAGGATAGCATGATAACAGGTATCTGCGGATTGAATGCTTTTATTTTATCCAGCGTGTCCAACCCGTTCATGGCGGTAGCGTCAATGCCATCCAGGTGATAGTCCAATATTACTACATCGGGCTTATCGGCAGGATTGCGGTTGGACTGCCTTAATTTTTCAATGCAAAGCTCTCCGGTTGCAAAGGCTTCAATGATGTAGTCGGAATTCTGAATGAATTCAAATTCCAATGCTTTCAAAAATAATGCATCATCATCAACAAGGAAAAGCTTTAATTTTTTTTCGTTCGTCATGAGTTAAATAGTTTTATTCTCGTTAAGTTCTTCTTCGGGTTGTACAAAATGATTTTCAGGATTATTATTCCCGATATCTTCAATGGGATTTCTTCTTTTATCCTTCAGTTGCTTGAAGTGAGTAGGAGTGAGGCCTGTAACTTTTTTGAATTGATTGGATAAATGCGCTACACTGCTGTAATTCATCTTCCAGGCAATTTCCGTAAGGTTCATTTCATCATAAATTATGAGTTCTTTCACACGTTCTATTTTATGAGAGATGATAAACTGACGTATGGTGGTACCCTGTACTTCAGAAAACAAGTTTGCCAGGTATGTAGAATCATGATTTAGTTTTTCACTCAGGTAATCGGAGATGTTCACTTTGGGAAGCTCGTCCGCATAATGAACCATTTCAATGATGGCGGTCTTAATTTTCTCGATGAGTATGGATTTGCGGTCACCTATAAGTTCCAGGCCTGATTTTAGCAAAGCGGCCTTAAGCTGCTCACGCATTTCATCCGTGATGTTTTCCATTATTTCCACTTCGCCCAGGTCTACCACAATAAAGTGGAGTCCGAGTTTTTTCAATTCTTCTTTCACCACCATCTTGCAGCGGTTGCTTACCATATATTTTATATGTAGCTTCATGGTGTTATTTTTTAGTGAATGATATTATTAGTATACATGGTTCTTTTCTAAAGTTTTTCAAGTGAAACAAGGTCTTGCTCTAATTCCCGGCATGCTTGCGTAAAGACACTATCCATTTTAAGGAACATTTCTTTGATAAGTTCTAGGTTTCCTTTTTTTTCAGCATAGATCTGTATTTTTTTAGCCATAACAGCATACTCTTTATCCATTCCCATAGTTGAAAACGAGGGGATAAGTGAATGTGCGGCCCTGCCCATTGAGTCCCAATCCCCGCTGTCTATGGACTGCCTTATCTTATCCATAAGCTTGGGTGTTTCCTCCAGGTATACTTTAACCATTTCCATGATCATTTTTGGATTTCCTTTTGTAAGCTGTTTTAAGAAATCCAGGTTCGTGCACTTCTCGGTTTGCTTTTGTATCTGTTCTTGTTCTTTCATACTGCTCCTGTTTTTTGGTGAGTGTTTTCCTTAACGTATTGGATTATCTTGCTGTATAATATTTTTTCATCAACCGGTTTGGAGATATAATCATTATACAAAATAAAAAAATTATCAAATTTATTTGATTGATCTTTCGACAAAAGGGGGTTTTTAATAGCCGAACGCCTGATTCATAGAGTCAACATTTATAGATAATTATGCAAGTTGCCAGTTGTTTTAGGGCTAAGACTGAGACCCCCTATGAGAGAGTAACGGTAACTCCACGACCTTAAAGGGTAGGGGTTATAAAAACCAATACAGAATGGGTCTAAGATCAGCTCATCTTCATTTTTTTGATTCAATTTTAAGCCTTTTATACTCCAACATACAAAATATGCTTTTCAGCTATTCAAAAAACCTTTTTGTCTAATATCACCAAGGCAACACGCATTATAATTTCATAGTGAATATTCATAGAGTTGTTTTTACAAAAATATAAGCGGTCATAACGAGATACAAATGTGGACAAAACCATTGATAACGTAATAATTTGATTTTCAAATACTAACGTATAGTTTATAATGCGTGTTGCCCTGCTAATATCACGTATATGGGTTTTTTCTTTTGATTTATCTTTGTCAGTTATTGTAAACTGAAAATGCTTTATGACAGAAAGTATTAAGAAAATAGAATTAGAGTACGTAACGATAACGTACAACGAGCCGGTCATACATCTTGTGTTTAAAGATGGGGCAGAATTGGGCTTTCCACAGATCAAGGAATTAACTAAATATTCCGAAAAGCTTAGCGGTAATAAACCGTATGTTGTATTTTCGGATGTACGCGCTAACGTAAATGTAATATCGATGCTTCATATCTTTTAGTCCAAGTATAATTTGTACTTGATCGGCATTATACCCAATGTTATGGACTCATATATAATCAGTAATGGTATAACCCCCGAAGGAAGGAGAGTGGCATCGGAGAATAATGCCCACTTCACCGCGGCACTGTGGTTTTGGTAAACAGCAGCATGTTTAAAATGGCTATCAATTTTTTTAATGGGTTAAAAAATAGGTATATCCTTTTCGTGCTTTCACGGATGCAGAAGAAGCTATGCAGTGGCTTTTGGCACTTCCTCTTACTTAAGCCACATTTTCAATTAAGAAATTTAGTATGTCCGGCATTTACCTGCGTTGGACGATTTAAATTTATTCTTCAACGAATAGTATTTGTAATCCCCTCTTTTGCTTTTACATTTGTTTAGGTTTTTAATAGGGAAAAGCAAGATGATCTGCAAGGGGAGGTTCCGCACGAGAATTCTGAGAAATAAACCCTCATAACTTGATTCCCGGTAATTCGGGACGAAAGGAAAGCAGATGATCTAGAGGCCCTGACAGTATCGTCAGGGCTTTTTTCTCCTTTTTTAATAAGAAATACATAGACAATAAATAAATATCCATATGAAAAAAAAAATCACACACGCATTATTCCTTATTACAATAACAGCTTTGCTTGCATTGGATTCCCCTCCATCGCAAGGCCCACATGGAGGAGCAATAAAAAAAGCGGAGGGTTATTATGTTGAAATGAAGAACAACCCCGATACAAGCTTTTTTGCTTATCTCCTTACTAAAAAGCTAAAGACAGTCAGCAATAAAGACGTAACAGCAGAGGTTAAATTATTTTTCCCGGACAGTACCGCTACAGACGTGCCATTAAAAGCTATTGCGGGGAATGCTTTCACAGGAAAGATTATTCCGGGCTTTTACGCATGCAAAATTACTTTTCATATATATGAAAAAGAAGTGTCCGCACAGTTTGCAAAAGAAGATCAGGTGGTTCAAAAATAACTTTCATATTTATACAAAGAATGCAAAAACCCAAATCCGAAAAGAGTGAACCCGGTTCCAGGAGGAGGAAGGCTAAAAAAAATAAAACTCAGGAACTCGGAAGTATTTTCTTTTTTGAAAGCAGTAAGCACATCCGTACAAGAAACGCCACACTCCAGGCATTACTTAATTAATGCAAGTTGCCAATTGTTTAGGGCTAAAGCCCTGCGAAGAGCGTAACTCCGGTAACCCTGTCCTTAAAGTCGGGATTATAAAAACCAGTACAGAATGGCTTTAGCCCTGATATATTTTTCAAAGTGCAGTAATACCGATGCCTCATATCTTTTAGTCCAATTATAATTTGTACTTGATCGGTCCGAAGGACTCCTTCGGAGCATTATACCAAATGTTATGGACTAATATATAATCAGTAATGGTATAACTAGCAACTTGCGTTAATTATTAAAC
>Ga0163144_10004817_pt1 | contig 30236 bp, 27 predicted proteins | sample OliLak19BULKMAT1_FD_123175 | JGI IMG/M metagenome (GOLD analysis project Ga0163144, IMG submission 123175) | Freshwater microbial mat bacterial communities from Lake Vanda, McMurdo Dry Valleys, Antarctica - Oligotrophic Lake LV.19.BULKMAT1 | ecosystem: Environmental > Aquatic > Freshwater >...
GAAGGTAAGAATGCCTCTGCTCTACGCAAACAGATAGGGCATGCCTACATACCTAAAAAATATGCGCCCCTCATTAATATCTTCTGTACCAAGTACCTTAGAACTTTTACAGACCCTGTGCGTTTGCAGCTGATGCAGTTGACCTAAAAAGAAAGGTGCGGAAGCGGTACCAGGCCGACAATTACTCCATAACGGTGGATGGACTACTGGTCGTGGCTGAGGTTGAACAGTATTTGGAAGTTAGTGTGACGATTGAGCAGTTACGCCGACAGAAACTATCTGTGCTCTCATTTTGCGGCAGAGGAAGAAGTGCAAAATTCGATGGAGAAACTTTTTGCCATAATGCGGGAGCATAGTTAATAGAAATCCTGGGTACGGGTTTCGATGTACTTTAGGTATTGGAAAATACTCGCTCTCAATTTATTAACTCCCAAGAATCTTGATTTCGTTCGCCAATCTAGCTTTACGGTTCATTACTTGATCACCATAAAAGGCATTAGCTGGGTTTTTAGCCCCTCCCCAACCAGCATAGTAACGCAAGGCAGCTTGTCGGTCACTAGCATGAGTGCCATTAGCTCCGTTGTCTCGCAATAAAAGAGAGGTGGCCAAAAAGGCATCTTGGTTATCAAACGGGTTAGCTGGCACAATACCCCCATTGATTCTTCTAATAGCGTCATCGCTTTGACTATAAACCCAACCACTACCATGGTTTACAATACCGCCGTAGATAGCCCACGTAGAAGGGATGAATTGCGATGGCCCCATAGCTCCTCCCCAACCGACTCTCTCACCACCTTGATGAATTGGACATGATACCGTTCTAGTAAATGGATCAAAGCCTAGTATTTTAGCTATGGCTAAAAAGACTGGCTCGTCTCGTGTGGGATGCATGATTGGTTTAGCGCTGTTATGATCAGTAAACAAACAACTACCCAGATTTGAGCCTAAGTTTGTCTCTTGTTCCAAGATTGCCAATATCAAAGCCGGATCTACCCCAGTGACTCCCCCAGCGTATTTTGCTAAGCGAACTGCTTCGGGAAAAGGAATACCGCCGCCGCCGCCAAGTAGTTGAAAAAGAGCATTCCGAAGATCGGCAGCTGTTCGTTGTTGTGATTCAAGTAATTTTTGATAAGCTCTCTCTTCCCCTTTAGTAACGGTTAAAATTTTCTCCTTCTCTTTTTCTTTTATTTCAATCTCTTGTTTTTGTAGTTCTTGAATTCTTTTCATTTCAGCCTCCTTCTCATGCTTAGTAGCTAAATCGTCTTTTTGGTACAAGGTATCCTGTTGAATGACATTCAAAGTGGTTACAGATTCATTAAGTGAATCCTTGAGAGAATTAAAGGTAGCTACATCACTGAAAAACTCTGAGAAATTTTTCTTACTCAACATTACTTCCACTAAAGAATATTCGCTTACGAGGGCTGATTTACGAACCAAGTCGGCCAGTGATTCTTTTTGCTTTTTTAATTTTTCAGATAAAATTGAGAGTACTACTTCTTTTTCCCCAATCTGATCTGATAGCTGCACTATAGCTAAGCCCCGCGCTTGAATTCCTAATTGCGCTTTTTTAACTTGCCCCTCAATGATGTTGATATCTCTCTCAAGCGACTGTCGCTCCATTTGCTTATCTTCCACTAGGCGACTTTGGGTAAGGATCTTTCGCTCAACAATTTGTAGTTCAGTTTCTAGACGAAGACGCCTTTCAGACTCTGTCTCAGCGTTGACTATAACTGGGAAAAAGCTGAACGCTACTAAGAGCCCAAACACGAAAAACATTTTTTGCATTGCTTTAGTATAACAAATTTTACAAAAAAAGTAGCCAGCTAACCGTGGGTTAACTAGCGACCTTTTAGCTGTAAGCCTCGACTTACGCTGTTTCTTCTGATTCTTTAGTCTTGCCCTTCTCGCTGACCGGTACATCTGCCGCAGCGATTACTGGCTCATCAACTACCACCTCTTCCTTAACTTCTTCTGCCAGGACCACAACATCATGTGGGTCTTCTTCAATCTTTACTCTAGCTGGAGTAATAATATCTGAAATATGAATTTGGTCTTCCATGTTAATCAATAGACCTAAATCGACATCTAAGTGTGACGGTAAGTCAGATGGCTTACAGATAACTGTAACTTCATGTAGCACTTTGTTTAGTACCGCCCCCAACTTAGAAGCTGGAGCTTCATTAATAAAGTGGAGTGGAATATGAGTAGTGATTTCTTTACCCATTTCTAGAGCGTAAAAGTCGATATGTTGTACTCCTCCCTTAATCGGTGAGAAGGCCACGTCTTTAATCAAAACGTCTACTGGCTTGTCTAGGCCCTCTAGTTGGATAATTACTGATTCTCCTGCCTCTTTAAAAGTTTTATCAAAAGCTTTCTTGTTAACAAAGATTGAAGTTGATGGGAACTTTGGACCATACACTACTGCCGTAATAAATTCGGCTTTATTTTCTGGGACCGTCGTCCTTGGTTGAATGGCTAATTTTACTGTCATATGTTCCATAACATATCACAGATGTCGAAACTACGCACTAGTCTCCCCACCGTAAGCTAAAAAGCTGCAGAGCAAGTGATATAATCTATCCATATGTCAGAAAAATATGATTTTGTAGCCATCGGTGACATTGTTATCGATGCATTTATCCAATTAGATATAGACGCCGCCGATGTCAGCAAAGACATGGACACTGGGAGACAAACTCTCCATATGCCCTTTGGTCAAAAGTTGCCATACACAAATGTAGAAGTTATTAATGCTGTAGGGAACTCACCCAATGCCGCTATCTCAGCACATAGACTAGGACTGAGGACAGCTCTAGTTACCAACCTCGGACAAGATCGTAACGGTAAAGACTGTCTAGAAACACTACGTCAAGAAGGTGTTCATACTGACTTTGTTAAGCTTCACGAGGGGAAGGAAACTAATTACCACTATGTCCTCCGCTATGGACCCGAAAGAACGATTCTCATCAAACACGAAAAATTCCCATACTCATTACCGGATTTTGAAATCCCACCGAGTTACCTTTACTTCTCATCTATTGGCGAACATGGGCTACCGTTCCACTTCGAAATTGCCAAATACGTGAAAGAGACTGGCTCAAAGCTCGTATTCCAGCCAGGTACATTCCAGATTAAATTAGGCTATGAAGCCTTAAAGGAACTCTACCAAGTTACCGAAATCTTTTTCTGCAATAAGGAAGAGGCTCAGGAAATTCTAAAAACAGACGAGCAACATATTCCTACCTTAATACGAAAATTCAAAGAGTTAGGACCAAAGTTACCAGTGATTACCGACGGGCCTTACGGGGCTTATGTAGTGGACGGAGACGATCAAGCTTGGCACATGCCAATGTATCCAGATCCAGCTGATCCAGTGGACCGTACTGGAGCAGGAGATGCTTTCTCTTCTACCTTCACTGCCGCTATTATCTTAGGTAAGACACCGGCTGAAGCCCTTACCTGGGGACCAGTAAACTCAATGTCTGTAGTACAGCACATCGGAGCGCAGAAAGGACTACTGAGGCTCGAAGATATAAACAAATACATAGAAGAGGGGCCTGAAGAATACCAAGCTAAGAAGATTGATTAAGAAGAAGGCCAAACACACAAGAACTAACCCTTAGGGTTAGTTCTTTTGTGTTTGGCCTTTAGTTTTTACCTTTTCAATCTTCCTTATATCTGCTTCACCGCTTCTTTGATTGCATCAACTCCCATTCCATAGTGCTCGATAAGTTCGTCCGGCTCACCCGACTGACCAAACTGATCGTCGACACCAATGCGCCGGACTTTGGTGGGATGAGCTTCACTAAGGTATTCAGCCACAGCTCCACCCAAGCCTCCGATTCTTTGATGTTCCTCAACTGTCACAATCCCAGCATGACTATTCGCCAAGGTCAGCAGGGCTTCTTTATCAATTGGTTTAATGGTCGGCATGTGGAGCACTGTCACTTCAATCCCCTCCTCACGGAGATCTTTGGCCGCTTTAAGAGCGTTAAACAGGAGCGTACCAGTCACAATAATCCCGACTTTTCTCTCTGCGTCTTCATTAGCAGTGAACATCACTTCTCCCTTTCCAATCTCAAACGGTGACTCATCTGTTGTCACCACTGGCGTATTACTTCTCCCAACTCTAATGTAAACCGGTCCACTGTGTTTAGCGGCTGCTAAAGTAGCTTTTCTGGCTTCATGCACATCAGCGGGAGCAATCACAATTATATTTGGCACCACTCTCATAAGAGCAATATCTTCAATCGCTTGATGCGTTGCTCCATCAGGACCAACCGAGACTCCAGCGTGAGCACCAATAATTTTTACATTACTATCATTGTAAGCAATAGTCGTTCTTATTTGTTCCCAATTCCTTCCCGGTGAAAACATAGCGTATGAAGCAATAAATGGAATCTTACCCATAGCAGCCATTCCTGAAGCCACAGAAGCCATGTTTTGTTCAGTGATACCCACTTGAACAAATCGCTTAGGGAAAGCTTCAGCGAACGCTAGGGTCCTGGTAGACTCAGTCAGATCAGCTGCTAAGGCTACTATCTTCTCATCTCTTTTAGCAGCTTCAAGCAAACCTTCGCCGTAGCCATTGCGACTAGGAATACTTTGCATTTCTTTAGTGTCAAAATTTTTGTCTAAGTGTGAAGCTAACATATGTATTTTTTAGGTAATGTCTTCTTTAGCTATTATTCCAGCCAAAGTTCGTAATTTCTCCAAAGCAACCTCTGCTTGCTTATCTTTTGGCACTCGGTCTTCTGGACCTTTACCTGGAGGGTTACCATGCCACCTAAAATCTCTCTCAAAGACATCCACTCCCTTAGAGGCAATTGTGTGAGCAATAATTAATGATGGTTGCCCATAGACGGCTTGTGCTTTATGAATGGCGTCGTTGAGAGCCCTCATGTTATGTCCGTCCACTTCCTGCACATCAAAATTAAAGGCTTCAAATTTTTCAGCCAGAGGTTCCAGTGGCATCACGTCTTTTGTATAACCATCAATCTGGATACCGTTTCGGTCAACAATCACAATCAGGTTATGTAACTTTTCTTTGCCGGCCTGTAGTGCCGCTTCCCAGATCTGACCCTCATTAAGTTCACCATCGCCCGTAAGACAATAAATATACTTAGCTGAGTAAGGATTATCCATTCGTTCCGCCAAAGCCATACCAATTGCTTGTGATAGACCAGAACCAAGTGGACCAGAACTAGTTTCAAGACCTGGTAAAGCGACACGGTGTGGGTGACCTTGTAGCCTGGAACCAAACTTACGTAACGTCAATAATTCCTCAACCGGGAAATATCCGGCATGCGCCAGTGTTGCATAAAGAACCGGACACACGTGTCCATGCGATAACACAAGACGGTCCCTCTCTGACCAGTGTGGATTTTTTGGATCATGTTGCAAGACCTTAAAATACAAAAGAGTTAGTATATCCGCCATCCCGAGCGGACCAGCCGTATGCCCACTACCAGCCGCAACCAACATTTCAATAATACTTTGGCGGATTTGGTTGGCTTTTAATTCTAAATTTGTAACTTCCTCTGAGGTTAAATATCGCATACTTATAATATTAGTATACCAGTTGTCACTGAGGGGCGATATACTTTTCCTGTTAGTTAGTGACAAAAAATTAAAACTTTAGTTACGTAGTAACTTACATTTACAAATTAGTTAATGCTTGAAGTTCTAAATAAGCCGCTTGCGGGTTAGTATCCCCAACAATCGCAGAACCGCAAATAAATCGATCGGCTCCTGCCTGCGTCAAACTAGCGATTGTTTTTCGATTTACACTGCCATCAATACTGATAGTCAAAGTTGGGTGACGTTTTTTCAACTCGGAAATTCTCTCCAGCACTCTTTCATCAAAAGGCTGGCCCTGGGCGCCAACTTTAGCAATCCCCATCAGCTGCACATAATCTACTGCCTCAAGATAGGTCTCTAGTACCTCAAGAGATGTGTCATTTACTACGGCAATCCCAATTGAAATTTTAGTTGATTCAGCAAATCTCATCAAGGCCTCCGGACTAATGTGCTCAGTATGAAAAACCAACATATCGGCTCCGGCTGCTACCCATGTTTCAGCTGCCAGCAGAGGGTCTTCCACCATCAAATCTACCTCCAAAGTAAATTTATCAGTTTCTGCCCTAACTTCGGTTGGTATACCGACTGGCAAATATGGCCAGGATATATCGGGGACAAACTTACCGTCCACAACATCAACATGGATTTCTAGAGCAAAGCTAAGTCGTGGCAAAACTGCTAAAATTTCTTCGGCTGATTTAGGGATAATCGCTGGAACAATTGGAATCATAGGCCACGTAATTCTTTAGTAATCTTTTCAATCTTCTGATTACGTCTTTGATATTTTTCATCTTGATTAAAATCTGTCTTAAGCCAAATCTCAATCGCGTGTTTAGCTAAATCAACATCAACAAACCGTGCCCCTATCGACAATACATTGGAGTCATTGTGCTCTCTCCCGAGTTTGATTATTTCTAGATCGCCACCGTAAAAAACAGTTGCTCGGAGGTTACTAAAACGGTTTGCCAGCATCGCCTCTCCTTGACCTGAGCCACCAAAAATGATTCCGACGGAGTCTTCCGAGCCAACGCTCACTGCAGCTGAAGCAAGGCTAACAAAGTCCGGAAAATCATCAGTCTCATCAAAGCTATTAGCACCATAATCTACCACAGTAAGACCTAGACCAAGAAGCCAAATTTTAATTTCTTCCTTATGATTAAAGCCCGCATGGTCAGAAGCAAGGTGTATTTTTTTATGATTGTTTTCTGACATAATTAACTTAATTCTAACATCCTCACATTAAAATTATTTGAATCCTCTACTTTTTGAACTTACGATAAATCCATAAGAAAATTAAAAAACCGGGGGTGAATATTATTAAACCAGGAATAATAAAGAATCCAAACAGCATGGCTATGCTATCAGCGAAATCAGAATCGTGAAAAAATACTAAGGACACTATTAATGAAGCAAAACCTATCAAGCTAACGAGGCCGAAAATCCTAAAAACCGAACTTAATAAACTGTTCTTTTTTAGGGGAGGACTGACCATCTCAGAATTTGCTTTTTTCCTGTCCTTGATAAAAATACCAACCACTAATCCGATTAGGGATCCTGACAAAATGGGAACAAGCGGTGAAGTAAAAAAACCAAATTCCCCAGCCCCAAGAATAAAGTCACCGAACCATACCGCGCACCCTATTAGTGTTCCAAACAAAATATCTTTAATCATACAATTTAACCTCTAAACAGATTTTGCTGCTGCGGCCACGTGTTCCACCAGTGTTTGCGTGTAACTAGTCTCATTATCATACCAGGCTAATACCTTTACTAAATTCCCTCCGACCACTTTAGTGAAAGACAAATCGGCTATAGAACCAACTCGTGAACCAATAATGTCAGTGGAAACGATTTCTTCAGTAGTGACTGCAAATAAATTTGCCCACTTGGGGTCGGCAGCGGCTTTGGTTAAAGCCTCATTAACCTCTTCTACTGTTGTGTCACGCTTAGCAATAAAAGTCACATCCACAATCGAACCAACTGGTACTGGTACCCGCAGCGCAATGCCATCAAAATTTCCTTTTAATTCTGGATGAGCCAGTGTGGTTGCGATTGCAGCTCCAGTCGTACTTGGCACGATATTTAACGCCGCTGCTCTACCGGCTCTATAATCTCGCTTGCTTGGTCCATCTACCAAAGACTGAGAAGCAGTGTAAGCATGAACTGTATTCAAAACTGCTTTTTCAATACCAATACTTTCTTTGAGAATAGCGATGAGTGGACTAGTAGCGTTTGTAGTGCAGGAAGCGTTCGAGGAAATCTGACAGGTCTTCAGTTCACTATCATTAACGCCCATGAGTACCGTTGCTCCAGTCACCCCTACCGCTGCTGGATCACCCTTTACTGGAGCTGATATGACTACTCGCTTCGCTCCGGCATCAAGATGGAGTTTGGAGCCTTCGTAAGTAGTAAAGAAGCCGGTAGACTCAATGACAATATCTATAGCTAAATCTTTCCAAGGTAGCTTATTTGGTTCCCGCTCCTGGGTAAAATTAATTTTCTTATTATCTATCATTAGAACCGCGTCTTTTACCTCAACTGTAAAAGGACTCCGTCCGTAGACAGAATCATATTTTAATAAATAGGCTAAATTTTCTAAATCGCCAAGATCATTAATGGCGACTACTTCAAAATCAGAATGAGCAAAAGCTAATCTAAAAAAAGTTCTTCCAATCCGACCAAAACCATTTATTGCTACACGAACCATAAAAAATGAAACTTATTGCTAACTTCTATTACTATAACGGTAAATCACTCTGGGCACACTAGTGCTTATCCTCAGTCTCCCGCCGACGTCGAAAAAATAACCAAATCACTAGAAGTAGCAAGACTAAAAAATATCCACCGAAAGTAAGTGATGACTGTACCGCAGAGACAATCTTGTCCGGAAAAATAACCCCATTTTGACTACCGCTTGAATAAACAAAATCTACTTGCTTATTGTAGCGCCCCACTACTCGTGCCTCAAAATCGAAGATTTCGAGCTCTAAGCGCGACACCCCAGCAGTATTAATCGGTGCTAATGCCGCTTCGTAAGCAGTCCGGTCTTTGTTGATACGAAGCAGAAAAGAGTATTTTCGATTATGATCACTTGGATCAAGGATGGTGGCCACTATTGATTTTAAATGTTTTGGCAACGCGTCATAAGGAATGCTAACCAAAAAAGTATCTCCTGCTAAGAGCGTGATCCTTCCCGAATCAAAAGTAAATGTCTTTGCTCCTTGATTAATAGTAATATCAGCACGATCAAAATTAAAATCAGGTAGTTCTATTTCTGGCTCGGGATTCAGGGTCACTCCGCCGTTATCAAGGGCTGAACTCAAATTTAGACTAGTTTTTAAGATTGCTCCGGAGGAAAATGCACCATCACGACCAATCACAAAAACCGTATAGTACTGAGTCGAGTAAAATTCTAAAGCTCTTGAATCATAAAAATTATTTCCCTCGCCTTCATAGATGATTGCGCCATCATATGGATCCTTCGGATAATTTAAATGATTACGTAAAATCCTAACCGTTGCACCGCTAATCTGTATTGGAAAAGACCAAGACAAATCAACATCATCTCCGATAGTTTGGTAACTAAGTCCAAATACGTTAATCGGAATATTATTTTCACGAGCCTCTGTTTTAAATTGGCCATTACTAAGGACTACAGATTTTCCGTTCACCATGTAGCCAATTAATTCATAGAGGTAAATAGTGCCGGGCTCTAGCCCAGATACCGAAGTCCGGTGTTCGGTTCGAAAAACATCATTAATGATGAAGCCATCACTATAGGTATCACTTCGGCCCCAACGGAGTGCAAAACGTGATACTAAACTAGATTCCCAAATGAAGGTAGCACTATTGATAAAAGGATTTATAGTAAGGTTATTTAACTTAAAAGTACGCGTAGCTGCTGATGTAACTGCCGGTGTAGTCGTTTGTACTATCGGTATTACCAAAAGAGCCGGAGTTGTAGTTGCCAAAGAATTTGAAGTGGTTGAAATATTTCCTGCCTGATCAAAAGCGTAAACCTCGTAGGTATATAAAGTCCCTGGAGCTAAACCAATATCAATAAACGATGTCAATGTTGTAGTCGCAATTTGAAGACTATCACGCAACAACACATACCCGCCCATCATAAAATTATCGTTTGACGCACTCCAGGTAATATCAATCTGTGTCGGAGCTACTGGAATAACTTCAAGCAAAGCAGGGATGGTTGGTGGTGTTGTATCCTCACCAACCAAAGCCTTTATATTAAACTCACTATTTGCGGACAACACCCCTCCAGAGACTACCAGCCACAGAAAAAAGACGCCGCCACTTATAAAGCAATAACCCACACTTTTTTTCTTAAAAAACTTCGGCATTCTGATTAAGGTTTTTATTATTAATCATATTATTATGACGCAATAGCTGTCAGTGTTGTTGTCGCTACATACTCGCCTTCTGGAATCACTACCCCATCACCCACTACCACTCGAAAGTGAATGGTCGTAGTAGCACCACTTGGTTGATTAGACGAACCCTGAGCAATAATTTTTTCACTAACACTTAATCCATCCCAACAAAATAAGGGTGTGTTATCTCCTACTAAGTTACAAAATAAACCATCATCACGAAAACGATTAACAATGTCATCGCCCTCTGGTGAAAATCCGAAATGGGCTTGAGTCGAGTTAGTTAGAAAATTAATATCAGGATTAGGACTGGCAGTTGGTAGATAATCGGCAATCGTGTCGGAATCTTTTCTCATAGCAGGACTACTTTCTGCTTTAATACTCAACTGGTAGCCTGCTGGACTATCAGTTAAGACCGAGACACTAGTTGAACCGTTGGCTGTACCACCCGTAATACCCCCAATGGCTGGCGCCATCACTACACCGGACGCGACAGTCATGCTAACACTCACTTCCTGCATTTGTTGGTAACCAGATCGTAGGCTATAAGATGGACTATCACTTCGGCCAGTAGCCACCTCACCAGCAGTGCTTTCCAGTCTGTAGCTAGTAGATTCAGTTAAACCACCTCCAAAATTAACACTGTCACTCTGGAGTTGATAATTACTACTGGTACGCACCTCAGCTGCCACTATCATTAAGCTTGCTAGTATAATGATTGTAAGGACAGCTGATTGTACGAGAGAATTGTAAAAAGAACCAAAAATCATTGTTTTTATCGCTTACGCTTAAATTCAAAAGTCTTAAAGAAAGTGCGAAGGCTAAAGAGGATAAAGAAGATAAGTAAAAAAGTACCACCTACAATTTTCCACGGCAAAACCCAAAAGGTAGTTGAAACTGTATCAACAATACCTTCATAGCCACGATTAATATAGGCGGTAGCGGTATAACGACCAAAGAGTAGTCCTCGGTCCCAAATGATTTCTCTAGAACGAAGTGACTTTGGTAAAACAAACCAGGGCTCAATCTCTAAAAAACCAACCTCTTCACCAAATAAATTATGGATACGTAATTCTCCATATGGATTTAAATGTACTGAACCTGTGTTATCAAAAAGAACACCCATCTTAACCGGACTTTTTTCGTACCAGAATTGCTTATTTATTTGCATCAATTCTTTAGTTTCACCTGCTGTTTCAACATCTCCTGGTACAGTCACAAAGAACAAGGTCCCGATACGGGCAATAATTGGTGATCTAGGTGCGTCAGGATTCTCTTCTATTCCCTCAGTGCGCACAGTTGAAACAAGGACTCCTCCATAATAACCACCGGGCTCAGCATCGTCTGGAATACTGATAGTCACTGGAATTTTCGCCCGCTCACCCAAAGAGAGAGTGAAGCTGCTTTCAGGAAAACTAATATAATCTTTAATGGTATACGGCCCCCGGGAGTCTCCAAGTAGTACGACTGCCTGCGTAGCGTTATCACTACCAATCATGTCTTCCACTGTTAAGTCAAAAACTCGCCCCTCACTAATACGGTTAGTGACTGATATTTCATAAATGACTGTCTGACCAGGTTTGACTTCGATTTCAGCTCGTCCTGGTCCGATAACAAAGTCTCCTTGATTAACAACACCCTGTAGTTGCTCAGACTCAAACCAACGTGTATTGATACTTTCAACTTTTACCGGTGTAGTTGTAGATAACAAATCTCCACTAATTTCTATTTCTTTTAAAATAGAAATGGCTTCATTTTCCGGCAAACTATTTTCTTGAACACCTTGAGCACTGAGTATCATTACCGGCAAAAGAAATAGTCCAATGCCAAAAGAAACATATCTCTTCAAAGTATTTCCTAATGTCATAATATGACTACAATACCTCTAGGTATTAATGGCCGTCAAGGTTGCAGTTGCAGTATAGACATCCTCTTCTAGAGTTGGACTTGGAGAGTTTGGAACATGGACTCGGAAATGAACGGTACTAGTGGCTCCAGAGGCGGCACTACTGCTCCGATCAATAATTGTGAAACTAGAAGTGCGTGGCTCCATCCAACAACGATCGGTGTCATGTCCACCAACTTGATTACAAGCACTGCCGTTATTAATGAACGATGGGTCTAAGTCCAAAGCATCAGATGCACTGACAGTATAAGCAAAGACAGCGGAGGTACTGGCAGTAGAGAATAGATAAGTTGGTTCGCCGCCTACTGCCGGATAATCCCTAATACCACTATTTAATGATAGGTCCCCACGCATCGCCTGAGCTGTACCGTTATTAAAGAAAGCGATAGACATCTCATAACCTCCAGAACTATTAGTTCGTACCACTGCTGTTGTTGAACCATTGGCTGTACCTCCAGTAAGACCTAATAAATTTCCGACCATAGTAACATTTGGTGCTTGTACCAAGAAGGAGATTTCCTCAGTGATTGTTTGTTTTATGGTAAATGGGTTACCCGCCACAGCTAAACCAACCTTAGGTTCAAACACGAAGAACATGGCGCCTAATAGGGCGAAAATTAGACTAGCTATTAGTAGAGATTGACCGGCAGTACTTAAATGATATTTGGTATTCATACTTATTTTATTGATACTTTTATTTATGGTTAATATTAACATTAATTCTTAGTTTCGGGGCTTAAAAATTTATTTTTATGTATAACTAGTGCTTTTCCTCTCTTCCTGTTTATCTGAACATGCCTTGAATGAAACTGATTGTTTATCCATATTTATCTATTATGGAATTATTGATTCTGGTACTGGTGCAGGTTCAGTATTTGCTTCCTCCTCATCTATCACGACTATTGGTGTTGTAGTGCCACTCTCGTCCGGAGGTGGCAATATTATTTCCGACCCACCACCTTCTGGAATACTACTGAAGTCATCAGGAGTCAGTGACGTCCTGGTCTGCTCTACCATACGCAGAAAAATTTCTTCGTCGATACATACATCACCAACACAGAGTTCATCCGTCCTCAGTCCAGCTATAGTAAGTACACCATCAACAAAGTTTTTTGCCAAGTTTACCAAGCGTTCCCACACAGTATCTTCTTCCCCGTTAGTCAAAACATAGAATGGTGAAGAGGTTTCTAATGATACCGTGCCCTGAGCTAGTAGTGACACTAATGAATCAGTAGTAGATGACACCTGCAGAGAGACCTCCTGTAGGCCAGAGATGAGATAAGGAGTAAGTCCGCCATAAGCCACGGATTTATATCCTGTAGAAAGATCAGTTGTAACAAGATCAGGAAAGACTTCCTCAACCTCTTGTGCAATCAGCCCAAAACGCTCCCCACTAGAACCATCACTAATCCATGAGAAGCTGACCGGTCGCAGTTTAGCAAGATTTGTGAGTATTGACTGACTATCAAGGGACTCAATGTTTTCCTTTAGGCGTTTATCTGAAGTACAAGTCCATGTGGTTGATGTCGGATTTATTTCACAATAGCCGTTGCTGTCCTGAAATCGAACTGGTGCATCATCGGTCATTATTTGGACATGGAGAGCCCTCGCCGGTGTAGTGGTACCAATACCGACGTTGTTAGAAACGTTTATATTTGTAAATATCGTAGTACCGGTCAAGGTCGAGTTGTTTGCAAAGACCAGTGCTCCGCTACCAACTTCATCTGACAAAATAGTTGCTAATTGTGCAGAAGTTGTAAATTCAGCCGAAAGACCTAGCGTTGAAGTTGACGACCAAACTGGTAATCCTCCAGAGACAGAAAGAATTTGGCCAGTGGTACCAATAACTCTTTTAGTTAAAGTGTTGGAACCCGAAGCATAAAGCATATCACCAATAGTATAGGAAGACTGATTAGTGCCACCGTATATTTCACCAATCGCGGTACCGTTCCATACTCCACTACGGACTGTGCTTAAGTATGCGTTGGTGGCGACTGTGAGGTTGGTGGAGGAGGCGTTACCAAATGTTTGTATGCCGGTGAATGTCTGAGCTAGGTCAGTAAACGCAAATTGTTTCCGCGCTGCCCCTGTGGTAATAGTTCCGTAAAAAGCATCGTTCAAGAACTCTATAGCTCCGACTTCTGCGGTTGTGTTTAATGTTCCACTCGTTAGTTTTAGTGGAGCTGAATTGGCTGCTGCTGTTCCTGCTCTTAGGTGCAAGACGGCTGTTGGGGTTGTAGTCCCAATCCCCACGTTTCCAACGTCATTTACATTTATCCTACGATTTCCTGACCCATCGGCAATGATGATGTTGTTAGCCAACGCACCACCTAGACCTGAAACATTAGCACCAATGATTGTGTTATTACTTCCTGAAGTTATAAAGCGACCTGAGTTAAAACCAATGTAAGTATTATTACTACCTGTAGTATTGTCTACTCCTGCCTGTAGACCTACTGCAGTGTTGTTACCGCCAGTGGTGTTTCCTTGTAGCGCAAATAGTCCTAAAGCGGCATTGTTTCCACCACTGGTGTTGTTTTGGAGGGAGCGGTCTCCAAAAGCAGCGTTGTTTGTACCACTGATATTTAACTGCATCGCACGATACCCAACAGCGGTGTTTTGTAGTCCTGTGGTGTTATTTAAAAGAGCTTCCGCTCCTACAGCGACACTGTTGTTACCAGATGTGTTTGCTCGGAGTGCATTATAGCCAACAGCGGTGTTGTTGCTGTTAGTGTTTGCTCGGAGAGCGCCGAAGCCAATAGCTACGTTTTGCACACCACTCACTGTCGTAAAGAGAGCTTCCATTCCTACGGCTGTGTTGTAAAGGTTGCCTGTAGTGTTAAGACTTATTCCAGCATCTCTTCCGATAGACGTAGAAAAAGTTGCGTCATTAAAGTTTATCAGTCCTGCTACTTGAATTGCGTTGTTTGGTGTGGTGGTTCCGATGCCTAATCTATTATTGGTATCATCCCAAAATATATTGGCGTTGTCCTGTGCCAACACTCCCGATGCACCAGCAAACAATAACGAACCCGCTGTTGCTGAGGTGATAGAGTCACCAATCGCCGCATCAGCTACGTCAAGTGTATTTCCACTCCACGAAAGTTTTGTCCCTGCTGCTACTCGGGTTGATGGGGTGTTATAGAAATTGTTCCAGTTAGTTGATGAGGCGGTTAGAGGGACATTGTGTCCGGAAGTAAGTGAGAAGACACCAGTTCCGGATGTGTACGTGAGACCTACGGCAGTTGAAGAAAGGAGTCCACGAGCAGTGGCACTAAAGTCCGAGATAGTTGATGCAAGTTGAGTACCGGTGTGGTTAGCGCGACTTAGGTAGTATGCAGGCATCTCTCCATTCAAAGTAGCAGCATCAAGATCTGCGAGAGATGAGGTTGATACTGTGAGAATACCATTGTCATTTATCAGACCTGTTCCTAAAAAATTAGTAAACGCCTGATTATTTATCACAAAGGTTGTGGTCGTAGCAATCGAAGTCGTCAAATTTGTGATGGTTGAAGAGGCTGTGCTCAAAAGACCGCCACTGAATGTAAGCAAGCCCAAAGCGGTGTCTGTTTGGTCACTTCGCAAAAACGAAGTCGTAGCCAGGCCACTGAAACTGTCAGTAGTACTTGCGTAAAAAGCTACCGGCACAGCGCCAAGAATTTTTCTAGGACTCATTTCGCCATCCCAAGCGGGTGTACTGGTACCGCCAATCTCTACGCCGAGATACAAGGTTTGATTAAAATCAACTCCACTTAAAGTAGACTGCTCACCCAACATCACGGAAAAAAGACCATTGGTGACTTGTACCTGATTACCACCAGTCAAAGACTCATCCCACATAGACGATGTAGTTGATATCACGTCAGACTCTAGTAGCCAAAAGCGCATGTTGTAGAGCCCATCAGGGACGGCCACTCCAGAAGGATTAGTTAACTTACCCTGGTAATTAATTTGTGGATTTATTTGTGCAAAAGAAAAAGCTGGGTTTAAAAATAAGCTTATAGCTACGAGAAGCAGGAGATGTTTTTTTGTTTTGTTAAAAGAACAGCTCATAGTTACTAAATATTCTCTGCCTTAGCATCAGTCTGCTCAAGCAAAGGAACAGAAACAAACGGAAACTCCACCCGCTCGCCACTCTCCCTTACGTAGACAATTACTCCAGCACCGTCATCAATGTATTCAATACTTAAATCATCAGAAAACATTTCTCTTACCTGATTGATATCTTGCATCTGACCATTTTGAGGTAGTAAGAAAATGCCCTGAGTATCCACCTTCGACAACTCAGTGACTTTACTTTCGTCAACAAAAACAGGTTTATCGGAAACATCACTTAGCACTGTCACGACCTGAGGTGTGGCCTGAGTCAGAATTAAATTATCTTCAATATTCTGGGACAATCCAAATTCTGGTGAATCCGAATCAATTAAGGTCGGTCCGAATTTTATACCAACAATATGGAAATTTTTTTCTGAAGTTAAGGATGAAATCGTATAAAGACTGGTACCTACAAGCAATCCGAATGTTAGTGCCAAGCAAGAAACTAATTGGGCCTGAAAGCGAATATCATGCCTCCTTCCTTTAAAAGATTTTTTAATTTTTTCCGTCTCTTCCTTCATTGTCTGTTCACGCTTTCGCTCAAGACTCAATTGTTGCTGACGAACTGTCTGCTCCAGAGCAGACGCTTCGACAAAACTTTTGAGCGAAATGATATCAATAAACCACTGCCGACCAATTTGCGTAGTAACAATTTTTTTCTCACGTGCCAGACGAGTTACGTAGTCTCGTGAGTAAGAGGCAATCTTTGCCGCCTCTTTAATCGGCACCAGGGTTACTCCATTAATTTCAACATTAGAAGACATACAGTTATACCTTTAATTATAAAGCCATAACTGTATTATGCTTACAAATTAAATGTTGATAACTGTGAGAAAAACTATAGAGAAAAGAGAGAAGCTAGAGCCGCTAAAGACTCTGTCGAGAAAGCTAATTCCCACTTATAGAATCCAGGTCGAGCAAACAGATTTAATTCACCAAACAAAATTAAAAACAGACAACCAGTCAATATTGTAGCGCTAGCAAATAGTAGGATCTCAGCCTTACGTCCCGATTTGGACTCTGGTGTAGAAACAATCTCAACAGAAGTCCGCGTACGTGTTAAATTGGTCGGTATCAGAGACACACGCGATTTATTTAACTTATAATTATGGATATGACTTAAAGATGGTGGAGTTTGTTTTTTGGAGATAATAGCTTTGTTTTTAAACGTGTTATTAGTTTCCTGCAAGACCATGTCAAGTGAGACCATATCAGGTACAGGTTGCTCTACATCATCTAAATAGACGTCGTTAAGAGATTCTATTTTTAACTTTCCTTTAAGTGATACCGTTGGTAAGTCCTCAGAAACCATTTTGGTATTTTGGGAGCTATTTTTTACAGAAATTAGTGTCGCTTCTGCTAAATTGATTTTTATCTTATGAGGGAACGCTTCTGGTCGAGAAATTTTTGGTAAAAGCTCTACTTCATCTGACTCGTACTTTAGCGGTCCCCAGTCAATGCGCCGCGCAAAATTCGGTGTTGGTCCACCCGCTGCTTTATGATGCTTACTAACAAAAATCTGAGGGTCGACGTCTGTCCGAGATAATGTTGTTTCTATAGGTATTTCTTTAGTTTTCTCGCTTGGTAGAGCTTTCTTATATTTAGCTTTCTTATGATTAGTTAGAGATATAACATTTACATACCAAGTCCTTCCAACCAGTTTAGCATCAACTTTCTTAGCTCGACAAAGTTGACCAATATAATCAGTCGTATAGCGAAACTGTTTTGCTAAACTAGAAACTGACGTATATTCTACGCCATCAATAGTAACTTCTTTCATTGAAGTAGTATAACAACAAAAAGCCATTTTGTTTACCAGCCTTTTGTTGAGCTGTGTATATGAAATTATCTTAATTAGGACGAGATCTCTCTAGGGTATTTTTGAATAGCTTAACTAAAGTATCTGGATTTGCCGATCCTTTAGACTTCTTCATTGCTTGGCCAATCAGGTACTGAACTGATGTTTCCTTACCGCCATAGTACTCACTGACGACCTTTTCATTTTCTAGAATTACCACATCAACAAAAATTTGTAGCTCGGTTAGATCAGATGACTGTAATAATCCTCTTTCAACAGCCAATTTATGTGGGTTTCCGTCAATAAAGATAAGTTCTTTTAGTAAATCCTTGGCTATTCTTGAGTTAATTAAGGAGGTTGAGGTCATTACCATTAATTCAGCAAAGTTGGGCGGCGTGAGGACTATTGTTTTATCGTTAGCCTCCCCAAGTTCCGCCAAAACATCTGAAGTGAGGTAGTTTGCAGCCAGTTTCAATGAAGCAGTATCGTTACCGATTATATCTACGAGTAAAGAGAAGTACTTATCAATTTTTACATTACTGATTATCACCTCGACTTGATTACTCGTCAGACCGATATTTTTATATTCTACTCTTTTTTTACTGGGTAGTTTTGGTATTATCTCGTTCAAACGAGACTTACTATGATGGGGACTTTCATCTAAATTCATCTTTGGTAAGTCTGGGTCTGGAAAGTAGCGGTAATCTCTTGCTGTCTCTTTAGTTCTTTGAGGGAAGGTTCTTTGTTTTACTTCATCCCAACCTCGAGTTTCTTGCTTGATGTCTTCTCCTTTTTCGAGCAGATTAATTTGTCTATCAACTTCAAAAGCAATGGCGGTCTCAACTGAGCGAAAAGAGTTTAAGTTTTTTACCTCGACTTTTGTCCCTAATTCTTCAGTGGTACTTACAGAAATGTTAGCTTCGACTCTCATCTCTCCTTTTTCCATATGAGCACTGGAAATTCCAATCGTTCGAAGTAGCAGCTGTAGCTCTCGAGCAAAATCAACAGCCGTCTTTGCATCATGGATTACCGGTTCGGTCACCAACTCCATAAGAGGTACCCCAGCTCGATTGAAATCTAATAAACTTACTCCCAAATGGTCGTGCTGACTTCTAGCAGTGTCTTCTTCTAAATGTACTCGGGTTAGTTCTACATTATTAATAGACCCTCCTCTTAAAAATGGAAAAGCGTATTGACTGATTTGGTAAGCTTTTGGGATGTCGGGATAAAAGTAGTTCTTCCTATCAAATTCAGAGTAACTGGCCCGAGTCGCCCCGACCGCTTCTCCAAACATCATTACCTTAGCAATAGCTTCAGTGTTCGCTACTGGCAATGTTCCCGGATGCGCTAGACAAACTGGACAAGTAAGTGAGTTTGCCTCAGCTGCATGTGGCTCATTTTGACAACCGCAAAACATTTTGCTCTTCGTACTTAACTCAACATGGACCTCGAGGCCAATCGTTGTTATATATTTTTTACTCATGGACTAATATTTTACGATTGTCTGAGGTGGAGCACAAGAGCGTCACTGAGCATTTTGATGCCATCGCCCGTTTCTGCAGAGATTACAAACACACGATTCTTAGGATTGTCAAATACTTTTACCATAGCCTCAATATAATCTTTATTTGCAAGGTCTTTTTTACTTAAAATAATCCACTCCTCTTTTTTTGCTAAATCTTTATTAGAGGAAACTAACTCCTGTCGTACTGTTTTGTAATTAACTTCAGTCTCTTCTCCTTCAAGTGAGACTAGGTGTAGGATCATTTTGGTACGAGATACGTGTCTTAAAAAAGTATGTCCAAGACCTTTTCCAGTAGAAGCACCTTCAATCAAGCCAGGAATGTCTGCAATGGTAAACCCATAAAAATCTCCGAGATTTGGTTCCAGGGTGGTAAACGGAAAAGCTCCAACCTTTGAGTGAGCATTTGTTAGACTGTTTAGTAAGGTCGACTTTCCTGCATTTGGCATCCCTACCAAACCGATATCTACGACCAAGGAAAGGACAATCTCCAATTCTCCTTCTTCACCAGGTTTGCCTAGTGTAGACTCTTCAGGGGAACGATTGGTGGCGGACTTAAAATGTTCATTACCTAGACCGCCACCGCCGCCTTTAAATATCTTCTCTTCGTGACCCTCTGTCAGGAACTCGTAGATACGACTACGGGCTTTGTCAGTTACTGTAGCGCCTACTGGTACGTCAATAATCAAATCCTCTCCACTTCGACCATGCTTACTCCCAGAATCTCCGGGTCCCCCATTTTGAGCAGCAAACTCCTTGGAGCCTGTGTATTTGGCTAAGAGGTTAACATCGCGAACAGCACGTAAAATAACGCTACCTCCACGAGCGCCGTCGCCTCCAGCTGGACCGGCCATGGGTCGGAATTTTTCATGTCGCCAGCGAGTTACTCCATTACCCCCATCTCCCGCCTTAGCATATATTGTTAGTTGATCGACAAACATGGTCATAGTAATACCATACTTAGCCACACCTGTACAGAACAGTAACGGTACCTTCAAGAATCTAACGCAACACCAGTCATCTGATAAAAGAACTCATCAGGAGTGAGTCCACCAAACCTCTTCCGTGGTCTAGAATTAATCAAGCGCTCAGCTCTAGCAATCTCTTCACCAGTAATGGTACTCCAGTCAGTTCCTTTGGGAAAGAAACTCCGCAGAACCCATTGCCGTTCTCATTGCTACCTCTTTCCCAAAAATGGTAAGGATGAGCAACGTAGACAGACAGTCCAAGTGTAACTTCCACTGTCTTCCAGTCTTTGTTTTCAGAGCCAGTATCACGAGTGAGTGTCTTTCGGTACTGTGGTGGTATCTGACCTAACTTTTCAAATAACACTAAGTCTCCAGCAGCTGCAGTAACAACAGTGGTTTTGCCAAAGAAGACAAAAAAACTAATGCGTTCATTGGCGCTTTTCACGCAGACCTCAGAAGTTCCCGAGATTAGAAAATCATCTTCCTAGTCGCCAATTCGAGATCTTGCTTCCGCCACCACTGGTCAATCATCAATCGATGGTATTGGCCCGATGCTCTAGTTTATGAGCTTTTCTAAAGCCTTTGGCTTGTCTACGTTGGTGGAGTCTAGGTAAATAGAGACGGAAGTCTTCGCAACCTGGTTTGACATAGCCATGGGCACCACGATGCACCTGAGCGTAGATGTATTGATAGACAACTTCATAGGAAATACGCATCATGGAATCATCGGGCTTTTCCAGTGGCAGTCGAATACTAATTTGTTCAGGTGACCATCCTCGCTTTGATTTTGTGTCTATGGATTAGGGTTCGGATGATAAGGGATTTTTGTTAGTGTCGTAAATACTTTAGAGATAACGATTAGCAAAGGAACTTGCCGCTGTGACCAGCACTGATCCAAATAGTGCGTACCAAAAGCTAGAAACTGCAAAACCTTCGACAAAAGTAGCCGCAAACCAAAATAAGGTGGCGTTGATGATAAAAGTAAATAAGCCAAGAGTCAGGATGTTAATTGGTAGAGTTAAGACAAATAAAATTGGCTTCACAAATACATTAAGTATACCGAGCACCACGGCGGCAATAATAGCTGGATAGACACCTTCGACAATAATCCCAGGAACATATTCAGCGACCAGTAGAAGTACAAAAGCGACCAGTAGAATTTTAGTAATTATTTTCATTTTAAACTAAGTCTTAGAAACCATCTTCCAAACACCAGAATCTAGAAGAGCCTCTGCTTTCTTATATTTTAGAGTCTGGGTACTTTTTCCATCACTGATAGTAACCTGGTCATTTCGGCCAATCGTATTATTAGATTTTACAGGTTTATTTGATCCCCCATTACCACTACCTGTGCTGCCAGCGGCCGCCTGAGCGGCTTCAGCCTGCTTCTTCATGGTCGCCTCCTCACGCTCAATCATAGCAGGTTGAACCTTAGGCAGGATCTCCGCAATCCGCTGGATAATGACATTCTGCATCTCCTTAAATAATCTAATCCCCTCTTTGCGGTACTCAATCAATGGATCACGTTGTCCGTAGGCACGTAAATTGACGCTAGAACGGGTGTAAGACATAACTTCCAAATGTTCTACCCACAAAGTATCAATCATCTGTAGAGTTAGCCGCCGGAAAAGATTTCTAAAAGTCTCTTGACCGAACTCAACAATTTTAGCTTCAATTGACAAGCCTTCATCAGGACTCACTTCCTTAACTTCTGTCAAGACTTTATCAATCTCAACCTCATCGTTCACCAGAAGATTATTACGACGTTTATAGACCACCATACGTTGCTGATTGAGAATATCGTCGTATGCTAATACTTGTTTTCGAGCGTCAAAGTGAAAGCCTTCAATTCTCGTCTGAGCGCTCTCTAGAGTCTTGGCCAGCATTTTCATTTCAATTGGTTGATCTTCAGGGATACCAAAAGTCCCCATAAGATTCCGAACTCGATCCCCACCAAACACGCGCATGAGATTATCTTCCATCGAGACAAAAAACTGAGTTTCCCCCGAATCGCCTTGTCGGCCGGATCGACCACGTAACTGGTTATCAATTCGTCTTGCTTCGTGCCTCTCTGTACCCAGTACAAATAACCCTCCGAGGTCTTTGACCGCCTGGGCTTCTGCCTCTGAAGCTTCAGGACCTCCAAGTTTAATGTCGACACCACGGCCGGCCATGTTGGTCGCTAGAGTAACTGATCTTATACGTCCGGCCGCGGCAATGATTTCTCCTTCTCGCTCATGGTTCTTGGCATTCAACATCTCATGTGTAACCCCTGCCTCTGTGAGAGCAGTAGAAAGCCTTTCGTTGGCCTCAATGGAGGCTGTACCAATCAACATCGGTTGCCCTTTTTCACTAATCTCTTTTACTCGAGAAATAATTGCCTTAAACTTTCCTTGTTCGTTTTGATAGATTAAGTCCGTATGGTCCAGACGAGCGATTTTACGGTTGGTGGGCACTGGAATGACCTCAAGATTGTAAACGGTAAAGAATTCTTCTTGTGATGTTAATGCCGTTCCAGTCATGCCTGAAAGTTTTCCGTACATTCGAAAATAGTTTTGGTAAGTAATAGAAGCGAACGTCTTAGACTCGCGCTGGATTGTAACGCCCTCTTTAGCTTCTATAGCTTGATGGAGTCCATCGGACCAACGCCGTCCTGGCTGAAGCCGCCCGGTAAACTCATCGACAATTACCGCCTCCCCATCACGCACAACATACTCTTTATCTTTAGTATAAAGAGCCTTAGCTTTTACAGCTGTTTCTAAGTGGTGTACATACTTAATTCCCTTTTCAGTATACATATTATCCATGCCCAACATTTTTTCAGCCACTTCAATACCAGCATCCGTCAAAGTTGCGCTCTTCAATTTTTCATCAACAATAAAGTGTTCTTCAATTTTTAAATTTCTAGCAATCTGCGCAAAAGTGCCGTAGAGGTTTTCTGAGTCATTTGCTGGTGCGGAAATAATTAACGGTGTCCTAGCCTCATCAATCAAGATAGAGTCAATTTCGTCAATGATGGCGTAGGCATGTCCACGTTGACGCAGATGGTCTTTTTCATATTCAATATTATCGCGCAAGAAGTCAAAACCAAACTCACTATTAGTACCATAAGTAATATCAGCCTCGTAAGCTTCCTTTCGAGTGCAAGGACGCAAGAAGTCGTAAATAACCTTATATGAACCTACTTCATCTCGCAAAGCATCAACCTCCTGATGATTTGGATCATACAAGAATGAAGCGTCGTGGTTAATGACTCCAACTGTTAGACCTAGGGCGGAGTAAATCTGCCCCATCCAGACAGCATCACGTCGTGACAGATAGTCGTTCACTGTTACCACATGTACCCCATTACCAGTTAGGGCATTAAGACTAGCTGGTAGTGTCCCTACCAAAGTCTTACCTTCACCAGTACGCATTTCTGTTATCTTACCCCGATGCAACATCACTCCCCCAATCAACTGCACATCATAATGCCGCAGACCTAGAGTACGCTTTGAAGCTTCCCTAGTTAAAGCAAAGGCTTCGACCAAGACATCATCTAGATTCTCTCCTTCAGTTAACCTATTCTTCAGTTTAGCGACCTCAGCTATAATATCGACCTCAGCTAAAGCACTATAAGTTGGTTCTAATTGATTGATAGCAACCACAAGTGGCGATACCTCCTTCAGTGCTTTCTCGTAAGTGGGACCAAAAAATCTATCTAAAAATGACATATGTAAGTCTAGTATATACATTCTTAACCATAATTACAAAAAAGCAAAATCACCCCAACGGGTGATTAAGCAATTAGTCTTACCTTCAGATGGATGATTCCATCTGGAGGTATTACTTTTTTGAAACTTTTCTTTTTGCTACCTTCTTCTTTGGTGCTGCTTTTTTTACAGTCTTCTTTACTACCTTTTTTGGTGCTACTTTTTTTACAGTCTTCTTCACTACCTTCTTAACAGCTTTTTTCTTTGTTGCCATATGTGATGAGAGTTTGGTGAATAAATTCGACCGCAATATCTTCTCGAGTTAAAGAACAAAAATGAGAGAAGATTTTTGCTTAACTATATTATCACTCGATAAAAAAATTTATACAATCGGTTTTAGAAAAAAAATATGGGGATAAGAATATGAGTAAAAATTTTTTTAAAATTTTTACTCATATCAAAATAAAAATTAATTGGAATTATTTTTTATTTTTTATTTCACCACTAACATAAGTAACCTCCGGTGTGATAATGATTTTGGTTTTAGCAAAAACTTTTTCAGCAATCTGTGTGGCAAAGTTTTTTATTTCACTTGTGGTTGCTCCGCCGTAATTTACCAAAACCAAAGCCTGAGCTGGGTAAAGACCCACGTTCCCCACTTGGTATCCCTTAAGCCCACAAAGCTTATCAAGCACGTATCCTAAGGGTATTTTGACTGTATCTGGGCCAGCTTCGTAGGTTGGTAAGTCTGGATAAAGTTCACGTAGTTTGATTGCCTCGACTTCAGTGATGAATGGGTTTTTAAAAAATGAACCGGCAGTACCGACTTGCTTCCAGTCAGGAAACTTTTGTGAACGGATTGCTGTTACAGCAATCCGAATTTCATTTAACGTTGGTGTGGTGTCAGAAAAATATTTTTGTAGATCAGCGTAAGCTATTTTTGGTTCAGAATTTTCTTTCAGAATAAAATGAACTTTAGTAATAAAATATTTTTTTCCTTTAGGATTTTTGAAAAAAGAATCTCGATAACCAAAATTACATTCTTTGTTTGAAAATATTTTCTGCTCTCCACTCTTTAGATTTAGCGTCTCAACTTTTGAAATTAATTGCGAAACTTCTACTCCATAAGCACCGACATTTTGAATTGGAGTAGCTCCGACTGTACCGGGGATTGCGGAGAGATTTTCTAGACCCCAATAGTTTTTGGCTACCGTTTCTTCTACCACCTCGTCCCATACCTCACCTGAGGCGCACACTAAAGTAACTCCAGTGTCGTCACTCTGGTATTCCCTACCCTTAAGTTCATTTAGGATAACTAGTCCAGGGAAATCTTGATCGTCTATCAAAACATTGGAGCCCCCGCCCAAGCACAAAAGAGGCAGCGATTTTTGCGCTGCAAAAATCGCTGCCTCTTTAACCTCATCCTCGCTCTTAACCCGAACCAAGTAACGCGCCTTTCCTCCAGTCTGCAATGTGGTGTATTTGGCTAGAGCAACATATTCCTCTATTTGCAGAGACATGACATCTTAAGCTTAACAGCCTACTTCCGGAGATTTGTCAGCTTCAATATTATCAGCAATACAATTTGCTTTCTTAGCAAAATTTGGGATCTTTAAAGCCGCACCTCTCATAGTTGCGACTGCAGCAGCCTTATCACCAACTTCACTGTAGAGAAAAGCTAGCGACGCCCAGTTCTGCTCAATCTCGGGATTCTGCTCAGTTTTAATCTTATACAGTTCAATCATAAATTCATATTCCTTAACTTGATTGGCGGCTTTAAGTAGCAAGCCGTTAGAGGCAAAGTCTTCAAGGATTTCGGCGTCAGCTGCCAAAGCTTTCGCTTCCTCAGCTTGACCGTTTAGAAATAGCATAGCGGCGTAATACTCTCTGGCCTCACTGTTTCGATCATCTAAAGCTAGGGCTTCTGCAAAGAAATCTCGTGCCTGTTCAAAATTACCCTGACTGTAAGCTATGATACCTTGCTGCGAAATGATTGACTGCTTGCGTGGTGAAAGTGATCGAGCGACAACTATCTCCTTAGCGGCCACCTCTAAGTTACCAATATAACTATAGAAAGTTGCAACAAAGACGTGGATTCGGGCATCGCCAGGCTTGTAGGACACCAGCTCTTCCAATTGCTCAATAGCAAGCTCAACATATTGCTGTTTAACACTTTCTTCGACGCCCTTCTCACGGACAATCGACATTGCTTGCTGGGCGATTTGTTCAGCTATTTCTTGCTTGGCAAAAGAATCACGACCAACAGCTCGCTTAAAGGCCTCTAGGCGTACTTGTGGGTCTTGAGCCCCGTAACCGTCAATAATGTCGCTGGCTGCCTGCATACCTGGTATCTGCGTCGTGTAGACGATAGCTACGAGCAAAACAGCGGCGATTGGGACCACAAACTGATTGACCAGATTCTGATCAATTTTGAATTTTTCTACTTCTGGCACCGGCTTTGCTACCCGACTATGAATCAAGGCTAAAATCAGACCAAAGAAAATATAGCTGATAATGTTATCGAAGACCACCAGATTGTGAGTGAGGTATCCGGCTAAAATACCCAGAAGGACACCTCGCTCTAAGGCCGTGAAAGTTTCATCACCTTTTTTCAAAAATGGTTGCAAGAATAGGTAATATCCGCAGGCTACAAAAATACTCAAGTAGGCAATAAAACCTAAGAAACCGCCAGCAATCAACCAATCAAAGATAATGCTATGAGCGCGGTCAAACCACTGCTCCTGGTTAAAGAGAAACGGATCATACTGCTCATTAAATACGTAGTTGAAGTTACTTTGACCCCAGCCCAAAATTGGTCGCTCCTTAACTCCTTCCCAGGCCATACCCCAAATAGTACCGCGAACTTTCAAGTCTTCAGAAAGGTTAATATTAGCCACACGAGCAATATTTCCGTTATTTTGCACGAAGTCAGTATTCTTACCCAGTATTAAAGTACCTGCCCCTAAGGCCAAGAAGATAAATGCTCCAATTGCATACTTGCGGAACTCACGATATTTTGCTCCAAAAAGCATGATGTATGTCACCATCACTCCAATCCCAACTCCAAAACCAAGGACTGTACCGCGAGTACCAGAGTTCATTAAGGCGTAGGTAAAAAGGATTGCCAACAATACATAAACTACCCGATGAAGCGTTACTTTACTCTCCACAAACATCCAAAAAGCGATGAAGATGTTGAAGAACATGTAGATAGAGAGATAAGCGGCATTGCCAAGGAAACTTTCAATTCGTCGCCCCTCAACATCGCCGGACACTCCAGTATATTGAGCCACACCGTAAAGAGCGGTGATAAAGGCTGCCAGCAAAGTAGCATGTAGATACCAGCTCCAAGATTGCCTAGTGGTCATAACGCTGCCGAGAACGACGCTATACAGAAAAATATGTACCAATGTTACGTACCCGTCCATCCTTTCAAAGTTACTCCAAAAACTAGATTCTGGATGTTGGCCGAGTAGGTTGGCAAAAAACATCACAATCAATAAAACACTGAAGCTCGAAAGGATCCAAGAAAACTTTGGTCGATACCTTACATCGAGTAGACAGAGGACCGCCCAAGCTACAAATACGACTTCGACAATTATTCGAAAAGCAAAGTTTTTACCAGTAATAAACGGAAAGAAATAATCATTTGCTACATATAAAGTCAAAAACGGGATAGCAAATAAACCCCCGTAGACCAGCACCTTTAAAAAATCTTTCATATAGATGCCAATATACCATATTTAAAAACAGAAAATCCCCTAGACTAGGTAGATAAAAAGCGGTGCGGTCCTTTATGGACCGCACCGCTTTTTATATACCTAACGCTTGGTAATAAGTGCCATAACCAGCGAAACCATTTTCTCTTTATCAGCTGGATTACTCTCAGCAATAAGGATGGTCAGTGCAGTTAAAGCTGCTGGGGTTAGTTGTGTAGCATTCAGTATCCTGACCTTCCTAAGGAACCACACAAAAGCAAATGCTCCCGAACGCTTATTACCGTCGACAAATGGATGGTTCTTAATAATAAAGTACAGCAAGTGAGCTGCTTTAGCTTCCATACTTGGATACATAGCTTTTCCACCAGAACTTTAAACCACATTACCAACGATTCCCTCTAAACTAGCGCGATTGCGTTCTTGAGCAAAGTTTTCATTTACCTCACCTTTCTCTATTAAATCGTTTTTCAAAACTAATATACCACCCTTCAGATCACTGGCAGTAAGACTAACTTTCTTTTTATTAACTTTCTTAGCACCAAGTACTTCTTTATCATAAGCATCAAGAGCAAACCAATTATCAGCAAATATGCGCACTAGTTCCAGTACATCTTTAGCTGAAACCGAACTTGAACTTGGAAGCAATGTTTGAACCTGAGACATAGAATCCATAAACGCCTCGTAGTTTTTTGCAATTCGCTTTGAATTAACCGTGTAACCTTGGGTAATATGCTGCTCAAGCGTCTTTGTTGCCCACTGGCGAAACTCAATAGCTTGTCCTGAATTAGTCTTGTATCCAACAGATAAAATTACATCGAGCGAGTACAGAGCTATAGGCTTGTCTGAATTTGTAATGTGCATTTTTTGCACATTGCTTTTTTCACTAACTTCTTTCGATTTAAATAAATTACTAATATGCTTTGAAACCACAGAACAATCAATTCCAAAAACCTCCGCCATCTGAGCCTGAGTAGCCCACACTGTGTCTTTAGTAAAATCACCACGCAACTCTAAAGCGCCCGACTTGGTCTAATAGATTACAATCTTCTCCTTAGTTATAGTTTGCTTCTTTTTCATATGAGTATTATACCACCAAAATACCGAGCCTAGCTTGAATAAATTCAAGCTAGGCTCGGTATCACAGACAATTAATTAATAATTTAAATCAATTTTTTTGCATACCTCTGCCTCATATTCTTTTGAATCCTCAAGGATTCTCTCAATATCATTTTCATCAGCCTCTCCCACTTGCGCCTCTGGTATAGTCATATCCTCCAGAGCAGTAGGTGCCTGCCAGACGCCTGGCAAATTAACCCTAACTTCCCCGTTTGGGGTAAAAAAGAATTCGCTAAGTTTTGAATGTTTTTGTAGTGACAATTTTTTACCAGCTTTGATGTTTAGCATTTTCACTTTAAATAGTGGTAAATCTAGTATCACGTCATATGAACCCCATCTAATCTCCACCCTTTGAAGGCCATTAATAGCCGAGCTAGAGCTATACTTGTCGCCCCCCAGTCCAAAGACAGGTTCTATACCATTTTCCGCACAAATATCTAATTCAAGAGTATTTTATTTTTTCGATCTCCCTCATTACCAAAATAATCAGGCTTGATGCGGCGAATCGCTTCGTAGACCGTACCATCAGCATCTTCTACCCGGTGCATGTGTGGTGTACAGACTTCGAGTACCTTCTTGCAATCAACCCAAGGCTGGAAAAATAATACTTTAAAATAAATCAACTTTTCTTTCTTCCAAGACAGCCAAACAGTAACTGCTTTAATTACAACTTATATAAAAAGAAAACAAAATATATTTTGAGACAGATGCCTAACTTTTCTATATAATGAAACAATATATTGAAAGGAAAAGAAATGGAATTATTATTTACTACCTAGACTAACCTATATGAAAAAAGCTCTGATTACCGGTATTACAGGACAAGATGGCTCATATTTAGCCGAACTTCTTTTGGAAAAAGGTTACGAAGTACACGGCATCATCCGACCATCAAGCTCAATCAGAACCGCTCGAATTGAACACCTTTTCAACGACCCTGCTATTCATGGAAAAACCCTCTTCCTCCATCATGGTGACCTAACCGACACCACCAACATCTCTACTTTGATCCGTGAGATAGAACCTGATGAAGTTTATAACCTGGCCGCTCAGAGCCATGTCCGTATTTCTTTTGACCTACCTGAGCTGACTGCCGAAACTGACGCACTTGGAACGCTGACTATTCTAGAATCAATCCGCAAACAAGGCCTCATCCACAAAACTAAATTCTATCAAGCTTCTACTTCAGAACTTTACGGGCTCGTTCAGGAAACGCCACAAAATGAAAACACTCCTTTCTACCCTCGGAGTCCTTATGGTGTAGCTAAGCTTTATAGTTTTTGGATCATCAAAAACTATCGCGAAGCCTACGACATGTTTTCTTGTAACGGAATTCTCTTCAACCATGAAAGTGAACGTCGTGGCTACAATTTTGTGACTCGCAAAATCACTATTGGTCTGTCCAAAATTAAACTTGGTCAACAAGAAGTCCTTGAGCTAGGAAATCTA